>ENA-UPWP01000021-UPWP01000021.1-human-gut-metagenome-genome-assembly--contig:-NODE-21-length-182169-cov-12.238665_pt1 | contig 182169 bp, 148 predicted proteins | sample MGYA00250052_ERZ773380 | MGnify/ENA primary metagenome ERZ773380 (study PRJEB29103, sample SAMN06112063) | human gut metagenome | biome: human gut; feature: ankylosing spondylitis patient; material... | reverse complement strand
AAATGGGGCCTATAGGGCTCGAACCTATGACCCTCTGCTTGTAAGGCAGATGCTCTCCCAGCTGAGCTAAGACCCCATTGCTTCCGTCTGACGTTTCCGTCAAGCGCGATTGCTTTGACAGTTTAACCTATTTTTTCGAAATTGTCAACAGTTTTTTGAAATTTTTTTGTAATGGATTTTTCCTGTTCTATCTACACGATTTAAAAAAAAGACTGACATCTCCTATTTTTCTCTTGCATTCCCAATACATCTTGTTTATAGTATAGTGTATAAGAATCCGATTCGCGGATTCCAATAATATGAACCTGCACAGGAGGGATTGTAATTATGCCAAGAGGAAGAAAGAAGACTGACGTTGCTCCGCAGGATCTTTTAAATGAGGTCCTTGCTTCTATCGAAGAGACAGAGCAGAAATTAAAAGCATTAAGAACTCAGAAAAAGGACATCGAGAAACAGATCGAGGCCAAAGAAATGGCTGAAGTATACGCGATCATAAAAGAGAAGAACATGTCCATCGAGGATGTAAAGACGAAACTCGGCGCGGAATAAGTCTCGCACTGCTGCCTGAGCATAAAAGGAAGATCCACATTTCCCGGATACCGGGGATGCGGATCTTCCTTTTTTATTCTATTTTACCTGTTCCACGAAACTATCGGATCCACGCAGATCTCAGGCAGATCCCGATCATTCTAATTCTTTTAAGATCGACTCCCCGATCATATTCTCCGCTTTTTTAAGCCCGAAGTTATCGAGCACCGTCGCGCCGATGACACCAAAGGTCTTCTGTTCCTCAAACATTCCCTTCTCTTTCATAGACGGGGAGTAGGCAATAAACGGAACCTTTTCTCTCGTATGGTCTGTTCCCGTGTAAGTCGGATCATTTCCATGATCCGCCGTGATCATCAAAAGATCACCTTCCCGGAGGTTTTCAAGGAGTTCGCCAAGCTTCGCATCAAAGCGCTCCAGCTCTTCCCCATATCCCACCGGATTTCTCCTGTGGCCCCAGAGGGCATCGAAATCCACGAGATTCACAAAGCAGAGTCCCTTGAAATCCTTATCTTTGCAGATCTCGATGGTCTGTTCCATTCCATGGACGGAGCTCTTGGATCGGAATGCCTCCGTGATGCCCTGTCCGTCGAAGATATCACGGATCTTTCCGACGGAAATCACATCGTACCCGTTGTCCTTTAAGATATCGAGCGCCGTCGTTCCTGTCGGCTTTAACGCATAATCGTGGCGGTTGCTGGTGCGGACAAATTCGCCTTTCTTCTTTCCGACATAAGGTCTCGCGATGACGCGGCCCACACGCCACTCTTCCTTCATCGTGATCTCCCTAGCGATCTCACAGCAGCGGTACAGCTCGTCAAGTCCGAATGTCTCCTCATTTCCGCAGATCTGAAGGACGGAATCGGCAGATGTGTACACGATCATGTGACCGGTAGCGATCTCCTCCTCGCCGAGTTCGTCAAGGATCGCAGTTCCGCTGGCGCTCTTATTTCCTATTACTTTGTGTCCGGTGCGTTTTTCCAGCTCTTCGATCAGCTCCTTCGGGAAACCGTGATCTGTGAAGGTCTTGAACGGTTTCGTCGTGTAGATCCCCATCATCTCCCAGTGTCCGGTCATGGTGTCCTTGCCGTTGCTGGCCTCGGAGAACTTTGTGAAGCGGCCCGTCGGCTTTTCCACCGGGGCAACCCCCTTTAATGGTCTTAAGTTTGCGATTCCAAGCTTCTGGAGATTCGGGATATGAAACCCCTTCATGTGTTCCGCGATATGTCCCAAGGTATCCACGCCCACGTCACCAAACTTTTCGGAATCCGGCATAGCGCCGGTTCCCAAGGAATCTATGACGATCGTAAAAATCCGATTATATTTCGGCATCTAAATCTCCCCCCTTCTTTTTCGCCTGTTCCACAAGGCGGCTCGTTCCGAGACGGTCAGCGCCGAGGAGGACAAACTCCCTCGCGTCGTTGAAATCGGCGATTCCTCCTGCTGCCTTGATCTTCTTTCCGGCAGTCATATGGGCCTTCATAAGCGCCACATCCGGCTTTGTAGCCCCTGCGGCAGAAAATCCAGTGGACGTCTTGATAAAGTCCGCTCCAGAAGCAGCTACAGTCTCACACATCTTTATCTTCTCCTCATCCGTGAGAAGGCAGGTCTCGATGATGACCTTTAAAATGTGATCTCCGCAGGCCTCTTTTAAGGCATTGATCTCCGCCAGGACCTTATCGTACTGTCCCATCCTGACCCAGCCGATGTTGATCACCATGTCAATCTCTTCCGCTCCGTCTTTTAACGCCTCTTTCGTCTCAAAGACTTTCACAGACGTCGTGTTGTACCCGTTCGGGAATCCGATGACGGTACAGACGGGCATCTTCCCATCCAGATATTCTGCCGCCTGCTTTACGTAGGACGGCGGGATGCAGACGGATGCGGTTCCATATTTTACCGCGTCATCGCAGATCTCCCTGATCTGTTCCCAGGTGGACGGCTGTTTTAACAGTGTATGATCAACTTTCTTCAATATATCTCTGTATGTCATATTTTCTCTGATACATCCTTTCCAGTGTGCCTTCTATTTTTCCAGTGCTTTCCCCGTAAAGCCTAACGGCAGGAGCTCTTTCAGGAGGTAATCCCGGATCTCCCCGTCTCCATTCATAAGGACGATCCGAAAGGTCTCCGGGTCACAAAACTCTGCCATCACCTGGCGGCAGACGCCGCAGGGCGCGCAGAAATCCTTCGGTTCTTTTCCCTTCGGACCGCCCACGATGGCGATCTCCCGAAAGTCCGTATTTCCCTCGCTGACAGCCTTAAACATCGCCGTCCGCTCCGCACAGTTTGTCGCCGGATACGCCGCGTTTTCAATATTGCAGCCGCGAAAAACTGTTCCGTCCCCGCATAGAAGCGCTGCTCCCACCGCAAAGCCGGAATATGGGCAGTAGGACTGTTTTCTTGCTTCCAAAGCTTCCCTTACCAGTTCCTTATTTCTCATGAATTTCCTCCCTCCCGGTTTGAAAATCCGAATATATTTTCTTCCTTTAACATACCATAAAGCCGAAACAATGTCAAAAGTCTTACCGCCTTCTTACATTTCTAACGTCTTCCTTACTTTTCGATAAAAATTTACCACTGGGGGTTGAAACCCCACTTTTAAAGTGATATAATTTGGCAACGCAAGGGAAATGTGACAAAAGTATTACAAAGCAGGACTTTAATGATGATGCCTGTTCAGAAAGGAAAGGAGGTCATCCTTTTGAAAAAGCTGATAAGAAAATATGGGCACGTATGGATGCTATCCTATGCATTCATCTATATCCCCTGGTTTACAAGACTTCAGGAGAACATAAACAAACCTTACCACGTCATGCACACGGCACTCGATGATATGATTCCTTTCGAAGAGATCTTTATCGTACCTTATCTGATGTGGTTTTTATATGTAGCAGCCACCCTCGCATTTTTCTTCTTTCGGAATCGTGATGATTATTACAGGCTCTGCACCTTCCTTTTCACAGGAATGACGATCAGTCTTCTCGTCTGCTCCCTGTTCCCGAATGGAACGGACTTCCGTCCGGCAATCGATCCGGATAAAAATATTTTCTGTTACCTGGTATCGAGACTCTGGAGCATTGATCCGTGCATCAACGTCTTCCCGAGCATCCATGTATACAACTCCGTCGGTGTCCACATCGCGGTCTGCCGCAGTGAGGAGTTAAAGAAACATCCGATGATCGTCCGGGCATCCGGCATTCTGATGGTTCTGATCTGCCTGGCAACAATGTTCTTAAAGCAGCACTCCGTGATCGATGTGGTCGGCGCGCTTCTCATGGCATCCGTTATTTACCCGATCGCTTATGCGCCGGAGGCGGAAAAGAAGAAAAAGTACGAGACGAGCTTCTAAATATAATAACTTCAAGCCTATGCAGGACGGTTTTTACGACCGTCCTGTTTTTTGCTGTTTTCTCTAATTTCTATATTCACAGGAGCCCTTCACCGCCTGCCTTTTTTGAATGTGCGACAGCAAAAACAGCCGTCCTCTTTACCTGCCATATAAGCATGCAAAAGAACAACTGTCTTTACTTGTTTATCTTACTGTCACTTTCTATATCCTGTCGTAAAATCCACTACATTCCGGTACGGCGTCCCGTTCGCCCAGGCCGCAAGGTTTTCTCCCGCGATCCGGACGATCCGTTCAAAGGTCTCCGGAAGGAAAAAATTTCCTGCCACATGAGGCGTGATCACAAGGTTCTCAAGATCCCACAACGGGCTGTCCGCCGGAAGCGGTTCAGGCTCCGTCACATCGAGGCCACAGCCGCCTAGATGACCATCTTTTAAGGCTTTATAGAGTCCATCCGGATCGATGGCATTTCCGCGGCCCACATTGATGAGGTACGCGCCCTTTTTCATCAGGCGGAGTCTTCTCTCGTCCATGATGTGGTTCGTAGCGCTTCCGCCCGGAAGGACCATGGCAACAATATCTGCCCGGCCTAAGAGCATATCCAGATCATCCATCGTGTGCTGCTCATCCAGGTAATCCGGCTTATTCCGGTTCGTGCGGCGGACACCGATCACATGGGCGCCCAACGCGTGGACCTTTCTCGCGTAATCCCCGCCGATATCGCCCAGACCCAGGACAAGGATCGTGGAACCTTCCACGGAAATGATGTTTCCCATGGCTTTCCATACATGCTCTGCCTGGTTCGCATGGTACTGGTTTAAACGTCTGATCAGATCGAACGTAAGACCCAGCATATGCTCGGAGACCGCGAGTCCGTAAGCGCCTGTGGCATTTGCGAGCACTGCTCCCTCCGGCATCACACCGGCCTTGATATAGAGATCTGCCCCAGCAGAATTTAACTGGAGCAGCTCCAGGTTCTTCGCGCCGGAGATCAGGGATGGATCCACGTTTCCGACGATAACATCTGCCTGTTCCACGTCCTCCTTTGTGACTTCCCCGCCGTTCACATATCGGATGCAGCAGTTCTTGTCACCTGAGGCGGCTTTTTCTTCAAGGAACTTCTTGTGATCCTCGTTTACCGGGATCACCACCAGAATGTTTTTCTCTAAATCCGCCATGTGTAATCCTCTCCAATCGGTCTTGTCGCTTCTTTTAACCACTCATTCTCTTCCTCAGTCATATACGGGGAAAGCTTCTCGCAGACTTCTTTATGGTACGCGTTCAGCATTCTCACATCAGACGGCTCCATAACGGAAATATCCACCGCATCGAGATCGATGGGCGCAAATGTCATATTCTCGAAGCACATGAACTGACCGTACCCATTCTTCTCTGCCTTTCTGCAGAGGGACAGGTTCTCAGTACGGATTCCGTGGCTGCCCTCGATGTAAAGACCCGGCTCGTCGGATGTGAGCATGCCCTCCTCCAGAACGCAGGAATCCTGACGCTCCGGAACGATGCGCCAGCGAATGCCGTTCGGTCGCTCATGGACAGCGGATAAGAAGCCAACGCCATGTCCGGTACCGTGGTTGAAGTCGAACCCCCGCTCCCAGAGCGGTCCTCTCGCAAGGTAATCCACATTGAGACCCCGGCAGCCGTATAAAAATTTCGCGTTCATCAGGCGGAGCATTCCCATCATGACAAGTGTAAAATGTTCCTTCATCTCGTCTGTCACATGACCGACCGCGATGGTTCTTGTGACGTCCGTGGTTCCCTCATAGTACTGTCCGCCAGAGTCTACCAGATAGAAGCCATCTGTTCCCACCGGGCTCTCCTGCTCCTTTGTCGCATGGTAGTGGCACATCGCCGCGTTGGAGCCGAATGCGGAGATCGTCGTGAAGCTCGGTCCGAGGTAACCTTCCTGGGCCTTGCGGTAATCCTCCAGGCGCTCTGCGGCCTCTGTCTCTGTGAGTTCCACTTTTCCCGCGTTCTTCTTCATCCAGTACAGGAATTTCGTCAACGCCACGCCGTCCTTTAAATGAGCTTTGCGAAGGTTTTCCATCTCCACCGGGTTCTTCACTGCCTTCATCCGGGAAGTCGGGTTCATAGCCTCCACAATGCGGTTGGAGACATCGATTTTCTTATAGAGGGCAAAGTTTACCTTACCCGGCTCTAAGAGGACCGTCTCGTTTCTGATCCCTGCCACCGCGTCGTAGATCGCGTCGTATTTTTCGATGGCGACATGATTCTCCTCAAAATAAGCGCGGAGCTCCGGGGAGAATTTGCGACTGTTAATAAAAAGTCTCGCCTCATTCTCTGTGATCAGGGTGAATGCCGGTGCCAGTACATTTCCGTCGTCGGAATTTTTGCGGATATTAAAGAGCCATGCCACATCGTCAAGGCTTGACAGGATGTGCACGGTCGCGTGTTCCTTCTTCATCGCGGTTCTGAGGCGGGCAAGCTTCTCCGCAACGGTCTCGCCTGCGTACTTCACGTCGAGGACCCACACCTCCGGTGCCGGAAGGATCGGGCGTTCTTCCCAGACCTCACCCGCAAGGTCATCGCCGACGGAAAGTGTGGCATGTTTCTCTGCCATCATGGTCTCAAATTTTCTTCCTTGGGCAGCATTTACCACGCGGCCGTCAAAGCCTAAAACGCCGCCTTCCGGCATATGGTCCATCAGGTATTCCTCAATGGTCGGGACGCCCTCCTCGCCCATCGCCATCAGACGTGTGTCCTGGCCTTCCAGCTCTTTCTTCGCCTGGACAAAATATCTTCCGTCTGTCCACATGCCGGAAAAAGCCTGGGTGATCACCATGGTCCCCGCGGAACCTGTGAATCCGGACAGGAATGCGCGGCATTTGAAATAATCCTCCACATACTCAGAATCGTGGAAATCAGAAGACGGAACATAGTACGCGTCCACATTTCTCACTTTCATCAGGGTCCTGAGTTCCCTCAAACGTTCATTTGCCATTTTTTTACCTCCATAAGCAGGAAAAGTTACCGCACACATCTTTGTGGACCGTAACTGTTTTCCTGAATATTTAATACCGGTCAGGCTTGCGCCGCCGGGTCGTTCTCATAATAAGTCTGTGCAGATCCGCATCCGCCTGCTGCTTACAGCAGCGGAATTCCCGCCTTCTTCGCCTCCTCGCGGACCTCATCCGGCCACAAGGAAGACTGGATCTCACCGATATGGGCTTTCCTTAAGAAGAACATACAGATACGGGACTGTCCGATACCTCCGCCGATGGTGTATGGAAGCTCTCCGTGTAACAATGCCTTCTGGAATGCAAGCTTCTCGCGCTCCTCACAGCCTGCCGCCTTTAACTGCTCGTGCAGGGAGATCTCGTCCACGCGGATACCCATGGAGCTTAACTCAAGGGCAATGTCGAGAACCGGATAGTAGACGATAATATCGCCGTTTAATTTCCAGTCATCATAGTCCGGTGCACGTCCATCGTGAGGCTCTCCGGATTTTAACTTTCCGCCGATCTGCTCGATAAATACAGCGCCGTGAAGCTTCACGATCTCATACTCTCTCTGCTTCGGGGTGAGATCCGGGTAGAGGTCCTCAAGCTCCTGGGATGTGATAAACTCGATGTGCTCCGGGAGAACACGGCCGATATAGTCGTACTCGTATGCCATATAGTCCTCTGTGATCTTTAATGCCTTATATACGGCACGGACAGTCTCTTCCAGTGTCTCGCGTGTTCTCTCCTCCTTCGTGATCACCTTTTCCCAGTCCCACTGGTCCACATAGATGGAGTGGATGTTATCGGTGTCCTCATCGCGGCGGATGGCGTTCATATCGGTGTATAAACCTTCACCCGGCTGGAAGCCGTACTGTTTCAACGCGTAACGTTTCCATTTTGCCAGGGAGTGGACAATCTCTGCCTTTCTTCCGCCTTCCTTAATATCGAAGGCAACCGGGCGCTCCACACCGTTCAAGTTATCATTTAATCCGGATTCCGGCGTTACAAATAACGGAGCGGAAACTCGGGTCAGATTTAACTGTTTTGTAAGTTCCTTCTGGAAGAAATCCTTCACGACCTTGATGGCGATCTGGGTCTCTTTTAAGTCAATATCCGGAGTATAACCGGCTGGTACAATAAAATTCATTGTCGTGCTCACCTTTCTATGCAGCATCCAATTTTCTGTCTTTTCCGCCGCCATAAAATGCCAAAACAGCGGCATTTTTCCTTTGCGCTTTATGCTGCTGGTATCCATCATATCATTATTTGGCGGAAAATGGAAGAAAAGTTTCATTCTTCCACACATTTCCCCAAAAACATGTTAAAATAGCTTTAACAGTTTAACATCAAAGGAGCGACCGAACATGAACATAGCGATCGTCGATGACCGAAAGACGGATTCTGACCGGCTTGTCGGATTTATTGATACATATGCGGAACAGCACAGGCTTCAGTGGGGGGCAATGGACCGTTTTTCCAGCGGGGAAGAGTTTTTGGGCGCGTTTACGGCCGGAAAGTATGATCTCATCTTCCTTGATATCTACATGGATGGCATCACCGGGATGGAGACGGCGAAGCGGATCCGGCGGGCGGATCATGGCTGCAGGATCATCTTTATCACCACCTCCCCTGAATTTGCCGTGGAGAGCTACGACGTGAGCGCATCCTTCTATCTCCTGAAACCTATTGAAAAGAACGGTGTGTTCGCTGCCCTCGACCGGTGCGGGCTCCAGGATGCTGAACGCACCAGGGCGGTGGAGGTTGCAACACATTTTGGAAAGACAGTTCTCCCGGTCCACGATATCTCCTACACCGAGTATGTCAGACGGCAGGTTCTCATACACCTTAAGAACGGGCAGGATATGGAAGTCTCCATGAGCCAGAAGGATTTCTCCGCCCTTCTGCTCCAGTATCCGGGGTTCTGCGACTGCATCAAGGGGATCCTCGTAAACTTTGAGGACGTGGATAAGCTTTTAGAAGACCGTTTTCTCTTAAAAAGCGGGATCCAGATCCCTATCAGCCGTCTGAAATACCGGAATGTGCGGGAGCAATTTCTTGAGTATTCCTATTCGAAAGTCCGGGGAGGTCAGTATGGCGGAACTGCTTATTAATGAATTTTTCAGCACTTATCCGTTCCACATGTTCGCGTATCTTCCGTTTCACACGAATCTGCGTTATCCGGGAAAAATAACGATCCTGCTCTCTGCCCTTGCGGAGATCATATATCTGGCAGTCTTCGCGATACTGGTCCATGCGGGGTTTCCAGCCGTATCTGTACAGTATCTTGCGATTCCCATTCTGGGATTTTTTCTCTACCATCTGGTTCAGGCAAACATCGGAATCGTCACATTCCAGTACACCTTTGTCCTTGACTACCTCATGGTGATCCGCGCCTCCTCCTTTTTTATCTGCAGACAGTTTCTGCACTGCGGATTCTACACCTGGCAGTCCGGCGTCACTACGTTACTCCTGGTGCTCCTCACCACCCGGTTTATGATAAAGCGGCTCACAGAGATCATCGACAGTCTCTCCGCGATCCAGGCGCCTGCAATCTGGAAAACCGCATGGCTTCTTCCATTTTCCGCCACGATGATCATCTTCCTTCTCACCGGCAATATCCGGGATGGGAATTTTGATCAGGCAGACCTTTTCGCCAGAGTCCTGCTGCTCGTCTGCATGTTCCTCATCAGCCACACGCTGATCATGCTCCTGCGCTTCTTTAAGGACCAGGCAGAAGCCGCGGCAAAATCGGAGACCATGGAAAAGCTCCTGGAGATCCAGTCAGACCAATACAGCCTTCTCACCGCCAGGATCCAGGACAACCGCCGGGCAAGGCACGATTTCCGCCAGCATCTGGCCGTCATCAGGGACTGCGCCGACCGCGGGGATCTCGCCTCCCTGAAAAATTATCTGAACAATTACGAAAACATGTTCCCGATCCAGGAGGTCCGCACCTACTGCAAAAACTACGCAGTCAACGCGATCCTCTCCTTCTACGCGGAAAAGGCAGAAAAAAACGGGATCTCCATGCAGGTCACCATCCAGATGGCTGACCCGCCGGTGATCCCGGAAACGGAATTCTGTGTTCTAGTCGGAAATTTACTGGAAAACGCAGTGGACGCCTGCGCGGATACCGATGCGGAGATCCAGTCTTTCATCCGACTCCATGTAGTCCAGACCGGCTCCTCCATGCTCTCCATCACCGCCGACAACACCAGCTCCGGAAGTCCGAACTGGTCCGGAGATAAGCTGCTTTCCACAAAGCACTCCGGCTACGGCATTGGAACGGAGTCTATCCGCATGATCGCAGAGCGGTACAGCGGGGACGCGAGATTTAGGTGGAAAGACGGAATATTCTACGCGTCTGTGATGTTAAATCCGCAGGTTTGACCGCTGAGACCGGATTTTCGACCTCTGTTATCTCCTGATGACAATTTCATATCAGTACCTTCAGCTTTTATATGCCCTGAACGAATCATCCCGATTTTGGTCTTACATCCCCGGCACATACACGCCGCTCTCATTCACATAGAGCCCGTCCGGCGTCCTCCCGCTCTTATACATGGCTCCGCTCACCGGATCCAGATAGTAGGACTTGTTGTACAGGGTGATCCATCCTGTGGCCATATATCCGTCCTCCCGGAAATAGTACCACTTTCCGCTGATGTAGAGCCACTCTGCCGCCGCCCATGTGCCATCACCGTAGTCCCACCACCATCTGCCGTCAGCGCTCTGCTTCCAGGAGCCTGCGGCGTAGGATCCGATCTCCCCTGAGCGGACCCAGGCGCTCTTCGTGTTGTTTGTGGACTTCACGGAGCGGACCTCAAAGCTGTAGGATCCAGAGGTTCCCATCAGTCTCGAAAAATCGTACTTCGTTCCGTAGATCGTAAACTCGTCCCCCGTGAGACTGCCGTCCTTTAAGAGGCGGAGCTGGTAATATTTCGCCCCGCTGACCGCTGACCATATTCCCGTTCCGTAGGCATTCGGAGACCAGGCCACACCTGTGGGCGCCTTGACGGTACTTGTGGTGGATGCGGTGGTTTTCTTATCGAATGTCAGGCGGAACGTCAGCTCGACGGTACTTCTGTCATTTTTCTTTACCGCCTTCACGTACTCCGCTTTTCCGTATCCGTTTTTTGCGGAATCGGACAGTGTCAGGCGAAAGTCCTTTGAGGCTGTCCCGGAGAAATAATAATGATCCTCGTCCGCTACCTCCAGCGTCACCGTGATCTTCGGTGGATTGGACTCCGTATAGCCGTTTCCGTCGTTATTTTCGATATAAATGTTATCTACATAGTAAAGATCTGTATTATCCCCGTAGGGCGTCACTGTGACGTCCTCAGAGTCATTTTTAAGTCCCACAGTGCTGTCGATGGTCAGGTATATCTTTCCGACCGCTGTCTTGCTGGCTGCAAAAGCCGGAAACGCCGCAGTCACTGCCAGAACCGCCGCCAGCAGAAATCCCGCAATCTTCTTTCCAAATTTTTTCATGTCTTCTCCTCCCCGTAAGAAGTTCTTCCACTCGCTTCTCTTTATCCCCTCATATACCAGTTTGTGCAGAAAAACGTCCATGCAGAACAATTCTGCCGTACATCCTCCTGCACAAATCCGTCAGATATTCTTTCATTATCTGTTCTTAAAGATCTCAATGATCGCCCTGACCATCTGGACCAGCATGTTCCACATTCTCTCAAGCGGGTTCACATCCGCCTTCGCTGTCTCCGCATCGAGAAGCTCCGCGTCATCGTCCACGCTGATCTCCTCGGTTCTCATGATGATCTGCAGGGTGTTCGGCTCCGCGTTCTCATCGGAAGTGAAGGAAACCTTCTCCGCGTTTGGATCCATATTTAAGAAATTGTTGTCGTCCTCCATGTCGTTCCACTCATTGTCCATGGTGTCCTTCATAGTCCGGCCGGCCTTTCTCATGGAGCTGGTGCTGTCGAGGACGCTTAAACTCTTGTCGAGGACATTCAAACTTCCCTTGATGGAGTCCTTCGCCGCCGCGTCAAGGCTGTCCGCGCTGGCACGGACGGTATTCTGTACCAGAGTCAGGGAATCCGTGCTCTTATTAAGGGCATCCGTGGTTCGGTTTACGAGCTCCCCGGAATCATCCAGGGCTGACTGGAGATCCGGGTAATACACATCCAGGGAGTCCTTTAACGCCTTCACATCCTCGATCAGATAGTCCATCTGGTCTGTGGTCTGTGCCAGGTATTTTGATGTATTGGATACATCGTCGAGCATATCTGCTGTATCTGCCACAAGGGCATTGCTGGAGGAAGCCACCTGGCGGAGCGCTTTCTCCTTCTGCTTTAAGATTCCGATAAGTTCCTGGGCATTCAGCATTCCCGCATGTCCGGCGGAGGTGTCTGCTCCCGCTGCTGCCGCTGCCAGTGCCTGGGTATCTTCATCCCCTGCCTCACCGTTGCAGTAATCTGCGATCGCGTCCTGCATGGACTCCTGGGCAGAAGCCAGGTTTTTGATAAACTCCAGAACGCTCTGCTGAAGCTGTGTGTCAAGCTTTTTGATCAGCTGAACGGAAGCGACTACGTTTCCAATACTGCCGGACGCGCCCTCAGAGCTATCCCTTAAGCCCCGTAAGCTCGTGTCCAGTCTGCGGATCGGCTCCTGCATGTTTCCGAGTGTGTTGACAACGTCTGTCATGCTGTTGTGGGCAACCTCGGAGGCATCCTTTGCAGTCTGGATATACGGAACGATGGTTCCAAGCTGCTCGGAGAGCGCCGTCAGGGAAGCCAGTGTCTGGTCATTGCTGTCCAGGATCTCGTCCTTGGAACCGCTGATGACGCCTCTCGCGCTCTCCGCCTCATTTAAGCCCTGGCGCAGCTCGTTGACGCCGCTTCTCATGGCCTCGACGGAAGCCGCCATCTGGTCCATGCTGTCGTATAACTGGTCACCGGCATCCTTCCAGGTGTCCTTGGCGTCCTTCAGGTCAACGATGTGCTCTAAGTCTTTCACCGTTCCCGGAACCATCGCCATGATGACACCGGAGGTCTCAAACTTGTCGCTGCCAATGCGGATCGTGTAATCGCCCTCCTCGCCCGGAAGCGCCGTGTACATGATCGCGGTCTGGGAACCGAGGCTCTGGGTCTGGGAATCTTCCGCTTCCACACTGTAGCACTTGCTCATATCAACAAGCATCGCTACCACTAACATCATATTGTTCTTATAGTAATCTCTCGCCGCCTCATTCGGTGTCGCTGTCACATGTACCTCCACCAGACCGGAAGCACCCGCAAGCTTCTCAGCGTCCGTCGGGACGCCGTTTAATTTGTAGGACACATCCATGGTCCACGGAAGTGTCACCGCGTCCTTATCGAGCGCTCCCTTATAGTAGAAATATCCCTTGGTGTCCGCCGGGAGATTCCATGTGACCTTTCCGTCACTGATCTCCGGAGCTGTGTTGTTGGTCATATTTGTCACATCAAGATAATTTCCATAATCCGTAAAGCTTGTGAGACCATTTAAGCTCACTCCTTTCACGACATTCACCTTATCAACGGAACCATAGTAATCCAGGTTCACGTACATCGCTTCATCGACGCTCACAGACGCCTCTGCCGCATAGACCGGCGCAGAAACAAGGCTGGTGCAGAGTGTGACAGCCGCCATGCCCGCTGCCATGATCCTTCTATTTTTCTGTCTCATCACCGTTCTCCTCCATTTCTTCTCTATCTGTCAATTCCGGCTCCGATTCTCTGCTGGCCGCCGCCTCGTTCTCATCGTCCTCGTAGGGATCTCCGCCTTCATCTGTACTCTCTTCTGTCTCGTCCCCGTTCTTTCCGGAACGTCTCTTCTCTCTCTGGTTCTTCACACGGCGGTGCAGGCGTCTCGCAAGAGCTGCCGCCGGTTTCTCGCCGACGATAAAATTGTCAAATAATGTTAACAGCAGCGGAAGCACCGTCAGTACCAGCACAAGGCTGAACAGTCCGCCTCGTCCGATCAGGTGTCCCAGGTCCGCGATGGCCGTTGTGGACGAGATCATATACACGATATATCCGGCCAGCGTGATGATGGATCCGGAAGTAAAAATCGAGGAACAGGACGCTGCGATGGCCTCCACACATGCCTTTTTCTTCGGCAGCGTCTTTCTCTTCGCCAGATAGTTGTTTGCAAGCAGGATCGAGTAATCGACCGTGGCACCCAGCTGGATACTGCTGACGATGATATAACCCATGTACACCATCTCGACACCCTGGAAATACGGCATCGCCATGTTGATGAAGATCGCCACCTCGATGGGAATGATGACGAGGATCGGCATGACAGCCGACTTGAAGCTCATCATGACGACGAGGAATACGCCCGCCAGGGACAGAACATTTACATTCTCATAGTCCTTTACGATGAAGGACTTGATATCCTGGGTGGACGGAGTCTCACCGACGAGATAGCTTCCTTCCGGGTAATACTTCTTTACGATCTCCTGGATCGCGTCGGAGTCCTTGAATGCCTCGGCACTCTCGGTCTTCGTTCTCGTGTAGATCAGCATCCGGCAATAGCCGTCTTTATGTAAGAGCTCCACCGTGGACTTCGGGAGAAACTCTTCCGGGATCCCCTCCGGCAACGTATCCGCTAAAGCTGTAACGTTCTTTACATAGGATAGATCCTTGATCTCCTTCGCCATGGCCCGCTCATTGACCTCCGATGTGTTCGGATAGAGGGCGAGCAGCATGTTGCTTCGGCCGAAGATCTTCGTGATCTGCTGGTCATCTTCATAAACCTGTGTTCCCTCCGAGGCACCCATGGAGTCGTTTCCGTAAAGGAAATCGTTCAGGCCCTGGGCCGTGTATGCAAGCGGTGTCACGAGGACGATCACCGCGAACACGATGGGACGGATCCGGTAGATCGCTTTTCCAAGTCCGTGGAAATCCGGCATAAAGGAACGGTGCTTTGTCTTCTCATTGAGCTTCGCGAACTTCAGGATCATCGCCGGCATGAAGAAGACGACTGTCAGCAAGCTGAATACGATACCTTTCGCCAGGACAAGACCCAAGTCAAATCCGATGGAGAACTTCATCGTCACAAGGGCCAAGAAGCCGACGACTGTCGTCAGGCTGCTGGCGAAGATGGAATTGATCGCCTCCTGAACGGCGTTGATGATCGCGTCCTCCTCGTTCATTCCCTGCTTTCTGTAGTTCATGAACGCGTCAAGCAGGAAGATCGAGTAGTCCATGGATGTTGCCAGCTGCAGGATGATCGACACGTTTTCCGTCAGGAACGAGACGGTTCCGATAAAGATGTTCGTTCCCTTATTAAGCAGGACAGCGACGCCCATAACCAACAGGAATAATATCGGTTCCGTCCATGCCGTTGTCGTCACGGAAAGCACAGCGAAGATCATGATCACCGCCACAACGAGGATCCTGCTCATCTCGCTTGCCATGGACTCTGTCATGGATTTGTTCTGGACCGCCATGCCGACGTAGCATCCTTTGTCCCCTAAGAGATCCTTGATCTCGTCGATGGCAGTGGAGGTTCGGGTGGAATCACTCTCCTCCACAAATGTGATATCGTAGACCGCATTCCGGTCTTTGTAATAATCCTTGATCTCACTCTCATCAATGAAGTCTTCACCGGCATAGATATTTACCGTGCTGTCGCACCATAAGACCTGGTCCACGCCATCGATATCGGCGATCTCATCTTTATATTGCTTCGCCTCGTACAGCGAGACGTCCTTCACCATGACCCGCGCCGTTCCGGGATAACCGAACTTATCACGCATAACGTCAAGTCCGATAGCGGATTCCGCCGTTTCCGGAAGATATTTCGTCAGGTCATAGTTTACATTTACAAAGTTCATCGTCAAAAGCGAGAGCAGGCAGCCGATCACGAAGACCGACTCGATCCAGCCGCGTTTATGGATGATAAATGACGCGAGCATGTAGGAAAAGCCGCCGTTCTGGTTCTTTTTCTTTTCTTTATGCCCGCGGAACATGTTTTTTATTTTCTCTCCCATGTCTTCTCTCCTTATATTCCCTGTCCGTAACTGTTCAGTACCCACACAGGTCATTTTCCGTCACCGTCCACATTCCTACCGTTCCAGAACCACCATGTAATAGTCCTTTCCATTCTGGTTTTCATGGGCAATTCCCATTCTGCGGTAGTATTCCAGGGAATATTTTTTATCGTCCTTCCGGTCGAATTTTTCCTGCATCCGGATCATAACAGAATCATACGGATCGTATGTCTCCTCAGGGCCCCAGAGGTACATCTCAAAAAATGTGGCACTCTTTCGCTCCGGAAATGCTGTCTTTACGTAATCGCTTACGGTTCCCTCTCCCGGGATCGTATTTTTGCTCTTGGAATATCCCTTTTCCATAGCGGAAGAAAGTCTTGCCTTTGCGATATCGCAGAGATCCATGTCGAGGACAAATGTGGCGCGTCCATCGTAAAACTCCACATCCCCGTTGTCGTAATCATCCTCCGCCTCCGGATAAGTGTCAAAAAACAGGTCGCTCTTCTCATCATTCATATCATCAAAGAGTTCCTGTTCCTTCTGATCCAGCACGTATACAGGATACGCGCCGCCCTGCGTATTCGGGGTTTTCCGCGCATAGGACAGCGTCCCGTCCTTTGTAAACGTGTAGCATGTATTCTCATCTTCTATAAAATCTGTGCTCCAGGCACCGTTTTCCATAAGGTAGTACCACTTTCCCGAGATCTGATTCCATCCCGGTACCGCTCCGAATGTCTCCGGAGCTGCCGCATATGCGGGAACTGCTGTCATTCCCGTGATCATGCAGAGGATCGCTGCCATTCTTCGTACTTCTCTTCTTCGGATCATATGATCGCCTCCGCTTTTTTCTTTCCTTTTCACTTGCAATATTATCTATGTTTATGCTAAAATACTCAAGAACCAATTTTTGAAAAGTGTACCAAATGAGACAAATTATCACTTTTTGTCCAATTTGGAATGGATAGAGGAGTTTTGTAGTTTATGATAAAATTACCGATCCAGGAAGAACATGTTTCTGTCCGCAGGACCTACCTGCTTTTGATGAAGGCGCTCCTGGACCTTCTGGCGGAAATGCCTTTTGAGAAGATCTCCCTCACTGATCTCTGCCGGGTCTCCATGATCTCCCGGTCCACGTTCTACCGGTATTTTGAGGACAAATATGATCTTCTGCACTACTGCGTGAACATGTACATTGAGGGACTCCGCCCGGTGGAGGATCTGATCTACTTTAAAAGCACCGATTCCCTGCGTCAGTTTTTAGAATATCTGATCGCTCAGGTGGATGAGAATATCACTCTCTACCGCCGGATCTACCAGACGAACAAAAACGGCTCCCTGATGTTCACGATCCAGGGAGACCTGGCGAAGATCCTCACGGAGAGCGGCTGGCAGGGCGAGAACCAGGGCGTTCGGTTAAAGATCCCGCTCCCACTCTATGTTTCGTTTATGTCAAGCTTTTATCTGACGACGCTAAGATCTTATTTAGAGCTGGCGGATGAATATGACGCGAAGACCTTCGTGGAAAGCGTCTGCCGCTTTGCGCTCAGGGATTTCTGGGAGAAGGCTGACGGCTGATCCGGCAGCCTCTTTTTCCACTGTCCGGAATCCGTTTCTACTTAATATAATATGGAAGCTTCCCGCAGGTCTTTTAACTGCCCTGCTTCCTGTACTTTGGTTCTGTTATTATCCGCATAGTAATGCCGCTCTGCGTTTCTTTCTGAATCCACCGGGCGGCATCTTTTTTCTCTTATTTCATCTTTGCCCGCTCATCCCACACCGTAACATCGATTCCGGCGATCTTTGATGTGAATGCGGTTCCATCGTTCTTTTCGAAGTGTTCCCATGCCCGGAGCACATACTTAAAGCCTATGTACTGTAATGGCAGGTTGCAGTATACCATGAGGATATTCGCGAAATCGCTGAGATCCCACAGGGCACTTAAGTCCATGCCCGCAATGTTCGTGATAACGCCGAAGGAGATGACTACCAGGCAGAGCACGCGGATCGTGTTAATAAAGGCAGGTCTCGTGGAGATCCGGTTCGCGCACATTTCCGTGAAGGACATGAATCCCACAAGGCAGGTAAACGCGAACAGACCGAAGCAGACGCTGACGAGCATCGTCACGAGGTGATAGATCGTTCCGTTCCCGGTGAGCGCTCCGCAGGATGCTAAGAACCTGTCAAGTTTTCCGAGTTCAAACCATGCTGCGCTGTCCTCCGTGAGCCACACTCTTCCCATGACAACGACGAATCCTGTCAGGGTGCAGATCACGATGGTATCTAAGAAAACGCCAAGCGCCTGGACACAGCCCTGGTCACAGGGATGCTTTGCGTCCGCCGCCGCTGCCGGCATGGTGATCGTTCCCTGTCCAGCCTCATTTGACATAAGGCCTCTCTTGATTCCCTGGCTCAGCGCGATACCGAAGGCACCGCCGAAGACTGCTTCCGGCCGGAAAGCCTCGGAGAATACTGCTCCGAAGAACCACGGGATTCTCGGGATATTAAATACGATGAGAAGAATGACTGTCAGGATATAGATCACTGCCATCACAGGAACTAAGAGGTCTGTAACCTTTGTCACCTTCTTGATTCCACCAAAGCTGATGACCGCCGTCGCCGCGATGAGGACCGCGAAGGAGATCCAGTACAGGGCGGAGTTTGTCTCGATGACGGTTCCCGTAAATACGCCCGCGATCGCTCCCACCGCGGAAATCGTGTTGAAGCCCTGGGCCGGGAAGCAGAGGAACGCATAGATAATGTAGAGGACACTGAGCGCCGCTCCTGCCCATGCCGCATTCTTTAAGAGTCTTCTTCCGTAATACGGCAGGCCGCCCACATACTCATCATCTTTTCTCTCCTTAAAGATCTGGGAGAGTGTCGCCTCAACGAAAGCTGTGGACATACCAAAGAAGGCGGAGATCCACATCCAGAGCAGGGCGCCCGGACCGCCGGTGGAGATCGCGCCGGTGACGCCTAAGATATTTCCGGGGCCGACACGCATGGCCGTCGACAGGAGGAATGACGCCAGGGATGAGATTCCTGTGCCGCTGCTCTTCTGTCTCATCAGGACATGGAGTCCGTGGCGGAATTTCCGCACCTGGATAAACCGGAGTCTGAATGTAAAATAGATTCCTGTTCCCACTAAAAGGATGATCGCCAGACTGAAGTTTCCGAGGATCGGGATATTCGCGTACCAGTCAAAGTTCGTCGGGAAATCCCAGAACAGGTTCGAGACGATCTGGATCTTTCCGCATATGACATTTACGGCCTGAAACAACGCTTCCATAGCTTTTTCCTCCTCATGATTCAATTTTTCTGTACTGTCGGAAATTTTTCTGGGATGATTCTCCGCAATGATCCCCGGCATCCCTCATTTGAATTCAGATTTCCATTAAGATTTAAAAGTATTTATGCCTCATCTCTTAAAAATCCGAGTTCTATTTTGTATACGTTTCTATAATATATCTGTTATTAGAAATTTTCAAGAAAATTTACAAATTATTTCGGCAGACTGTCCGCCACGCAGAGCGCTCCATATCCCAGCCTCGGATTCGGATAGGCCAGCTCAGAAGGAAGTCTTCTCGCTCCTTTTCTTAAGTACGCCTTCACCTTCTCCCCATAAAGATACGGATCATTCTCCCTGACGATCCCCCACTCCATGAGAAGCGCCGCGGCCCCGGTGACAAGGGGCGCCGCGAAGGATGTTCCGGTGACAGGGGAATAGCCGCCGTCCCGGTCCGGGGCCATGATTCCCACCCCTGGGGCGGCGAGGTCCGGCTTCTGGGCGCGATAGACCCTGGTGTCCCCGCGGCCAGAAAACGGGGCATAGATTCCGGTCCCGCTGTCATAGGCGCCCACCGTCACCGGTCGGAACGCCGTGGAGGGAATCGTCAGGGTCGTATCCGGCGACGATTCCAAAAATTCCGTGTCCCGCCCGACTGCCGCCGCGGAGGGAAGCCAGAGATCCGCTGCCGTCTCCTCATCCCCTGTCCCGAGGAATCGGAATGTCCAGATCCCGCTCTCCACATAAGTTCTTTCCGGCACAAACTCAATATAGATCTCCTGGGCCGCATTAAAAGGGGACGGTTCCCCGTAATAGATCAAAAGTTCCGTCTCTCCGACCCGGATCCGGTCCGTTCCCCTCACCGGGACAAGCTCGATCTCCGCACCGCCAAAGGGATCCCTCAGAAAGATCCGCATCCCGTCCTCATAGTTTTTCCAAATCTGCATGCCGAATCCCGTCTCGTATGTCCCAACAGAGAGCCGGATCTCCGTGATCTTCCCGGGTTCGATCACAGGTCTCGCATGTCCCCCGGAGTCCCCCTCATTTCCCGATCCTGTGACGAAGACAAACTGCCCCATCTGTGCAAGAGAATCGAGGTACCGCTCTAAAAGTCCGCCGCCGTCGTGGGATCCATATGTATTTCCAAAGCTCAGATTCACTGCCATGGGGCGTCCCAGTTCCAGAGCTTTCCGCACCGCGAGATCCATCCCCCGCATGAGTTCCGTGGTTCTCGGAAATCCAACTGAATCCGGGATTCCGAGACGGACAATGATAAGTTCACTCTCATAGGCCGCCCCGCGGTACAGTCCGCCGCTTGTTCTCCCGTTTCCAGCCGCGATCCCCGCCACCGCCGTGCCATGGCCGCTGGTATCCAGGGAAAGACCGCCTGTTCCGCCGGATTTATTCTCTCCCCGCAGGATCTCATTGATCTCCCGCCTTTCATATGTTTTCCCACTGATCTGGTCATCCAAATACAGGATTCTCGTGGTTCCGTCCTCATTCCGGAAGTCTTCATGAAAGATGTCGATTCCCGAGTCGATCACCGCCACCAGGACACCTTTTCCCGTAAGCCCATCGGTCCCTGTCTGCACCGGAAGAAAACAGGAGGCCGCTCTCGCCCGGTTCAGGGCAAAAAACAGCCTCTTTGGTTTTTCCGCGTATTCAATTTCAGGAAGTGCGATCACCCCCGGGACATCCCGCTCCGGGACACGCAGGATCGCAAAGCTGCTTAAAAGGTATGTTCCGGAGACACCCGGAAACTGCTCATTCAAAGTGCTCTCCAGGTTCCCATGGTATTTCACGATGATCTCCCATGTCCGCTCCACCCTGTCATATCCCACGTTCAGCTCTTCTGTCCGCTCCCTCGTCTCCTCAGGGACAGAAAGTGCCAGATTCAATAGATTTTCCGCCTTCTGATCTTCCATCTCTGCCGCGCCACATCCATTCTATATTCTGTCTGTCCCGCATTTTTCCATGCCGTTTCTGAAAGACAGATCCCATTCTGAATATTTTATGCGGCATGCTTTATTTAAGACTTTCGTTTTCTCAAAAACAATATTAAAAAGCCCCCAGAGCCATCGGGGCCGGGGGCAAATGTCACGTCTTATTTAATTACTGTGCTGTTGTCATACTCATAACGATGCTGTTGAGAGAAGCTGCATCTTTGGTTCTTCCAGTTGTCTGGACAACTACCATATAGCCGTCCTGCTTGCGGCAGTAGTACGTTCTTGATGTCTTCTTTCCGCTTACTGTTACCTTGGAGTACTGCTGGTTTGCAATCGTCACAGTCTCAGCTGTTGTAGCCTGACCTTTCTGACCTTTCTCGATTCCTGCAAGAGTATTTGCAAATGTCTGGGCATCCATATCCTGCTTATTCTTCATATTGAGGTAGTAGACTTCTACGTCGCCGAAGTCTGTACTCATATAGAGATCATGTGTCAGAGACGGGCTTCCGATTGCCGCATACTCGCCGCCTGTGTACTGGTCAGCTGCCTCAAAATCAGACTCTGTTGTTCCGATGATCTGCGGGATGCAGAGGTTAGACCATGTGTTATAGTATCTTCCGCCTGTAACGTGTCCCTTCGGCGCTGTCTGAACCGGAGCAACCCAGCTTCCGTCATCGCTGAATGTGTAGGATACGCCGTCGATGGTTCTTGTTGTATTATAGATCATAAGGTTTGTGGACGGATCGATATAATACCACACATCATTTCCGCGTCCATCACCATCTTCAGCCTTGATCCAGCCGCTTTTTAAGTTTCCGTTGGAATCATAGTAGCGCCAGGTATTTCCGCTGCCTTCCCAACCGTACTTTGTCTCTGTCTCGTTCTCATCCGCAAGAGCAGTCACCATATTTACACTGCCAATTGCTGCAGCGAGAGCTGCCATGAGCATAACTTTCTTTAATTTCATTTGAAATCCACTCCTTTATGGGTTTTTATCAGCTAAAGTCATTATACAGGGGTTTTCAGGATAACGCAAGCGCTAAGGGCTGGAAAAAGCACGGCTTCATGAAAACTTAAGAAAGAAGGCTTTTTAATAATCATTTGCTTTTCAGCTCCCGTTTTAAAAATGCCAAAAGATTCATTTTCGCCCGCTCTTCGGTATCTCTTCGCCTCGTCTTCACCTTTTTTACGACTTTTCCCTCCTGGTCGCGGCGGATGTGGTAGACGATGCGCAGGTATTCTCCGACTTCTTCCCAGGCTTCGCGGCTCTCCGGGATCAGGTCGAGGCCCATCTGGAAGACGTGGAACATTCCGTCATAGACGGAGCAGCGGACCTTTACTCCCTCTGCCCTCGCCTTCTTTGCGGCGGCCCTCGTGTCATCTAAGAGGACCTCGTAGGCGCCGACCTGCATCAGTATCGGCGGGAATCCCTCGAAGTTTCCGAAAAGTGGGGAAAGATAAGGGTCTTTCTTGTCCGCGTTCCCGATATAGCTGCACTGGTAGAGCATATTTTCCTTCGAATTTCCGAACAGGGGATCGATCGTGTAATTCTCCTCATAGGACGCTCCGCTGAGGGTCACATCCGTCCACGGGGACATGGTGATGATGCCCGCAGGGAGCGGCAGGGCGTGGTCCTTCGCGTAAAGGCAGAGCGCCAGGGCAAGTCCGCCGCCCGCGGAGTCTCCCGCGATGACGATCTGTTCCGGGTCGTATTTCTTCTCGTTTAAAAGCCATTTGTAAGCGTAAACAGCGTCCTCAAGCGCCGCAGGGAACGGATGTTCCGGCGCGACGCGATAGTCCGGTGTCAGGACATCCGCACCGAGACCCAGTTCCGAGTATTTTACCGCAAACCGGCGATAAATGTTTTTCATCGGACCAATATAGCCGCCACCGTGGAGCTGTAAGACCACACGGCCTGTGACCGCCTGCTTCGGCTTTAAATATTCCATCACAAATTTCTCTGTGGGAACCAGTTCATAAATATAGTCACCCGGACATCTCCAGGCCGGTTCCACCGGATTTTTCCGGAACTCTCCCGTCTGGATCGGCTTCTTTAAGGATGTCTCCATCACATCCCTCATCATGTCCCGGGTCAGATTCCCGATCATGCTGACTTCTTTCCGGCTCATAGTTCATCTCCTTCTTTATTCTGCGTGTTTCTGGAACTGTTCTTTTTCGCTCTGTTCTTTCTCAAACATGAAACCGCCGGCGCAGTTCTCTCTTCACACTTCTATCTCCCAATAGAATCGTAAGCACCAGCGCGCTCACCGAGATTACCACCGATATCACCGTGAGCAGCGGATGCTTCGTCCATCCGATCCTTAGGAACACGAGCGGCACAAAGCTCAAAAACGTAACCGCGATCTGGTACATGAAATAGCATTGCCAGTTCATGCGGTTTACAAGCAGCATGAGCAGGATCGCCGCCACCTCAAACAGCACCACACAAGGGATCGCGTAGTCCACGGACCAGCCGTGCAGCCCCGTCATCATGTCGACCAGCAGCAGGATCGCCTGGATTCCCAGGCATTGCCGCACCAGGATCCCGGACATACTGGCGTGACGCATGACGGAAAACCGCAGTGTCATCGCCACATAGGCCGCCGCTCCCCAGGTGAGAAATGCCCATTTGAACGGGATCTGCCGGTAAGTGGCGAGATTTACGACCCCCGCAAGGACCGAGACGACAGCCAGGGAAATATAGAAGAGCCTGACAGCCCTCTTTATCTTATTCTTATCGCCGCCGACCACCGGATACCGCCCTTTGTCATGTTCCCGGTCGTAAATCCCGTTGCTCTCGAGTTCCACAGGGATCCCCTGCTTTTCCAGAAACCGGAAGAAATACTCCGGCAGCCGGTTCTCCGCCATAGCGCTGGCAAAGGAGAGGCAGAGTTTTCCATCATAGGCAACCGCCCCGCACTTCATCCTCTGCTTCGGGGACGCGCCCACGAGGAGCTGGAAAGATTCCACTTGATCCCGCAGCTCCTCCCGGACATCCATCCGCCCGATATTTGAAAATGTCATTGTATGGGCGCGGGTGCTATGCAGAAAGATCATCTGCATCGCCAGGTGTTTCACAAACAGTGGGATCGCCCGCACATACCATTTTTTCTCGTTCCCCACATTGTAGGAGATCGTCTTCTCCAGGCGCTCCTTCACGATCTGTTCGTCCATCTGGCGGCTCACCGCCTCCAGGACCTCCGAAAAGCTTTCCGGTGCCCGCCGCTCCGACCAGGAGATATTGATGACCGCAAAGAAATTTGCTAACGTCTCCGACTCGAAAAAACTTCTCAGATTCACCGGAAGATTTAACGCTGCCGGATGCTTCATCTCTTTTCCGTCTGTCTCGGTCTGGATGATGGACCACAAAAGGGCTGCCGCCAGGTATTTCGTGATACTGACTCCCACCTCTTTGCTGCGTTTCTTAAGGTCATCCACATGGAACGTCCCATGGAGCACCGCCATCTGGTCAAAGGGAAGAAACTCCCCGCTCACCTGGATCGCAGGCCGGCTCTCGTAGCGCTTGTGGGGCAGTTTTTTATAATAACGGAGATAATCATCCGCCCTCATCGGAGAAAACTCACGTTTCCTTATCTCCGTTGGAAGACCATTCTTTAATTCCAGATAATGTTCCGTGAGCCGCGAGACAAACCCCACCGCCCCAAGACCGTCTGTAAGGCCATGGAACACCTCAAAGTTGATCCGGCAGCCATAGTAACTCACGCGGAATGGAAACCTCCCGCCCCGGTGGGGATCGATAAAGCGGCAGGGCGCACTCTGCTCCTCCTCCACCACCGGATCCCGGTTATTTGTCTCAAAATAGTACCAGAAAAAGCCCTTTCGAAGCTTTACTCGAAAGTTTTCAAATTCCGGAAGCGTCAGAAGAAGCGCCTTATGCAGAAGCTCCGGCTCCACCGGCTCCTTTAAGACCGCCGCGATCCGGAACACACTGCTCAAGTCCTCCCCGGACACCGCCGCGAAGAGCTTCGCCGTGTTGTCCAGCCGCCGCCATGCGGCACCCTGGATCCGCGGACGCTTTTTTATCAATCCATTAGATAATTTCTCCAAACTGATCTGCCTCTTTTCCGGTATAAAAAAATAACCGGAAAATCGAAATTTTCCGGTACATCAGAAGCAGGGGAAGAGGGGCTCGAACCCCCATCTACGGTTTTGGAGACCGCTGCTCTACCATTGAACTATTCCCCTATATTTTGTTGCTCATCACTTAATGCTCCATTATAATAGCATGAAATGTTTTAATTGTCAACACTAATTTGAAAATTTATTTTGCCAGTTTGAACAGGCGGCATATGCTTCTTGTTTTCATTGCAAATGAAAACAAGAAGATCGCACCACCCAGCCAACATCAGATCAACTGTATCGCCTCTCTCACATTCTCCACCCCGATCAGCCTGATCCGTTTCTCATCCTTCAGCTTCTCCAGATTCGATTTCGGCAGCAGGCAGCTCGTAAAGCCCATCTTGATAGCCTCGGACACTCTCTGGGCAGCCTGGGAGACGCCTCTTACTTCGCCGGAGAGACCTACCTCTCCGAAGATCAGCATTCCAGGATCCACTTCCCGGTTTTTGAAGCTCGACACGAGTGCCATCACCACCGCCAGGTCCAGGGCCGGTTCATTCATCTTCATTCCACCCGCGATATTCACGTAAGCATCATACCGGCTCATGGCGAAGCCGCAGCGTTTCTCCAGGATCGCAAGCAGAATATTGATCCGGTTGTAATCCACTCCGTTCGCTGTCCGTCTCGCCATACCAAAATTTGTTGCGGTCACGAGCGCCTGGACCTCCAGAAGGATCGGCCTCGTTCCCTCTAAGGAGCAGGCAACAACCGCCCCCGACGCCTCCTTCGGCCGCCCGGAGATCAGCATCTCCGACGGATTCAGCACCTCCGAAAGCCCCTTCTCCTCCATCTCAAACACGCCGATCTCGTTCGTGGAACCAAAACGGTTCTTCACCGCCCGGAGGACCCGGTAGGCGTCGTTTCTGTCCCCCTCAAAGTAGAGCACCGTGTCCACCATATGTTCCAGCACCCGGGGACCTGCCACCACGCCCTCTTTCGTCACATGTCCGACAATAAAGATCGTCACCCCGTATCCCTTCGCGATCTGCATCAGAAGGTTCGTGGACTCCCGGACCTGGCTCACGCTGCCCGGTGCAGAAGAAATATCTTCCCGGAACATGGTCTGGATCGAGTCGATGATCACAATGTCCGGCTTCGACCTCTCGATGGCGCCATGGATCGTATCGAGGTTCGTCTCGCAGAGGAATAAAAGGTCTCCTGTGATCATCCCGATGCGGTTTGCGCGCATCTTGATCTGCTTTAAGGATTCCTCACCGGAGATATAGAGGACACGTTTTCCCGCCCCGGCGAGGTTTCTGCAGACCTGTAAAAGCAGCGTCGACTTCCCGATTCCCGGATCACCGCCGACAAGCACGAGACTTCCCTTCACGATCCCGCTTCCGAGGACCCTGTCAAGCTCCCCGAAGCCTGTGGGCGTCCTGTCCTGCTCATCGAGAGAGATCTCCGAGATGTGGACCGGGACCGCCGTCTTTCCGGCTCCCACCGCGGCGATCTGCCCCGACGGTGCCTTTTTCGCCTGGGCCACCGGCTCCTCAACAAATGTATTCCATTCCTTGCACACCGGACACTGTCCGAGCCACTTTGCGGACTCATAGCCGCACTCTTTACAGAAAAAAGCTGTGTTTCTTGCTTTTGCCACAATATTCTCCCTTTTTATAGTCAAAATGCCATGATACGTTTAGCTGCCTTACCTGACTGCCTGCGCCAATCGATATTCCTGCGTGAATTCGCACGACCTTTGTGCAATGCTTTCTTGGTGAACAGAAATATTTCATAAAACAGGAAACGCTCCGAAGTTCATCCCTCGGAGCGCCATAAAATACTACCGTCCATACCCCGGCCAGCAGCAATCTTCAATTTCCTGATCACTTGCGAACAATCTTAACTTCTACTTCCTTGCCCTCATTGAGCTCAACAGAAAGACTCAGCTTGCCGCTCATATTTGTCTTCATTCCGCCGACGCCAACGCCGTCCTCGTAAATCTCGTACTCGCAGTCGTCCTCTAACTGTACGGTGATCTGGGCATCCTCAAAGCCCTCAACCTTGAAGGTAACGGTTGTATCGGTCACTGCAAATTCTGTTACTGCAGTTCCTGGAACGGACTCGTAAACGAACATTCCGTTTCTTTCTAACTTTGTGATTTCCTTAAATGTCTTAACTTTATAAAGATCACCTTCGTGCTCGAAGTCTTCTACCTTGGATTTTGCCGCGAGGCTGTAGTTTCCGAAGCTTAAGGTTCCATTTGCCTCTGTGCGGATCAGTTCGTTGATTACTGACATAATGCTTACTCTCCTTTTGTGTGTTTCAACAAGGACTAAATTTTCCCTATTGCTATTGCTATTGTAATAGGTAACGGTCACAGGCAGCCGTCCCTTCTAACCGTTACGTCGTGCCTATGATTTTACCACACTGGCGGAAGTTTTTCCAGCAGTTTGTGGATGTCTTGCTGAAAATTTCAGTTCTCCGTCCTTGCAGGTGATCTTCACGGAATCGCCTTCCCGCACTTTTCCTTCCAGGACCAGCTCCGCGAGCTTATCCTCGATGAGGTTCTGGATCGTGCGCTTAAGCGGTCGCGCGCCGTATTTCTCGTCGTATCCCTTTTCCACAAGGTATTCCTTCACGTCATCCCCGGCATTTAAGCGGATGGACATCTGATTCTTTGTCCGCTTTGCGAGGACATTCAAGAGGATCGTCACGATTTCCTTCATGTGATCCTTCGTCAGCGGATGGAACACGATGGTGTCATCAATACGGTTTAAGAACTCTGGCTTGAACATCCGTTTCACTTCGTCCATGACGCCGGTCTTCATTCTCTGGTAGCGGACCTTCTCATCGTCCTGGGACATGAATCCAAGCTGCTTCGGCGCGATGATGTTCTCGGCGCCCGCATTGGAGGTCATGATGATAACGGTATTCTTAAAGTCGATCTTATGGCCCTGGGAGTCCGTGATATGACCGTCGTCCAGCACCTGTAAAAGAATATTGAAAACATCCGGATGGGCTTTCTCCACCTCATCAAAGAGGATCACAGAATACGGGTTTCTGCGGACTTTTTCACTCAGCTGCCCGCCGCCCTCGTATCCCACATATCCTGGCGGGGATCCGATCATCTTGGAGACGCTGTGCTTCTCCATGTACTCTGACATATCAACGCGGATCAGGGCGTTTTCCGTTCCGAACATGGCCTCCGCAAGGGCTTTGCAGAGCTCCGTCTTTCCGACACCTGTGGGTCCTAAGAATAAGAAGGAACCGATCGGGCGCTTCGGGTCTTTTAAGCCGACTCTTCCGCGGCGGATCGCCTTCGCGACGGCAACCACCGCCTCGTCCTGCCCGACCACGCGCTCATGGAGAATGGATTCCAGCTTTAAGAGACGCTCCGTCTCGCCTTCCGCCAGCTTGCTCACCGGGATCTTTGTCCAGCCGGAGATCACGTCTGCAATGTCATTCTCGTCGACGGTCAGCTCCCGGCTCTCCTTCTCACTCTCCCATTTCTCCTTCAGCTTGCGGATCTTCTCCCGCTTTGAGACCTGTTTCTTCTTGATCTCACCGGCGAGCTCATATGCCTCGTCACGGATCGCGTCCTCTTTCTCTTTCTCGAGCTTCTTGATCTCCTCCTCGAGAGTCTTGATTCCCTTCGGCTCCACATAGACGGTCAGTCTCGTCTTGGAGGCCGCCTCGTCCACCACATCGATGGCCTTGTCCGGCAGGAACCGGTCGTTGATATAGCGGGCGGAGAGGCGCACTGCCGCCTTTAAGGCCGCGTCGGTGATCGTCACATGGTGATGTTCCTCATATTTCGGGCGGAGTCCCTTTAAGATCTGGAACGCCTCGTCCTCCGTCGGCTCCTCCACGGTCACCGGCTGGAACCGGCGCTCTAATGCCGCGTCCTTTTCAATATATTTCCGGTACTCTTCAAGCGTCGTAGCACCGATGAGCTGGATCTCACCGCGGGCCAGGGATGGTTTCAAGATGTTAGACGCGTCTAACGCGCCCTCCGCTCCGCCTGCGCCAATGATCGTGTGGATCTCGTCGATAAATAAGAGGACGTTCTCCGCCTCTGTCACCTCGTTGATCACATTTTTAATGCGCTCCTCGAACTCACCGCGGTACTTGGATCCCGCTACCATGCCGGAGAGGTCAAGGATCACCACGCGTTTTCCGCGGATCGTATCCGGGACGTCGCCGGAAGCGATGAGCTGCGCGAGACCTTCGATCACAGCCGTCTTTCCGACACCTGGTTCTCCGATAAGGCACGGGTTGTTTTTTGTTCTTCTGCTTAAGATCTGGATCACGCGGCGGATCTCCTTCTCCCTGCCGATGACCGGATCCAATTTTCCTTCTTTTGCGAGGACTGTAAGGTCGCGGCTGTAGGCATCAAGTGTCGGTGTGGCGCTCTGTCCGCCCCGCTGCTGGCGTCCCTGGGCCAGGTCCTCTTTTCCTGCGTTTCCGTCCTCACCCATAGCGGATAAAAGGTCGATGTAGACCTTCTGAATGTTGATATTTAAGGTGTTTAACAGGCGGACTGCCACACAGTCCGATTCCTTTAATAATGCCATCAGAATATGCTCTGTACCGATTAACGGCGCATGAAACCGGACAGCCTCTTTATAGCTGTTTTCCAGCACATGTCTCGCACTTGGAGTGTAGCCGTCCCGCTCTTTGGTGGCTGTATTCTGATAGGAAGAGACAAGCTGCTCCACAAGAGCCAGCAGTCTGTCGAGCTTCACCTCGTTGGCCTCGAGGACCATGGCAGCGGTACCGCTTCCCTCCTCGATCAGCCCGACCAGGATGTGCTCCGTTCCGATCACAGGGGAACCCATATCCTCCGCCGCTTCACCGGCGAGAACCAGTGCCTCCTGGGCTTTTTCTGTATATTGTGCCATCTGTTCTAATTTCCTCCTGAACTTTTCCGTCAACTGCGCAACCATTCAATCCATTCATAGTTACGAACATAACTCCATTCCAAATCAACTGCGCCGATTAAAATTATGCCTTCCTGCCTATGTTTTCTTTCGGTCGGTGCAGCAAAAGCGCAGATCTGCCGAACAGTCAACTAATTTTCTATCTCTATGATCTCCGGCAGCCGCCTTCTCAGGAACTCTGCCCGGGCGGCATCCAGCTCATCCTTGTCAAGCGGGCGGTCCGCCAGACTCAAAAGGTTCGCAGGCTGGATCCCCAGCATCAGACCGTATACAGAGTACGGTTCCTTCACTTTTAAGATCCCATCCGTGATTCCTGTCATGATCTGGGACAGGAATTCCATTCCGTCTTTTCTCGTCAGCCGTCTCGCGTACTTTAAGACGCCGTAGGATTTATAGCATTCATCGGCCGCCTGCACCGGCTTTCTCTGACGGTATTCCCGGCGTACCCGCCGTTCCTGGGCATCCAGCTCCAGGGCTGCCTTCCTGACGATATCGATGATCTCCCGCTCCGTCTGTCCTAAGGTTTTCTGGTTTGAGATCTGGTACAGGGAGCCGAAGTTCTCCGCGCCCTCACCGTACACGCCCCGGACCTGGGTCCCGAACCGGCCCATATCCGCAACGAGACTGTTGAAATTTTTATTCTTGGACAGCATCGGCAGGTGCAGGACCACCGCTGCCCGAAGTCCTGTGCCCACGTTTGTGGGGAACGAGGTCAGGTAGCCGTATTTTTCATCGAAGGCGTAATCAAAACGCTCGCTGATATAGTCATCGATCTTATCTGCTCTCTCATAAAGCTGCTCCAGGGTCAGCCCCGTCTGCAGCGTCTGGATTCGCACATGATCATCCCCATTTAGGAGGATCGCCGTTGATTCGTCCTCCGACAGGATCATTCCCGTCGGGTCTTTCTTCTTTATTACACTGCGGTTGATCGCCCGGCGCTCTAAAAGCGCTGTTTTTTCCAGGTCGCCCATCCGCTCTAAGTGTGTAAACCGATACTGCATCCGGTCCATGGACGCGATGCCGGTGAGTCCGCCGAGAAGCTTCTCCGAAAGCTCCGCGCTCTGCTCCTTGGTGAGGCGGCCAGGAAACGGATACTCTTTCAGATTTCGAACCAGACGGACACGGCTGTAGATCACATTTGTGCCTGCTTTTCCCGGTACTTCATACCATTTATCCATCCTGTCTCTCCTCTTTCAACGCCCGGATCTCATCCCGGAGCTTCGCGGCCTCCTCGTACTCTTCCCGGCGCACCGCGTCTTTTAATCTCGTCTCCATCAGGCGGATCTTCTCTTCCTTTGAGAGTTGCGGAATATTCACCGGATCCTCCCCAGTAGTTCCCGCCCCGTTCATTTCTTCCATCTCGGACCGGTATCCCGCCGGACGCTTTCCGACGTGCTTTTCGCTGCCCTGAAGATGACGGATATTGTCGCTGATCAGAGGATCAAACACGCTGTAGCAGTCCGGGCATCCGAACCGGCTGTCCTTTACAAATTCCTCATAAGTCGTTCCGCAGGTCGGGCACACAACACCGGAGTACTTTTCATCTTCTTCCTCCGTCTCCTGGGTTCCAAGAAGTCCGGAGAGAAGTTTTCCTAACGGGAATTCTCCCTCAAAGAGAGCTGAGAACTGTCCAAGGTCCGCATGGGCGGCACACTGGGTACAGAGGTTGTGCTCTGTCTTCACGCCGTTGATCACTTCCACATATTTTACGGTTGCTTCCCGCTTTTTGCAATGTTCACAAAGCATACTGCCCCTCCTTTATGCCTGTCCGCCAAACTCATCATAGATCTGGTCTACAAGGCTGTGGATCTCATCTCTGCCGACATTTTTGCAGATTCCCCGGGCAACGATCAGCGCGAGGTCGTTCTTCATCTCTTCCATCGTCCGCAGTTTATCCATATCCAGGGCGATCACGGCCCCGCGTCTGCGGTCCAGGCGCAGAAATCCTTCCTGTTTCAATACAGCATATGCCTTGTTGACTGTATGCATGTTAATTCCGATCTCATCTGCAAGCTGTCTGACCGACGGGAGACTATCCCCATCGTGAAGCACATCCATTGCGATGCCGCAGATGATCTGGTTGCAGAGCTGGGTATAGAGTGCTTCCTCACTGTCAAAATCGATCTTCAGTACCATTTGATCACCATCTTTTTTCTTAATATTTTTGATGCCGGGACCGTTTATGCGTTTCCGGTATCATAGTATTCCATTTGTTATATGTGTATAGTAACAGATTGTGTGGTGTTCGTCAAGTGAAACCAAAGTTTATTCGTACGTATGTTCTGCTTTCATTTTGCCTGCTTTGCAGTTTCGCCTCAAAGTATTATATTTTCCTACTCTAAGTCCAGACATCCATCCGCCGACCGGTTATCCGCAATCCGCTCGATAGTCCAAGTAATATCTGAAGCTTTTGCTTTCAGCGCGTTCCAGGCATCCGGGTCCTGATATATATGAAACAGCGCTCCAAAGATCACGTCATACTCTCTCTTCGCGCCTTCCGGCAGGCCCGTCGCCTGGGCGATCTCCGCAAACCGGTACCTCGCCGCCTTTGGGAACTGGTCTTTCTTCATCTCATCCCCGGAATTTTCATAGACATACGCCCCGAATCCGTCCTTCACAGCATCCGTTTTCGAAAACCGGAGTTCTTTCTTCTCCTCATCCAGAGAATAATTGCAGGAATAGATCACATTCCCTCTCTTATCTCTAAATGTCCTGTAGGCCCCGCCCGACGGACAGTACACAAACCTCCATCCGTCATCCCGGAACTTCTTTCTCCAACCATCCGGGAAGGCGTTGATATACACGGCGATCTCATTTTTCTCGGCCTCGCTCACCGTCTTCGCCGTTCCATCCGCGTTGACCGCCAGAATATCCCCCGCCGGATCCGGCTGTCCGTCGTAGTCGGTGTAGGAAAAGCCCGCGTACTCATTTACCCGCATGCTTCCATCCGGGCGGAACGCGTATGTCTTTCCTTTTATTGTGCGGACAGCTTCCTTGTTCATCTTTCCGTCCGAGTCAAACCAGTACCAGTTTCCCTTATCCTGAAACCACTGGATCTTCGCGTTCCCCGCGGAATCATAGTAGTACCAGTTTCCGCCGCCCGGACCGTCGTACTGCCAGCCCTCGGAGAGGGAACCGTCCTGGTTGAAATGGTAACGGATGTTTCCCACCGTCTTCCATCCGGTCTCCATGATCCCGTTTCTGTCAAAATGGTACCACTCGCCGTCGATATCCTCCCAGGTACCCCGGGCTTTGCGCCCATCCGAGTATGTGAAGGTGTAACCGGCATCCGTGAGCGTCCATTTTCCATCCGCAGCGAAAGATGTTATAGTCTGCACAGCAAGCAGGATGCCGACAGCGCCGATCAGGATAAGTGTTCGTTTTTTCTTCATGGTCACTCCTCCTTTCCGTTTTTATCAAATGCTGGTAACTATTCAGTACCTTCATAGTTACGCGCAAAAATCCATTCCAGATCAGCTTTGCTGATGGGGTTTTTGCCTTCCGGAACCGGAATTACGTTCTTTATGCCTCATTATCTTGAATCCCGCTTTAAAATACCTTATACTAAACAGGAACTCAAAGTATGTACATGAAAGGAACCTAAATATATGAAACGATTTTTCGCCTGGGCCGGGATCCTCATCATCGCCGCGGTCTTCCTCGCCCTCATCGTCCTGACCTTCACCGGTGGCCCGGAGAATGTCATCCTGGCGCTCCTGTTCTGCGTCATCGTCATCCCGGTGATGCTCTACGGCTACGCGCTGATCTTAAAGTACGTCCGAAACAGAAACAAAAGGGATAACTAACAAAATCCGTAATCTTTTGCCATCTTTTCCAGACGGTCAGCAGCCGCCTCAAGCGTCTCTTTCCCTCTGGAAAAATGCAGACGGATGTAATTGTTTACCGGCTCCTTAAAGAAGCTGGAACCCGGCACAGCTGCCACACCGTAATTCTTTATTATCCATTCACAGAATTCCAAATCTGTCCAGCCGGTAAACTCCGGCTTCTCAAGAAATCCCGAGATATCAACGAGAACAAAATAGCTGCCCTGAGGTGTCGTGTGGGAAAGTCCCATCTGCTCCAACCTTCCACAGAGATAATCTCTCTTTTCTGTGTAGAGATCCTTTAACCATTGATAGTACTCTGGTCCAAATTTCAGACCAGTGACTGCCGCTTCCTGAAGCGGTGCCGCAGCGCCTACGGTCAGGAAATCATGGACCTTCTTCGCCGCCTCGATCACATGTTCCGATCCGATCAGATAGCCGAGTCTCCATCCGGTCATGGAGTATGTCTTTGAGAGGGAGCTACAGGTGATCGTCCGCTCATACATTCCGGGCAAAGCAGCCATGGAGATATGGCGGTTCTCACCGTAGATAATGTACTCGTACACCTCGTCCGTGATCACAAAGGCGTCATACCGCTTTGCGAGCTCCGCGATCTCCTCCATCTCTTCCATCGTAAATACTTTTCCACAGGGATTCGACGGATTACATAGGATCAGTGCCTTCGCACCGGCCTGAAACGCCCGTTCCAGAGCTTCGCTGTCATAATGGAAATCCGGCGGCACAAGCGGCACATAGACCGGATCTGCCCCGGAGAGGATCGCGTCCGCCCCATAGTTCTCATAGAACGGGCTGAACACCGCGACCTTATCTCCCGGATTGCACACGGTCATCATCGCCGCCATCATCGCTTCCGTTCCCCCGCAGGTCACAACGATCTCCTTTTCCGGATCGATCTCACGGGCAAATTTCTTTGTATACATTTCTGCCAGCGCGTCCCGGAAATTCTTCGCCCCAAAGGTGATGGAATACTGGTGCGGGCCATGTTCCGCCGCTTCCTTTAATGCGTCCAGGATCTCCTGCGGCGGATCAAAATCCGGGAATCCCTGACTTAAGTTAATGCTTCCCGGTGTCATATTGTTGATCCTTGTCATCCTGCGGATGACGGAGTCTGTAAATGTCTGTACTCTTCTGCTTAATTCCGGCATATGTAAAACCTCTCTTCTATTGTCATGTATGATGTCTTTCCGGTATTCCGATCCTTCCGCGCGCACATCTCAGTATTACGTTCCGAATCGTCCCTCTGTTCTAATATCTTATCATAACTTTCATGACAGACCTATTGATTTTTCTTTACATTTCTATAAAACTTCCCCCGGATCATTTGTATTGTCAAAACAAAAAGCGACAAGCCTGATTCATAAGCTCATCGCCCTTAATGATCACAGTCGGACCTGTTTACAGAGTTTTTCTCCCTCTTCCTCTCGGACTCTCCGCAACTCACTGCCGGGGCTTTGATGAAGAGGTATTCTTCTCCCTGATCCTCATACCAGCCTCTCTCCTTCCCTCTCGGCTGATATTTTTCCATCATCGGTCCATTCGCAGCCTACCGATTTCATGGTCTCCCCCGGCTGTATCAGCTCGATCCATGTCTCCAGTGCACTCTTCCGCTCTCTGTCTGACAGCGGCGTGTTGAAATTTTCTGTGCAAAACATATTCACACACCTATTTAACGATTGGTCCCTTGCTCTTTTGTCATAACCCCTGAAAAAAAGTAGCTTTTATAACGCAAAAAGACTCAAGTCTCTCGACTTGAGTCTTTCGTGCGGAAGATGGGACTTGAACCCACACGATGTAACCACCACAAGATCCTTAGTCTTGCTCGTCTGCCAGTTCCGACACTTCCGCGTATCGGGTGTTTCAAGATTTTGTATCTCTCACCGACGCATATTAATATACCATAGTTCTTTCTGTTTGACAAGTACTTTTTTGAATTTTTTAAAAAAAATGTTTTTTTAGCAATATTTAAAAAACTCTTGACAAATCCCACGCCTTATACTATAATATGTTTTGTCAATGAGATACGTCATCTGACGAGATGCAGAAGTGGCGGAATTGGCAGACGCGCACGGTTCAGGTCCGTGTGATAGCAATATCATGAGGGTTCAAGTCCCTTCTTCTGCACGAAGGCTTAAGTCGAAAGACTTAAGCCTTTTTTAGTTTCACATCAACAATCTCGCGATGCCGCGGCGCCCAAAGGGCCCCGCGTATCGTCTGGCTTCCGCCAATCCCATCTCTCCCTCCACACCCTTCCTTTTCCTTCCCTCATCCCGCCAATACACAGCGCCGACGGGCATCCGGGCACGGACGAGCCTGGGTGGAGGGAGCTGGTTTCCTCTTGGCTCGCAGGAAAATGCGTTGGAGGTCCGAGGACACTTGTTTGAGCAACGAAAGTTGCGAGTTGTGTCCTCGGACCTCCGCCCTTAGCATTTTTCTGGGAGCTTAGAGGAACCCTCCCGGAATCCCGTGAAGCGTCCGCGCCCGGAGGCCCGTCGGCGCGTAACTCCCACCACTATGAGCCTCTCCCCAAAAAACGCAAAAAACCTCCCCGGCAGATCACTCCACCGGAAAGGTTTTTTCTATTCTCATCGACTAATTAAGCCAGTTTTGTTTTTGCTAACTCAGCAAGCTTTGCAAAGCCCTCTGCGTCATTGATAGCCATATCGGATAATACCTTACGGTTCATAACAACACCAGCCTGCTTTAAGCCGTACATGAACTTGCTGTAGGAAAGGCCGTTGATTCTTGCTGCAGCGTTGATACGAGCGATCCAGAGCTGTCTGAACTGTCTCTTTCTCTCTTTTCTGCCAGCGTAGGAGCTTGTTAATGCTCTCATAACGGACTGTTTTGCTACTCTATACTGTTTGGAACGAGCTCCTCTGTAACCTTTGGCTAACTTGAGCACTCTGTTATGTCTCTTCTTGGCGTTTAAGCCACCTTTAATTCTTGCCATTGCTTAATTTCCTCCTTAATCTTACTTCCGAAACAAATTATAAATACGGTAAAATCTTCTTCATTACCTTGCTGTTTGTGATATCGGTAACGATGTCTTTTCTAAGATTTCTCTTACGCTTTGTGGATTTCTTAGTTAAGATATGGGACTTATAAGCTTTATTTCTCACTAACTGACCAGTTCCGGTCTTTTTGAAACGTTTTGCAGCTGCTCTGCTTGTTTTCATTTTAGGCATTGTTGTTTCCTCCTTAAAATTGTTCCCTTATCGTTTTGCAGTTAAAAACATTACCAGGCTTCTTCCCTCTACCTTGGAAGGCTTATCGACAACAGCGATATCGGAAAGTTTCTCAGCGAAATCATCCAGAATATACTTTGTCTGGTTCATATGAGCCATCTCACGACCGCGGAAACGAAGCGTAACTTTTACCTTGTTGCCTTTTTCGATGAACTTTCTCGCAGATCCGATCTTTGTATTAAGATCGTTTGTATCGATGTTCGGGGAAAGACGTACTTCCTTCACCTCGATCGTCTTCTGCTTCTTTTTCGCTTCCTTCTCCTTACGGATCATCTCATACTTGTACTTACCGTAATCAATGATCTTACATACCGGCGGCTTCGCTGCCGGAGCAATCTTTACAAGATCCAGTTCTGCGTCTCTCGCCATTTTATAAGCGTCTTTTGCAGACATGATTCCAAGCTGCTCACCATTTTCTCCAATTAAACGAACTTCCTTATCACGGATCTGCTCGTTAATCATTAACTCGCTAATAGCCGTACACCTCCAACTCTCATACTCTACATATGTCGATAGAAAAGAAAAAGCAGATAGGTAACTATCCGCTCGTAACTGCATTGGTTTGGCATGCTGCTGCATGATAAAAACCGATGTCTATGAACCCGGGTCACTTACTCGTGCCAGGGTGAGGCGGATACCTGCTTTCCTGTCAGTTGTTCTCACAACTTTTGTTATTTTACTATACCGCTATCGTTTTGTCAATCACTTTTCCCAGAATTTCCAATACTTTTTTCGGTTCAAGTGCACCTTCCATGATTCTGCCCGGTATTCTCCACAGACCTTTCATACTGCTCCCATGGATCTATCTTTGCAAAGACCCATATCGCAAATCCATAGTGCCTTTCTTTCAGGCAAAACAGCGGCTTTCCTGCTAAGTAAAAAAGGAACCGGCAACGGTCAGTCTGCTGTCATCAGCTTTCTCCGCAGCCAGTTCCTTCATTATTCCTACTTCTCCCTAAAGCTTGCACATTCCGTCTGCCCGACAGCCATGGCGCCGTCCCCGGCGATCGTGATCCGCTCTGCCCTGCACTGATGGTCATCATTGTAGAGACAGTTCGCTACATCACATTCCACCTCAAGCTTTGATTCCGGCGTCTTAAAAAGATTCTTAAAAAGACCGCCCCTGTTCTCCTCAAAGCTTCCGCAGCAGGTATCACAGCAGTTCTTCGCCTGCGCTCCCTCCACGAGGATTCCGCTCTTGCAGCAGCACTTCTCCGCATTATGGACACATGTCGTCACGGTACAATCCAGTTTTGTCATAAAATGGCCTCCTTTTTCCTGTTTCATCAGAGGTCATTATGCGCAGAAAGATCCCGAAGTATTCACTCTCCCGGGATTTTTCCTAAAACCAGCATAATTATTCAGTACCTTCATAGTTACGCGCAAAAATCCATTCCAGTTCAGCTTCCCTGATGGGATTTCTGCCTTATGCTTCCTCCACCGGATATTTCAGGCGTTTCAATCTCTCCATCAATGTACTGCTGTCCTTCATAAGCGGATAGATCGTAACGATGGACTGGTTATTCTTATCGATCAGCTCATAACTCACGATAGATCCCGTCTTTTTCTTCTTATAAACAACCGCTTTTTTCAAATCTGAAAACGGGACCACCTTTTTCTTTCCTATTACCGGGTTTACCTTGATCGTCTTGCCGTCAATCGTAGTCTTCCACAAAAGTCCCCACAGTGCAAATAAAATCCCCGCAATTCCGCAGATCACATAGAACGCCTTGATGAGCAGTTTTCCATCTGCCGCCGGATTCATAAAGAAGCTCCCCATAGTCAGCGCATCCACGATTCCCATGAACGGCACGACCAGCGTATATTTTAACTTCAATGTCGGCAGCTTTTCGATCTGCATTTTCTCTTCTTTTTTTATTTTCATCCCCAAAAGATCCTCTCCATTTAATTTTACACAGCTCCGCCGTTCGGAACTATGGACTTCCATATAGAAATGGTCCTCCGTCCGTCTATACGTTTCTTACCTTCTCGATCACCTTATTGCACCGTTTTTCAAGGAAAGATCCGAATGTCTCCTTCTTTCCGCGGTAGAATCCCGCCTTCTCCACAGGGATCGCGAGGGATCTGTTCCAAAAGATCATATAATACTTGCTGGTCTCTTTGATCCATGCGATTCCCTCGTACTGGTACTCCGTGATGATGCCAGGCCGCTCCACCGTAAAGGTGTCCTCATAAAAATTCATGGTGCATCGGTCACCCTTTAATCCAGAGCTCTCCAGAAGCTGCAGAGCCTGATTTTTATCGGCAGATACGGAATTCGCCTTCTTTCCGGAAGTCTCTCCGTTCTGTCTCTCATTCATTCGCCGAAGTACTACAGCCGCCACAAGTCCACAAAGCACCGCCTGCAGGATCCTCGTGGACTGATCAAGCTGTCCGAACGCCATGTAAACAGCTGCGCCCACAAGAAGCGCCATCAAAGTATCTTTCAGTCCGAAATCAGGAAGCTGGAACTTGATCTTCTTCCCATCGTTCTCCTTCGGCATCATCCGCGGCTTGGAAGCCACAACCTGGTGATAAAACATATCTTCATCATATGTAGATTTTACTGCGTATATCGGTTCCATCCCGCACCTCCTATCGTACTGCGATCTGTTCCATCGGAAGATGGCACTTTTCTGTCAGGAATCCTGCAAGCTCCGCGGAATTTCCCTGTACCGCGTCATCCTTCATGAAGTAACGCACCACATTTCCGCGCTCCACCAGCACATACATACCGGACATATCAATAAGGCGTCCCACGTTTTTATACTGCACACGGGATTTCTCATTCTTTCCGATAACCTCATATCCATCCTCGTAGAACCGGTATTCCCACTGATAGTTATCTTCCATCTTGCCCGCCTCGAACTGGAGATGGATCTGCTTTTTCGCGTCCAGCCAGCCTTTCAAAAGGGCATAGGTTCCAAACACGAATCCCATGGCACAGAGAATGCCGATCATCATGAGTGCGTCCCCGATCGTTCCGCCGATTACGACTTTTGCTGCCATGCAGAGCAGGAAAAGCCCAAGAAAGATCGACATGATCCTCTTTCCGCCGGACTGGAAACCGAGTTTCCGGACTCCCTTTTCCAGATGAAGCAGCTTTTCTTCCGTCACATGATGCCGGATGATAAACCGCGCGTCCTTTTCGTTCCGTAATTCCATTGTGTTCCTCCTTATTTTGTGTGATACAGCTATGCAGCGCCTCCGCGGTATACCTGATGCCGCCCTATGCACGACTATAAATTTCTTAGAAGATGATGATCGCCGCTGTCAAGCTCACGATTCCGAGAATGATTGATGCCGAGTTCACCGCGCTGGCAAGGTTCACATCTCCCTCAAGCATGGAGGTGTACGGAACGCCAAGGGCCGATACCGGGCCGAACATCAGGATTGCCAGGGTTCTGCGGATCTCCAGGGAAAACGGCAGAAACTGATAAAACAAAACTGCCAGGACTGCGGAAACTGCAAATCTCGTTCCCAGGATCTTCGCAACACTGCCCGTCTGCTCTCTCGTCATATGTAACTCCAGTCCGAGACCGATCATGGTCATAGAGAGGAAGGTGTTGGCGTTCCCCACAGTCTCAGCTACCTGGTCCATGAAGACCGGAATACGGAGTCCCGCCATCGTCAGTGCTGTCATAATTACATAGCAGTCAAACGGGATGGATTTTAAGAGCTGGATCACGATCCTCCGGATCTGATGCTTATCTCCGGCACCGCCTTTTCCTGCCACTGACGCAGCCACCGCATAGGAACCACCAGTACAGACCACCGCGTTTCCCGTATCAAAAAGGCTGGTACAGGCCACGCCCGGCGCTCCTAAGAATCCCTGGACGAAAGGCATCGTAAAGCAGCCGATATTGTATCCCGACGCGTTTACGAGGCCAAACGCCTTCTGGTCCCTCGTCCCTTTCGCAAAAAGTCCGTATCCGATCACCGCATACGCACCGCTGCACAGGAAACCGATCAGCACGATCACCAGCATGGAGACATCCATGGTCGCCTGGCTGAAGTTATGGATGATCGCTGCCGGGAGTGTGATCTTCGTGACGAGCTTCGAGAAGACCGGAAGATCCGACTGGCTTAAAAGGCCGATTTTTTTCAGACCATATCCCATCAGGATGATCAGGAAAAAGCAGCCCGCTTTTAGTAAAACTGAACTCATATTTCATGTTCCTCTTTTTATGTATTTTTCTCGCAGAAATAGAAACAAAGTTTATTATATCTCAAAGTCACACTTGAATCAATCATTCTTTTTCCGCCCGTTTTGCCCGCTCCTCCACTGGACATGTTTCCATTCTGATGTTATACTTGTTCTGTTCTCATACAGTTTTCAGGGAGGTTTTTACCATGTCCGAAGAAAAAGATGCAAAAATCCAGGAACTGGAAGCCGAAATTGCCCGTTTAAAGGACGAAAATTCAAAGCTTCAGGAGACCGTCCAGTGGATGCACGACCTGATCTGGAAGATGGTCCGTGAACGCGAGGGACAGAAAGGAGATCCGTCCGATGGTACATACGCTTGTCCCGATGTCCGTGAAAATTAAGATCAAAAATTTTGAGACACCGGCGAGACTGATCAACCATATGGAATTATCCTGCGCAGTCGGCATGGCGTGCCGTCAGGCTTCGCTTCCGTGTCCGGAGGGAACTGCCGGAACAGATCTCAAGGAATTCGTAAAGTCGGTTCCGGACACGATCTATTCGAGTTCTGCCGTTGACGAAAAGCTGAAAGTGCTGATCCGCGATTATATCTACAAAAAGGGCGAGGTTCTGGATGATGATTCTCTGGTCACCCTGAAGCTCGGATATGAAAACACTTAAGTGATCGTGAGGATCCCGAATCATCACGCACTACGATCCAAGTCCGGATCACAGGAAAGGAGTTTGCAGCTATGGATTTTACACCAGCAGAATTTCCAACCACTGGAGTTTCTGAAAAAGAATTCATTGATAAGATGATCGCTCTGGCAAAGGCCGGCGAAGACGAGATGGAGCATTTAAAATGCGTATTCTACACATGGGCTGTTTTTTATGAGGCTGACGAGGAGACCACCAGCGGTATCGCTGAGTTCCTCGCAAATGCGGCTGAGATTGCAGAGAAAGACGCATTTATCAAAAGTCTGACTTGCATTTTATAAGAATTCGCACGTCCGCGCAGTGCAGAGGCTGACTATTTTTTCTATGCCGTGCTCATATAAAAAGATACCGGTATGACCGCGAAACGCACAGCTCATACCGGTATCTTTTTTGTTTAACAGGAAGACACATTCTTTTTTATCTTCATTTATTCTTCAGTGCTGTCCTCTTCCGGGCAGAGATACTCAATCAGAGCGTCCTGCTCTTTTCCGGAAAGGCGGAAGAAACCTTCGCCCACGCAGAGGTAACCGTCCTCAACATAAACTTCGCTGGAATCGAAATACTCGCCCTTCGCGAACTTGCGGTTTAACTCCGCGTTGATCTCGCCATAGTTCTCCACCTGAAGGATCTTGTTTTTCTTCTGCTCGATCTTCATTAAGTGATAATATGCTTTCTTTAAATAGTCGCCCCGTTTTTTCATTAGAGTTCTCCTTTACTTTCGTTTCATATTTCTCCCGGCAGTTCTTGGTTCCGGGAAGTGTTCTGTAATTTAAAGTGTAAAGCATGAAAATAATTTTGTCAATCTGTGCTGTTCTCTTTCCAGTATAAATAGCTTTTCATGTAATATTTCGTGTGATACTTTCCCCATTGATATGCACTTTCAAACTTTTATCTGCAGGGATAGCGTTTTGCAAAAAACATACAAACAGGCATAAAATAAGGGAAGTCCTGACTTTTCAAGACTTCCCTTATAGTGGACCTGAGGGGAATCGAACCCCTGTCCGAAAACCTATCCCCTGTTCTTCTACTATCATAGTCTGTTATTTAGAATTCCCGCCCGAACCCGAAAGCAGACATCCTGATCCGTTTGGTAGCTTCATCATACGCCCGCGTGCGCAAAGCTTTGCACGTGTCGTTTCCTGCTTTAAATGATGCCGGTTACTTAAAATGCAGGTATTCTAAGGCCGACAGCTGCCTAAATTAGGCTGCGTATGCTAATTCGTCGTTAGCGTTTATATTTAGGTTTGCCATTTAACGCATTGCATGCGGATAGCTTCACCAGCTTCAAAGCCCCCGTCGAAACCAGTACAAGCCCTTACTGGCACTCTCTTCGGAGTTTTTCGCATCGCCCGATCCGCAATGGGTCGCAGACATTCTTCCGATGCGTTCGCTTTTGACAGTGTTCAAAATCCAGGCGACCCCGAATCCTATACTGGTACTGTTCTCGCGTAATACAAATCTTACCATCACTCGCCCAAATTGTCAAGGGTCCGCAGTATAGATCCGCTCTAGTACAGGTTTTTCACCTTGAATTCCTTCTCCAGCTCTCTTCTCTGATCCTTCTTCGCGATATCAGCGCGCTTATCGTAGAGCTTCTTACCTCTTGCGAGACCAATCTCCACTTTTACGAGACTTCCCTTAAAGTATACCTGGAGCGGCACTAAGGTATAACCTTTTTCCTGGATCTTTCCCTTTAATTTGTTGATCTCGTAGCGGTGCATCAGGAGTTTTCTCTCGCGGAGCGGGTCCTTGTTGAAGATATTTCCCTTCTCATACGGGCTGATGTGCATGCCGTAGATCATGACCTCGTCGTTTGTGATCCGCACGAAGGATTCCTTGATGCTGCACTTGCCCATACGCATAGACTTTACTTCCGTTCCCGCAAGGGCAATACCGCACTCGAACTTATCATCGATAAAGAAGTCGAAATACGCTTTTTTATTGTTCGCGATCAGCTTAAAGCCGCTGCTCTTTGCCATAATCCTATCCTCTTTTCTGTTCCAGCCGGGAACTCATCCGACCGGAACTTATCTCTATATTATAATACCATTTCACTGCAAAGCAATGTTTTCCGGGAAATTTTCGCCGCCAATCCGTCGTGTCCGAATCATTTTGCCTAATCAAATTTTCTTACCGGCAGAAAATCTATGGTCTTCAAATATCTGTCCACAGAGACCACCTGGATCTTCACCGTCTGTCCCAGCTTATATTTCTTTCTCGTCCGCTCTCCCACTAACTCATAGTGTTCCTCATCGAACACATAGTAATCGCCATCCAGGTTCGCAAGGCGTACCATGCCTTCCACAGTGTTCGGGAGTTCCACATAGAAACCGTAGTTGCTGATTCCAGAGATCACACCGGTGAATTCCTCGCCGATATGGTGTTCCATGAACTGGACCTTCTTCGCCTTGTCGGTCTCCCGCTCCGCCTCGTCCGCAAGGCGTTCCCTGGATGATGTCCAGACCGCAACCTCCGGCAGGATCTTCTCGTAGTGGGCCACGCGCTTCTTCGTGAGCTCACCGTGAAGGTTCTCCTTGATGATCCGGTGGATCTGAAGATCCGGGTATCTGCGGATCGGGGAGGTGAAGTGGGTATAATAGTTCGCCGCAAGACCGAAATGTCCCATGCAGTCCGTCGTGTACTTCGCCTGTTTCATGGAGCGGAGCGCCAGTCTCGCGAGAAGCGCCTCCTCCGGGGATCCGGCCACCTTTGCAAGAAGCTTCTGCATCTCCTTCGGGTGAAGCTCCCCGTTCTGGAGACGGATCGAGTAACCGAAATTGTTGATCAGGATTCCGAAGCGCTTGATCTTCTCCCCATCCGGCTTCTCATGGCTGCGGTACAGGAACGGCGCCTGCTGCCAGTAGTAATCTTCTGCAACCGTCTCGTTGGCCGCCAGCATGCAGTCCTCGATCAGCATCGTCGCCGCGTTCCGCTCGTATGGCTTGATCTCCACCGGGCGTCCCTTTGCGTCCAGGATGATCTTGCACTCCGGGAAATCGAAGTCCACAGCACCTCTCGCCATGCGCTTTTCTCTTAAGACGCGAGCGGTCTCGTCCAGAAGCAGGAACATCGGGACGAAATCCTCGTACTCTTCCAGGCACTTTTTCGCGAATTCAGCTTTCTCTTTCGCTGCGTCTTTCTTTTTCTCGAGATCATCTGCCTGTACATTTTTCAGACTCCGTTTCGATTTTTTCTGTTCATCATTCTCAAAACGCTCGTCCTGGTTCCGTCCATTTGTCTCTTCTAACTCAGCGTCCTCCCCGCTATTCTTTCCATTCTTCGCTTCCAGGATCGCATTCACCGCCGTGTACGTCATTCTCCGGTCAATGTTCACCACAGACTCGCAGATCTTATGCCCCACAATAATACCCTTTTCATCGATATCCATAAGACAGCTCATTGCCAGCCTGTCACATCCTGCATTCAGGGAACAGATTCCGTTGGAAAGTCTGTGGGGCAGCATCGGGATCACGCGGTCCACAAGGTACACGCTGGTTCCCCGCTTGTACGCGTCCTCATCGAGAGGACTCTTCTCCTTTACATAATGGCTCACATCCGCGATGTGAACGCCGAGATGGTAGATCGTCTCCCCGTTTACCGTCTCCTTCGACACACTGACTGCATCGTCCAGATCCTTCGCATCCTCTCCGTCGATGGTCACCATCGGCACATTTCGAAGGTCCACTCTTCCGTTCTTCTCGATCTCCTCCGCTACATACTCCGGCGAGAGCGCCTCCGGGACATGGGAGACCTCCTCCATCACCTCTTCCGGGAACTCCTCCGGCAGCCCGTAGGCCCGGACGATGGACAGGATATCCACTCCCGGATCATTGATATGGCCCAGAATTTCCTTTACATGGCCTTCCGGATTTTTATTTTTCGCCGCGTAAGTATCCAGCTTTACCACAACTTTATGCCCGGATACCGCGCCGTTTTCCTTTCCCTGGGGGATAAAGATATCCATGGTGATCCGCGGGTTGTCCGGGATCACGAAACCGAAATTCTTGTTTTTCTCGAAGGTTCCGATCAGGGTCTCGTTGGCATGCTTCAATACCTTTAAGACTCTCGCCTCCGTCCGGCCGCCTCTTCCGTTCTCATTGATGACAACCTGGACCGTATCCCCGTCCATGGCATCCCCGGTATCATCCGGCGGGATAAAGAGATCATCCTCCCTGCCCTCGATAGTCACAAAGCCGAAGCCCCGGTGATGAGCCGCAAAAACTCCCGTCTGGGCGAAGACCTCGGATCTCGCATATTTTCCCTTTTTCGAGATTCCAACCTTTCCAGACGCCACCAACTCATTTAAAACTTCTTCCAGCTCGCCGCGCTGCTCCTTTGTGACACCAAGAAGCATCGCCAGCTCTTTTAATTTCATCGGAACATATGTCGGATCCTTCATCAGGTCCAGCAGCATATTTTTCCGCTCTTCCATTAACCTTTCTTCCATTCTTCTCCTTAAATAATATCCGTTAAAATCCAAACAATCTAAAAGTTCCCAGCGCAGTATTCACACCGGGCAGCCGCAAATGATCAAATTAATAAGATTCTGCAGACCATATTATAAATAATAAAGAGCGCGCCCTTTTGTCACCCGGAATCTTCATCGAAATTTCCTGTTAAACAAAAAACACTCCTGCACGGAAGTTATCGCTGCAAGAGTGTTCGTCATCTTAGAATTAAATTACCTTTAAATTTAATACCAGGGCAAGTACAAAAATCAGGATTGCCGCAATTTTTGTAAACTTTTCAAGGTTGCCTTCCATAGAACGGCCTTTATTTTTTCCCCAGTAGCTCTCAGCTACACCACTGATCGCGCCAAGTCCGGAAGTCTTTCCTTCCTGCATTAACACGATCACTGTCATTGCGATACATAAGATAACGAATACGATCGTCAGAATAATTCTAATCACCGACTACACCTCCTGTCCACAGATAAAGTCATCATAACATAAAAACTCAGGGCTGTCAATCTCCAGCTTGCGGCGCTGAAATCTCAGGCAGCATGCGGGCAGTTACTGACATTGCCCGTGTACAATAACTACGGACTTACTGTCTGCCGCGCTCGAAAGCGCATGGGGACGGTACGAAGCAGGCAGGCAGAAGAATGCCTGCCTGCTTCAGAAGTTTTTTACGGATCACTGGAGCTTTTTCCAGTCGATCCAGTCGCCGTAATAGACGGTCTGGTCTTCCCCGTTTTTCGTCCATATCTTGTATGGGTAGGAGCTCCACGATAAGTCTGCGCTGAAACTGAACGTTTTATCCGCATTGTTTTCGTTTCCGGAAGATAGGATATTAGACATGGACTCCTCTCCCGGCACTGCCGCCAGATTTACAATATCAAAAAATGTATTGAGATAAAAAATGAGTGATGCTCGGTCTTTCAACCTGGCATCACTCGTTTTTCGTTGTTTCTTACCAACCCCGTTTGACAGATACCGTAAAATAGTTGAGTTTTTGGTTTAACTGTTTTACAAACACCCGGCATTGCAACGGATCATTTTTTGAGCCAGAAGATCCCGGATCGTCTCCGCGCAGAGTCTGGCATCCGGTTTCGCTCCTTCTTCGATCCGTTCTGAAATACACTCCTTCAGCACGCCTTTTTCCATATACGCGATCTTGATCCGGTAATTTCCAATCTCAATTCCCAAACAATTTTTCATCTTGAAGTTCTCCATTTCAGAACAGGCCAGTATACCAGCCGGTCAATTTTTCTCCGTATAATATCATTATAAAACAGGCCGCCGCGATCGCAGGGCCAAAAGGAACACGTTTTTCTTTCCGGAAAGACGCGAACCCCAGACCGAAGAGACAGCTTAAGATCAGGTAAAACAGGATCTCCCAGACCGAGCTCAGGTAAAGTCCTGTCATAAAAAACAATTTGATATCGCCCCCGCCAAGGCTTTCCTTCCCTGTGAGCTTGTCAAAGACCAGAGATACGAGAAGCATCCCCCCGCCGAGGATCAATCCAAGGAAGAGACCTCCAAAGATTCTCTGGATCGGGTCCGGGAGAAACAGGGCGGTCGCTAAAAATATCGCACAGCCCGCAATCTGCAGGCGGTCGGGGATGATCCATCCATGAAGGTCGGTCAGGCTGAGGATCATAAGGACTACTGTCAGAAGAATTCCCCTGAGACTCATCACAGACATGTCATAGCGATACACGATCATACAGCAGGCAATTCCCGATGCCAGTTCCACAAAAAAGGCTTCCGCCGGTATCTTTGCCCTGCAGTAGCGACAGTGTCCTTTTAAAAGGAGCCAGGAAAACAGCGGGATCAAGTCCAGCACTCCCAGGACATGCCCGCAGTGGTCACAGTGGGACCGCCCGGCAACCACTGACTCTCCGGAAAGAAGCCGTCCCGCCGCGCAGTCCGCAAAGCTTCCGAGACAGCAGCCCAGGATGAATGTGATCGTTAGGATGTATATTGTAATTTCCGGGCTGATGTGCAGCATATTGATACTCCTTTATCTTTTTGCTAAGGATCCTTTGTAGTCCTATTTTCGAGGGCCGAATGGGTTCTGTCCCTGGATCTTTCCTACGTTTCCATCCTCGTCGTAGTACGGGGCTGTCTGGATAATATTTTCGCCAGGCTTTGGTACATATCTGGACATTTCCGGCGTGATATCCACCTTCGAGAGATCGATATATTCGATGCCAAGCTGGATCCGCAGTGTATCGATCAGCTGTTTTTCCGTTATATAGTTATGTTTGACCAGAGTCGTTCCCAGTCGTTCTTTTTCCTGTGCCTGATATTTTAATGCCTCACCGAGCTGCTCCTCCGTGATCAGCCCAGCCTCAAGAAGCATATCCCCTAAACGTTTTGTATGCATAATTTGTCACCTCTGCAAGGATTCGGTCATATCTGACTGCCAATTTTCTGAACAGACATGTTCTTTTGTATTGTACCATAGGGAAACGTTCTTTTGTAATTTTTCTGGCGAACGTCTGATTTTTATCTTCCAGCCTTTTTGTTTAAGCGAAAAAAGCAGTCATCCGGTGCAGGTTCATGCCTGCATCAGATGACCGTTTTTTCAAACATTTGATCAATATTCCATTGATCCTACCGGATATCAGCTCCAAGACGGAACTTCAGGTTTCCGAGGATCTTCTTTACGAATCTCTCGATATCCTTCGGATCAAGTGCCTTGTCCTCCGGGACAAAGGTGATCTTAAATGCCATGCTCTTCTTACCCTTTCCGAGCTGCTCGCCGCGGTAGATATCGAAGAGCTCTGCGTCACCGACCTGCTTGCATGCCTTCCTGATCTCATTGATCAGGCTGCCGCAGCTTACATCCTCGTCAACGACCATAGCCAGGTCACGGGTAACCGTGTCATACTCGGAGATCGGTTTGTAGCGCAGACCTTCCGGCATATGGGAAGCAAGTGCCGCGAAGTCGATCTCACCGAGATAGATCTGGTTGTTTGCCTTGCTGTCTTTCGGGAGCTTTAACTCACCCGCAACGCTGTTTGCAAGCTTACCGAAGGAACCGACGCGCTCGCCATCACAGAGAATGTATGCGGAGATTCCCGGATGAAGATACGGAATATCCTCTGCTCTCTCGTAGTCGAAGCTTACGCCGAAGGAAGCTGCAAGCTCTTCCATGGTTCCTTTGACGGTAAAGAAGTCTTCTTCCTCGCCGAATGCCGCGAATCCCACATGCGGAATCTCATTCGGAAGTTCTGTAAGCGGAAGTGCCTTCGGATAGTACACGTTCGCGTACTCAAAGAAACGTCCTGCCGTGTTGCCCTTCTTCACATTCTCAACAACTGTATTCAGCATGGACGGAGCCAGGGTTGTTCTCATGATGGAAAGGTTTGTGGTGATCGGGTTTAACAGGCGGATCACGTTGCGCTCCTTCGCGTCCTCAGCGATATGAAGCGCGTCAAGGTCAGCGTCAGAGTAGAATGCCAGAGTGGATACCTCGAAATAGCCCTGGGATACCATCACCTGTTTTAATTTTGTTCTTCTCTTCTGTGCCGGGTTTAATCCACCGTTTGTAACTGCGGAATCCTTTAAGAAGGTCGGAACGATGTGCTCGTAACCGTATTCACGGATCACTTCCTCCGCGAGATCCGGCTCACCAACCTCGATATCCTCACGGTAGCGCGGTGCTGTCACAGTAAGAACATCACCGTCGCGCTCTACCTCGAAGCAGAGTCTGCGGAGAATGTCAAGAACATTCTCTGCCGGAACCTCGATGCCGAGGATCTTATTGATGCCACTCAATGTCGCGGTAAATTTCTTACCTTCTCTCGGTGCGCCTGCGCTCACATCGAATGCGCTGGCTGTGATCTCGCCGCAACCGAGTTCTTCGATCAGGTGAAGGGCACGTGCCATACCGATCTCTACGGTATACTCAGCGATACCTTTCTCGTAGTGGCTGGACGCATCGGTGTTCTGTCCGAGGCTTCTCGCTGTCTTACGGATGTTGTCACGCATGAATTTTGCCGACTCAAAGAGAAGCTGCGTGGTGTTCTCTGTGATCTCACTGTTCATGCCGCCCATGATACCCGCAAGGGCTACCGGTTTGCTGCCGTCGCAGATCACGAGATTGTTCTCGTTTAACTTGAACTCTTTTCCGTCCAGAGTCTGGATCATCTCGCCGTTCTCCGCGCGGCGGACGATGATCTGGCTGCTCTCTAAGGTGCTCATATCGAAAGCATGCATCGGCTGTCCGATCTCAAGCATCACGTAGTTTGTGATATCGACCACATTGCTGATGCTCCTTAAGCCGCAGAGTGCTAACTGGCGGCGCATCCATCTCGGGGACTGGCCCGGAGTGATGTTTCTGACACCATGACCTAAGTAGCGCGGGCAGAGATCCTGTGCCTCTACTTTGATGTCAAGGTTTTCATATTTATAATCGCTCTCTTTGTAGTCGAGAGCCGGCATTTTAAGCGGTTTGTCTAAGACTGCGGCAACCTCTCTCGCGATTCCTAAAACAGACTGGCAGTCCGCACGGTTCGCCGTTACAGAGATGTCGAAGATATAGTCGTCTAAGCCAACGACTTTCGCGATATCTGTTCCCGGGACGGTGTCCTTCGGAAGGTCTAAGAGACCGTAGACCTCAGAACCTGGATACAGGTCCTCGTTTAAGCCCAGCTCTTCACCGGAGCAGAGCATACCGTTGGACTCGATGCCGCGCATCGGTTTTGCCTTGATCCTGATGCCGCCCGGAAGTGTGGAATTGTCGAGGGCTGCCGGTGTGTGCATTCCTGCATACACATTCGGGGCGCCTGTGACGATCTGGATATCGTTTCCATACTCGCCGCAGTCTACTTTACATGTGCAAAGATGCGTTCCCTCCACCGGGGTACATTCTTTTACAACACCGACAACGACACGGTCGATCTCAGCGGAGAGATCGATCAGTTCCTCTACCTCGAATCCGCAGCCGAAAAGCTTATCCTCTAACTCCTGGGCTGTCACGTCAATGTCAACATATTCTTTCAGCCAACTAAATGGTACTTTCATGATCTTCTCCCTCCCCTATTAGCCTTTGAACTGCTTCAGGAAACGAAGATCATTCTCATAAAGCAGGTTGATGTTGTTGATACCGTATTTTAACATGGCGATACGCTCGATACCGATACCGAAGGCGAGACCGGAATACTCATTCGGGTCGATGCCGCAGTTTTCAAGCACCTTGTGGTGTACGATACCGCCGCCGAGGACCTCGATCCAGCCGGTGTGTTTGCAGAGCGGGCAGCCTTTTCCACCGCACTCGCAGCAGCTTACATCGACCTCAACGCTCGGCTCCGTGAACGGGAAGTAGCTCGGACGGAGACGTGTCTTAACTTCGCTTCCGAAGATCGCCTGTACGAACTTGTCCAGCATACCCTGAAGGTCGCAGAGTGTGATCTTCTTATCCACAACAAGACCTTCCATCTGATGGAACATCGGGGAGTGGGTCGCGTCACTGTCGGAACGGAATACACGTCCCGGTGCCAGCATCTTGATCGGCGGCTTCTTCGCGTCCATGACACGGATCTGTCCCGGGCTTGTGTGGGTACGGAGCAAGATATCTTCCGCTACATAGAAGGTATCCTGCATATCTCTTGCCGGATGGTTCTTTGCAACGTTTAATCTTGTAAAGTTATGGTCGTCATCCTCGATCTCCGGGCCGTCGTAGATCTCGAAGCCCATTCCGGCGAAGACATCGATCATCTCGTTCTCTGTGACGGTGAGCGGATGAAGTCCTCCTGCCGGGCGCATCTTTGCCGGCATGGTGATGTCGACCTGCTCGCTCTTGTTGCGGGCTGCAAGCTCCAGCTCATCCATCTTATTTTTCATTTCCTGGTAGCGTGCTTCTACCTGATTCTTAAATTCGTTGATCGTCTTACCAACGTTCGGGCGCTCCTCCTTCGGAACGCTTCCAAGACCTTTCATCAGGTCCGCAATGCTGCCTTTCTTTCCAAGGAAGTTCTGCCAGAACTCACCAAGCTGTTCCTTGGACTCTACACTGCCGAGAGCGGCTTCCATCTGCTCTTTCAGTGCCTTGATCTTCTCTTCCATAGTCCACCTCATTCTTTCGGTATGGTTTGGTTATCTATCAGTGCGGCGGTCAGGCTTTTCTGCATGGCCATATCTTCTTGTTTTCGCTTTCACGAAAACAAGAAGCACGGGGCGTTCCCCGTATGATGATTTTTCCTGAAAAAGGCTTATGCAAGCGAGCTTGCAGCACCTTTCTCAGGAAAAATCATCGCATGGCTGAACTGTTAACATGAAAAAAGCCCCGTCCCGCGCTATGGGACGAAGCTGACTCTCCGTGGTACCACCCAGATTCCGCATGATTTATGTGCGGCACTCTAACGTCTGTAACGGGACTTCCCGTCCTGCACTACTGGAATTTCTTTCGCACAGGCTGCTCAAGAGTGAATTTACAAAAGTTTCCTTCGGAAGGTCTTTCAGCCGGTGAACCTTCTCTCTGTCATACCGGAATTTCCTTGTACTGTCTCTGTCATTGCGTTTTACACATTGACGATGGTAGCACAATCCGTAATGTTTGTCAAGTGGCGGGCAGTCCGTCGGAATGGGATCCATGTTTTAACCGTTACTGTTTACGCCTTGCGCAAACAGTAACTGATTTTGCCGATGCTTCGCATTCCAAATCGGCAAAATCCACTACCACCACTGTACTGTACGGAATTTTCAGTTCAGAAAATTCCTACCCGTGTACAGTAACTTTTAACCTTCCTTATTAATTTTCCGTTTATATCTGTGAATTTATTTCGAAACATTGCCCGCATTTCTTGACACAATTCCCGTTTTATGGCATTATCACCTTGTGGCAGCAAATTATCTGCATATTATCTTTTATTTCATCCATTCGCATTCGCAATATGCAGGTCTTTTCGAGACAACACCTGTCAAAAAGGAGGAATTTCTATGGATTTTCTGACACTGACCATCGGTAAACAGAAAAACATCGCTCTGATCGCCCATGACAGTAAGAAGCATGAGATGATCGAATGGTGCGAGGCAAATAAAGAGATCTTAAAGGGACATTTCCTGTGCGGCACAGGAACTACCGCGAGAATGATCACCGAAGCCACCGGTCTCCCGGTAAAGGGCTATAACAGCGGTCCTCTCGGCGGTGACCAGCAGATCGGCGCGAAGATCGTGGAGGGGCGCATCGACTTCGTTGTTTTCTTCTCCGATCCCCTGACTGCCCAGCCCCACGATCCCGACGTGAAGGCGCTTCTTCGGATCGCCCAGGTCTACGACATCCCGATCGCAAACAATAAGGCAACGGCAGATTTCATGATCTCCTCCCCGCTTATGAACGAGACATATGACCACCGGGTCATCAATTTCCATGAGGCGATCGCGGACAGGGCGAAGACGCTGTAAGATTATTGATTGCAACCAGGCGGCACAGATATCAGAAAAAGCAGAAAAACATTCAATGTGGATGTTCTTCTGCTTTTCTTACTTACCAGTATTTAACTATACATAGATCATTCTATATTTTTCTTATTCTTAAACCTCTAAACCATCAATTCAACTCTCCGCTGTTGATCACTGCTTCCAGTTCCTTCAGTTGGCTCTCCCCGTACACTTTCAGTCCATACCCGGCAAGCAGCGCCGCAGTCTTTCCCATTCCCTCGCGGAGTTTATGGGAAAAGGTTCCGTCATAGATGCCGTTTGAGCCGCATGACGGGCTTCTTTCTTTTAAAATCGCGATGGTGCAGTCATATTTTTTCGCCTCCCGGAGCGCGAAGTCGGCGCCGAGGAGGAATTCTGCCGTGACGTCCTCGCCTTCCGTGTTCATGACCGCTTCGTCCGGCATATGGATCTCGGAGGCCGCCCGCGGGGTCGGAAGTCCGCCCGCCTGTTCCGGGCAGACCGGATGGAACTTTGCCTTTCCTTCCATTTTTTTCATAAAATTGAGCACATCCTGATTGCGGTTGTTCGAGCCGTCCCACTTGCAGTTTTCGCCGATGAGACAGGCACTGATCAATATCTGAAGCATAATTCTCCCTCTTTCAATGCACGCCGGACAGAGTTCCAGGCTCCTGCATCAACACATTCTGTTGCTCAGATGGCAGGAATCATCACACAGGTTTCTTATTTCTCTCAATCCGGCTGTATGATAAAAGCAGGATCGTCCCACACTTTTTCATGCGGAAGCGATCCTGCTTTCTTTCTATCCTTTCATAAGATCACGCTGCGTCTTCGTGATCCTATCTTCGTACGTTTCCGCGCAGATGGTGATCAATGATTACATCTGGCTCTTCTTGCTGATCATTGCTCTCTTTCTGAGAGTCGGATCAAGGATCTTCTTTCTGATACGGAGGCTTGTCGGTGTGATCTCAAGAAGCTCGTCTGTATCGATGAAGTCCAGGCACTGCTCCAGGCTCATGATCTTCGGCGGAACGAGCTTTAATGCCTCATCGGCACTGGAGGAACGTGTATTTGTTAACTTCTTTGTCTTGCAGACATTGATCTCAATGTCCTCTGCCTTCGGGCTCTGACCAACGATCATACCGGAGTAAACCTTTACGCCCGGTCCGATGAACAGGGTACCTCTCTCCTGGGCGTTGAACAGACCGTAGGTGATGGACTCACCGGCCTCGAACGCGATCAAGGAGCCTGTCTTTCTGTAGCTTAACTCACCCTTGAACGGAGCGTATCCGTCAAAGCTTGTGTTCAAGATACCGTTACCCTTTGTATCTGTCATAAACTCACCGCGGTAACCGATGAGACCTCTGGACGGGATGGAGAACTCAAGTCTTGTGTAGCCGCCGTTTGTCGGACTCATTCCCTGAAGTTCACCCTTTCTGCTTGTAAGCTTCTGGATGACAGCTCCGGTAAACTCATCCGGAACATCAACGTAAGCGAGCTCCATCGGCTCTAACTTTCTGTTTCTCTCGTCGTATTTGTAGATAACCTCTGCCTTGCTGACTGCGAACTCAAAACCCTCACGGCGCATATTCTCGATCAGGACGGACAGGTGAAGCTCACCACGGCCGGATACCTTGAAGCAGTCTGCGGACTCTGTCTCTTCTACACGGAGGCTGACGTCTGTGTTTAATTCACGGAACAGGCGGTCGCGGAGGTGACGGGAAGTGATGAACTTACCTTCCTGGCCTGCCAGCGGGCTGTCGTTTACCATGAAGTTCATGGAGATCGTCGGCTCGGAGATCTTCTGGAACGGAATCGCCTCCGGCTTTTCCGGGGAGCAGAGAGTATCACCGATATGGATATCCGGGATACCGGAGATCGCTACGATCTCACCGATGGTCGCGTTCTGTACTTCGACTCTCTTTAAGCCGTCGAATACATAGAGCTTACCGATCTTAACCTTCTTCATCTTGTCCGGATCATGATGGTTTACGATCACGCAGTCCTGATTTAACTTTAAGGAACCGCTGTCGATCTTACCGATACCGATACGGCCTACGAACTCGTTGTAGTCGATGGTGCTGATAAGGACCTGGGTCTCAGCCTCCGGATCACCTTCCGGCTCCGGGATATAGTTGATAATGGTTTCGAATAACGGACTCATATCCACTTCAGGATCATCTAATTCTTTCTTTGCGAAACCTGCACGGGCAGACGCGTAAACGAACGGACAGTCAAGCTGCTCATCAGATGCGTCGAGATCCATGAATAATTCAAGAGTCTCGTCGATCACTGCATCCGGTCTTGCCTCCGGGCGGTCGATCTTGTTGATGCAGACGATAACTCTTAAGTCAAGGTCAAGTGCTTTCTGGAGAACGAACTTCGTCTGCGGCATCGGTCCCTCGAATGCGTCAACAACAAGGACAACACCGTCTACCATCTTAAGGACACGCTCAACCTCGCCGCCAAAGTCCGCATGACCTGGGGTGTCGATGATATTGATCTTCACACCCTTGTAGAATACGGCTGTATTCTTGGAGAGGATGGTGATTCCTCTTTCTCTCTCGATGTCATTGGAGTCCATGACACGCTCTTCTACTTCCTGGTTTGCACGGAATACGCCGCTCTGCTTTAATAACTGGTCTACCAGGGTCGTTTTACCGTGGTCAACGTGGGCGATGATCGCAATATTTCTGATATCTTCGCGTTTGATCTTCATAATCAATCCTCTTTCTTCATCTATAACTGTCCTCTCACCGATCATTTCCCGACCCGTTTTGCACAGTCATCTTACATTGTATACACTACATTTCCTAATTTTTGCATTACCGACTCAAAATTATAGCATTCATGAAATCAAAATGCAATATATAATCTTTCAAAATTCGGGGCAGATCTGCCTTTTCTGTGTGTTTTTTTCTGTCCAATCGGCAGTTAGTTTTCTCTCACCCATTCGAAATGTCAGAACCCCCGTTTATACTGGCTTGCTACGGCATTCAAGGATCAGCCTGATATCCCCTTCAAGACATAACTTCTGTATGTGCAGACTGATGCCCCGGCCGGCAGTTAAAACAGAATCACTTCCTTATTAAGTGTGCCGTACCACACCTCATCGCCCTTCCCGATCTTCGCGCCGCCGCTTGTCCCCTCGGTGATCTTCTTTTCCAGGCCATCGTACTCTGCCACCGGGACGAGAACGGAAAACTCCACCTTATCCGTGTACACGCTGTCCAACACCGTCATATTTTCCTGTCCCAAAATGTACTGGATCTTTCCGATACCTGTGTAGTCCGTCACGATCTTCATCTCAAAGGCGCGCTTCTTCTCAACGATCTCGGAAGCCGCAAGTCCCTCCTTCACAGCTCCGGAATAAGCCCGCACAAGACCGCCTGTTCCAAGCAGGGTCCCGCCGAAATATCTCGTCACGACGACACAGGCGTTGTGGACATCCTCGCCTAAAAGCACGTCAAGCATCGGCCGTCCCGCCGTCTGGGCCGGTTCCCCGTCATCGCTGCATCTTGTGAGCTCATGGTTCATGCCGATGGTAAAGGCCTGGCAGTTGTGGCGGGCGTCCCAGTATTTCTTTTTGATCTCGGCGATAAACGCCGCTGCCTCCTCCTCGGACTCCACCGGTTTCAGGTTCGCGATAAAGCGGGATTTCTTCACTTCGATCTCCGCTGTGCCGCCTTTGTATAAAATTTTCACGCTGTCAAGAGCCATATCTTCTCTCCTTCATATCCCGTCCAAACCTGCTGTCCGTCCCGTATATTTTTCCGTTATTTCCGGTTTCCGGGCAGAACCGGACAGGTAACCCTCATAATTCCGCATTGCGGAAAGATATCCCTGTCATTCATATTTTTGTCATGTTTTTGACGATTCCGACCACAAAATGTAATTTTCCCTTCATATTTTCCCACTTTGCGGTCAAAAATATCATAATACAAACCAAACTTTTCCACAATAACTATTTATAAATGAATGAAACTTTGCTATAATTAGGGAATGATAAAGGAGGCATCCTGAATGAATTATGGAAAAAACGAGGTGGAAAAGACACTCCGCAAGACAAATTCCAGATCACAGAAGATCACCTCACATCTGGTGCTTCTTCTCACAAAGATCATCCTGATCCTGGTTCTGTTTGCAGCGGTGCTTGGAATCAGCTTCGGTTACGGAATCTTCAAGGGGGTTATCGACGCGGCCCCGGAGATCGATGTAGCGAGCATCGAGCCAAGCGGTTATGCCACCATGGTCTATGACAGTAAGGGAAACCTCACGGAAACGCTCGTAAAATCAGGAGCAAACCGTCTTGAGGCATCCTACGAGGAACTTCCCCAGTGCCTGATCGACGCCTTCATCGCGATCGAGGATTCCAGGTTCTGGTCCCACAAAGGCGTTGATGTCCGTTCCATGGTCCGTGCGGCCGTCGGAATCATTACCGGTGACTCCAGTGCCGGCGGCGGAAGTACCCTGACCCAGCAGCTCATTAAAAACAATATCTTTGAAGGCGGCAATGAGGACACCTTCGGGGAGAAACTTGAGCGAAAGATCCAGGAGCAGTATCTGGCGATCCAGTTAGAGAAGATCATGGATAAAAAGATCATCCTCAAAAACTACTTAAACACCATCAACCTCGGAAACAACACTCTGGGCGTAAAGGCGGCGGCTCTCCGTTACTTTGATAAGGATGTTTCGGACCTTACACTCTCCGAAGCGACCGTCATCGCCGGAATCACCCAGAACCCGTCGAGATTCAACCCGCTCTCCGAGAACGGAAGAAAACGCAACGAAGAAAAGCGCCGCGTGATCCTCCAGTACATGTACGAGCAGGGAAAAATCACGAAGGAAGAGCAGGAGGAGGCTCTTGCCGATGACGTTTACTCCCGGATCAAAAATGTGGATATCGTCACAAAAGAGACCCAGACGCCGTACTCCTACTTTACCGACGAACTGATCGATCAGGTATTAAAAGCCCTGCAGGACAAGAAAGGCTACACGGAGACGCAGGCCTACAATCTCCTCTTCTCCGGCGGTCTTGAGATCCACACCACCCAGGATCCGGATATCCAGTCCGTGGTGGATGAAGAGATCAGCAGACCGGAAAACTACGACGTTGTCTACTACTCGATCGACTACCGTCTGTCGATCCAGCATCCGGACCAGACAACGACGAACTATTCCGATGAGACATTAAAAACATATTTCCGCAAGGAACTCGGCGAGACAAACTTCGACGGTCTCTTCTCCTCAAAGGAGAAGGCGGATGAGGCCATCGCGAAATACAAAGCTGCAGTGACAAAAGACGGGGATACGGTTCTCGGCGAATCTGTCCACTATGTACTTCAGCCTCAGGCGTCCTTCGTCCTCATCGATCAGTCCAGCGGCTATGTGAAGGCGCTCAGCGGCGGCCGCGGCCAGAAAGAGGTCAGCCGTTCCTTAAACCGTGCCACAAACACCCTGCGCCAGCCTGGTTCCACCTTCAAGGTCATCACATCCTTCGCCCCGGCGATCGATACCTGCGGCGCTACCCTGGGAAGTGTCTACTACGACGGCCCGTACACCATGGACACAAAGACGTTCCGGAACTGGTACAGCAGCAAGGGCTACATGGGCTACAGCACGATCCGTGACGGTATCGTCTACTCCATGAACATTGTTGCCGTCCGCTGCATGATCGAGACTGTGACACCGCAGCTCGGCGTGGAATACGCGAGAAACTTAGGGATCACTTCCTTAACAGATACGGACTACAACGCTTCCACCGCTCTCGGCGGTATCACAAAGGGCGTTTCAAACCTGGAGCTCACCAATGCCTTTGCGGCCATCGCAAACGGCGGTATCTACACGAAACCAGTGTTCTTCACCCAGATCCTGGACCACAACGGAAAAGTGCTTCTGGAAAATGCGCCGGAGACAAAGCGCGTACTTAAGGACTCCACCGCATTCCTTCTCACGGACGCGATGTCCCAGTCCATGGAAAGCAGCCGCATGTTCGCGTCCTCCGGAGTCAGCTTGAACTCCACAAGTGCAGTGGCAAATATTCCGGGAATGTCCAACGCCGGTAAGTCCGGTACCACAACAAACAATAACGATATCTGGTTTGTCGGATTTACCCCGTACTACACGGCGGGAATCTGGTCCGGATGTGACGATAACCAGAAGATCTCAGCCATCGGAAGCAGTACTTCCTACCACAAGAAGATCTGGAAAGCAATCATGACAAAGATCCATGAGGGGCTTGCGGACACCGGTTTCCCGGTTCCGTCCTCCGTCACAACTGCCCAGATCTGCCGGAAATCCGGAAAGCTTGCGATCCCTGGTGTCTGCGAGAATGATCCAAGAGGAAACGCCGTTTACACCGAGTACTTCGCAAAGGGAACTGTTCCAACAGAGGTCTGCGACCATCATGTACAGCTGACCGTGTGCAGCGAGTCCGGCGGACTTGCAACAGAATACTGCCCGGAGAAGAATACAAGGACCTTCATGGTGATTCCGGACGGCGAATCCGGCGGAACAGATGATTCTAGGTACCGTTCTCCGGGAACCTGCACGATCCACAGCTCGACCTCCGTTGTTCTTCCGAGCGAAGAAGACACTGAGAACATGGGTTCCACAAAGGTCGAGACTGTTCCGGAAACCGTTCCGGAGACCACAAAAGCAGCGCCGAAATCGCCGCTTGACCAGGTATATATTCCTGTGGGACCTGGATATAACTAATCCTAAGTAAAGCAATACGCCGGATAGATTGAGTTCTATCTGGCGTATTGTTATAGAATTTTAGTAACTGTTCAGTAGGTCTGCGCACTTGCTGCGCTGACCGTAAGAAAACCTAGGCTAAAAGGCAAAAATCCCATCGGCGTAGCCGATTTGGAATGGATTTTTGCATGTAACTGTGAAGGTACTGAACAGTTACGGTTTTCGCAGGTCCTCCCCGGCGGCACTCTCCGCCTTAATTTTCCGCATTTTCCATCCCATGAAATGCTTTCCACGGCGTTCCAGATATGCCAGGAACCTACACTGGAATTCGGCCTCCACAGCCTGTTATAATCAGCCCGTAAACGAAAACACCACGGCAAAACATTTCAATTTTCATATCAAAAAGGAGAAAAAACGATTATGAAAAAACAGACAAAGATCGCTGCGGTCTTATCCGCGGCAGCATTTATGATGATGGTCTCCGGCCTGCCGGTCTATGCGGCATCCCACGGCTGGGTGACAGAAGGCGACGCAAAGGTCTACTACGATGAGGACGGGTACCTCACCACCGATGCCTGGAGAAAGCGCGGAGAAGACTGGTTCTATCTCGGTGAAGATGGACAGATCGTAAAAAACGCGAAGATCGACGAGTACTATGTGGATGACGAAGGAAAGATGGTCACAAACGCATGGGTGGAGTTAAAGAATGAGGAAGATCCGGACTCCCCGGAGACACCGGATACCTTCTGGTACTACTTTGAGAAGGACGGGAAGTCCGCTGTCTCCAAGTGGGTGAAATTCGACTCCAAATGGTACTATTTCGATGAATCCGGCCATATGGCAACAGGAAAGACGGAGATTGACGGGGCGACCTACTACCTCGGAACAGAAAAAGACGGTTTCATGCGGACCGGCTGGATCCGTTTAGAGGAAAACAGCCACGCACCGGGCGCTTCCGAGAGCTGGTACTACTTCAATTCCGACGGCAAAATGGTGACCACCCAGTACGATAAGAAGATCGACGGAAGCTACTACACCTTCATCGACGGAAAGATGCAGACGGGCTGGGTCCTGATGCCGTCCAAGTCTGACGTAACAGACAGCAACGCCGCATCCCCGAAGATCACCGACTACCAGTACTACGGAGCAGCCGGGGACGGAAAGCGCGCCGAAGGTTTCCGCTCCATCGAGGGCATTTCCGGGATCCACGCTGCAGATGAGGTCTACACCTTCTACTTTAAGGCCGGAAAGCCGTATGTTTCCGATAAAAAGGGAAATTCCCTGTTCACCATCAACGCGAAAAAGTATGCGTTCAGTGACCTGGGAATCATGCAGACAGGCAGACAGATCGCGAACGTGGCGAACGATGAGATCGCAAACTTTTACTTCGGTGAGGACGGTATCGTAAAGACCGGAAAACAGGCGATCTACAACGAGGAGACCGGTGAGACCGAGAACTGGTTCTTCCACACCGATGGTGACAAGAAAGGGCAGGGCTACCACGGTCTCCGCGACGGCATCCTCTACGTCTACGGAAAAAGACAGGACGCCACCGCCGACCAGAGATATGCACCGGCTGATTTAAACGGCGTGACCTACCTCGTAGGGACCACCGGAAACGTGCAGAAAGCATCCGCTTCCTCCACTTCCTCCGCGAAGCCGGAGCTGGGACGCGGATATAAGGACATCAAAGACGCGAACGGCAAGATCTGGACCGTGGATACGTCCGGAATCGTGCAGTAACGCTGACCATTCACACCATAGATAAAGTTTGAGTCCTCTGGGACTCTTACAAAATGCATAATTGCAAAGGTGCCGGACTCTCCCGCTCAGAGTCCGGCACCTTTTATCTCTATACTGTAATTATCCTTTTATCTTCCTGCTTCTTCATCCCAACTGCCGTCCTCTTTTACAAGCCAGCCGTCCGGAGTTCTCTTCCTTGCGCACATAATTCCTCTGGTTCCGTCGGAGACAGGATTCAGATAATACCACCTTCCATCGATGAACTGCCATCTTCCGCTGATCTTCTCCCAGTGATACTCGCCTGCGCTGCCTTTCCTCACTATTTACTTTCCGTAATATACTCTTTCACCAGGCGGTTCAGTGTGCATTTCATCTGTACCACAATGTCCATCAGCCTGTCGTTCTCTTCGCGAAGCCTTTGGTTTTCTTCTTCCAGAGCATTTTTGCAATGTCTCTCCATGCTCATTGTTTTCGTCCCCCTTACGCCTCGTCAGCAGCCGCCCTCTCCTGCGTCCACTTCCTTTTACTTAAATATATAATACATTTTCCGGCAATTGAAAAGTGGTTTTTGAACGCAAGTTTCGACATGGTTCGAAGGACACACGATATGCATGGACAAAGTTCTGCGCCGCAAGACTCCTGCTGCCCACAAATGGCAGACCTCGTGCAACAGCGAAATCAATATAAAAAAGAATGTGCCTTGGCACATTCTCGCGCCTCGCGCGGTCGCTTGCGACAATCTACATCTTCGCGCGAGTGCGCATCTTTGGCACGTTAGTGCCTTTTTATGTAACAGGGAATTCCTCGGAATTTCCTGTTACATAAAAAAGCGGCAGTCCCGCTAAAAAAAGCAAGACTGCCGCCAGATTTTCTCTTATATGATATGAAGCTGCTCAAACGCCCATGCGATCCCGTCGTCTTCGACATCTTTGGTGATGAAAGCTGCGTAGGGCTCAAGCCCCTTCGCATGTTTCTCCATAATAATGCTGTTTCCGGCATACCGGATCATCGCCAGATCGTTCATGCTGTCCCCAAAAGCGTAGGAATCTTCCCTCGCGATCCCATATCGCTTTAAGATCACTTCCATCGCCGTCGCCTTATCATACCCCGTCGGCACGCACTCATAGAGTCCGTGTCCCCGGTCGATGGCGGTCACGTCCGGTGCCAGGATCTTTAAAAAACCTTCCTCGTCACTGTTCTCGTCCGCAAGAACACAGAACTTATCAAAATCCACCAGCTCCGTATTCCAGTCCGCGCTGGCCAAGCCCTGGTTCTTGTAGACCACATTTTTCACATGCTCGATCTCGTCCATGTGGGAGACACCGGTCTGCACCGTACATGCCTTCGGTCCCTCTAAGATTCCGTCAAGTTTACACTCGAGGATCGCCTTTTGGAGCTCCCAACGGCGTTTTGCGGAGATTTTTCTGTGGAGCAGGGCTTTTCCCTCCGCCTCTATGTAGGTTCCACAGCCGCAGAGGTAGCCGTCCACCGGTACTTTCCCCTCAACATCCTTCATCAGACATCTCGTCCTCCCGGAGTTGATGAAAACCAGGTGTCCGGCGCGGCGCGCCTCTGTTAAAGCAAGCGCCGCGCTCTTCGGGAGCTCCTTCGACGCATCCACCAGGAGCGTCCCATCGATATCAAAAAATAATGCTTTTCTCTTCATGATCTCCGTATTAGTTTGCTGCGGAACTGCTCTCGCTCTCCTCCGCAGCAGTCTCTTTCTCTTCAAGAATATTCTCAGCCTCTGTTGTCTCGGCTTCTGTCTCCGGTGCCTCTACATATGTGGAGTTGTCGATCAGATAGTAGTAAACAGCGCCCATGTCGAAAATCTGCTTTGCGGAATCCTCGCCGTAGGTCGTGATCATCTGCGCCGCGTTCTTGAAGTAGTTCATAACAGCGAGCTTATCTTTCTGTTCATCTGTCGCAGAAAGGTTCTCCTCTGCCTGGATCGCGTTTAAAATGATCTGCTGTTTTACAAGGTTCTCTGCTGTGTCGCGTAGTCCGTCCTCGTCCGTTCCCAGGAACATGCTGAGGAACTGATCGAACTCAAGTCCATAGCTGCTTGCATAGCTGGAATATGTGCTCTTTAACTGGTTGAACATATCATCAACGGCATCCGGGTCTGCTGTAACCTCGGAGTTGTTGATGACCTCGTTTAAGAGCTCGCTTCCTGCCGCGTTGAAGAACTGGCTGTCAGCCTCTGCCTGAAGCTCCGCACGTACTTCCTCTCTTAACTGGTCAAGAGTTGCTGTATCGTCGTTGTAGTAACGTTTTGCGAGATCATCATCCACCTTGCTGTCAGACTCAGATTTTAACTGGTTTAATTTTACATGGAACACGACTTCCTGGCCTGCGAGGTCAGCGCTGCCGTAGTTGTCAGGGAATTTTAAGTTTAAGTCTTTCTCATCGCCGACATTCATGCCGATGACGCCGTCCTCAAAGCCGTCGATAAATGTGCCACTGCCAAGCTTCAGGTCAAAGCCCTTTTCGGTTCCGTTTGCAAATGCCTCGCCGTCCTTTGTGCCGGAGTAGTCGATATTCGCGGTGTCACCTTCCTGAGCCGGGCGTCCCTCGATGGTTACCGGGTACTCCGCGCAGAGTTCTTTTAATCTTGTCTCGACCTGGGCGTCAGTTACTTCCTCTTCCTTCGCGGAGAAAGTCAGGTTTTTGTAGTCTCCAAGAGTTACGCTCTCCTCGTCGTGAAGCTCTTCCTCGGATTTTGTCTCTGTCTCAGTTGTCGCGGATACTGTCTCCTCTACAGCCGCGGAGCTGCTCTCAGTATTCTGATTCTTATTTCCGCATCCTGTTGCAATCACTGCAGCTACAGCAACGCAGATACCTGCTTTTATAATTTTTTTCATATTCTTGTTTCCTTCCATTCTGTCTCAATTTCCCCGCGCACCGCCCATTTCCTGGGTCACCCGCGCGTGATATTTATTCTAACATACCGCCACGCGAAAAAAAAGGGTGTTCACAGAATTTTAAGATATTAGTGTCCAAAGGTCTGAAGTCCGCCGCAAGCTTGCTTGCAGGAGGATTTTGGATCTTGGTATCAGAGAGGTCAAAAGACTTTTTGACCTCAACATCATTTTAAGAGAAAATCAAAAAGCATCCTGTAAGGATCATATCATCATGATCCCGCCAGGATGCTTTTTACTATCTCTTATTTGTAGAACGCACAAAACGCCTTATATGTATTGTACACATCAAGCTTCGAAGCCAGCTCAAACGGCGCATGCATGGAAAGGATCGGAACACCGAGATCCACGACATCCACATCCATCATCGCCACAAACTGGGCGATGGTTCCGCCGCCACCCGCGTCAACGGCGCCGAGTTCGCCAGTCTGCCAGTAAACGCCATTCTCTTCCATGATACCGATGACCTTCGCCATGGTCTCCGCGCTGGCATCACTGCTGCCGGATTTTCCTCTCGCGCCTGTGTACTTTGTGAGCACACAGCCTTTGTTTACATAGCTGGAGTTTCTGTTCTCGTAAACGCTTGCGAATGTCGGATCATATGCCGCGTTTACATCGGAGGAGAGGCAGATGGAATGGCGCAGAACGGTCTTTGTGTCCGCCCCAAAGCTCTCCGCAAGATCCTCAACCGCATGGTGGACGTAGTCAGAGTGAAGTCCCGTATTTCCGACGGAGCCGATCTCTTCCTTATCTGTAAGGATCGTGAATGTGGTGTGTTCCGGGTTCTCCGCAGCAATCTCCGCCATCAGCGCTGTATACGCGCACACACGGTCATCCTGTCCATAGGAACCGATGAGGCCCCGGTCCAGTCCGATATCAACGGCCTTGTATGCCGGAACCATCTCGATCTCCGCACGGGTGAAATCCTTCTCCGTGATTCCGTAGCGGTCATTCAATAACTTCATCGCAAGGAGCTTCGCCGGATTCTTGATCTTCTCGTTCTCCTCGTCATGGTACGGGATGGAGCCGATGATGATGTTCAGCTCCTCGCCCTTTAAGCCCTCGCCGAGCTTTCTTCCGTTCTGCTCTGCCGCAAGGTGCGGGAGAAGGTCTGTCACGCAGAACTGCGGGTCGCCTTCTTTCTCGCCGATGGAGACCTCAACAGTCTCTCCGTCCGCCTTCATAACAACGCCGTGCATGGATAACGGCACAGTGCCCCACTGATATTTGCGGATTCCGCCGTAGTAGTGCGGCTTTAAGTAGGCGATCTCGTCCTTTTCAAATAATGGGTTCGGCTTTAAGTCCAGGCGCGGGGAATCGATATGGGCGCCGTTCATGCGCAATCCCTCGTTCAGATCCTTTGTTCCGATGGTGGAAGCGATGATCGCTTTCTTTCGGTTTACCCAGTAGATCTTGTCGCCCGGCTTGTAGGACGCCTTCGGGTCAAATTCCTTGTATCCGGCGTTCGTTAAGAGCGATACCGCTTTTTTCACACATTCTCTCTCGGTCTTTCCCTCATTTAAGAATGTCTTGTATCCCTCGCAGAAATTCTGCGCCTCCGGAATCTGTTCCGGCGCTTTTTCTCCGATGTGCGGAGCTTCCCAGAGAAGTGCTTTTTCCAGATCTTTGCCGTTCATGCTAAAAACCTCCGTATGTGTATTTTATGAATTATAACAACTCACTCACGCTGCCTGGTCCGAATCAGTCTGTTTTATGGAAACCATTTTCGACCTGGACACATGTTCCAATTCCTGCATGCAGCTGTCGTGTCTTATCTCTTACTTTGTAAGCAGATCTTTACTGTCGAGCATCAGTGTAAATGGACCATCATTTAGCAGGTCCACCTTCATATCTGCCCCGAACTCCCCATGTGCCACCTTCTCCACATGCATCCTGCACCGCTCCATAAAATATTCATAGAGGCGGTCCGCATGATCCGGCGCTCCAGCGTCAGTAAAGCTTGGGCGGTTGCCCTTTCTGCAGTCCGCGTACAGCGTAAACTGGCTCACAACAAGGATCTCGCCGTCCACATCCTGGAGCGAGCGGTTCGTCTTTCCGTTCTCATCCTCAAAAATGCGGAGCTTGCAGATCTTGTCCGCCATCTTGTCCGCAATGCTCTCGTCATCCGTGTCGGAGACGCCGAGAAGGATCAGGAATCCCTGTCCGATGGATCCCGTCTCCTGTCCGTCCACATGGACCGACGCGTGTTTTACTCTCTGTAATACGACTCTCATGTTTCCTCCGGCGCTCTGCCTGCACTCCATTTTCCGTACCGGCAGATCCGCCCACAAATTTTATATTTTCGCTGCTGGAATTCCCTGTCTTAACAAGAGCGGAAACGGCCTACGTTGGACCGTTTCCTGCAAGTTCTTCCTGTCTTTTTTCTGCCTTTTCCCGCTCGCGGCGCTTTTCTTCCTCAACACGCCGCTCTTCCTCCTCGACCGCCATGATCGCCTGGTTTAAGGAGAACATCTTCATGTCCAGCATATCCACCATATCGGCACAGGACTTCAACTCCCGCTCCAGATAATCCGGCGCTTTTCCTTCAAATTTATAAGCGATCTTGTGCTCTAGGGATGCCCAGAAGTCCATGGCGATAGTCCGGATCTGGATCTCGACCTTCGTGTCCCGCTTTCCTTCCGACAGATAGACCGGGATCGTCACTACCATATGGTAGCTCTTATATCCGTTCGTCTTCGGATATTTAATGTAGTCCTTAACATGCAGGACCGTGATATCCGCCTGTCTTGCGATCATATCCGCAATCGGATAAATATCGGACATAAAGGAACAGATGATCCTGATTCCCGCGATATCATTTAAGTGCTCCACCATGTTTTCAATCGTGACTTCACATCCATCGTTCTTCAGCTTTTTCACGATGCTCTCCGGTGTCTTCAACCGGGAAGTGATATGTTCGATCGGATTGTAATTGTATAACTGGATAAATTCATTGTTTAAGATCTCGATCTTCGTGTTGATGGATTTTAACGCGGAGCTGTATAAAAACATTGTTGATTTCCACTGATCGATCTGATCAAAGCCTCCAGACTCTTTCGTCATGCTGACGCCCCCTTTCTTTGCAGCCGGGAACGTTCCGTCCATGCGACCATGTCTTCACGCGTTCTCTGCTACAGCTTCAGACCCTTTAAGAGATCCGCAAGACCTGTGCTTGCCTGACCTTCTTCCTTATATCCGTAGGTGTCCTCAGCTTCTCTCTCCTCTTCCTCCTCGATCAGCTCCTTCATAGACAGACTGATCTTGTTGTTTGCGGTGGAGATAATTTTTACACGTACTTCCTGTCCCTCTTTCAGAACAGCGCCCGGATGTTTGATCCTCTTTGTGCTGATCTGGGAGATATGGAGGAGACCGGTAAGTCCGTTCTCAAGCTCTACAAATGCGCCGTAGTCCTTTAAGGTCTCGACGGTACCCTTCATGACAGCGCCGACTTCGCATTTTGCAATTTTTTTGTTTGTCTCTTCCTGTTTCTTCTCTCTGGCTGCCTCGCGGCCGGATAATACGAGGCGGTGTGTCTCCTCGTCGGCGGTGATAACGGTTACCTCGATGGTCTTTCCGTCAAATTCCTTTAAGTCTTCCACATACTCGTCGCTCAGGCGGGAAGCCGGAATAAATCCGCGGATTCCTTCCAGATACGCAACGGCGCCGGCGTTTACGATCTCTGCGATCTTTACCGGGACAACGGTGCGCTCTTCCATCATATTTTTCAGCTTATCCCACGCGAGGACCTGATTTGCTTCCTTCTTTGAGAGGACCATATTTCCCTCGCCGTCGTTTGTCGCCATCACGGTGGCTGTGATCTCGTCGCCCGGATGGATCATCTCTGCCATGTTGAAATCAGGATCTTCGCTCAGGTCGTCCTTGCGGATCACGCCGTCCGCGTAAGCCTTCAAGTCCACGATCACCGCGTCATCTGTCACATCGATCACGGTACCTGTCACAACATCGCCAACTCTAATTTTTTTAAGGGAGGCTTCCAGCTCCTCTTTGTAATCGTCCATGGATTCCATATGTCATCTCTCCTTTTCTCACCATCTGCCCTTACGCCGTTGGACGGCATAATTATGAATAGTAATTCCTTTCTCTATTTAACCATATTCTGTGAATATTTGCCATAGTTTTCACAAAAAAATCATGATAAAATGTGCATAGTAATTACTGTACACGGGTAGGAGTTTTCTGAGCTGAAAATTCCGTACAATACAGTGGCGGTAGTGGATTTTGCCGATCTGGGATGCGAAGCATCGGCAAAATCAGTTACTGTTTGCGCAAAGCGTGAGCAGTAACGCATAGTATATATTTTGGAGGCACTCACCATGAAAGATTATGCTGACCTGCATACCCATACCATCGCCAGCGGACATGCCTATGGAACCATCACGGAGATGGTCCATGCCGCCGCTTTAAAGGACCTGCCGATCCTCGGCATCACCGAGCACGCCCCGTCCATGCCCGGAAGCTGTGGGGAGATGCAGTTTTGTAACTTCAAAGTGATCCCGCCGGTCTTGGAGGGCGTCCGCCTTTTATTCGGCTGTGAGTTAAATATCGTAGATTATAAAGGAACCATCGACCTGTCGGAAAAGATGTTAAAGCGGTTATCCTACACCGTTGCCAGTCTCCATGACCTCTGCTTAAAGCCGGGAACAAGGGAAGAAAACACCTTCGCTGTCGTCACAGCATTAAAAAATCCATATGTCACGATCCTCGGACACCCGGATGACGGAAAATTCCCGCTGGACTACGAGGCGGTAGTGAAGACCGCAAAGGAGCACCACCGGATGATCGAGCTCAACAACACATCCCTGACCCCGGGCGGATCCCGCATCCACGCATACGAAAATGACCGGATCATTCTTCCGCTCTGTGCGAAATACAAGGTTCCGGTTATCATGAACAGCGATGCCCACTTTACGACGGCTGTCGGGGAACATGGACGGGCGGAGGCCCTCTTAAAGGAGTTAAACTTTCCGGAGGAACTGATCGCAAACTATCATCCGGAGATCCTGAAGGAATATATTCCGGATTTAGCTGACTTCCAGGGTTGAATCATCTGATAAAAGGGGGCTTGCCTTTACTGCTGGCAGCATATTTCAGCTGTCTGACAGCACAAAAAACGGCTGCGAAGTTTTATTTCACTTCACAGCCGTTTCCTCTTTCGTAAAAATCATTCCAGAATTACTTCAGCAGTTTGTCGACCTTCGCCCACAGTGCCTGCAGTTCCTTCTGATCGCTCAGACGGTCTTTCTGGATCCGGATAATATTCTCCAGCGCCGCATTCGCGCCGTCCGCATTTAACTTCTCGTCACAGGTCTTCTTCGCCTTTGTGTACGGGTCCATGCTCTCCTGATCCTCTTCCTGCTCTGCCTGGAGCTTCCGGATCTTCTCCACAAGCTTTACCGCCTCGTCCGACGGGTTCTTTACATCCTGCCAGTTTAAAAGGTGGGTGTTGTTCTCCGCGTTGATCGTATCCAGTGCAATACTGTTCTTTAACATCGTTTTCCAGTTGTCCGAGATCGCCGTCTCATACGTCTGCTTCGCAGTCTTATTATCCGCAAAAGCTGTCAACGGCATTCCCGCAAGACATACCAGAAGACCGAATAAAAATAAAATCCTCTTCATCTTCGTGTCCTCCTCATTGCAAGCTGATAATCAATCTCTTGACACTTTCGTGCTCCCGAGATACTAAAACATCTGAAACCCACCCGATTTTACTTTTTATTCAATAGGTGGATATTTTCCATGTTCCGTTCATTCAAAGAATATCTGCAAATGTCTGCTTATCACACTTACAAGTCCACTCTCTGAACTGTTATCATCTTATCACACTTCTGTCCATTCTTCTACGGCAAAGCTGCGGCAATCCTGCGGCAGTATGATCGTAAATATGGCACCTTCCGGCGAGGCTTTTGTCGCAATATCGCCTCCCATGTACTCCATGGAGCGTTTTGCGATGGAAAGCCCCAGCCCGTGATTTCCGTTCTTCCCTTTATAAAAGCGATCGAACAGATGAGGAAGATCGTCTTCTAGGATTCCCGGCCCGTCGTCCCGGATCGTGATCTTTAGCTGCTCCCCGTTCTCCTCCACGGAGATCCAGACCATCTCCTTTGCGTATCGGATACAGTTTGATGTCACATTCGAGAACGCCCGGCCTAAAAGCATCACATCCGAGATAATTTTATGCTCATCCCCCGGCAAAAATTCCAATTTTATTTTTTTCTGATACGCAAGTCCCTCAAGGCGCTCGATCTGGTCCTCGATGTACTCCCGGATCCCCAACTCCACCGGCACGACCTGGTACCGCATCTGGTCCATTCTCGTCAACGTCAGGATCCCGTCAACAACTTCCGTCAGGCGGCTGCTCTCGTCCAGGATCACGCCTGCTGCCTGGGAGACATCCTCAAAGACGCCTCTCTGGATTCCCTGGGCATAACCGCTGATGGACATAAGCGGCGTTCTGAGCTCATGGGACGCGTTCTGGAAAAACACACGCTCCGCCTCGTCCGCCTTTAAGAGATTGTCCTGCATCTGGTTGATCTCGTTCTCCAGCTCGTAGAGCTCCTTTACGTTAGTCCCAGTCTCGACTTTCTTAAACTTCTTCTCACCGATTCCCCGGGCTGCTTCGCAGAGACGGCTCACCGGAGTCGAAATACTTCCCGCAACGAACCAGAACAGCACAATGGACACGCCCGCCATCGCTCCCATGATCATGAGCACCAGTCTCGACACCTCATTTAAGATCACGCTGGTATCGTGGATCGGACAGTATAAGAGCACATTCTGGACATGACCGGGCCGATTCTGACCCACATCCAGGAAATAGAGCATATATTTTGTGTCACCGATGGTCTCCTCCGTGATCTCCCCGCTCTCGAACGCCGGATCATTTCCGGTCATTCTCGTCAGGAACTCCGAGTACATCTGGGTCATCTCCGGCTGGTCATCATAGTTTTTCGGATACAGCACCCGGTACTTGTTTCCGATCACCAGCATCTTCGACTCCCCGGACTCCGTCTGGGCCGCGTTCCGCAGGGCATTTAGGAGACTTCTCCTGTCATCCTGCGCATTTGTCTCGTCCGGCACGTCCAGGTTCCTGTACTCGTCCGCCAATTCCTCCACCGTCTTCACCATCTGCCCCAGGTCACGCTTCGCGTTGTAGTTCATATGTCCGTCCAGCGCATAGCTGAACACGAACCACGCCGCAACCGGGAACGCGATCAGAAGAAACATCACCGGAAGGAATATCTTCATCCGGATACTTAATTTCATGCCTCTCCTCCACTCGTCAGGCGGAATCCGTAGCCCCATACGGTCTCGATCTTCACGGTGCTCTTCTGGTCCTTCAGTTTCTTCCTGAGACGCTTCACCATGTCATCCACGGCGCGGGTGTCAACTTCCCTGCTGTCCACCTTCCAGAGAGATTTTAACAGGTCATCACGGCTCGCCGCATGTTCCTGGCGCTCCAGCATATGGCACAGGAAGTCGAATTCCAGCGGTGTCAGGGCAAAATCTTCGTCCTTTAACTTCGCGGCACGGCGCTTCGGGTAGAGCTTGATATCCCCGATCTCATAGGAATCCTTCGCCTCTTCCTCCTGTCCGGAGAATGTGTCCACGCGGCGGAATAACGCCTTGACTCTCGTCACAAGTTCCAGCGGCAGGAACGGTTTTACCATGTAATCGTCGCTTCCGAGAGTGATTCCGGTGATCCGGTCTAACGGGGAATCCTTTGCAGAGACAATGATGATCGGAACATGGCTCGTCTTCCGGATCTGGGTGCAGACCGTGAGGCCATCCATCCCCGGCATCATGATATCGAGGATGCAGAGATCCGGCGCTTTTTTCTGGAACGCGTCAAGAAGGGACTCGCCATCCCCGAAGCACTCCACCTCATATCCCTCTTTTTCCAGGAAATTTTCTATCAGAAAACAAATGTTTTTTTCATCATCCGCCACATAGATCAGCTTTGGCATAATTTTCCCTCCTGTATTTCTATTATCTGCCAGAATGCGCAGCCCATTCCGCCGCCTTTCGGCAGTCTGCGTTCCCGAGTTTTAGCTTCTTTGTTAACGCCCATTATACCATGCCTTTCCTTGCATGGTAAATACCTGCCGCAGAATTGCCGCACGACCGCCCGGACCCGCGTCTCATTCTGATCATCTGAATATTGTAACTGTTCAGTGCCTCACAGTTACGGGCAAAAATCCATTCCAAATCGGCTTCGCCGATGGGATTTTTGCCTTTAAGCCTATGTTTTATTACGGTCAGCGCAGCAAATGCGCAGACCTACTGAACAGTTACTGAATATTTTCAATTTCTGCTCCTGCAGCCGGGAACAGAGTACAAAACTTCGCAGAAAATTTTCCGCAAAACTCCTTTTTCCATTGTACTTTTCAGCAAACTGTTGTAAACTAACTCTATATCACAGCGCAGTGTGAAAGAAATGTTTTTCCCACTCGCCATCCAACATTTTCAGAAAGGACGGAATCTCACATGAATAAAGACCTGGAATTTCTCACCCGCGTGATCGACGAAAAATCCGCGAAGATCCTGGATGCCAACGATAAGATCTGGGAGTATGCCGAGCTGGCGTTCCATGAGACAAAATCGGCTGCCCTGTTAAAATCAATCTTAAAAGAAGAGGGCTTTGCCTTGACGGAAGGCGATGCCGGAATCCCGACCTGCTTTACCGGAACCTTTTCCTACGGAACAGGAAAACCTGTCATGGGAATCCTCGGCGAGTATGATGCCCTGTCTTCCTTAAGCCAGAAGGCCGCTGACCCGCACAAGGAACCTTTAAAGGAAGGCGCTCCGGGACATGGCTGCGGCCACTGCGCGCTCGGTACCGGCGCTCTCGCCGCTGCCCTGGCTGTCAGGGAATACCTGATCGCCAACAAGAAGGACGGAACCATCATCTACTTCGGCTGCCCGGCTGAAGAAGGCGCAGGTTCCAAGCAGTTCATGGCCCGCGCAGGCATGTTCGACGATGTCGATTTCGTATACTCCTGGCACCCGGCAACAAAGAACGCCGTCGAGTGCAATCACAGCAACGCCATCATGGGCGCAAACTTCTATTTTAAGGGTGTTGCCTCCCACGCAGGCGCAACCCCATACCTCGGAAGAAGTGCCCTGGACGCCGTTGAACTCATGAACGTGGGCTGCAACTACCTGAGAGAGCACATGATCCCGGAGGCGAGGATCCACTACGCTTACATCGATGCCGGCGGAACCGCCCCGAACGTCGTACAGGATCACGCGACGATCCGCTATGAGGTCCGCTCCCCGTGGGTCTACCAGGTAAAAGAGCTCTTCGAGCGCGTAAAAAATGTTGCCCGCGGCGCATCCATCATGACCGATACCACCTTTGAGTGCGAGCTTTCCATGGCGTTCACCGAATATCTTCCAAACAACGCCCTGGCGGCGGTTGCGGACGAGTGTTTACAGGAAGTCGGCGCTCCGAAATGGGATGACGCGGATTACAGGATGGCAAAGGAATTCTTAAATACCTACCCGGCGACCACCCTGGAAAACATCAAATCCCAGATCATTGAGACTTACGGTGAAGACCGCTTAGAGGAGATTCTTGAAAGGCCGCTGGATTCCGAGATCCACCCGTTCAACCCGGATAAGATCAAGCTGACCGCCGGCTCTACAGATGTGGGTGATGTCGGATACGCCGCCCCTACCTTAAATATCAATATTGCCACCGCATGTATCGGAAATGTCGGACACTCCTGGCAGATGGTTGCCCAGTCCTGCAGCCCGTTAGCCCACAAGGGACTCCTGACCGCAGCAAAAGTCCTGGCTCTCTCCTGCATCCGCACCATGGACCGCCCGGATGTGATCGAAGCCGCAAAGAAAGAACTCCACAAGAGAAACGGTGGACACTATACCTGCCCGCTGCCGGATTCTGTTGAGCCGCCGTTAGATACATACTAAACCGTCGATTCACGGTTCTCCGCAGACTCCATCTTTCACAATTTGAAACTGCTTTATCTGTAAAATCATGTCTGTGTGAGTTCAGTCTTTCATACAAAAAACGGATATTTTGTTACAGTTCAGCCATGCGCTGGTTTGAATGAGAAAGTGTGTTGCAAGCTTGCTTGCATAAGCACTTTTTCATCCAAATCAGCATATGGTGGAACCACCAAGCTTCTTGTTTTCATGAATATGAAAACAAGAAGATGTAATGGCTGAACTGTAACGATATTTTCCAATAAGTTGATCAGGGTACATGTTCGTACCCTGATTTTCTGTTATAATGATAATATTTCAATAGCCTGTTCCTATACGGAACTAACCGGAAAGTATAAGCTCTCGACTTAAAATCCATGCTTTATCAGCCACTCAATACAGTGGTTCTACTGTGTATACAAGGGAGGAATGGAACATGAACATACTGATCGCCGCAGATTCCTTTAAGGGAAGCTGCTCTGCCAGACAAGTGACCGATACCATTGAACGTGCCGCAAAAAATGTAATCCCGGATGTGACCATCACAAAGATTCCTGTCGCCGACGGCGGAGAGGGAACCGTTGACGCACTGGTCGCGGCAATGAACGGAACGAAGGTGGCTGTTCCCGCCCATGATCCCCTCGGGCGGCCGATAACCGCTGAGTACGGACTTCTCCCGGACGGCAGCGCCGTGATCGAGACCGCCGCGGCATCTGGCCTTACCTTATTAAAACCTGAGGAGCGGGATGCCCTGCACGCGTCCACCTTTGGAACGGGCGAGCTGATCCGTCACGCCCTGGAACATAGAGTTAAAAAGATCATCTTAGGTCTCGGCGGAAGCGCCACCACCGACGGCGGCGCCGGGCTGGCAGGCGCCCTTGGAATCTCGTTTCTCGATAAGGATGGGAAGGAACTGGAACCGGGCGGTGTCCACTTAAGGGAACTTGCCTCGATCTCCACGGATGGGCTTTTGAGGGAAGCCGCCGGATGCGAGTTTTTGGTTGCCTGCGATGTAAAAAATCACCTTTGCGGAGCCCTCGGAGCAGCTGCCGTGTTCGGACCTCAGAAAGGGGCTGATGAGGAGCAGGTGAAGATTCTTGACGCGGCGCTCGCTCACTATGCCGCAGTTTTGAAGGATAAACTCCACTGCGCTGCCGCCGACACCGACGGGAGCGGAGCGGCAGGCGGCCTGCTCTGCGGAATTCTCCCGTATTTCCCGGTGACGATCTGCTCGGGAATCGACCTGGTTCTGGATCTCACGGATTTCGATGAGCATGTGAAGCAGGCGGACCTTGTAATTACGGGCGAAGGACGGATTGACTTCCAGTCCGCGCTGGGAAAAGTTCCTGTCGGTGTCGCGGAACGCGCAAAAAAAGTCAGGAATGTTCCGGTGGTTGCCATCGCCGGGGCGAAAGGCGACGGATGCGAAACGCTTTATAATTTCGGGATCGATGCGATCTTCGACACGGTTCCGGGCGTCATGTCGTTGGAGGATGTGATGAGTCATGCGGAGGAGAATCTGCTGAATACTGCAGAGAATGTGCTTAGACTGTTTCAGATTGGAAATATTTTCACTTTCTGAGCCTTTTGGCGGATACTCTTCTGTGTTTTATCTGCCCACAATTTTTTCAAAAAAGGAGACGATTATATATGAAGCTTGTAGTTTTAGATGGATATACAGAAAACCCGGGCGATTTAAGCTGGGACGCGTTAAAAGAATTCGGTGACCTCACCGTCTATGACAGAACTTCCTTCACAGAATCACCTCTGATCACTGAACGTATCGGTGATGCCGAGATTATCATCACAAATAAGACCCCGATCTCCCGTGAGACCATCGACAAGTGTCCGCGTATCAAGCTGATCGCGGCTCTCGCCACCGGCTACAATGTCATCGACTATAACTACGCCGCTGAAAAGGGAATTCCTGTCGTAAATGTTCCGACATACGGAACCGCATCTGTCAGCCAGTTCTCCATCGCTCTTCTCCTTGAGATCTGCCATCACATCGGCCACCATGACAAGACTGTCCATGAAGGAAAATGGGCTGAAAACATTGACTGGTGCTACTGGGACTATCCGCTGATCGAGCTGGAGGGAAAGACCATGGGCATCATCGGCTTCGGGCGCATCGGTCAGGCTGAGGGACGCATCGCGAAAGCTCTCGGCATGAACGTCATCGCCTATGACCTCTACCCGAATGAATCCGGCCGCGCGATCGCGGATTACGTTACCCAGGATGAGCTTTTCGCGAAGGCTGACGTGATCTCCCTGCACTGCAATCTGACACCGGAAAACGCAGGACTCATCAACCGGGAAAATATCGCGAAAATGAAGGACGGCGTGATTCTTCTGAACAATGCCCGCGGGCAGCTTGTCAACGAGGTGGACCTCGTAGAAGCGCTTGCTTCCGGCAAAGTCGCTGCCGCCGGTCTCGATGTCGTTTCCACTGAGCCGATCAAGGCTGACAACCCGCTCTTAAAAGCTCCAAACTGCATCATCACCCCGCATATTTCATGGGCTCCGAAGGAAAGCCGCAGGCGGATCATGGACTGCACTGTGGAGAATATCCGGGCGTTCTTAAACGGAAAACCGGTTCATGTAGTGAACATGAAATAATTTTGACTGGGCATATCAGGCTTTTTAGCGCCACTGTGTCACAGGAAATTATCTGGAATTTCCTGTGACATTTCATTTCAAAAATTCCTGTCGTCATTTGCTATCCAGGAGAAAGGAAATGTTCCGTTCCTTACGATACTGAACTACATTTAAAATTATGAATGAATCGATCCACAAATATTTCCGCGTCGGTGCGCTCCAATGGATGAGTTTTCCCGACAAAGCCTCCCTCGTGGAACCGGCTCCATACGCGGCAAAATTCGGCGCCGAGATGCGGATGACCCACAACAATTTCGGTCTTCTCGTAGATCTCTCCCACATCCCGGTCACCCATGAGACCAGCCAGTTCGTCTTCCGCACGCTCCGCCCTTACATCACCCATTTAAAAATACGTTCCATCCCGGTGTGCCAGCGGTTCTTTCTAAGCTCTGGATGAAAGAATCGTACCTGCCGTAGATGGAACGTATTTTTTCGCTTTCTAGTCGTTCTACTTATTTTTTCTTTCTGGATTTTTCGCACGTCAAGTGCATAAATTTGTTAAACAATTGCAATTGTTTATCTATTTTCTTCCTTCTCCGCGCTTCTCACCGTATTCACCATATACCGGATGACTTCCACCGGGTAATCTCCGACCGCAGTCTCCCCTGTCACCATGATTGAAGCAGCGCCATCCATCACAGCATGGAAGATATCATTTACCTCCGCACGGGTCGGGACAGGGCTGCGCTCCATGGAGGCCAGCATCTGGGTCACTACCATGAACGGCTTTCCCGCCGCCCGGCACTTCTCGGAGATCTGGCGCTGGACACCCGGAAGGTCCCAGAGATGAACGGCATTTCCAAGGTCACCCCTGGCGATCACGATCTCATCCGCCGCCGGAAGAAGTTTCTCCAGTTTCCGGACGCCATCCATGTTTTCGATCTTCGCGAAGAGCCTGATATCCTCCGCTCCCGCCTCCCGAAGCACCTCTTTTACGCGCTCCAAATCACTGTGATCTCTCACAAATGGCTGCATGACACCGGTCACGCCCATCTCGTTTGCGATCTTAATGTTTGCAAGGTCAGAATTTGTCAGCGTCGGCGGATAGATCTTCGCGCCCGGAAGAGCCGCACTCTTTCTGCTCTTTAGGAGACCGCCCCAGAGGACCTTTGCGAAATAACGCTTTTCCTGAGTGTTTTCTCCACCATTCTCGGTCACATTTTCCGCTTTTTCCACAATTTTTAAATGGATCTTCCCATCGTCCAGAAGAACTTCCTGACCCGGAATCAGGTATGGGAAGGTGAGTTCCGGCAGCATGATCTTCGCATACTCTCCAGGTGCTTTCACATGGTCACGTTTATTTTGGGACCGATCAGCGTTTCCAGAACCTTTTCCAAATGTATTTTTCTCAGCTGGTATTTTCTCGATATCTTTATTTTCAGATTTCTGTGCGATTTCTTTTCTATCTGCCCCACTTACTGAGGAATCCTTCACTTTTTCTGGGATTCCGCATATCTCTACAATATCCCCATTCTTCAACGAAACAGGCTCAGAGATGGTTCCAGTTCGCAGTTCCGGTCCCTGAAGGTCCACGAGAAGCTGCGGTTTTACCCCGCATTTTTCTGCTGCGCGCTTCATCTTTCCAATCAGATCCCCTGACTCTGCGAGCGTAACATGGGACAGGTTCAGCCGCATTCCTGTCATTCCCAGTGAAAACATCTCCGCCAGCACCTTCTCGCTTGCGCACGCCGGTCCCAGCGTTCCGTATATATTCACCATCTAAACGTCCTCCTGATCCTTATTCTTCCTCAAGCATATCATAAGGCGACGGGATTGTCATCTAGTTTCCCGGCGGGAAGAACTTTTCCCGACTTTCCTGGCTACAGAACCTGCCACCGGCAGCTTTTTCCAGATGCATGGCAATATAAAAGGTGCGCCAGACCTTTTTTCTCTGTCCGCCACACCTTCTTTTATCGAAGATCCCATTCTTTATTTATCTTTCAAAAACCTTAAACCTGGATTCTATCCGCAACTTCACATCCGATCGCGACTCTGCACATGTCATTTCCAATGATCATCCAGTCATTGTTCCGCAGGATCACATCGATCGGGTTTCCCTCGCAGAAATCGTGGCGATGAAGAAAATCCATCACCTTCTGGTTTCCGAGCATCCACTTAATTGTATAACGTTCCCCTGATTTTGCCGTTGATAAAGCCTGCATAATAACGCCCCCTGATCCTATGCTTTACAATTGTTTTATCGGATATTGTCTGTAAATTTATATGAATTTATTTATTTTGTATCTTCTTTTTATAGAATACTCCTCAAACTATTGGTTAGTCAAGCGTAAAATCAGTTAGGTGCATGTAATCTTTTCATCTACGGCAAAATCACAAATTCGGTACTGCTAACATAGCATATATTGTTTTTTTGTAACAGAAAAACCCGCAGAACAAAGTTCTGCGGGTCTCTTACGCTTGGACACAAATATCTCACGGAGATACTATATTTATTTTTTCGGTGCAAAGCACCTCGGTATTAGATTCGTTGATTACTCGATGATTGTAGCAACTCTACCGGAACCAACAGTTCTGCCGCCCTCACGGATAGCGAAACGAAGACCCTGCTCCATAGCTACCGGATGGATAAGCTCGATTGTCATCTCAACGTTGTCGCCCGGCATGCACATCTCTGTACCTTCCGGAAGCTCGCAAACGCCTGTAACGTCTGTTGTTCTGAAGTAGAACTGCGGACGATAGTTGTTGAAGAACGGTGTATGACGGCCACCCTCGTCTTTAGTAAGAACGTAAACCTGAGCTGTGAATTTCTTGTGGCAGGTTACGGAACCCGGTTTAACAAGACACTGACCTCTCTGGATCTCTGTTCTCTGAACACCACGAAGAAGAGCACCGATGTTATCACCAGCCTGAGCCTGGTCAAGGAGCTTACGGAACATCTCGATACCAGTTACAACTGTCTTACGAGTCTCCTCGTGAATACCAACGATCTCAACCTCATCGTTGAGTTTAAGAGTACCACGCTCTACACGGCCTGTAGCAACTGTACCACGACCTGTGATTGTGAATACATCCTCGATCGGCATAAGGAACGGCTTATCTGTGTCACGAACCGGATCCGGAATGTAGCTATCTACAGCGTCCATAAGTTCCATGATCTTGTCGCCCCACTCACCGTTCGGATCCTCAAGAGCCTTAAGAGCGGAACCCTGGATGATCGGAGTGTCATCGCCCGGGAACTCGTACTCGTTAAGAAGGTCTCTGATCTCCATCTCTACGAGCTCAAGAAGCTCCGGATCGTCAACCATATCGCACTTGTTCATGAATACTACGATGTACGGTACGCCTACCTGACGGGAAAGCAGGATGTGCTCTCTTGTCTGAGCCATAACACCATCAGTAGCAGCTACAACGAGGATAGCACCATCCATCTGAGCAGCACCAGTGATCATGTTCTTTACATAGTCAGCATGGCCTGGGCAGTCAACGTGTGCATAGTGTCTCTTTTCTGTCTGATACTCAACGTGAGCTGTAGAGATTGTGATACCACGTTCTCTCTCTTCCGGAGCTTTATCGATATCTTCAAAGTTCTCAGCTGTGTTACCTGCAACTCTTGCTGCAAGAACTTTTGTGATTGCTGCTGTTAATGTTGTTTTACCATGGTCAACGTGTCCAATGGTACCAATGTTACAATGCGGTTTGGTTCTTTCAAACTTAGCTTTTGCCATTTTAAAACGTCCTCCTTAATTTTGCGCCCATTGGGCTATCATATTTAACTTAGGCTGAATACTATTATATTCCATTCGAAAAAGTTTTTCAAGCCTATTCTTGCTATATGCAAGAGGAAACCGGAAATAATCCCGTGGGATTATTTCGCAGCGCCCTTTCTCTCAGCGATGATCTTCTCCTGAACGCTCTTCGGTACCTGCTCGTACTTCTCGAAGAACATGGAGTAGTTACCACGACCCTGTGTTCTGGAACGAAGGTCTGTGGAGTAGCCGAACATCTCAGCAAGCGGAACATATGCCTTAACCATCTTGCCGCCGCCGATATCTTCCATACCCTCGATACGTCCACGACGTGCGTTAACGTCACCGATAACGTCGCCCATGTACTCCTCAGGCATTGTAACCTCTACCTTCATGATCGGCTCAAGAAGTACCGGGTTACCTTTCGCCATAGCATCCTTGAATGCCATGGAACCAGCGATGTGGAATGCCATCTCGGAAGAGTCGACCTCATGGTAAGATCCATCATATACATCTGCAGCTACGCCGAGTACCGGGAATCCGCCAAGGATACCGGCCTTTGTAGCCTCTTCGATACCTTCGCCGACAGCCGGAATGTATTCCTTCGGAATAGCACCGCCGACAACGGAAGAAGTGAACTTGAATGTCTCTTCGCCGTTCGGATCCATCGGTGTGAAGTGTACTTTACAGTGACCGTACTGTCCACGACCACCGGACTGCTTCGCGTACTTGCTGTCTACGTCAACAGCCTTAGTCATTGTCTCTTTATAAGCAACCTGCGGAGCACCAACGTTAGCCTCTACCTTGAATTCACGAAGGAGACGGTCAACGATGATTTCCAGATGCAGCTCACCCATACCGGAGATGATGGTCTGGCCTGTTTCTGTATCAGTATGAACACGGAATGTCGGGTCCTCTTCAGCAAGCTTTGCAAGAGCCTCGCCCATCTTATCCTGTCCGGCTTTTGTCTTCGGCTCGATTGCGATATCGATAACCGGCTCCGGGAATACCATGGACTCAAGGATTACCGGATGCTGCTCGTCACAGATTGTATCACCAGTTGTTGTGGACTTGAATCCAACTGCAGCGGCGATATCACCGGAGTAAACCTTGTCAAGCTCGTGTCTCTTGTTTGCATGCATCTGAAGGATACGGCCAACACGCTCTTTTTTATCTTTTGTTGCGTTTAATACGTAGGAACCGGAGTTCATTGTTCCGGAGTAAACACGGAAGAATGCAAGTTTACCTACGAACGGGTCTGTCATGATCTTGAATGCAAGTGCGGAGAACGGCTCATCATCGGAAGAATGACGAACTACTTCGTTGCCCTCAAGGTCAACGCCCTTGATCGGCGGGATGTCAAGCGGAGACGGCATGTACTCGATGATCGCATCAAGGAGCTTCTGTACGCCTTTGTTTCTGTATGCTGTACCGCAGCATACCGGAATTGCCTGACACTCGCAGGTTGCTTTACGAAGAACCTTCTTCATCTCATCAACGGTCGGCTCCTCACCCTCAAGATACTGCATCATGAGGTCATCATCGAGCTCGCAGATCTTCTCAACGAGTTCGCTGTGGTAAAGCTCTGCATCATCTGCCATGTCTTCCGGAATGTCTGTTACGGAGATATCATCGCCCTTATCATCATTGTAGATGTAAGCCTTCATCTCGAAGAGGTCGATGATTCCCTTGAACTCGTCTTCCTTACCGATCGGGAGCTGGATGCAGATCGCGTTCTTGCCAAGTCTTGTACGGATCTGATCTACACAGCCGTAGAAGTTTGCCCCAAGGATATCCATCTTGTTGATGAATGCCATTCTCGGTACGTTGTAGGTATCAGCCTGACGCCATACGTTCTCGGACTGCGGCTCTACACCACCCTTTGCACAGAAAACGCCAACAGCGCCATCAAGTACACGGAGGGAACGCTCAACCTCAACAGTGAAGTCTACGTGGCCTGGTGTATCGATGATGTTGATACGGTGCTCAAGTGCGCCAGCCTTCGGCTTTGTCTTTTCCTGGAGTGTCCAGTGACAAGTCGTAGCTGCGGATGTGATTGTGATACCTCTCTCCTGCTCCTGCTCCATCCAGTCCATGGTAGCTGTACCTTCGTGAGTATCACCGATCTTATAGTTAATACCAGTATAATAAAGGATACGCTCTGTCGTTGTTGTCTTACCAGCATCGATATGAGCCATGATTCCGATATTTCTGGTTCTCTCTAACGGATATTCTCTTCCAGCCAAGGATTTTTCCTCCTATTAGAATCTGTAGTGAGCAAATGCCTTGTTAGCCTCAGCCATCTTATGCATTTCCTCTTTCTTCTTTACAGATGCGCCAGTGTTGTTAGCTGCATCCATAATCTCGTTTGCAAGTCTCTCTACCTGGGTCTTCTCGCTTCTCTTACGGGAATAGAGAGTGATCCAGCGAAGGCCTAATGCCTGTCTTCTCTCCGGCTTAACCTCGATCGGTACCTGGTATGTTGCACCACCGATACGTTTTGCCTTAACTTCGAGAACCGGCATGATGTTGTTCATAGCCTCTTCGAATACTTCTACAGCGTCCTTACCGGTCTTCTCAGCGACCTCTTCGAAAGCGCCGTAAACAATTTTCTGAGCAACGCCCCTCTTACCATCAAGCATGATGTTGTTGATCAGCTTGGTTACAACTTTGTTGCTGTAAAGCGGGTCTGCTAATACGTCTCTTTTCTGAGTATGTCCTTTACGTGGCACGTTACTTCCCTCCTTAATTATAAAAATTATATCATCGGTACTCACATGTTTCCATAAAATGTGTTCGCGCTCGGTTTTCTATCTATCTCCTGCAACCACAGGTCAAATATCACCGGCACTAATATGCGTTATTCGCATTCACTTTATTCCTGTTAGTGATCCCTGTGCGGTTGTTCAAGTCTTTATCTGCCGCCAGTTAAGACGGGAAACTCGAACTCCGCCATGCTACGTTTGAGTAGCAGTAATTGCGAAGCAATTACTTCTTATCTTTCGGTCTCTTTGCGCCGTACTTGGAGCGAGCCTGTCTTCTGTTGGCAACGCCTGCAGTATCAAGAGTACCTCTGATGATGTGGTATCTGGTACCCGGAAGGTCCTTAACACGACCACCACGGATCAGAACAACGGAGTGCTCCTGAAGGTTATGTCCCTCACCCGGGATATAGCTTGTTACTTCAATACCGTTGGAAAGACGTACTCTGGCAATCTTTCTAAGAGCGGAGTTCGGCTTCTTAGGAGTTGCAGTCTTAACAGCTGTGCACACACCTCTCTTCTGCGGAGCAGATGTATCTGTGGCTTTCTTATGAAGGGAATTGTATCCTTTCTGGAGTGCCGGAGCTGTAGATTTCTTTACAGATGTCTCTCTACCTTTTCTTACTAACTGGTTAAATGTTGGCATTCTTTTCACCTCCTGTGATATTGACTGTTGGTTGCTGCTTATCAGCCTTTATGCGCACAAAAAACGGGACGTACCCGATGCACGCCCCATTATTATATACAGAGTTTTTCTGCCTGTCAAGGAGAAACCTTAAATTTTCTTTGAAAATACGGCTTTTTCCGGCTATGACACGCCTGGATGAGTTGTCTCAAATTCTTCTCTTGTGATTTTGACAGGTTTGGCCTGTTTTTCTCCTTCCGGGAGACTACTCTCCAAGACAGAACATGTCCACGGTCACATCGGCGAGAAGATTTCCCTTTTCATCCGTCACTTCGCTGCGGACGATGGTGATCGACCTGCCGCGGCGGATCAGGATGCCTTTCGCATAGACCGTTCCTTCCGATACATTCCGGATAAAGTTTATATGGGCGCTCTGGGTCACATATTTTCTTCCGTCGGCTCTGGCTGTGAGGCCTGTTACCACATCTGCCAGCGCATAGAGCATTCCGCCATGGACCATGCCCATCAGGTTTGTCACGCCATGGGTGATCTTCATGCTGATCTCACTGCATTCCGGGGAGATCTTTTCAATCTTCATATTTGTATATCCCATAAATGGATTGTGTTTTACATACTCGTCCGGGTCGAGGACGTTCCATGTTTCTTTCATGATTTTTCCTCCTTCTGCGTTCCGGCAGTGTCAATAATCCCATCGACACTGCTGATCTGGAATAGATTTTTGCCCGCTACTGTAAAGGTGCCGCACCGTTACAAGCGCTGTATATTTCCAGACAGGATTTTACCATACCGGCAGTCTTCATGCAAGCCCCCCCCGGTGCGATTTGATTCCCCGATGCGATTTAGTCCACATCCGATACACATTCTGGAACGATACCGCTCCCGGGCTGAACCGTTACAAATCTCTTTCGATCCTGAGGGAGACCGCATCTGCGGTCTCCTCTTTTAATCTATCCTTCGTTAGGGATTGGGTGCCAGAAGTCCAGCCGTTCTCAGATTTGCAAGTAATTCATTAAACTGATTTACCACGTTCTCCGAGTCTGTGGCATTTGCCACCGGAGCGGCCGCTGTCACTGTCCCTGCGGGACCTGTCGGACCGGTTGGCCCCTGTGGACCCATCGCACCTGTCGCTCCCACTGCTCCTGCCGGACCCATCGGGCCTATCGGGCCTGTCGCTCCCACTGCTCCTGCCGGACCCATCGGGCCCATCGGACCTGTCGCTCCCACTGCTCCTGCCGGACCCATCGGACCCATCGGACCTGTCGCTCCCACTGCTCCTGCCGGACCCATCGGGCCTATCGGGCCTGTCGCTCCCGGCGCTCCTGCCGGACCCATCGGGCCCATCGGACCTGTCGCTCCCGGCGCTCCTGCCGGACCTATCGGGCCCATCGGACCCATCGGTCCCATCGGGCCTGTCGGGCCTGTCGCTCCCGGCGCTCCGTCAAATCCCGGAAACCCCTGTGGACCTCTCGGTCCTTCAGGACCCGGGCATCCCTGAGGGCCTCTCGGACCCTGCGGTCCCCGGCAGCAGCAGGTTCCGTGTCTCCAGCCATATCCCCAGCCGCTTCCGCAATTTCCGCCACAGCCGCCTCTTCTGTTTCCTCCGCAGCCACCTCTTCCATCTCCGCCACAGCCCTGCGTTCCGTCCCAGCGGTCTCTTCCGTCTCGGCCGCAGCAACAGTTCCCATCCCAGTGTCCTCTCTCGTCTCCGCCCCGGCAGCTCTCTGCTCTGCAGTCCTCGTTCTCCCAGAAATCATATCCACAATTACGCATGATCAATTCCCCTTTCAGCATATTTTCCTGGCGGACATCCCATACAGGTTGTTCGCTTACTATAATCTATGCTGCCCGTCCGAAACTGCTACTTCTGCGATTTTTTGTCCAAAACTCCTGCTGTCATCTCACTGGATCCATTCAATTTGCTGCTCTTTTCTTTTCTCAAAATATTTCCTGTTTAACTGGCATATCTCCGTCCCCGGCCGGCACCTCTCCGCCAGCTCATTATACCGTTCCGCCGTTTTCCATTCCCCCAGCCTGTCATAGCAGACACACATCTGCAGATATGGAACATATCCCCGGCACTCCGGCATCACAAAACCGTCCTCCCCTGTCAACTTTCCGGCCTGAACTGCCTGCCCGTACCAGAAAATTGCGTCGCGATAGCGCCCGGCCGAGAAGAACCACCACCCGAGATCACAGCAGAGCTCCGGCTTCGGGATCCCCTCAGAAAGTCCGGAAAGCAGGAACTTTAGTGCCCGGTCCCGATCTCCGATCCGGTACATACAGTACGCCCCATGCCTACCGGCATCCACCCGGTCTTCCCGCCAGCCATCCGGCAGTTCCAGATATTCCGAAAATACGGAAGCAGCATCCCGGTATCTTCTGTGATAATATAATTCCTTTCCATAATAATACTGATCCCGCGGAGATAATTTTCCATTCTCCCGGAGCATCTGCTCAAATATCCGAAGATTCCTGTCCGGATCCCCTGTCCCCACTTTCCGGTGCTCGATCATGATATCTTCCCGCACTACTTTTCCAAAGGGTTCCACCGCCTCATGGATGCGCCCTTTCCATACGGCTTTTCCGCACCGCCTTAAAAGACGTTCTCTATAAAAGAAAAATGACGGTGCGCCATCCCCGTCATATCCAACCGCGTATTTCATCATCACTACATCCGGCCGTTCCATATCCAGCCGTCTTTTCAGATCCATCAGTTTTCTCCACTCTTCCTGCCTTATCACATCATCTGCATCCAGCCAGAACAGGTAATCCCCCGTTCCCCTGGAAAAAGCAAAATTTCTCGCCGCTGCAAAGTCATCCTTCCATTTAAAATCATAAACCTTGTCCGTAAAAGAAAATGCGATCTCCTTCGTCCGGTCCGTAGATCCCGTGTCCACAATTATGATCTCATCCGCAAATCCCCGCACGCAGGACAGGCATCTTCCGAGGACCTTTTCCTCATTGCGCACGATCATGCATAGACTGATGGATGCCATTATTTCTCCCTCTTTGTCCTGTTTCTTCTATTTAATATATGAGAGATGCTCCAATCTGCTATTCTCCCAGACGCAGCAACGGGCAGATCTCATTACAGGTGAAACTACACTCCTGCAGAACCTGCCGCAGCCATCTGTGAACAGGGATTTCCTGTGGCACAAAAAGGCGCTGATCTGCCATGACCTCTCAGCCATACGCAAACCAGCGCCATTTACACTTCACTTTTTAACAAGCCCGACCGGTCCCGATTTTACTGTCCCTATTCCGCGTCTGCCACATAAGCCACAGCAATATCTTCGTAGCCATCTGTAGATGGAATCTCAAAATAAACTTCCTTGCCCAGATTCTTATATGTCATATTGATATCCATCTTATAGTTCATCTCATCAGCTTCGGATGTTGTATGATCTGTGACACTCATTCCGTAGTCCATAAACATCTTCATAGCCTCGCAATAGCCATCTTTGTTGACCGTCATCTCGCCGTTCGACTCATTGACCTTCATGTCCAGAGTGACCCCAAGCTCCTTGTAGGTCTCTGCGGTCGCGCTGGTAACTGCGGTCAGGATCTCGTTCATCTTCTGGTCATCAATAGTAAATGCAAGTTTCCTTGTGTCACCGCTTGTATACATTCTCAAGCCTTTGACAACATCCGTATCCAGATCCATGTTGATCTGTGTGGCCTGAGCTTTCGCAGCTTCCAGATCCATGGCCTGCCTGTACTTGATGCCCATAGTGTTCACATACATGTATCCGTCTGTGTAGAACATATCGATCGGCACTGCGGTTCCAAGCGTATCCGCGGTACCCTTGCATACAAACTGCATGTCTCCGTTCGCGTCCTCTTTCATCATCAGCTTCATATTCATGGACATATCAATATTCTGTCCGAGATAAGACATGGTGATCGTATAGTCCACATCGATATTCGCGCTCGGGAGAGACTCGCCAAGCTGCTGTGCTTCCTCATAGACCTTCAGCGCCTCCGGATCGTTCTCCGCGACAGCGATCGGAACTGCCTTTACCTGAGTAACACCATTTACGCTCCAGGCACCATTTTTGTCGATCTCATATCCGTCCGCATGACTCGTATTTGTCTGCGCATATCCGGCATTCATCTGCAGATAACCGGAATTTCCGAAATAATAGCACTGTGCCCAGCCATCATGATCACCATCGATCCAGTACCAGCCGTTCCGGCAGTAGGAACCGTCATCGTTCTCATACCACCAGCCGTTCATATCCTCGTGCCATTCGCCCGCGAATGCCGGGAAGGACAGTGCCATTGCTAACGGCATCGCTGCAGTAAGGATCATTTTCCACTTTTTCATAAGAGAGACCTCCTTAAAATTCAACAACCGCATCGGTCATCTGCACAAGTTTCCAGATGCCGGAGCGCCTGTTCTGTCACCCATCTGTTCATATACTTTCGTGAGTTCCATATCTCAAGTATAGCAGTTCAACCATGCAATCGCAAACCATTTTTGCTGTAGACTTCTTACGTTTTCTTTAACTGCAAAAATCCGGCAAAGCGCTTCTGCACGCTCTGCCGGATTCAATCTCTTTTCTTTATTCCAGATATGACTGCTCTGCCTGTATCACTGCGTAATAACTATCCCATTTCTCTGAGATCAGGTTCGCGATCCCCTGTTTTACCTCTTCGTTCGTTTTCCCATACTGGAATGGAACCACCGCGTCGAAAATCAGGTTCGTATGAGTCGTCCCCTTGACCATGCGGAAATCATGGATGGTGACGCCCGGAAAATGTTCGTTGATCATGTCAACAACTTCCTTTTTTGTCTCATTGATCGCCTCGTTATTCACCACGATCGGATCCATGTGGATCACAGCCTCACAGCCAAGTTTTTCCTTCAATTCCTTCTCGATCCGATCGATCACGTCGTGGATCTCAAAGATATCGCAATCCCCTGACACTTCCCCGTGGAGGGAGATCATGCGTCTCCCCGGGCCGTAATCGTGGACCACTAGATCATGGATCCCAAGGATCTCAGGATGAGCCATAACGATCGTCCTGATCTCATTTACAAATTCTCTGGAAGGCGGTTCTCCGAGAAGCGGATTCAGGGTATCCTTCGCCGCGCTAAATCCGGCATACAATACAAAGCATGCCACAAGGCAGCCGCACCATCCATCGATACTAATTCCTGTCACATGGGCCACCGCCATGGAGATCAGAACCGCCGTTGTCGCGATGGAATCGCTCATACTGTCCATAGCCGTCGCTTTCATGGTCTCCGACTGGATCTTTTTGCCGACTGCCCGGTTGTAAAAGCACATGTATCCCTTTACACAGATGGAGACCACAAGGATCCCTACCGCCAGGGCACCTGTCTCCACCGGCTCTGGATGAAAGATCTTCTCTATGGAAGTTTTGAAAAGCTCGACCCCCATGAGAATGATGACCATGGAAACTCCAAATCCGGAGACATACTCGATGCGCCCGTGTCCAAAGGGGTGGTCCGCGTCAGCCTTCATACCGGAAAATTTAAATCCCACAAGAGAGATAAAGGATGATCCTGCATCTGACAGGTTATTGAATGCATCCGCCGTAATAGCGATGGATCCACTGATCACACCCGCCAGATATTTTCCGGCAAACAGAAAAACATTGAGCGCGATGCCCACAATACTGCAGAGCATGCCGTAGGCACGGCGCACATCGCTGTCCCCGAATTGATCCCTGTTTTTAATAAATAAGCCGGACAGTATCGTAATCATGTAAAACACCTCCATCGGTCCGCACACTTGCCGCGCCAAGCCAAAAATCAAGAAATTGTAATTCAGGTCTTCTCACATTCAGCACAGAAAGCCCATCGGCCCGCCGAATCGCTACAAGTTGCTTTCTTCTAACCATCTGTATACTCAAACAGCGAGGAAAAACATGATCTTTCATGTTCTCCTCGCTGTTCTTATATGCCTCAGCATACGAAAAAGTTCCTGCTTCCAGAAAGCTTTCCGATATATTTATTTGTCAAAATACCGATCACTCATCGACATCCTGTGTATCATCCTCGTTGAGAATGATTTTATCTGCTTCCTCAAGCGGAGCATCCGTCTCCTCCTGCGGCTCTTCAGCAGCCGGTGCTTCCTGCTCCTGGATCTTATCCTCGATCTCGCCTGTGCTGAGCTTGATATTGCGGTAACGCTTCATTCCGGTACCAGCCGGGATCAGCTTACCGATAATAACATTCTCTTTCAGACCGATCAGGTGATCGACCTTACCGTTGATCGCTGCCTCAGTAAGAACCTTTGTGGTCTCCTGGAAGGATGCGGCAGATAAGAAGGAATCGGTTGCAAGGGATGCCTTTGTGATACCGAGCATGACCTGTTTGCCCTCTGCCGGCTGTTTGCCTGCAGCGATGAGCTCCTCGTTCATCTCGTTGAAATCAAGAACATCCATGGATACGCCCGGAAGAACATCGGAATCGCCGCTCTCCTCGACACGGATCTTCTTTAACATCTGACGCACGATCATCTCGATATGCTTATCGTTGATCTCTACACCCTGTAAGCGGTAAACACGCTGTACCTCACGGATCATGTAATCCTGTACGGCACGAACGCCCTTAACCTTTAACAGGTCGTGCGGGTTGATGCTACCCTCTGTAAGAACGTCACCGGCCTCGAGAACCTGTCCGTCCGCAACTTTGATTCTGGAACCATAGGGGATCAGATAAGTCTTGGAGTTTCCTGTCTCCTGGTCCGTAACGATGATCTCACGTTTTTTCTTTGTATCTTTAATTGTAACAACACCACCGAATTCAGCGATGATCGCAAGTCCCTTCGGGCGTCTGGCCTCGAAAAGCTCCTCGACACGGGGAAGACCCTGTGTGATATCGCCGCCGGCAACACCGCCGGAGTGGAATGTACGCATGGTCAGCTGTGTACCAGGCTCACCGATGGACTGTGCGGCAATGATACCAACAGCCTCTCCGACCTGTACCGGCTGGCCTGTCGCCATGTTTGCGCCGTAGCACTTGGAGCAGACACCGATATGGCACTTACATGTCAGGACTGTACGGATCTTAACAGTATTTCTGCCGAGCTTCTCAAGAACCTTGATAACGGCTGCGGCACGTTTCGGTGTACACATATGGTTAGCCTTAACAACAACTTCTCCGGTATCCGGATCTGTGATCGTCTCAGCGATATATCTGCCTGTCAATCTCTCCTGCAGCGTCTCGATGGTCTCTTTACCGTCCGTAAAGCCCTCGATCTCCATGTACGGGATCGTTCCCTTGCTTTCACAACAGTCTGTCTCACGGATGATAAGGTCCTGGGATACGTCAACAAGACGTCTTGTCAGGTAACCGGAGTCGGCTGTACGAAGAGCGGTATCGGACATACCTTTTCTCGCACCATGTGCGGAGATGAAGTACTCAAGTACGTCAAGACCTTCACGGAAGTTGGACTTGATCGGGAGTTCGATCGTGTGACCGGTCGTATCCGCCATGAGTCCTCGCATACCGGCAAGCTGCTTGATCTGCTTATCGGAACCACGGGCTCCGGAGTCCGCCATCATGAAGATGTTGTTGTATTTATCAAGACCTGTCAGAAGGTCATGTGTCAGCTGGTCATCGGTTGCTTTCCATACATCGATAACTTCTTTGTAACGCTCTTCCTCTGTGATAAGACCACGGCGGAAGTTCTTAGCGATACGGTCAACGGTAGCTTCTGCATCTGCAAGGAGCTGCTTCTTTGTTGCCGGGACAGTCATATCGGAAATGGATACGGTCATAGCTGCTCTTGTGGAGTACTTGTAACCGATCGCCTTGATATCGTCCAGGGTGATCGCTGTCTGGATCGCTCCGTGTGTATTGATGACTTTCTCGAGGATCTGCTTTAACTGTTTCTTCTTTACGAGGAAATCGATCTCCGGCTTTAACTCGTTGCCCGGGATCGTTCTGTCTACAAATCCAAGATCCTGTGGGATGATCTCGTTGAAGAGGATACGTCCGACAGTTGTATCAACGATACCAGTCATGGTTCTTCCATCCGGAAGAGTCTTTGTCACACGGACTTTGATTCTTGCGTGAAGAGTAACGGCACCGTTCTCATATGCAAGAAGTGCTTCGTTCGGGCTCTTGAAGAACATTCCCTCGCCCTTTGCGCCCGGTCTCTCCTGTGTCAGATAGTAGATACCGAGAACCATATCCTGGGAAGGAACGGCTACCGGACCACCATCGGACGGTTTTAACAGGTTGTTCGGGGAGAGGAGAAGGAAACGGCACTCTGCCTGAGCTTCCATGGTAAGCGGAAGGTGGACCGCCATCTGGTCTCCATCGAAGTCCGCGTTGAATGCGGTACAAACAAGCGGATGAAGCTTGATCGCCTTACCTTCTACAAGGATCGGCTCGAACGCCTGAATACCAAGACGGTGAAGAGTAGGAGCACGGTTTAACATAACCGGATGCTCTTTGATTACATCCTCAAGTACGTCCCAGACCTCTGTCTGGAGGCGCTCAACCATCTTCTTCGCGTTCTTGATGTTGTGCGCGGTTCCGTTAGCAACGAGTTCCTTCATAACAAACGGTTTGAAGAGCTCGATCGCCATCTCCTTCGGAAGACCGCACTGATAGATCTTAAGTTCCGGTCCAACGACGATAACAGAACGTCCGGAATAGTCAACTCGTTTACCGAGAAGGTTCTGACGGAAACGTCCCTGTTTACCCTTTAACATATCGGAAAGGGACTTTAACGCACGGTTTCCAGGGCCTGTAACCGGTCTTCCGCGTCTTCCGTTATCGATCAGGGCATCAACGGCCTCCTGAAGCATTCTCTTCTCGTTGCGGACGATAATATCCGGAGCACCGAGCTCAAGAAGTCTTGCAAGACGGTTGTTACGGTTGATGATTCTTCTGTATAAGTCATTTAAGTCGGATGTCGCGAAACGTCCGCCGTCAAGCTGAACCATCGGACGGATATCCGGCGGGATAACCGGAATCACATTCATGATCATCCACTCCGGTCTGTTTCCGGAGCTGCGGAATGCATCTACGACCTCAAGGCGTTTGATGATTCTCGCTCTCTTCTGGCCGGATGCCTCCTGAAGAGCTTTTCTAAGCTCTTCGGAGTCCTTATCCAGATCGATATTCTTTAAAAGTTCCTGAACAGCCTCAGCACCCATTCCCACACGGAATGTGCCGTAGCCATACTTTTCAACAGCATCGCGGTACTCTTTCTCAGAAAGGACCTGCTTTAACTGAAGACCGGTGTTTCCGGCATCCAGAACGATATAGGAAGCGAAGTACAGGACTTTCTCGAGGACTCTCGGAGAGATATCCAGGATCAGGCCCATACGGCTCGGAATACCTTTAAAATACCAGATATGGGATACCGGAGCGGCAAGCGCGATGTGTCCGATACGTTCACGGCGGACGCTGGATTTTGTTACCTCAACGCCGCAGCGGTCACAGATAACACCTTTATATCTGATTTTTTTGTATTTACCACAATGACACTCCCAGTCCTTGGTCGGTCCAAAGATTCTCTCACAGTACAGACCGTCTTTCTCCGGCTTTAAGGTTCTGTAGTTGATGGTCTCCGGTTTCTTAACCTCACCATGGGACCATTCCAGAATCTTTTCCGAAGAAGCAAGTCCGATACGGATCGCGTCAAATGTCATCGGCTGATAAGTTTCATTTGTCTCAGGCATGAACGGTACTCCCTTCTAATTATTTGTCGTCATCCTCGGTATAATCGTCATCGACATAGTCGTCTTTGGCACCGTCGTTTGTATAGTCATCTTCTTCCACATTAACGAGCTCGTCGCCCTTGAATTCCTGTTTCTGGAATCCATAGTCGGATAAGTCTTCCTTATCGTTGTAGCGGCGGTCTCCCTCGATGATGGAACGAAGGTCATAGTTGGTATCGGAGTAGTCGATGTTCTCAGACATATCGACCTCTTCACCGTTGTCACGCAGCACTCTTACGTCCAGTCCGAGAGACTGTAACTCTTTTAAGAGTACCTTGAAGGACTCCGGAATACCCGGCTCCGGAATGTTCTCGCCCTTGATGATCGCCTCGTAGGTCTTTACACGTCCTACAACGTCATCGGACTTCACAGTCAGGATCTCCTGAAGGGTGTAAGCCGCACCGTAAGCCTCAAGAGCCCAAACCTCCATCTCACCGAAACGCTGTCCGCCGAACTGTGCTTTACCACCTAACGGCTGCTGTGTTACCAGTGCGTATGGACCTGTGGAACGGGCATGGATCTTATCATCAACCAGGTGATGCAGCTTCAGGTAGTGCATGTGTCCGATCGTAGTCGGACCATCGAAGTATTCACCTGTACGTCCGTCGCGGAGCTGTACTTTACCGGTACGGCTGATCGGAACGCCTTTCCAGAGAGCACGATGGTCAAGGTGCTCGCCGAGGTATTCCATCGCATCCGGACGAAGGATATCCTTATACTTCTCCTGGAATGCATCCCATTCCATATTTACATAATCATTTGCAAGCTCCAGTGTATCCTGGATATCATTCTCGTCCGCGCCATCGAATACCGGTGTGGAAACGTTAAAGCCGAGTGCCTTTGCAGCAAGGCTTAAGTGGATCTCGAGGACCTGTCCGATGTTCATTCGGGACGGCACGCCTAACGGGTTTAATACGATATCGAGCGGACGGCCATTCGGAAGGAACGGCATATCCTCTACCGGAAGTACACGGGAGACAACACCCTTGTTACCATGACGGCCGGCCATCTTATCACCGACAGAGATCTTACGTTTCTGTGCGATGTAGATGCGGACTGTCTCGTTTACGCCAGGAGCAAGCTCGTCGCCGTTCTCTCTTGTGAAGAGTTTTGCGTCGATGATGGTTCCGTAAGCGCCGTGCGGTACTTTTAAGGATGTATCGCGGACTTCTCTTGCCTTCTCACCGAAGATTGCGCGGAGAAGTCTTTCTTCTGCAGTCAGCTCGGTCTCTCCCTTCGGAGTTACCTTTCCGACTAAGATATCACCGGCACGTACCTCAGCGCCGATGCGGATGATTCCTCTCTCATCCAGATCTTTTAATGCGTCCTCACCAACGCCCGGAACGTCTCTTGTGATCTCTTCCGGTCCTAACTTGGTGTCACGGGATTCGCATTCATATTCTTCAATATGAACCGATGTGTAGACATCGTTCATAACAAGCTTTTCACTTAAGAGAACCGCATCCTCGTAGTTGTAACCTTCCCAGGTCATGAATCCGATCAGCGGGTTCTTACCAAGTGCGATCTCTCCGTCCTTCGTGGACGGTCCGTCTGCGATAACCTCGCCCTTCTCTACATGGTCTCCCTTGTAAACGATCGGCTTCTGGTTATAGCTGTTGGACTGGTTGCTTCTTGAGAACTTGATCAGACGGTAAACATCGCGGTTTCCGTCAGAATCGCGTTTGATCACGATCTCATTGGATGCGGAGCGCTCAACAACGCCGGCATTCTTTGCAACAACGCAGACACCGGAGTCAACGGCAGCCTTGCCCTCGATACCGGTACCAACGACCGGAGCTTCTGTGGAAAGAAGCGGTACAGCCTGACGCTGCATGTTGGATCCCATCAGGGCACGGTTCGCGTCATCGTTCTGTAAGAACGGGATCATGGATGTAGCGACAGAGAATACCATTCTCGGGGATACGTCCATTAAGTCGATCTGTCTCTTCTGGAAGGAGGAAGTCTCCTCACGGAAACGACCGGATACATTGTTGTGGATAAAGTAACCGTTCTCATCGAGCGGCTCGTTCGCCTGTGCTACGATGTAGTTATCCTCTTCGTCCGCGGTCATATAAACAACTTCATCGGTAACACGCGGGTTTGCCGGATCAGTCTTATCTACGACACGGTACGGAGCCTCAACGAAACCGTACTGGTTTACCTTTGCATAGCTCGCAAGGGAGTTGATCAGACCGATGTTCGGTCCCTCAGGAGTCTCGACCGGACACATACGGCCATAGTGGGTGTAGTGTACATCTCGAACCTCGAATCCTGCACGTTCTCTGGACAGACCGCCCGGTCCTAACGCGGAGAGACGTCTCTTATGCGTAAGCTCGGATAACGGGTTGTTCTGGTCCATGAACTGGGATAACTGGGAGCTTCCGAAGAACTCCTTCACTGCTGCGGTTACCGGTTTGATATTGATCAGGGACTGCGGAGTGATTCCGTCGATGTCCTGTGTTGTCATTCTTTCGCGTACCACACGCTCCATTCTGGAGAGACCGATGCGGTACTGGTTCTGAAGCAGCTCGCCGACTGCACGGATACGACGGTTTCCAAGATGATCGATATCGTCTTTTACGCCGATGCCGTACTCAAGGTGCATATTGTAGTTGATGGAAGCAAGGATATCTTCCTTCGTGATGCACTTCGGAACGAGCTCGTGGATGTTGCGGTGGAGTTCTGCTTTTAACGCTTCCTCGTCATCCCCTGCTTTTTCCAGAATCTCTTTTAATACCGGGTAGTATACTAATTCCGTAATACCTACTTCTGCCGGATCAAATGTCACATATGCGGAAAGGTCTACCATGAGGTTGGAGAGGACCTTCTCTACGCGCTCCTCAGTCTGGATCCATACGTACGGGATCGCTGCGTTCTGGATCGCGATCGCCTGGTCCTTTGTGATTGCCTTTCCTGCTTCAGCAAGGATCTCACCTGTAGATGTATCGACGATATCCTCAGACGGAATCTGTCCTACGATACGGTTCTTCATGTGGAGCTTCTTGTTGAATTTATATCTTCCGACCTTCGCGAGATCATATCTTCTCGGATCGAAGAACATACCATTTAACAGGCTCTCAGCGCTGTCAACAGACAGCGGCTCGCCCGGACGGATCTTCTTATATAATTCAAGGAGACCATCCTGATAGTTGTCGGATGTATCCTTTCCAAAGCTTGCGAGAAGCTTCGGCTCCTCACCGAAGAGATCGATGATCTCGGCGTTTGTTCCATATCCGAGCGCACGAATCAGGACTGTAACCGGGACCTTTCTCGTACGGTCTACACGGACATAGAACACGTCGTTGGAATCGGTCTCATACTCTAACCATGCTCCACGGTTCGGGATCACGGTACAGGAGTATAATTCCTTACCGATCTTATCATGATCGATTCCATAATATATACCTGGGGAACGTACCAACTGGCTGACGATAACACGCTCGGCACCGTTAATAACGAAGGAGCCGGTATCTGTCATTAACGGCAGATCGCCCATGAAAATCTCATGTTCATTGATTTCATCTTTATCTTTGTTGCAGAGTCTCACCTTAACCTTTAAAGGTGCCGCGTAAGTCGCATCACGCTCTTTGCACTCTTCGATCGTATATTTGATGTCATCTTTGCACAGCGTGAAGTCTACAAACTCCAGGCTCAGATGGCCAGCAAAGTCAGCGATCGGAGAGATATCGTCAAAGACCTCTTTCAGGCCCTCGTCGAGGAACCACTGATAAGAATCCTTCTGGATCTCGATCAGGTTCGGCATCTCAAGAACTTCTTTCTGTCTTGAGAAGCTCATTCTTACGCTCTTGCCGGCCGGCACCGGACGCATTCTGCTTTTCTCCATTTGACGTTTCACCCCTGTTTTCTTTCTCTATAATCAATAGCCAATTTTGGGCATACTGGTACCATATGCACATGATACCACAATAGTGCACATTTCATACTACCATGGGGTTGTCAATCTGTCAAGCACTTTTTTACAGGGTTTTCCTGGACGTTGTTCACGTAAATAAAAGATGTGCTGCAGAATCTTTTAGATGATCCTGCAGCACATCTTTTATCAGTCTATATAATTTTTACCATTCTACTCTACGCTTGTGTAATACCCCGGCGCATACATCTGGATCGAATAAAAATCATCCCCTGACGGGCTTTCTTTACTTGCAAAAATCTCCGGTCCATAAGCTGTGGTAAATCCGTTGACACTGTCATCTGTCTTACTAACGATCATATCCTCGGTATTGATCAGTTCCTGATATACCTCCTGTCCGCTTAGATCCGTATCCAGATAGCCGAATTCCTGGAATGTGGCTTCCAGCACGTCCACGATCTGGTAAAAGGCCTCCTCGTCGCTGCTGTAGGCACCGATCCCATGGAGATCATCTGTTGCCGTGTCGGCGTAGATGGTAATGCTTCCCACATACTCCCCGTCACGACTCAGATAACAGGCCTGATCTGTGTTGTACCAGCTCATATCGTCCGAAGCATAGTTGTAGCTGTATGTGTCCTCCATCGACCACTCAGAAAATCCGTACTGCGGCAGGAGCCGGTCCAGGGCGGCCGTCACATCCGCAAGCTGGGCGTCATAGTGACCGTAGTTTGTACAGTTTGTTCCGATGGCCCGCACCTCCTCGTCGGAGAGCTCGCCCTCTCCAAGGACCTCCACGGCATTGGAATCTGCAGAGGACCAGAGATCGCCGCTGGACGAGTCGAATATGTTCTCGATCCCGTAGATCGATTCCCTGATCGCATGGGTGATAAGAAACAGCAGGTTTCCGCCGACGGAAAATACCAGCCAGATGATCACGACGATCAGAATGCCGGTAAACGGCTTCTTCCGTCCACGTTCGGAGTTTACGCGGTCCATGATGCTCTTCGCGGACTGGCTGCTGTAAGTTCCACTCTGGCAGGTGTCTGCCTGACCGCGGTACTGTTCAAGCTGGCTCTTCATATGTTCGAACGCATTTCGCTGTCCCGCCATCCGGTTTCCCATATTCTGGAATGGATCCGCTGCTTTCTTCTCCCGATTTGTCTTTTTCTTTCCGCCCTGTGTGCTGGTCGATGTCCCATTTCCTTTAAATACGCCCGCGTACGAATCTGTACCGGACGCGCTGCTTCCCGGGTATTCGCTTCCGCCATCATGGTACAGGCAGTCTGACTCATGCTGTGGATGTCTCTCATTTAAATAGTAATCCACATCCTGTACATATGGATGCCACACGATCCTTTTGCATCCGCTGCAGTATAGACCCGATGTCATTTTCTGGTCGCAGTATGGACAATATCTCTGTTTCATCCGTAGTTCCTCCTGTCGGTATTCCTCTTTTCAGGTCATTTTAATTTTGTATTTTAAGCCCAACATCTAAATTTCTACTCTCATTTTAACATAGGTTTCCAGTGCACACAATCGAGATTTCACATCGTCAGCCCAATACCTGATTCTTGTTACAGTACACGGGCACTCCTTGCCCGCGCACTGTAACAGGATTTTGCCGATGCTTCGCATTCCGAATCGGCAAAATCCACTACCACCACTGTATTGTACGGAATTTTCAGTTCAGAAAATTCCTACCCATGAAAAGTAACTGATTCTTTTCCCAAAACGAAAAAAAGACTCAGAGCAGCCACTTTGCATGGTCTCTGAGTCTTCTCACATTGATATACTGCTTTTACCGGTTCAGGATCTCCATAAATTCTTCCCCTGTGATTGTCTCCTTCTCGAGAAGATATCCGGCAAGTTCGTTTAATTTTGCTGCATGGTCTCTTAAGATTCCCATTGCCTTCTCGTACTGTGCCTTCACGGTAGCGATCACCTCGTCATCGATGGCTTTCGCTGTCTCCGGTGAGCATGCGAGGGAGGTGTCTCCGCCAAGGTACTGATTCGTCACGGTCTCAAGGGCAACCATACCGAACTGGTCGCTCATACCGTAGCGGGTCACCATAGCGCGGGCAAGCTTTGTGGCCTGTTCGATATCGTTGGAGGCACCGGTCGTGATAGAGTGGAACATAAATTCTTCCGCCGCACGGCCGCCGGTCAGGGTTGCGATCTTGTTAAGTGCCTCCTCCTTGCTCATAAGAAGGCGCTCGCCGTCCTCCACCTGCATCGTATAGCCGAGAGCACCCGATGTTCTCGGAATAATTGTGATCTTGTGGACCGGAGCGGAATTGCTCTGGCACGCAGCCACCAGGGCGTGGCCGATCTCGTGGTAAGCGACGATCCGGCGTTCATTCTCAGATACGGACGCATTTTTCTTCTGGTAACCGGCAATAACGGTCTCAACGCTCTCCTCCAGATCAGCCTGGGATACAACGCGGCGTCCCATGCGGACGGCACGGAGCGCGCCCTCGTTGATAATGTTCGCAAGCTCGGCACCGCTGGCTCCGACAGTTGCTCTCGCGATGGCGTTAAAGTCAACGGACTCATCCATCTTGACATCTTTTCCATGTACCCGAAGGATCGCCTCACGGCCTTTGAGGTCCGGGAGCTCCACCGGGATCCTCCTGTCGAAACGGCCCGGTCTCAAGAGGGCCTTATCGAGGGTCTCCGGACGGTTTGTGGCCGCCAGGATCACAACACCCTTTCGTCCGTCGAATCCGTCCATCTCTGTAAGAAGCTGGTTTAAGGTCTGCTCACGCTCATCGTTTCCACCCATGCCGCTTCCGTCACGCTTTTTACCGATGGTATCGATCTCATCGATAAAGACGATACACGGAGCTTTCTCATTTGCCTGCTTGAAGAGGTCCCGGACCTTTGCGGCACCCATGCCGACGAACATCTCAACGAACTCAGAGCCGGAGATCGAGAAGAACGGAACGTGCGCCTCACCGGCAACAGCCTTTGCAAGTAATGTTTTACCTGTTCCTGGAGGGCCTACGAGGAGCGCGCCCTTCGGAAGTGTGGCACCGATATCGGAATATTTCTTCGGGTCATGAAGGAAATCAACGATCTCCTTTAAGGCGTCTTTCGCCTCCTCCTCACCTGCGACATCCGCAAATGTCACGCCGGTCTCGCTCTCCGCGTAGATCTTTGCATTCGATTTTCCAAATGTCATCGCGTTTCCGCCCATGCGCTTCGCCATGCTGCGGCTTAAGAGCTGTCCGATCGCGATCATGATCATGAACGGAAGGATCCAGTTCACGAAAATATTCATGATCGCTGACTCTTTTCTCGGAATCACTTTATCGAATGTGACGCCCTTGCTGTACAGGCGATCTGTCAGATCCGGGTCATCCCAGAGTCCTGTCTTGTAGACCTGCTCTTTTCCATTGCTGTCTTTCGCGATAAACATGTACTCGCCGTTCGTGTCATCTTTCTCTACCTGTGTGACCTGGTTATTGTCTACCATAGCCAGAAATTCGTTGTAGCCGACTTCCTTTACCTGGCTTTTCAGTGCGGACGGGAATACGAGTCCATTCAACAGGACCGTGATGACCAGAATCATGATCATATAATAGAAAAATCCCTTAAATGAATTGAGATCATTCGGGTTCGGCTTTTTTCCGCCGTCTTTTGTACCCATACGTCTGCCTCCTTGATTTTCATTTTTCTGCAGAGCTTTTCATCGCATCCGAGCCTCTGCTGTTACTTTTTCTGCCTTTTACATGCTTTGTTTTCTGAAGATCTGCGTGAGATGACACCCTGTCATTTCATGTGATATTTATCCTATATCAGGAAACATTGAAAGTCAATGGAATTTATGGAAGTTTCTGAAATGTTATATTTTTTTTAGAAATTACCATTTTTCTTTCTGTCCGGCAGAGTTTGCAGGTTTCCAAACTTTTTTTATTGTTCTTCTTGACAAACAATCCTTTTCGTACTATGATACCCATAACCAAACAAGAAAAACCGTTGAGAAAGAGGAGTACATTTTCGATCGTGTTTTCACAGAGAGCTGCAGGCGGTGGGATTGCAGTATTGCACTGGAAATGGAATGGACTTTCGAGGGCAGTCCTGAATTTTAGTATGGACTGACGGCTACCGCAGTCGTTAAGAGAGCGGCGTATATGTTGGTATACGAAAAAAGCGGACCGAAAGGTCAAATTGAGTGGCACCGCGGATATGAAATTCGTCTCAAGCATCAGATTTTAAATCGATATCTGATGCTTGGGATTTTTTTTTTACAAAAATAAGTACTCTGCACCGTACAACATCCCGATCCCCAAAAACCTTCGCTCCACACCTCCAACAACTACTCGGCAAAACGGCGGTCACCGCAACAGGACCTGCCGCAGCTGCAAAACATCTTTATCAAAAGTAGAAGAGGAGAACAAAATTATGAAAAAATCAATCAAAGCAATCATCGCAGCAACCTTCACCGCAGCACTCCTTGCAGGCTGCTCTTCTAACACAGCTTCCACCACAACAGCTGCTGAGACAACGACAGCCACAGCAACAGAAGCTGCCGCAGAGACAACAACGGCTGAATCCGCAGACGCAGCAGATACAGCTCTTGCAGACGGTTCCTACACCATCGGCATCAACCAGTTCGCAGTCCACGGCTCTCTCGACAACTGCCGCGAAGGCTTCCTCGAGGGGCTTGCAGAGAACGGTATCGTTGAAGGAAAGAACCTTACCGTATTAGAGGAGAACGCGCAGGCTGACCCAGGGTTAGCAGCACAGATCAGCACAAACTTCGCCGGACAGAAGGTGGACCTCATCTGCGCGATCGCAACACCGAGCGCCCAGAGCGCATACAGCGTCGGCAGAAAGAACGACATCCCGGTCATCTATACAGCCGTTACGGATCCGGTTGCAGCTGAGCTTGCAAACGCTGACGGAACTCCGGTTGGCGAAGTGACAGGTACCAGCGACAAGCTTCCGGTCGAGCAGCAGCTCGAAATGATCCGCGCGATCCTTCCGGATGCGAAAAAGATTGGAATCATGTATACAACAAGCGAAGTAAACTCCGCTTCCACTCTGGCTGAGTACAAGGAAAAAGCCGCTGACTACGGTTTCGAGATCGTTGAGTCCGGCGTTTCCTCCACAGCAGACATTCCACTCGCTGCTGACAGCCTCTTAGAGCAGGTCGACTGCTTAAACAACTTAACAGATAACACCGTCGTTGCCTCCCTTCCGCTGATCCTTTCCAAGGCAAATGCGAAAAACATCCCGGTATTCGGAAGTGAGATCGAGCAGGTCAAGATCGGCTGCCTCGCTGCTATGGGACTTGACTATGTAGATCTTGGAAAGCAGACAGGACGCATGGCTGCAGAAGTTTTAAAGGGCGAGAAGAAAGCAAGTGAACTGAACTTCGAGGTGATCGAGACTGCTGCTTTCTACGGAAACTCCAAAGTCGCTGAGGATCTTGGAATCACTTTCCCGGAGAATCTTGCTTCCAACGCAAAAGAGTTATTCACTGAGATCACACAGTAATCCAACAAATTTCGTAACTGTTCAGCAACTCACGGTTACGCGCAAAAATCCATTCCAAATCGGCTGTGCCGATAGGATTTTTGCCTTATAGTCTGAGTTTTCTTACGGTCAGTGCAGTAAATGCGCAGACCCACCTGAACAGTTACCAACTTTCATCCACTTTTAATAAGGAAGTCGGATGATCGGCAACATAAACCATCATGGTCCGGCAAAGCGATTTTCCGCTTCTGCCGGACTTTGCAGCAACATGTAACTGCGGGATTTTCCCCAGTTACTGATTTTCGGAGGATATCATGGCAATCTTATTAGGAATCTTTGAGGAAGGGCTGATCTACGCGATCATGGCCCTGGGCGTTTACATCACCTACAAGATCCTGGACTTCCCGGATCTGTCGGTTGACGGAACTTTCCCTCTGGGCGCAGCGCTGACCGCGGGACTGATCGTAAAAGGAGTTTCCCCTGTATGGGCACTTCCGCTCTCCTTCTTTGCGGGTGTTCTCGCCGGATGCGTGACCGGTGTCATTCATGTAAAATGTAAGGTCCGCGACCTGTTTTCCGGTATCATTGTCATGACAGCTCTCTACTCCGTAAACTTAAGGATCGCCGGAATGAAGGCAAACCTTCCCTTCCTGTCCCAGGATACGATCTTTGACAATGAGTGGACCAGGAACAGTCTTCCGGCATCCGTAAGACCGTACATTGTTGTGATCATTCTGGCTGTGATCGCTCTGATCTGCAAGTTCGTTCTCGACTGGTACTTAAATACGAGATCCGGCTATCTTCTCCGGGCAGCCGGTGACAATGATGCTCTTGTTACATCTCTGGCAGAAGACAAAGGCCGGGTGAAGATCATCGGCCTTGCGATCGCCAACGGATTCGCCGCTCTCGCAGGCGGAGTGCTCGCCCAGAAGCAGGCGTTCTTCGACATCTCCATCGGAACCGGAACCATGGTCTTCGGTCTCGCAAGCGTGATTCTCGGAACACAGCTGTTCCACCGCTTCGGAAAGCTGAAGGCAACCACCGCTGTTATCGCAGGCGCAATTCTCTATAAAGCGTGTGTCGCTTTCGTTATTTCCATGCGGATCGTAAAGGCGACCGACCTGAAACTTATCACTGCGGCAATTCTTCTTCTGATCCTGATCGTCAGTGATTCCATGAAGAGAAAGGGGGCACACCATGCTTGAGTTAAAAAACATCAGTAAATATTACAACGCAGGCACTGTAAATGAAATGTGCCTCTTTAACGATTTCAACCTCAGCATTGATGACGGCGAGTTTGTTTCCGTTGTCGGCAGCAACGGATCCGGCAAAACATCCATGTTGAATCTGATCTGCGGCAGCATTCCGGTGGATTCCGGCACCATCGTCATGGGCGGAACCGATATCACAAAAATGCCGGAGTACAAGCGCCAGCGCCGCATCGGCCGCGTCTACCAGCACCCGGCGATGGGAACCTGTCCGAATATGACGATCCTCGAGAATATGGCTCTCGCGGACAATAAGGGAAAGCCGTTCAATCTTCTCCCCGGAACAAATAAGGCCCGCATTGACTTCTACCGCGACCAGTTGAAAATCCTCGGTCTCGGTCTTGAAGATAAGATGGGTGTAAAAGTCGGTGTTCTCTCCGGTGGACAGCGTCAGGCGATGGCTCTTTTAATGTCAACCATGACTCCCATCGAATTTCTGATTCTTGATGAGCACACGGCCGCCCTCGACCCGAAGACGGCAGATATCATTATGGAACTGACCGGAAAGATCGTTGCGGAAAAGCACCTGACGACCATTATGGTCACACATAACCTCCGGTTCGCTGTAGAGTACGGAAACCGTCTTCTGATGATGCATCAAGGGCATGCGGTCATGGATAAAAAAGGCGAGGAAAAGGCGAACACGAAGGTGGATGATATCCTTGACATGTTTAACGCGATCAGTATTGAGTGCGGCAACTAATGCGCACCTCGCGCGGACGCTTGTGACAGTCTACATCTTCGCGCGAGTGCGCATCATTGGCACGTTAGTGCCTTTTGTGTAATAGGGAATTCCTCAGAATTTCCTGTTACACAAAAAAGAGCTGTATGCGGCTGGAACTGGGATGACCAGTTTTCGAGGCATATGGCTCTTTTAGTTTTTTGGGGTGTTGACTCATTGAGTCGAATCGCTCACTCGCAAACACGCGCTTCGCGCTCGTTTGTCTGCTTCGCAGACGGTTTGCTCGTTAGCGGCGCAGGAAAAACAAATGTCGCCGGAGGCGCCGCTTGTTTTTCCTCTGCGCACGCTATATCTTTATTTTCGTCCACTTTCCACTCTTAAATCTCCAGTTCGTCAGGCACACTCTCACGATCTGGTCGCACACGATTCCGAGCCAGATGCCGACGACTCCGATCTCCAGTACATAGCAGAACAGGTACGCACAGGACGGGCGTACGATGGTGATACTGAGAGTCGAAGCACAGGTGGTGAACACCACATCTCCCGCACCCCTGAGACATCCCATGTAGATGACCTGGGAGATCTGCAGGAGTACGATCACGGTCATGACCTGCATGATCCGGGCACCCATGGCGATAATATCTTCCTCAACAAAGTACAGGTGGAAATACCAGTTTCCTAACGTCAGGTACAGGATCGACAATACGATGGAGATCATGTTTCCGATCCTCTGGCAGATCGTCCCGTACATGACCGCCAGATCCGGGCGCTTCTCCCCAAGGCTTCGTCCGCAGAGCGCCACAGAGGCTACCTGCATGCCGTCACCAAATGAGAAAGACAGGTTCATGACATTCATGGCCACCTGGTGCGCCGCGTAGGCCGAGGTTCCTAGTCTCGCCGCCATGATCGATACAAGAAGGAAACCGGTCCGCATGAACACCTGCTCGATGAAAACGCTGGAAGCGATCTTTGCCATATTCTTTGCCGGTTCCAGGGTGATGCGGACGCGCTCTTTTATAATGTAGGGAATGCTGACAAAATTGTCTTTCGGGATCAGGGAGCAGATGCTCATGATGCAGGCCACGATGGTTCCGAAGACGGTAGCCAGAGCCGCACCCGCGATTCCCATCGCCGGAAAGCCAAGATGACCCTGAATCAGGAGATAATTTCCGATCATATTGACCACGTTAGAAGTCACGTTGGTTCGCATGGCGATCTTCGTGTTTCCGGCACCGCGCTGGGAGGCATTGATGGCCATGGAAATGATGTTGAAGATCATGCCGCCCATGATGATCCGGAAATACAGGACCGCGCTCTCCTGAGTGTCCTCGTTGGCACCGCAGAAGCGGATGATCGGCTCCGCAAAAATCACCGCCGCTATGCTGATCAAAATTCCCACAACGACTGTGAAGATCAGAGCCATCAGGAGAACCTGGTTCGCGCCGATCCGGTCTTTCTCACCGCGACGTCTCGCCACCAGGGCAGATACGGATACGTTCATGGCGATAAAGATGCACAAGCCGATGAATTTCGGCTGCGTTGTCAGACCTACTGCCGCCACCGCGTATGCGCCGATGGAGCTCACCATCAGCGAGTCCACCATGCCCGCCAGGGCAATAAAAAAGGACTCCATCACCGCGGGCCAAGCCATCTGGAATGCGATCTGGTATCCTTGTTTTCCTCCACCCATAAATTTCTGAAGTCTCGTCTTTTCGTTTTCCGGCATTCTCATCACTCCTGTATGTCTGCTTTTGGCATCTTTAAAATATTTTTCGGTGTGTTGCTCTGATTCTTATTAGATTTATTATACAATACGGTGAATGTAAAATCAAAGTAAAAATTAGTAACTGTGAAGGTACCGAATTTCTAACATTGAGGGCGTAAACAGTAACGGTACCGAACAGTTACAATAAATATAGTTTTATGGTAACTATTCAGTACCTTCATAGTTACGTGCAAAAATCCATTCCAGATCAGCTTCGCTGATGGGATTTTTGCCTTCCAGCCTATGTTTTTTTACGGTCAGCGCAGCAAGTGCGCAGACCTACTGAACAGTTACGTTTTATGTAATCTTGCTTCATCAGCACTTTTATCGTACAATTATTATGTTGTCCAACCGATACCCGGCAACGGGAGGAGGTGAGTCTTTTGAATTTGATACTTTCGTTTCTTGTCTCCTGTGCGGCTGGTGTAGCCTGCCACTACATCATCAAATGGTTAGATGGAGGCAAGTAGGGCAACACTAGCCTGGTGGTTTCTTATCCACCATAAAAAATAAGAAGAACCCCTCAGTATTCGCGGTACTGAGGGGTTCATTCTTTTTGTCCTTTGAATCTGATACTTTCTTTGCCTAACGGCATTATATCATATGTGTTTTTTATTTGCAATATCCCAACACACGTTTAAAGCTGTATTTTTATATGCAGTTACTGTTCCTCCTTGCACAAACAGTAACTGATTTTGCCGATGCTTTCCAGATTGGCATAATCCACTGCCACCACTGTATTGTACGGAATTTTCAGTTCAGAAAATTCCTGCCTGTGTCCAGTAACTATCTGCTGCCTGCACCATTTTTCTCAGCTTCTGGAAAATCCCAGTGTCTTCTCCAGATCCTTCTTAAATGTCAGCACATCTGTGGAAAGCTCCGCGATCCGGGCATCAGTCATGCGGCTTACAGGGGCGGAGATGCTGAGGGCATAGACCGGTTCCTTGTGGTAGTCCGGGATGCTGACCGCAATACAGCGTACACCTTCCTCGTTCTCCTCATCATCCATCGCATATCCGGCTTCCCGCACCCCGCGGATCCGATCCATGAGATCTGACAGACTCGTCACTGTATACGGTGTCAGGGAGGTGATCTCAGAACTGTTCCAGATATCTTCGATCTCAGGATCCGGCAATTCCGCAAGCAGCGCTTTGCCGACACCGGAGCAGTATAACGGGATCCGGCTCCCAACTCTCGACACCATGCGGATCGAGCTGACTGTGGACTCCACTTTATCGATATACACGGCCTCCGTTCCCTCTCTGCGGACCAGATGCACCGTCTCTCCCGTCTGCTCCGAGAGCTTCTTCAGAGACGGATGAATCAGGGACGCCATATTCGTCTGTTCCAGGATCTTACTTCCGATCTCCAAAAATTTTAAGGACAGCGCATATTTTAAGGATTCCTCGTCCTGACGGATATAGCCCATGTACTGGAGCGATGTCACGAGGCGGTGCGTCGTACTCTTATGAAATCCAAGCTCAGCGCTCAGATCCATGATCCCCATAGGGCCATTTTCCGCCAGACGCTCGATCACCTGGAACAGGCGCTCTGCGACCTGGATCGGATTTTTTCCTGTTTCTTCCATTCTGCTTGTTCTCCTATCTACCCCGGCAGATCATTCCTGCCAGCCGGGTATTCGCGCAGATATAACTGCAGCTTCCTGCACAATTTCTTAATTTGTGCCTGTTTGGCAAATCTGCAGGATTGCCGCGCAGTTCACTGCTGATGATCATATAAACCGTGTCTTTTTTGTCATTTCCACGAACTCTCTGTTCGTCCTTGTGCGGGCAAACATATCCAGGATCTTCTCCACAGACTCTTCTGCCTTCATGGAGTTTGTCGCCTTGCGGACGATATCCACAGCTTCCGCTTCCTCGCTCGTAAGCAGGAGGTCGTCGCGTCTTGTGCCGGACTTTAAAATATCGATGGCCGGGAAGATCCTCTTCTCGGAAAGTTTTCTGTCGAGTACAAGTTCCATGTTGCCGGTACCCTTAAATTCCTCGTAGATCACGTCATCCATACGGCTTCCGGTATCGACGAGGGCTGTTGCGAGGATCGTTAAGCTTCCGCCCTCTCTCATGTTTCTCGCTGCACCGAAGAATCGCTTCGGCATGTGGAGAGCCGCCGGATCAAGACCGCCGGAAAGTGTGCGTCCGCTAGGCGGAACAACGAGGTTGTAGGCTCTCGCCAGTCTCGTAATACTATCCAGAAGGATCATCACGTCGCGTCCATGCTCTACAAGACGTCGCGCGCGCTCGATCACCATCTCAGAAACGCGTTTGTGGCGCTCCGGGAGCTCGTCGAAGGTGGAATAGATGACTTCCACGTTCGGTCCCACAACGGATTCCTTGATATCTGTGACTTCCTCCGGACGCTCGTCAATCAGGAGGATGATCATATGCATGTCCGGATAGTTTGTCGTCACGGCTTTTGCCACCTGTTTTAACAGGGTCGTCTTACCTGCCTTCGGCGGGGACACGATAAGACCACGCTGTCCTTTACCGATGGGGGCGAGAAGATCCATGACTCTCATGGCCGTCGTATTTTTTCCGCCTCTGACTTCCAGATTCAATCTCTGGTTCGGGAAGATCGGGGTCAGGTCCTCAAAGTTCGGGCGGCGTTCCACGACACTTGTCGGGTAGCCGTTGATCGTCTTCACATAGAGGAGTGCCGCAAATTTCTCTGTTGCGGATTTCACTCTGCGGCTTCCGCGGATGATATCACCGGTCTTCATATTGAAGCGGCGGATCTGGGACGGAGCTACATAGACGTCGTTGTCGCCCGGGAGGAAGTTCTCGCAGCGGATAAATCCGAAGCCATCCGGCATAACTTCCAGGATTCCGTTTGCCTCGATGCCGCTGTCAAGGTCCTGGAGGTCGTTCTTCGGGTCCGCAGTGTAGCTCTGAGTTCCCTGGTTTCTTGTCTGGTAACCTGCCTGGTAGGTTCTTGTGCTCTCCTGGATGCCCTGGGCGTCCTGGACACTGTTCTGGCTCTGGCGGTCCTGATAGGAAGTGCCCTGTGTCTGTGCATCCTGGCCTGCGGACTGGCTGTTCTGTCTGTCCTGATAACTGCCGCTCTGACGGTCCTGATAGCTGCCCTGACGGTCCTGGTAATTATTCTGGCGTTCTCTGTAGTTATTCTGGCGGCTCTGGTATCCGCCCTGGCGGTCATTTCTCATCTGGCGCTCGCCGCGGTCCTGACGATCAGATCTCTCATAGCGTTCGGTTCTCTCCTGACGTCCTGTATGTTCCTGACGGTCTGCACGCTCTGATGCCGCAGACGCCCTCTCCGGTGCCGCACTTTCCGTTCTCGCGCTTCCAAAACCGTTTCCAGAAGCTGCTGCTTCTACAGCTGTCCCCTGTGCCGGCACTGCTGTACTTTCTCTATTTTCACTGTTTCCCGCCGCTGCCTTTTTGCTGTCGGCGCCCTCCGCTGTCTCGCAGAGACGGTCAATTAATTCTGCTTTTCGTAAGCCGCTGATATTCTTGATTCCCTGGCTCTTTGCCAGCTCTTTTAACTGAGTCAGCGGTAATGTCGCTAATTTTTCACGCATAATGGATACTCCTTCATTCTTATTCCGGTTTTATCGTCTCGTTGGGAATCATAAAAGATTGTAACAGCCTCTCCGTCCCCGGCCCGGCTGCCTTTGAACCATTAGATTTGAAACTCTCTCCGATGGGATCACCGCAATTACGCAGTATCGGAGGATCAGTATATCTCATTATAACGCACACATTATAAAAAAGAAAGAGGGAATTTTACAGATTTGGAATACGAAGCATCTGCACAGTTCCCTCTTTCTTTATTGTCTGCAGCATCTACAGCTTAATTGTCTTACCGCGTATACAGCGCTCAGGCAGCTCAGCGAATTATTTCACAAAATTCCTTATTCTGTCTCCCCGGCTTCTCTCTTGATAAACTCCATATGCTCCCGGATCTTCTTCTCATACCCGTTCTCCGACGGCTCATAGAACCGCATTCCCTCCATTCCGTCCGGCAGGTACTGCTGGGTGACATAGTGGTTCGGGTAGTCGTGGGCATACTTGTAGCCGAGACCATGTCCAAGCTTTTCAGCGCCCTTGTAGTGCCTGTCCTGAAGATGGGCAGGTACCGGCATGGTCCGCGTATCCGCCACGGTCTTCATCGCTTTTGCGATCCCCATGTATGCCGCGTTGCTCTTCGGCGCGGTGGCGACATAAGCTGCCGCCTGGGAGAGGATGATCTGGCTCTCCGGCATGCCGATCCGCTCAACGGCCTGGGCCGCGCTCACCGCCACCACCAGGGCGTTCGGGTCCGCGTTCCCCACGTCCTCCGACGCACAGATCATGATCCGTCGGGCAATAAATTTCACGTCCTCGCCGGCATACAGCATCCGCGCCAGGTAGTAGACCGCAGCGTCCGGGTCAGAACCACGCATGCTCTTAATGAACGCGGAGATCGTATCGTAGTGGTTGTCCCCGTCATGGTCATAGCGCACCACCCGTTTCTGGATACATTCCGCCGCCACATCGATCGTGATATGGATCTTTCCGTCATCGGATTTATCTGTCGTCAGGATTCCCAGCTCCACTGCGTTCAACGCCGCTCTCGCGTCGCCGTTCGCCACATCCGCCAGGAAATCCGCCGCCTCGTCGGTAATATCGGCGCCGTAGGTTCCCATTCCTTTTTCCGTATCATAAACCGCCCGCATCACAAGTTCCCGGATATCCTGCTTTTCCAGCGGTTTTAACTCAAAGATCCTGGATCTTGACAGCAGGGCGTTGTTCACCTCAAAGTACGGATTCTCCGTTGTCGCGCCGATCAGGGTGATCGTTCCATCCTCAACAAACGGAAGCAGATAGTCCTGCTGGGACTTATTAAAGCGATGGATCTCGTCCACGAAGAGGATCGTCTTCTGCCCGTACATACCGATGGAATCCTTGGCGTTCTTTACGATCTCTTCCATATCTTTTTTCCCGGCTACAGTCGCATTGATCTGCTCGAACCGGGCACTTGTCGTGTTTGCGATCACTTTCGCCAGAGTCGTCTTTCCCGTTCCCGGCGGGCCGTAAAAGATCACGGATCCAAGCTTATCCGCCTTGATCGCGCGGTAGAGGAGCTTGTCCTTCCCGATAATATGTTTCTGCCCGACCACCTCGTCCAGAGTCGTCGGACGCATCCTGGATGCTAACGGCGACTCCTTTTCCATCGTGTTCGCTCTCATATAGTCAAATAAATCCATGGCTGCTGCCTTTCTGCGTTTTGCAGCGCTCCGTTTCCGCATGAAATATCACCATCTGCGCGCTGCATCCATTACCGCTCTTTTTGCAGGTCTTAATCGACCATCAGTTCGTCTACTGTAACAAAAGTATACCCTTTCGCTGTCAGGTTGTCAATGATCCGGAACGCCGCTTCCACAGAGGTTTTGAACTCGTCATGCATCAGGATAATGTCCCCGTCCTCCGTATCTTTCACCACTTTTGCGGTGACTTTCTCCGTATTTTTCAACCGCCAGTCGATGGAGTCCACATCCCAGAATACGGGAATCATGTCCACAGCCTCCTCCAGCTTCGCATTCCAGCTCCCATATGGCGGACGGACATACTCCGGCCAGTCCCCGGTTACTGCCCGGATCTTCTCCCGTGTGTCACAGAGTTCTTTCGCTGCGTCGGAAAGCTTCTCTTTTGTGAGGTCTTTGTGGGTCAGGCAGTGAACACCGATGAGATGTCCGTCCTTTGCCATCTGCTTTACGAGATCTTCATTTCCGTCGATGCATTCGCCCACGAGGAAAAAGGTCACGCGGATTCCGCGTTCCCTGAGACCGTCTAAGAGCGGCTTTGTGTATTTGGGATTCGGGCCGTCATCAAAGGTGAGTGCCGTATACTTTTTTGCGATGTCTTCCTGCTGGCCGTACAGATCTGATACAGCCTTTTCCGATCGTCCGGCTCCGCTGTGATCATGTCCCGAAACCTCAGTGGTCATCCCTTCGCCCGGCACAGGGATTCTTCCCGTATCGACCGGTTTTCCCTCGTGCGTATCAAATATTTCCCCTCTTCCCTTCCACATCCGCACTGCCCCCCAAGCCAGGATCATATCCACGACCAGGATCACAATAAAAATAAAAACTTTCTGTTTGAATTTCATACGCTCCTCCAGCTGCATGTATTACCGATACGTAACTGTTCGGTACTCACAGTTACGCGCAAAAATCCATTCCAAATCGGCTGTGCCGATAGGATTTTTGCCTTCTATTCTAAGTTTTCTTACGGTCAGCGCAGTAAATGCGCAGACCTACTGAACAGTTACATCGATACAATATATGCGGCCGCCCCACACTTTACCGCTCTGTTTTCTCCCTCAAAAAAGACAAAGCCCCTGAAACAGCTGTATTGGGGATAAGCTGCTTCAGGGGCTCTGCCTGCTCAATATGTACCATAATATTTCCCTTTTCAGGGAAATCCACACCGGGAACATGGATTTTTTCGCCGTGGCGAGACAGCGGGCCTCCCGGCCTTCCATTTTCCTGGCAGGCATCCAATCTGCCAGAAAACCAGTCTCTATCGCATCCACCACGATGTGATTCTGCAACGATCCGGCGTCTTCATAGCTGCATGATCTCGTAACTGTTCAGTACCGCTATCATTGCATGTTTTCTATAACAAGGAGTGAAATACATCAGTCTCAAGTGGGTGGACTCGGGATCCCTGTGAGTGGATCCCTGGTCCGGAAAAGGATGGGTATTTATAACTGAAAGTTTGTTTTCCTTCCTTTTTGTTTGCTTTCTTCATTATATGCCATACTATATGGAATGTCAATAGTTATTTCAAACTTTTTGTTTGCATTAATGTTATTTTGTTGACAAACAGTTTGTCATATGCTATTCTGGACTTACATCGAAGCCTGCAGAGGCATTTCTTTATACCTCTGTTTTGTTATTTTTTTCACATAGCGTATATACGGCGAACACCCCGGGGGAGATGTCCGTTTTTGACGCTTATCTTATGGGGGTACATTTATGGAAATTTCCCAGTATCTTGACTTTGACTTTCTGATCCGTTTTCTCGAGGGACTCCAGAAATTTTTAGGCGAAAACAGTGAGATCCTGATCCACGATTATCGGAAAGGATACGATCACACCATCGTTTACGCCTTAAACCCGGCAGTCAGTGGCCGTGCGGTTGGCGGTTCACCGAAGGGCGGAATGATCACGCAGCTCGGAAAAGATATCGAGCCGATGAAAGACAGCATCCAGACCTTCTCCAATGGACCGAAAGACCGTTTCTATAAATCTTTCACCACACTGATCCCGGACGAAAACGGAAAGATCGTTGGCTCTGTCTGTGTGAATCTGGACGTCTCGGATCTCCTGAATGCGCAGCGTGCGCTGGGTGCTTTTGTTCAGTACCCGATGACCCATCACGCGCCGACAAATGATATCGATGCCCTGGCCACAAAAAATGTGGATGACATTCTTAAGTACTACATGAAACAGGCGGAGCTTCTGGTCGGAAAACCGATGGGACTGATGAACAAGGAGGAAAAGATCCGCGCATTGGACTACCTCGACCAGAAGGGTGTCTTCAAAATTTCCAAAACCAGCGTTCTTCTCTGCGAGACGCTTCAGGTATCAAAATATACGCTCTACAACTACCTTGAGGAAGCACGGAGCGGACGCGGGGATAATGGCAGCGAAGAATAGCTCGCTTCTCATAAAAAACCGGAGTACAGGCATCTTGATATACTTGTACTCCGGTTTACATTTCTCGCAACTGTTCAGTACCTGCATAGCTGCAAACAAAAAGCCCATTCTATTAGAGCTGTTTCTGTGCCACCTCAATAACACATTCATGTTTCTTAGTCACTCTGTCATAATTAATTCCAACCAATAGCAGATTTCCCTGATAATCTTTTAAAGCACTTCCATAATTCTTTTCTTTGATCTGGTTCAGCGCACCGGCTGCGCTTTTATCCCACTTCAGTTCAATCACCACCGCCGGTTTATCCAGATGCGTCTTGCGCGGAATCATACATATATCAGCAAAACCTTTTCCTGAAGGTAATTCGCGGATCATCGTATAGTATTCCCGTGCAAAATAGAATGCAAGATTGACCGTGCAACTGAGCGAATTCTCGTCATTATATTGAAGAATAGACATTTCCTCATGCGCTTTATCAATTCCGGAGGCGACAGTATCCGCATCCATTGCCCACAATGCCTCTAATAATTTTCTGGATGACTCCACGGAATCTGCAACTCCATGCCAGTTCATTGTACTGATCGCATTTACATACTCCTGTGAAACCTCTTTGTTTGGTATCGCTGCAGTTTCTCTGATACTGTCATAGGTTAAATATCCAAGATGAACCAGTAATGTCAGAATATCATCTTTTGTCGCAAATGTGGTCATATCATTGCTGAAGGTTCCAATATTGATTGATACCGACTCACCTGCAAGCATTCTCACCACTGAATCCTGCAGACCATCCATATCCATTTGGATATAAATCTTCAGAGCTTCATATGTTTCTGTCTGATTCCAATAAGTACCGAATTTGTGCCGCAGCATGGCTTCAACAACAGACTTTGGACTGTACATGGAGTAATATCTGTCACCCGATTGATGATGAGCAATCAGATCATATCCATCATACCACTGTTTTGCCTCATCGAAACTCATTTGATACTTTTTACACAGGTCCGATACTTCCTGCTCTGTAAATCCAAAATATTCTGCCATATCACCAGGATCTGTCATGGAATACTCAGTAAACATGTTAAGTGCCGAATGGGATCCATATTTTTTTATAGGCAGAATTCCTGTCATATAAGCCAGAGCAACATAATCCTTGTCCTTAAGCCACGCGCGAAGAAAATCCAGATATTTTTTCTGCGCATTCTGATCCTGCTGATACTCCCGGAAAAGGCAGTCCCACTCATCGATCAGAATCACGAAAGAACGCTTTGTTTTCGCATAGATATCTTTCATCACCTGAATCAGATTATTTTCATCCCGGAACCGAATATCTCCAAAATGTTCCACAAGATCAAACACCAGGTATTTCTGCAGCATGGCCAGCATATCATCCATGTCGTGGGTCATGCTGAGAAACTCCTGCATATTGACTTTGATGACATCATATTGGTTCAGATGAACATGGTAAGAAGCTGCCCCACTGATTTTTAGAGACGCAAACAAGCTGGAGGAATCCTCTCCCCGGTCATAATACGCAGCCAGCATATCTGCTGCCATTGACTTTCCAAAACGCCTTGGCCGACTAACACACAGAAACTTCTGCCGGGTATTCAGAACCGCATTTGTCTTCTCGATCAGTCCTGTTTTATCCATATAAATTTCCGAGTTTAAACTTTCCTGAAATCCTTTGCTTCCCGGATTCAGATAGCTTCCCATGTGACTCCCTCCCTGCGAAATATATTTATATTACTCTTATTATACCTGATTCTGATTGAGATCACAAGAACCGTCCGCCTTTATGCCTTATGAGACCCCTTCCGATAACAGAGTGTCCTGATCACGAGCTACCGATGATCAGCCGAACGTCTGCCAGACCGGCAGGTTCAATTTTCTGTCAGATCGTCACATCCTCCAGCACCTTCAGCTGATCCAGCCCCGCGCTTCCACCTGAGATCAGGAAGCAGACCTTCTCATCCTTTTTCACCTTCGCAAGTCCCTGTAAGACCGCACCGACGGTGATGGCGGAGGACGGCTCGCAGAAGATCTTTCCCTCTGTCAGGAGCAGCTTCCATGCTTTTAACAGATACTCATCCTCCACATCAAAAAATCCGTCCACGTTCGCCGCCACATACGGATAGCACTGGTCTCCCGGCATCTGGGACACAAGAGCGTCCGCGATAGACTTCTTCTGTTCAACCTTCACCGGCTTTCCGGCCGCCAGACTTGCGCTGTATCTCGGAAGCGCTGCCGGCTCTGCTCCGTAGACCTTAACACTGTTATCCATACCCTTTACCGCCGTTGAGACACCGCCGATGAGTCCGCCACCGCTGACCGGAACGATGATCGTATCGATCTCCGGACACTGTTCCAGAATCTCGATTCCCGCGGTTCCCTGTCCGGCCATAATATCCTCGTCGTTGTACGGCGGAACCATGGTCGCATTTTTCTCCCTGCAGATCCGCTCCGCAACGTCAAACCGCTCAGATGTCTCACACTGAACGACCTCCGCTCCCAGCTCTTTGATCGCATTTACTTTAATAGCCGGTGCCGTATACGGCATCACGATCGTTGCCTTTGCACCAAGCTTCTTTGCAGTATACGCCACTGCCTTTCCGTGGTTTCCCGAAGATGCCGCGACGATCCCGCAGCTTAACTGCTCCGGTGTCAGCATCCTGATCTTGTTGACCGCTCCGCGGAGCTTAAATGCGCCGGTGATCTGCATGCACTCCGCCTTCAGATACACCTGACAGCCAAGGTACTCGTCCAGCTTTTCCAGACGGATGAGCGGTGTTCTCGTCGTGTACGGAGCGATCCTGTTTTTCGCTTCAAAAATTTTTTCCAAGGTAAGAGACATATGTTTTTCCTCCTCTGCGTTGATGCTTTGATTGTACCATCCGAAACCCCAGATGTAAAACAAAAGAGAGCCAGATTTCTCTGGCTCCAAAAAAGGGGTATTTAAACATATGAGATTGAGCTAAATATAAAGGGCAGGTCTTCTGTCTTTAAAGGATGGAAGTTTGCTCTCCACTTCCTTGATCCGATCCGTATCCACATATACCGGAATCAGTTCTTCTCTTTCATTTCCAGCTGCAAAGGCAACTCCCATCGGATCGACTGCTACACTCTCACCCATCGCTGTGCCTCCGCACTGATCACACGCAAGTACGAAAAATGTGTTTTCCAGTGCTCTGGAGGTAATCAGTGTACGGAACTGATGACTCTTTAAATCGCCTTTGAACCATGCAGTCGGCATAATGACAATCTCAGCTCCTTTGGCCTTCTGGTAACGTGCTACTTCCGGGAAACGAACTTCGTAGCAGACAAATAAACCGAGCTTTCCAAACGGAGTATCTACTGGCTCAAAGAACTTGTCTCCAGCTTTATACTCATTGGATTCCTTGTATCCGAACGCATCATATAAATGCGTTTTTCTGTAAGTCTGTACGATTTCTCCCTTGTTATTCACCATAACAACTGTATTGTAACAGCGATGATCAGCCGGATCCTCAATGGTCTCCTTCATTCCGAATGTGAGCCATACATCATGATCTGCGGCTAATTTTTTCATTCCCTGCACAAATTCTCCGTCCAGCGGTTCCGCAACCGCATTTGCTGTTGCAATGTCTGTACCAGCCGGAAAACGGCTCATAAAAGTTTCTGGAAAAATAATCATACCCGGATGATATTTTTCTGCTGCTTCCTTTACTAAGCTGTCAGCTTTCTCGAGATTATCTTTTGGATATTCAGTTGGTGCGACCTGTGCCATAACAAATAAGCTTTCCATGTCTTTCTCCCACAGAATTTATTTCCCTTATCATACTACATATCACACACTTTTTCTATATACAGATTCAGTGTTTTATTTGGCCCTAAAAAGCCATTTTTTAGATTCCGACAGAATACAGAAAGAGACAGGCATCCCCGTCTCTTTCTTATCGTACACAGTTCTTTCCCCCATTATCAGCTCTTTACGATCGACCGATTATCTTTATCCCCACACCATCTTTCTTTTCCTACTTAACCCACTTTTCAACCTTTTCCACATGGAATCCAACAGCATGGGCTATCTGCTCCAGCGGCAATCCTAGTTTTCGAAGATTTATGGCCGTCAATTCAGCCTGCGTCTCTCGTCCTTCCTCATAACACTCTTTTTCCACCTCATCCATTGTCCGGTACATCTCGTTCACTCCCTTCGAATTTTCCTTGAGATACCTTGTTCTTTCTGCCAGCAATCCGTAATGCATGTCATCTGCATCTGCGCAGTTGAAATCATGCATCAGCTTTCCAATGGCGGAATCGTCACGGTACTCTCCGTTCACATATAGAATATGTGCCCCATCACCAAACGGTTGGTTTAATGTCTGATTCATATTCTGGATCATATACACCGCCTTTCCCGCCTGATAATAATCCTTTTCTGTGATAAAAATCACCCCCCTCAAATTGTATTTTTTCAACAATCCTAAAAAAGCGGATCTGATATGAACTGTTGATTGTGTGACTTTTCCCCGTAGGGCTCGCCGAGATAGGTTTCGAAAACACGTGTTATTGCCGGATTTTTGTTTTTATCCCTACTCACCCATACAATAAAACGTAAATTCTCCTTCTGCCAGGAGCTTCCCCGTATCGGTCTCCACGACCTCAGCTTTTGTAAAGCAGACGGTCTTCCCGCGCTTTGTGATCTTCGCCAGCCCCTGAATGTTTTTTGCGCTGCTGCCGCGAAGGAAACGGAAGGAGCTGTCCAGAGTCACATATTTTCTTCCGTCATTCCTCGTTACAAGTCCCGCGGCAACCTCCGCCATCACGAACATCAGGCCGCCGTGGACGGTCTGCATGGCATTCAGGGAATCCTCTGTGATCTCAGCCCGGACCTCGGCCCGGTCTTCCGATAATGCGACCGCACGGATCCTGTTGTGAAGCATGAATGGGTTCGTTTGATTCACACGCTCCATCTGTTCTACATACGTTTCTTTTCCGGGATTCTCCATATCATTTCCTCCATATTTCTACTTCTGTTCTTCTGCTTTTTCACATGATCTTCTGTCTATGACGATGATCATTTATTCGTGCAGTTTGCAGCATTGATGGCGATCGCCAGCATCAGTGCCATAATTTCGTCCTTAGGATCCAGAATGTCGATCACATAGGTATCGCCCCAATGGAACGGCTTCTTTGAAATATGAACCACCGCACAGCACTCCTCATACACATCGTAGTCCCAGGCCAGAAAATCGCCCTCACACCGCCATCCGTTGTAATCCAGTTCATACCGCGGCTTAAAGAAGGTAAACTCTTTCTGCACGCTTCCGAATTCTTTTCCGTCGATCTCGATATCGAATGCCGGAAGCAGGGTAAGGAGGCGTTGTTTCACCATGCCGACTTCCCGTCCGCTCTTGTCGTATACGTGGATCTGATGCCCCAGCGCAAAAAATTCCGCTTTTACAAAGTATTTTGGTTCTTCCTTCTCATCATACACATCGTATGTATCCGTCCATGAGAAAACTCTCTGTTTGATCAGTAGCTGCATAGGCTTCTCCTTTCTTAAAACGTCCGCTCCCATCCCGCAAACGCCTCATCCACCGCCGCCAGATATTCCGGCACATGCTGGGATTTGCGGATCTTTTTCGCAAGTTTTTCGCTGCCCGGTACTTCAGCTAACATATAGCTCCATAAATCTTTCATACGGAAAAGAAGATTTCTGTCACCGGACATGGTCTCGCGGTAATATTCAAAGATCTCATCGTGGAAAGCACGGATCCGGGGCATGAGATTGCCTCCCGTGTTTCTGGACTCCGGTACTGTCTTTTCCGTCTGCTCCGGTGATGTCTCTTTGTTTCCAGCCTCTGATCCTGCACAGACCTGGACATTTTCCACATCTGCTTCTTCTATTCGGATCAGCTCTGCCAGTGCCGGATTTCTGATGAGTCCCCTCCCGATCATCACGTTTTCCACCGTCGGGAATTTCTCCCGAAACTTTTTCATATGCTCTGCCGTGAACAGATCTCCGTTGTACACGATAGGATTCCGGCTTTCCTTTAAAATATCCGCAAATACATCAAGATGCGGAACACCTTTATAAAACTCCTTCTGGATCCGCGGATGCACTGTCAGCTCGCTGATCGGGTACCGGTTGTAGATTGCCATGATCTCCGGCCACTCTTCCACTTCATTCTTTCCGATCCTGGTTTTAACAGAGATCTGGAACTCCGCATTTCTCGCCGACGCATCCGAGAACACTTCATCAAAAAAACGATCCAGATCATCCGGGTAAAGTAAAAAACCGGAACCTTTTTTCTTCGCTGTGACCGTCCCCGACGGACATCCAAGATTCAGGTTGATCTCCCGGTATCCCATCTCTGCTAATTTCTTTGATGCCAGAAGAAAATCTCCTGCCCGGTTCGTCAAAATCTGCGGCACCACCGGTACCCCCGCATTATTCTCCGGCAGCACATCCCGCATCTCCTTCACGCTCATCCCCTGCTCCGGTCCCGGTGCCAGAAACGGTGTAAAATATTTGTCCACACCACCGAAATACTTGTGGTGCAGATTCCTGTATGGATATGTTGTGATTCCCTCTAATGGGGCGAAATATAGATGCAGCATGTCATGTTCCTCGTATCTTTTCGTAAACTCACAGTTCTTCCTGAACTGTTTTTCTTATCGTACCACATTTGGAACGCCAGGGCAAATTATAAAATCTTCTATAACATGCTAAGGTATGGATATCTGACAGCAATTCTTATTTCTTTTGCTCTGACTCATTCGGACCTGCTCGTCCACTTAACCATTTTTCTGCAGTTATTAACACAATCTATTTCATTTTTCTGCACGTATAAATACGTGTCTATTTTTCATTGACTAACACATCTGCACCTGTCATAATCAAAGAAGAAATCTATATGAAAACCTCAGAACTGATAAAACTGTTAAAGCGTGCGAAGTGCCGCAGAATTCGAAACGAAAGCCGTCATGACATCTGGTATAGTCCAATGACAAACCGTGAATTTCCTGTTACAATTTTCCCTTTTTTTCTCTGCCTTTTCTCTGGAAAACTATCCTTTTTTCATCTATACTATATTCATAGTCCCATTACGACATCATTGCTGTTTATCTCATTTGGAGGTGCTTTTATATGACAGAACTCAGTATTCATGAATTATCCCTTGGTTTTTCCCATGACAGACAGATGCTTGTGGAGTTTCTCGCAAAGCATCATTTAAATTATGAGGACGATATCGAAGCGGCGTTCGGCGTGTTTGATTCCGATGACAATCTCACCGGATGCGGATGCTGCGCAGGAAATCTTTTAAAATGCTTTGCGGTGGATGAGAGTCTCAGAGGACAAAATGCTCTCGGAAGTCTCGTGTCCAGACTTGTCGAAAACCGGTTTGAGGCAGGGCATTACGATCTCTTCGTGATCACAAGACCGAAAAACAAGGTGCTCTTTACATCCTGCGGATTTTACCCGCTGGCAGAAACCGAAGCTGTCCTGATGCTGGAGAATAAGAAATCCGGACTGGACAACTATTATAAGAAGTTTCTCGCCGGGACAGATACCGATGAGAACGTGGGCTGTATCGTCATGAACTGCAATCCCTTCACGAAAGGTCATCTCGCGCTGATCACTTACGCGGCAAAATCATGTTCCCTGCTCCATATCTTCGTGGTTGAGGAGAACCGTTCCTGTTTCCCGTTTGCAGACCGGCTCCGCCTTGTCCGTGAAGGAACCGATCATCTTCCAAATGTCATCGTACATCCATCCGGTCCATATATGATCTCCAACGCTACATTCCCGACCTACTTCTTAAAGGACTGCGAGGACGCGGCGAAGATCCAGAGTGAGCTCGACATCACGCTGTTCGCGTCGAGGATCGCTCCGATCCTTCATATTACAAAACGTTTCGCCGGAGAAGAGCCTTTTGATCCGGTAACAAGACGCTACAACGAGGCAATGATCCGCATTCTCCCAAAATACGGCATCTCCTTCATCAAGATCGACCGGATCACCACAGAGGGACCGGATGGAAAGCCGGAGGTCATCAGTGCTTCCAGAGTTCGGAAATTGTTGGATGAGCAGGGCGTGACCGACGAAGTTCTGTCGCTGGTGCCAGAGTGTACGGCGAAGTATTTAAAGGAAAGCTTTAAGTAACTGCGAATTCTCCTGCAGATCCTGTTCTCTGACGTTTTTTCAGATGCATGATAGCTGAAATGCTGTGCAAAAGTAAAGCGGACATTCGCAATCCGCTTCGCTACTTGCTCATGAACGCAGTCGCTTCGCGATCTGTCAGTGGGAGCTTTCAACACCCACTGACATAAGCATCCCACTCACTCACCGCTTAGTGCTCCGCGCACTTGAAGCGGGGGAATGCTTATCTGCGTTCAAAAAGTCTTTGCACAGCATTTTCTGCATTTAGGAAGTTCGAACTAAATTCCAAATGGAGTGTTTTTTATGAACCTAAATAATGTAATTACCGGCTCACCGGTGACTTCCGGGGAACTTCGCGCCGCCAGAGACCAGCGTGTCCTGAAAAAATGGGAACTTCTTACCCCCGGCGGGGAGATCTGTCTTGTGGAGTTTTCCTTAAATATTGCCGGGACAGTCAAGACGTTTCCCTTCGCCCAGGCGGCATTCCGGGAGGAAGTACGGGAACTGTCTGACCGCCTCTCCCGTTTCTCTGTTCTGAAAACAGAGGTTTATGAGAAAAATACCGGTGACTGCGCGTTCTTTCTTTTAAAGTCCCAGGCCATACAGGTCAAAAAATTTCTCGTCTCCGTCGAGGAAAGCCACCCTTTGGGCCGTCTCTTCAACCTTGACGTCTGCGGTCCCGATGGAATTTCCGTAAAGCGGCATGATCTCGGACTTCTCCCCAGAACCTGTCTTGTCTGCGGGGAAGATGCCCATGTCTGCGCACAAAAAAAGTCCCACTCCATGGAGCTGATCCAGTGGCAGACGGCAAAGCTCTTCCATGAATTCTTCCGGGACCGGGCGGCTGATCAGGCGGCTTCCGCGGCGGTACGGGGACTGCTCTACGAGGTTTCAACCACCCCGAAGCCGGGACTGGTGGACCGGAACAACTCCGGCTCCCACAAAGATATGGACTTTTTTACATTCCTTGACAGCAGCGCCTCCCTGATCCCGTGGTTCCGGGAATTCTTCTGCCTGGGATGGGATCACAGCAGTGAGTCGGACAGGCAGCTTTTTGAGCGGCTGCGCTACGCCGGACAACGGGCCGAAGCCGCTATGTTCTCCGCCACGGGCGGGATCAACACCCACAAGGGGCTTGTCTTTGCCTCGGCGATCCTCTGCGGGGCGCTTGGAAAAGTTCACGCGGGTCAGGAGCTTCCGCCGCCGTTGGAGGATGTGCTTCAGGAATGCAGGAAGTTAGGGGAGTGCTCTCTCGCAGATCTGCATCGACTTCCGAACGTGCAGACTCCGCTTCCCGGTTCCGAAATCCAACATATTTCCGGACATACACCTGACAAGATGCAGTCCGATCCGCAAAGCGCTTCTGCCCCCGACGTCAGAACACATTTCGTATCACTTTCTACGAACGGGGAACGCATCTTTACCGCCTACGGTATCCAGGGTGCCCGCGGTGAGGCGGCTGCCGGTTTCCCATCCGCAGTCCAGATCGGTCTGCCATCCCTGAAAAAATGGCTTTTCTCCGGTTTCTCTTTAAATGACGCCGCCGCCATGGCTCTTCTCACCCTGATCTCTGAAGTTGACGACACCAATATGGTTCACAGGGGGGGGCCGGAGCTTGCGAAAAAAAGCAAAGAGCAGGCAAAGCGCCTGCTCTCCACTGTCACAAAAGAAAATTTTAAAGAGACCCTGAACTCCCTGGACCATCAGTACATCACAGACAACTTAAGTCCCGGCGGCTGCGCAGACCTTCTCGCCGTCAGCCTGATGTTCTATTTTCTGGAATCTGCCGGTATGATTGCGGATATTTAAGATGGTCCAAAGGCGCTGCTCATGCCGCGTGGGGACCGCTTCTTTCCACCCTGCCAGTAATTTCTTCTGAGTATGTGAGACCGGCAGCTTCCACCGTTGGCAGCTTCTTCTAAATACCTGACTGCCGAAAAGGCCAGCAGCTCTGCTTATCTAAAGAGCTGCTGACCTTTTTCTTACTCCATCGTTACCTTCACGCCGTCGTCCTCAGTCCATCTGATCTCATACGTATCTGCAGTGTAGGTAAATCCATTGATCTCCATTTTTCCATCTCCGGTATTCTTGAAGGAAAGGGTGAAATCAGTACAGTCATCCGTGTCTTCTCCCACATACAGATAGAGCGGGCTGTCCGGATCATTCGGCTTTTTCATTATATTTCCGATTTCTTCTGCCATCTCACGCTTATCGAATTCTCCGGAAAGACCATGTTCTGCTTCACAAATTTTAAACGCTTCCGCGATCCGATGTCCCTTTTCATAGAACACTGCGCTCCTCGCGCGATTTACGTAACCATTATAAACTCCAATGCTCACAGAAGCCAGGATCACCATGATGACAATTACCACCATCAGCTCTACTAACGAGTATCCTCCATGATCCAGTCTCTTCATTTTCTGCTTTCTTTTCGCCATACACACCCCCAGCTTTCTTCGTTGAACCGGGGTACCCGATGACATTTTCCGTTATTCTGTTATTCCCCGGCTGGTTATTTGTTACATTGGGTACTTGTAACTGTAAAGTTACAGACAATTGTACTCTTTGTTTATAACATATGGTCACATGGCGTTCTATTGTCCAAATTATGTCACCAGATCAGGCCTGTTCTTTCTCCCGTTCTGCCACTGCCATGGCGATCTTTTCCGGTGTGATCGGGAGTTCGTAGAACCTGGTTCCTGTGGCGTTAAAGATCGCATCCGACACAGCCGGAAGCGGTGTATTGATCACGACTTCACCGATGGATTTCGCGCCAAACGGTCCCGCATCCTCGTAGCTGCTCTCAAACTCTACACAGATATGTCCGATATCGACACGGGTCGGGATCTTATACTGCATCAGGGAGTTCTCCGCAAGTTTTCCCTGTGCATTATAGGTGATATTTTCCGTGAGTGTCATGCCGATTCCCTGAAGGATACCGCCCTCTGCCTGAACTCTTGCCAGGTTCGGGTTCACCGGTGTTCCGCAATCCACGGCAGCCGCATAGTTGATGACCTTCGCCTCACCGGTCTCAAGATCTACCTCGACCTCCGCAGCGCCCACCATGAACGGCGGCGGAGAAAGCGGAGACGAATTCGTCACGGTCGCTTCTAAAGCGATCTCATTTCCGCACATGGAAGCCGTCGCAATATCGGTAAGTGATACCTGTCCGGCAAAATCTTGTCCCGCTCCTTCCCTGCGAACGGATTTTCCGTCAAATACGACCTCATTCTCCGGACACTTTAAAAGTCCGGCACCAAGCTTGCAGATCTGTTCCCGTATCTTTAATGCACACTGTTCTACGGCTTTTCCGGTTACATATGTCGTACTGGACGCATAGGATCCGGAATCATACGGAGAGGAATCCGTGTCTGCACCAAGAACAATGATCTCCTCCACTGAACACTCCAGCACCTCTGCCGCGATCTGTGCAAGGATCGTATCGCAGCCCGTTCCCATATCGGCAGCGCCGATGGAAAGCGTGTAAAATCCGTCATCATTGACCTTAATCGTCGCACTTCCCACATCGACGGAGGTAATTCCGGAGCCCTGCATCGCCATTCCCATTCCGACAGCACGGACCTTTCCGTTGCCCATATCGCGGACCGGATACTTCTCCTCCCAGCCGATCATCTCCTTCACGCAGGTAAGACAGCGGTCCAACGCACAGCTTGTATTGACCTGACCATAATACGCAGGCATCACATCGCCCTCTCTTACGATATTCTTCTCGCGGATCTCAAAGGGATCCATGTGGAGCTTTGCCGCCAGCTCGTTCACCGCCGACTCCACAGCAAACAATCCCTGAGTCGCTCCGTATCCCCGGTACGCACCTGCGGACATGTGGTTGGTATAGACAACATCGCTCACAAAGCGGAATGCTTTTGCCTTTCCGTAAAGAGGGATCGATTTGTGACCGGAAAGTCCTACGGTGGTCGGTCCATGCTCTCCATACGCGCCTGTATTGGACAGCGTATACATATCGATTCCGTTCACAATGCCGTTTTTATCTGCACCGACCCGCACATGGATCTCCATCTCATGACGCGGGGTGGAGGCAATCATGCTCTCCTCACGGCTGAAAATAATCTTTGACGGCTTTTTCGTCATCCATGTCACATATGCCGGATATACCTCACTGACAGAGGTCTGCTTTGCACCGAAGCCGCCTCCGATCCTCGGCTTGCTGACGCGGATCATGGTCTTCGGAATATGGAGCGCATTGGAGATGATCCGGCGGCAGTGGAAGACGATCTGGGTAGAGCTCACTACGTTTAAACGTCCGTAGGTGTCGATGGTACAGAAGGTACGGAACGTCTCCATCATGGTCTGCTGACACGCCTTCGTATGATAGACCCGGTCGATTACGATCTCGCTGTTCTTTAAGACCTCCTCGACATCTCCGGAGCCGGTCTCGTCATGGGCGCACAGATTTCTCCGGTTATCCGCCCCGACCGGAACCAGGCTCTCCCAGTTCTCCTCCGGATGCACCAGGATCGGATTGTCCTTTGCTTTTCGGAAATCAAGAAGCGGTTCCAGAACCTCATACTGGACCTTGATAAGCTTTAATGCCTTGTCCACACATTTTTCATCACGACCGGCAACGATCGCCACCACATCTCCGACAAACCGTACATGGCGGTCGATCAGCAGGCGATCATACGGGCTCGGCTCCGGGTAGGTCTGACCTGCCTGAGTATATCTTCTTCCGTCCTGTGGGATATCCTCCCATGTATAGATTGCCTCGATGCCGTCCACCTTCATTGCGGCAGCCTTGTTTACGGATGTCACCATCGCATTTGCGTAAGGAGATCGCAGAAGCTTCACGATCAGGCAGTCCTTCGGTGCGATATCATCCACATAGACCGGCTGTCCCGTTACGAGCTGCATCGCGTCCTTTTTCCGTACCGGTTGATTTACATATTTCATGACTTCTCCGACTCCTTTCCGCTTTTTTCCTTTTTCCATGCAAGGAACGCCTGGATCCCGCGGAGCTGTCCCTCATAGCCTGAGCAGCGGCACAGGTTGCCGGCAAGATATTCCCTGATCTCTTCCTCTTCCGGGTACTCGTTTTCCCGGAACAACGCCAGTGCGTTCATGATAAAGCCCGGATTGCAGAAGCCGCACTGCTCCGCGCCCTGATCCGCAATAAATGCCCCAAACTCCTTCGCCTCCTCCTGAAGTCCCTCCAGGGTCGTCACCGTTCTTCCGTCCGCTCTTGCCGCAAGCACCGAACAGGATAATACCGGCTTCTCATCTAAAAATACCGTACAAAGACCGCAGTTGGATGTCTCACAGCCGCGCTTCACGCTGTAGCATCCGTGATCCCGCACAAAATCGATCAAAAGCATGTCCGCGTCGATGTCGGCGGAGATCTTCTTTCCGTTTAATGTCATGGTAATGTTCATGATATAATTCCTCTATAAATTTTTTCACTTTCATCTGATTGATCCGGCTGGAATTCTTTCTTATTTTCCCGCCAGCTTACAGACAGCTCTCCTTACCAGAACTCCCGCCAGGTGTTTCCGGTACTCCGCGCTTCCTCTCGTGTTGGAGCCGGTCCCGACCTGTTCTTTTACACATTTCGCCGCATTTTCTGCCATGTTTTCCACATCTGCGGCTTGAATATCCGCGTCTGCAAGTTCAAAAAGTACTGCCTTTCCAGGTCTCGCCCCGATGGAAAACCGGTATCCTGCCTCCGTCTTTGCCGCCGCGCAGGTCAGTACCGGAAAGTCTGTCTGGCTGTTGCGGACAGACTGGTAATCGAACGCTGCCTTTTCTTTCTTCACGATGAGCCGCACCAGGATGTCCCTGTCATACGGCATCTTCGCATACTCCTTTAACGGAATGATCCCGCCTTTATAAAGCTCCACATAGCTGTCCATGGCCAAAAACATCGTCAGCACATCGGAAAATCCGTATCTTCCGTAAATACTTCCCCCCACTGTCGCGAGATTCCGGAACTGGACCCCGACGATATGGCGCACGGACTCCCTCGCCGCGCCGTCCGTGTATGTATTGAGTCCCGGATCAAGCTCCAGGTCTCTCAGTGTCACCATGCAGCCGATCCGGAATTCCTCCCCCGTCTCCTCGATGGTGTCAAGTCCGAGACCGGAGAGATCGATCGCCGTACCGATCTGCATCTTTCCCATTTTCAGCCAGACCATACCGCCGAGCACGCGGTTGCTCTTCTTCTGATTTAACTGCCATGCCTCTTCCAGGCTTTCCGCACGTTTATATTCCCTGATAACTCTCATTCTTTGCTCCTTGTCGCTACAAAAACTTCATATCTGTCCAGCATTTTCACAGCCTGCGCAGACAAGCGTGTAATCCCTATCGAACAGTTGTAAAATATACTTTAATTTTAACATACTTTCTGTTATAATTCCGTTATAGTTAAAAAAACATAACGAAATTTCAACACAAAAATATTGAAAGAGGACAAAAGATCATGAAAAAAAATCTCAAGAAGCTTTCCGCCCTGCTCTTAGCTCTCGCATTATCCGTGAGCACAACTGCATGTGGAAACAGCACTGCATCCACGACGACCGCGGCTGAGACAGCTGCTGAAGTTACCACAGAAGCCGCATCCGAATCCGCTGCTGAGACATCCGCGGCGGCCGGCGACGAAATGACTGTCACCTATCCAGTCACCATCACCGACCATCTTGGCCGTGAGGTTACGATCGAGAAACAGCCGGAATCCTTCGTCAGCGGCTACTATATCTCCACAAGCCTGATGATCGCCCTTGGTCTCGATGACCAGTTAGTCGGCGTTGAGGCAAAGGCCGATAAGAGAAACATCTACAAATTAAGCGCTCCGGAACTCACAGAACTCCCGTCTGTCGGAACAGCGAAAGAGTTTGACCTTGAAGGCTGTGCCGCATTAAAGCCGGACCTTGTGATCGTTCCGACAAAGTTAAAAGATTCCATCCCGGCTATGGAAGAGCTTGGTCTCACCGTAATCGCTGTAAATCCGGAAGACCAGACAAAGTTATTCGAGACCATCGACATGATCTCCACAGCCGCAGACGTAGTTGAGAAAGGCCAGGAGCTGGAGTACTGGATCTCCGACGCTCTTGAGAGCTTAAAGAAATCCCTCGACGGCGTTGAGACTCCGTCCGTATACCTTGCAGGCAACAGCGCTCTGTTACAGACCGCTGGTCCGGAGATGTATCAGTCCACCCTGATCGAGAACGCCGGCGGCGTGAACGCGGCTTCCGACATCACTGATACATACTGGGCAGATACTTCCTACGAGCAGATTCTCTCCTGGAACCCAGACTACATCGTACTCGCTGCTGACGCTGACTACGATGTTGACTCTGTTCTGAACGATTCCGCTCTCGCTGACTGCACAGCTGTAAAAGAAGGACACATTGCCCAGATCCCGAGCGACATCGAAGCTCTCGATTCCCCGGTACCGGCAAGCTTTTTAGGCAGCTACTATGTCGCTTCCATTCTTCACCCGGACGTTGTAACTGAAGACGATTTCAAGACTACAGAAAAGAATTTCTATGAAACATTCTATGGCTTCACTCCGGAAAACGCAAACTGATTCCAACCGGACAATGGCAATTTTAACTCTGGCGATGACATTTCTTGTCATCGCCTTTGTTTCAGCACTGACTACCGGAAAGTACCCGATCTCCCTGGCGGATCTTTGCGCAGGGGAACCAATGGCGGTCCGCACCTTTACCATACTCCGCCTGCCCCGCGCCCTCATGGGACTCGTCGGCGGCTTTGGCCTCGGTGTAGCCGGGTTCGTCTACCAGACGGTCTTCCGGAACCCGCTGGCGTCCCCCGATATCATCGGCGTCTCTTCCGGTGCCAGCGCAGGTGCCGCCTTCGCAATCCTTTTTACCTCCGCCGCATCGCCGTCCACCACGGTCTTCGCGTTTGTCGGCGGACTTCTCGCAGTTTGTCTGTCCCTTGGACTCACCGCCCTTTCCCCAGTAAAGGAACACTCTTCCATTGTTCTCGCGGGGATCGCGGTCCACTCCCTGGCGCAGACATTTCTCATGGTGCTGAAGCTCATGGCTGACCCGGAAAAACAGCTGGCTTCCATCGAATACTGGATCATGGGAAGTCTTGCGGGCGTCACTGCCTCGAAGATCCCGTTCCCTGTTGTGATCATTCTGTTTAGCTCCGCCGTTATTTTCCTGCTCCACCGCCATGTACTGGCGCTGTCGGTGCAGGAGGACGAGGCACGAATGCTGGGTGTCTCTGTCCAGAAGACCAGGTTTTTCGTGCTTTTCCTCGCGACACTCACGGTGGCTGCCGCAGTCAGCGTCACGGGACTTATCAGTTTTATCGGTCTTCTCGCCCCACACACGGCGAGACTTCTCACCGGGCACAACAGGCGGTCATCCTGTCTTTTGAGCGGGATCATCGGAAGTGTCCTGCTGCTCATTGCGGACGTATTGGCGAAGTCCCTGACTGCGGTGGAATTGCCTGTGAGTATCTTCACATCGCTTCTCGGTGCACCGTTTTTGATCTATCTGATTCTCTCGGAAAGGAGGAGCTGAGTCAAAATGGCTGATTTTTTTTCTGTTCAGGATATCTCCCTCTGTCTCGGCGGACGGCAGATCCTGGATCATGTCTCCTTTTCTGTTGACACACCAGGACGTGTGATCGGACTTCTGGGGCCAAACGGAGGTGGAAAGACCACACTTCTCCGGGCCATCTGCGGGGAATTGCCCCATGACGGGCATGTTTTTCTTGAAGGTGCTGAGCTCGCCGGACTGCGTTCAAAGGAACTGGCACGGCGGGTCAGCTATATTCCGCAGCAGAGCGGGATCTCGATCTCCATGAGTGCCATAGATGTGGTGCTGATGGGATTTTATCCAAAATTAAAGCTGCTCAGCCAGCCGTCCGCGGATATGAGAGCGGCGGCCCTCCGGGCTCTGGAACAGGTCGGGATGGCTGGTCTCGCAGACCGGGATTATCTGACGCTCAGCGGTGGAGAAAAGCAGCTTGTGATCCTGGCCCGGACGCTGGTGGAAGACACGAAGCTGCTGCTCTTCGACGAGCCGGACAGTTCGCTGGATCTCGGAAATAAGTACCGGATGGTGCGGATGATCATGGAATTAGTGCATGGGCGTCCTGGAAAAGCTGGTCTGATCTGCCTTCATGACCCGGTTCTGGCGCTTGCCTGCTGTGACACGCTGATGCTTTTAAAAGATGGCCGCCTGATCTGCACGCTGCAGCCAAAAACTGACTCTGTCCAGGATATGGAAAAGGCGTTTTCTGAAATTTATGGGGCGGTAAGACTTGTTGCTGTTGCGGATCCGAAAATCTCGAACCATAAGCGGCTCATCCTGCTTCCCCTTCTGTAATTATTCTGCTGCGGATCTTTCTCCCGCAGTGCTGAATAATTTTGCTGTTTCCAGATTGGCATTTATGATATTATGGTAACTGTCCAGTATCCTCACAGTTACATATTATGATCATAATAATTCTTGAAAGAAGGTGTTCTCCATGATATCCGACATCCGAGTTTTTCTCTGCGACGATGACCACCTCCGATTCTTTGGTGAAGGTCCCTGCCGTCTGCTCCATCTGATCGAGGAGACCGGTTCGCTGCGGGCGGCGGCGATGTCTATGGGGATGGCGTATACGAAGGCACTTGCCATCATGAGGCGAGCTGAAAAGAATCTCGGTTTTCCGCTCACGGCCCGCCGGATCGGCGGAAAAGGCGGCGGAGGAAGTGTCCTGACGCCGAAAGCAAAGGAGTTTTTACATGACTATGAAACCTACCGTGACGCCTGTATTCAGAGCAGCCGCGAGCTCTATACTCAGATCTTTTCTAAATATGCAGATGGGGGAGAAGACGGGGAATAAATTTGTGTCTGAAACAGCGGCAGCTGCAGGTATTCATAAAAAACGGCATTTGGTCATAACTGGCAGCCGGGGAATCGGGAAGAGCACGCTGCTGAGAGAAATTCTGGCACTGCCGTACTTTTCTGATTTAGGACCATTTCCAAGATTTACAACACAGGCGTTTCCGCGCGACCGTGTGGAATTGACAGATAATCTTACTGGTGAAACTGCGAGAATCGGATCCTGCCATCCACATAAGTCCCTCGCTGTTCCAAATTTCTCTGCAGATAATTTTGTACAAAAAACTTGTGCTGCTGATTCTGCGCCTCCTGATGCTCAACGATCCGGCAACCAAATGACACCGGATATGGATGGCTTCCTTGGGCTCGGCATCACTTCTATAACCCGCGCCATTGAGTCCGCTTCCCAATGGGCGGTAATCGACGAACTCGGCTATCTGGAAAGCTCCTGCCCGGAATTCTGCGATGCTGTTTTCCGTCTTTTTGACCAGAAACAGGTCATCGCTGTTCTCCGCAGCCAATCCACACCGTTTCTCGATGCACTGCGGGCACGGAACGACGTGTTCGTTTACGACCTGGATCATCCGCTTCTGCCCATCGGATGCGTGATCATGGCATCCGGGCTTGGAAAAAGGTTTGGTTCCAATAAACTTATGGCAGATTTCAATGGAAAGCCAATGATCTACCGGATCTTATCCGCCACCGACGGCGCACTTTTTGCTGCCCGGATCGTTGTGACGAGATCCAGGGAAGTTGAAGCATTTTGTCGAGAGCGACAGATTCCGGTCCTTCTGCATGCAATGCCCTACAGAAATCACACGGTCCATCTTGGACTGTCTGCCTTATTGAAGGAATATCCGGAACTTGCGGGGTGTATGTTTGCGCTGGGGGATCAGCCGCTGTTAACAAAAGAGACACTTGAAGCTATGGTAATAACATTTTCGCAGTATTATCAAACTGCCTCTCCGATTTTCCGCCTGGCAGCTATCGCTGAGGATGATTCTATAATTCCTGGAAACCCAATTCTTTTCGAGAACCGATATTTTGAGGAGCTTCTCACACTCCCGGACAATCACGGCGGCAATGTTCTGCTGAAAAAATATCCCGACGTTGTCCGGTATTTCCCCGCAGGTGATCCTCTGGAACTCGCTGACGCGGACACCCCGGCAGAACTGGAGCAACTAAAAAAAGCGGAATTTAACCGGTAAGCGACACCTCGGTATCGCCCGGATAAATTCCGCTTTTTTATTAACCCTGCGCACAGATTTCTTATCAAAAAATTTTCAACGTACTTGATCGGGTCATTTTAACGATTTCAAGTATTTTATAAACGTTCAGCGCAAATCCCATCATTTTTTATCATTTGGAAGCACAATATTCAACAAAATCGCAACCATAGCCGCCGGAACAATTCCGGAACCGCCGAAGATCAGCTGGATCGCCTGCGGGGTCTGAGCTAAGATTGCCGTGTTCGCTCCCATTCCATAACCAACTCCAAGCGCTACAGAAACGATAGTCAGGTTCTTCGCTGTCATCTTCTCCTTTGTGACCAGCTGGATTCCGCTGATCACGATGGATGAGAACATCATAACGGCTGCGCCGCCGAGAACAGCCTGCGGCATAATAGAAACGATGGCGCCCAGCTTCGGAACAAGACCGCAGAGGATCAGGAATACTGCGCCTGTCGCGAGAGCGGTACGGTTTACTACTTTTGTCATCGTAACCAGTCCGACGTTCTGGCTGAAGGAGGTATTCGGAAGAATTCCAAACAGTGCCGCGAAAGAAGATCCGATACCGTCGCAGATCACGCCGCCGGAAAGCTCCTTATCTGTCGCCTCACGGTTCATTCCGCCTTCAATAACACCGGAGATATCTCCGACCGTCTCAACAGCTGTTACGATAAACATGATGAGGATCGGCGCGATGGCACGGGCATCAAACACCGGCTTCACCGGAAGAAATTCCGGAATGCTGATCCAGCTTGCCTGGGCGACTTTATCCCAGTTCAGTACCCATGCTTTCGTGTACTCGGCTCCGTCTGCCGTGATTCCCGTTGTCGGAAGAACCAGGCTCATAACAAATGCCGCAATATATCCCGCAATGATTCCGATGAGAATTGCGGAGTTGCTTGCCATTCCGTTGGTCCAGTGTTTCACAGTAAGGATCACCACAAGGACAAAGATCGCCAGGAGAAGGTTCTCCATAGAGCCAAAGTCCTTCGCGCCGCTTCCGCCGCCGAAAGAATTGATCCCGACGGAGATCAGGGACAGTCCGATGGACAATACAACCGTTCCCGTTACAACTGCCGGGAAAAATTTACGCAGCGGCTTGATAAAGAATCCGAGAACACTCTCAAAAAGACCGCCGAGAATTGACGCTCCCATGATCGCGCCATAGGTGGCGAGTCCGCCGCCCATAGTGTCCGCCACACTCTTGAAAACTCCGATGAAACCGGAGCTGGTTCCCATGATGATCGGAACTTTACCTCCGATCGGACCGATCGCATAGAGCTGGACCAGAGTCACAACTCCCGCTACAAACATCGCGTTCTGTAAAAGACAGACCTGAAGATGGGCGAACTCCTCGCTTCCACTGATTCCGCATGCGCCGCAGATAATGAGAAGCGGGGTCAGGTTTCCGACAAACATCGCCAACACATGCTGGAGTCCAAGTGGAATCGCACGTTTCAACGGCATTTTTCCATAGAAATCATACATCGCCTGATCCGTTATCTTTTCTTTTCCCATACGTTTTTCTCCCCTGATGTAAATTTTTTCAGCTGCCTGTGTATGTACAGCCGTAATTTTCCACTGTCCCATCTGAATTCCGGCACGATTGCCATCGACAGGTTCACTTATTAACAGTGATTATTTTTTGTACCGTCATTATAAGCAAAAAAAGACAGCATGTAAATATGCTGTCGAAAATTTATATGTTCTTTTTTCGTTCTGGATCGTCAGTGCCGGATGCCTCCGCTGCAGCATGCAGACTTTTCAGTTCGGAAATCCTTATCTATGTGGAGTAACGAGATCAGGACTCTTCCCCCTCATTGGCTTCTTCCATGGTGACGACAGCCTGGGATCTTTCATCCGTATAATGGATCCGCAGAACTGCCTGAGGCCAGTTGAGCTGGATATGAGCGGTCTTGTTCTGCTCGGCTCCGGCTTTTTCGATAAGTTCAATGAGTTCTTTCAGAACCTCACGGGTCAGGTAGCCGCCGCGCCAGTGGAATGTGAGTGTTTTATTCTTCTTTGCAGTCTGCCGGGAGCGCTTGTAAACTTCCTCCGTCTTTGTGAAGGAAAGTTTTTTCTCTTTATAGTAAAAGTGATCACCGTCCGTACAGGCCGGGGCGGGGGCGATCAACGGCTCATGGTCGCGGAAGACCGCCTTATCGTCCAGATTGAAGTAGTCGTAGCGGATCTCACCGCCGGTCTCAACGCATTTTCCAAGGCTGTTGTCGAAGGTGGCATCCAGGTGATAGCAGGTCTTACCGATCTTCACGATATTCCATGTATGGCGGTACTTGATCCCTTTTTCCGGATTGTTTCCGCATAAGGCGATCATACACCAGATTCCAAGCGCGTCGCAGAGGATCTTGACCGACTTTGCGATCCCCTCGCAGACGCCGACACCATGACCCAACGGTCCGATAATTTCATGGGAATAGGGCTTTTTCAGTTTATCGTAGTGGATATTCTCACAGATAAAATCGTGGATATACTTTTCCTTTTCCAGCTCCGGGAGCTTTGCCGCCGGTCTTGCGAGCTTTTCCACCCGGGCATTCATGGCTTTCTGGTGGTCTTTGATCTTGCTCTTCTCAAAAAGGTATTCCGGGATGAAGATCAGATTCGGGGAATCCGCGAAATACCGGTACTTAAAGCTGGACACCCAGAAAATCTCCGGGTGGTCAAGGCGGAGCTCAAAAAAAATATCGCTTAAGGCGTGACCGTCGATCCGGGGGATCTGGAAAGAGTCAGCAAGGCTTAACAGTCCCTGCTGCATGGCACGGTAAACAGCCTGTCGCTCTTTGTCCATGTGATTATAATAAAATGGTTCCATGATAGTTGTGATCCTTTCAAATCTCTAAAAATTTACCCGACTCAGTATAACGTATTTGTAAATGCTTTTCCAGTTAAATTCTGCGGAAAAACATTAACTGTACAATCGTTGTAAGGTTTAATATTTTTGTGCGCCAGTGCGTCAACGCAGAATTGGCTCGTGCGTCCGCGCAAAGCGAAAGAAGACCGCCCATCACCAGCACAACACTGACAACAGGCGGTCTTCACATATTCATATTTTATTCCCCGCACTCTCCAGCAGCTGCCCGATCTTCGAAACAAACAGATCGAACGCAACATCGTTCTTTCCGCTGTTGATAACGATATCGGCGAGAGCCCTCGTGGGCTCTACATACATGTAGTGCATGGGTTTTACGGTTGTTAAGTACTGAGTGATGATTCCTTTCAGGTCGCGGCCGCGCTCCTCTACGTCGCGGACGATGCGGCGGAGGATCCGCTCGTCAGCGTCGGCTTCCACATAGACTTTGATGTCCAGGAGGCTGCGGATCCGCTCGTCGGCGAGAAGCAGGATGCCCTCAACGAGGATGATCGGTCTCGGCTCGATCTTGATGATCTCGCTGGATCGGTTGTGCTGGCTGTAGTCGTAGACCGGACACTCGATGGTCTTTCCGGCTTTCAGCTCCTTTAGGTGCTCCACCAAAAGATCTGTCTCCAGGGAATCCGGATGGTCATAGTTGACCTTCACACGCTGCTCAAACGGGATCCCGTCCTGTCTGCGGTAATAGTTGTCGTGGTAGATCACGACAACATCATCCCCGAAGTACTGCCTGAGCCTGTTCGTAAATGTCGATTTTCCTGAGCCAGACCCCCCCGGCAATTCCGATAATAATAGGTTCCATATCGATTACCTCGTAAGTCCAAATTCTTCCGGCATGAATCTCGGACAGATATTCTCTGTCGTGCAGATCACCGTTGCCGCAAGTCTTGTGCCGATTCCGCATGCCTCCTGCAGCGTCTTGCCGTAGGTAAGTCCAATGCAGACGCCGGAAAAGAACGCGTCCCCGGCTCCCGTCGTGTCCACGATATCGATCTTACGTCCCGGATAAATTCCGGTGTGCCCGTCCGAATCAACAAAGACAGATCCGTCTCCTCCCATGGTGACCACCATGCGGGAGATCTTCGCGGAACGGATCCGGTCCGGAAGAATTGCCGCTAACTCTGCCGGAGTCATATGGTCATAATCTTCCGAGAACAGGATTCCCGCCTCCTGCTGATTGCACACAAAACATGCGGTTCTGCGGATAAAATCTCTTCTCTCCACAGCGATCGTCATATTGGATACAAGCGCATAGACCTCTTTGTGATACTTTTCCGCATACATGAAGGTCTTTTTCACGATCTCCTTGTCCGTATCGATCTCGATCGCAATGCTGTCCGCATCCTTAAAGATCTCGTCCCCGTGCTCATCTAAGATCTGCTCGATGGGCTTGTGGTCCGGTCTCTTTGAGATGGATGCCACCACGTCTCCCTCATGATCAAAGACGGCCAGCCATGTTCCCATGCCGTCCTTGACCTTCTTCATATACTTCGTTTCGACTTTATGGCGTTTCAGCTTCTGGATCACATCGTCTCCCATGGCGTTGTCATCCACCGCACTGATAAATGTCGGTTTCAGCTCGATATTTGCGATGTTCTCCGCCACGTTTCTCGCAACGCCGCCGTGGATCTGGATCACAGTTCCGGCATTTCTTCCCTGCGGAATATAAGGGGACAGGGCATACCCCTTAATATCTATAAACACATCTCCGATTACTACAATTCCCATCGTAATTCTCCTTTATCTCTGTCCTTTATCTCTGACCTTTATCCTGTTGGGTCATTTGGGATATGATCCTTTGTGGTGTAATCTTAACACATGTTAAAATGCGTGGCAAGAGTCAGTTCTGTCATGATCTTCTCTCTTGAGGTCATATCCAAAAAAGATCCTGACCGGAGGCATTGCTGCTTCCAGACAGGATCTTTCTTCTATATAAAATAAGATTCCGTGTAACTGTTCAGTACCCTCACAGTTACGATTCAGTTACTTGTTCTCAATATCCATGATCATATCAACACGTCTCTGATGACGTCCGCCCTCGAAGCTTGCGCCAAGCCACTCGTCGACGATCATCTTTGCCAGCTCGCTTCCAACGACGCGTGCACCAAACGCGAGGATGTTGGAGTTGTTGTGCATTCTGGAAAGCTTTGCTGTGTACGGCTCGCTGCAGACGCATGCGCGGATGCCTTTTACCTTGTTTGCTGCCAGGGAGATACCAACGCCTGTTCCGCAGATAGCGATTCCGAGGTCTGCCTCGCCGTCAGCGACAGCGCGGCCGACTTTCTCACCGTATACCGGATAGTCACAGCTCTCCGTGGAGTCGGTTCCGAGGTTTAATACTTCGTAGCCTTTGCTCTCAAGATGCTCTTTGATGATGTTCTTCAGCTCTACTGCAGAATGGTCATTTGCGATTGCGATTTTCATTTCTTTCTTCTCCTATGATTGTGATAGTGTAACCGGAAATTATTTTGCCAGTTTTATAATATGATGTTGGGGTCAAAAGGTATTTTGACCCCTATGATACCGGATTGCTCCGTACTTCGTACTCCCGCAATCATCAAAAACATTCATAATTCGCTCATTTTTCTGCGAAAAATGGCTACTTATTCATGTTTTTGGCGGGTCCCAAGGTCAAAAATTCTCCTGCAAGCAAGCTTGCGTCGAACTTCTGACCTTTTGACCCTGGTATCATAATATTTTGAATCCGTCCAGAAAACTGTCCGGCTTCATGCGAATATTTAATTATCGCCGTCATCCGCATTCTCAACCTGAAAGAATATCTGGATCAGGTCGAGTCTGGATGTCATGGACACTAAGAGCATGTCCATAGCGGTGATAGCGGCCATGGATTCCACCACAACGACAGCTCTCGGAACAACCACCGGGTCGTGGCGCCCGTGGATCACGAGATCGATATTCGCGCCGTCCTTTGTGACGGTCTCCTGGGACTTTGCGATAGACGGGGTCGGTTTGAAGGCCGCCCGGAATACCACATCGCTCCCGTCGCTGATTCCTCCGAGAACGCCGCCAGCATGGTTCGTCTCCTTTACGATCTTGTCCCCGTCCATTCGGAACTCATCGTTATTCTCAGATCCGCATGCCTTTGTTGCGGCAAAACCGTCACCGATCTCAAAGCCCTTGACGGCACCGATGGAGAGGATCGCCTTTGCGAGGTTCGCGTCCAGCTTCTCAAATACCGGCTCGCCGAGGCCTGCCGGAAGACCGGAGATCACGCACTCGACGACACCGCCGACAGAGTCGCATTCCGCGATCTTCTGGTCAAGATAATCCTCTGCTGCCTTTGCTGCCTCCGCATCCGGAAGACAGAAGCGGTTGTTCTGGACCTCAGCAAGATCCATCCGCTCCGGGGAGACTTCCACCGGTCCGATGGACTTCGCGTATGCGGTCACGGAGATATTCAACTGTTTTAAGAACTTCTCTGCGATGGCACCTGCTGCGACGCGGCCGATGGTCTCCCGGGCGGAGGAACGTCCGCCGCCGCGGTAGTCGCGGAACCCGTATTTTTCCTCAAAGGTATAATCCGCATGACCCGGGCGGAAACAGGAAGCGATATTGGAGTAATCCCTGGATCTCTGGTCCGTGTTCCGGACGATCATGGAGATCGGTGTTCCTGTAGTCTTTCCCTCGAAGACACCGGAGAGGATCTCGACCTCATCGCCCTCTTTTCTCTGGGTCGTAAAGCGGCTCTGGCCAGGTTTTCTGCGGTCTAAGAGCTTCTGGATATCGGATTCGTCCAGTGGAAGACCCGCCGGGCAGCCGTCGACGACAACTCCGATGGCCTTCCCGTGGGATTCTCCCCAGGTCGTTACTTTAAATATTGTGCCGATGGTAGAACCTGCTGCCATGTTATGTTAATCTCCAATCTTTACAATTTCACAGCAGTTTGGCTCGTTGACCGTAATGCTGCGGTCGCTCATGACGAGAAGACCTTTTTCATAGTCGATCTTAAAGAAGGAAATACTTCCCTCGTGGTTGATGGATGCCAGATGCTTTCCGTCCGGGAAGATCGCAATGTCCTTCGGGTAATCACCGCTGATCGGGAGGCAGAAGCGCATTGTCAGCATGCCGGTCTCATCATCGCGGTCGTACATGGATACCGTGTTGTCTCCGGCGTTGCTGCAGAATAAGTGCTTCTCATCCGGGGAGAGGTGCATCGCGCAGGCTGCGGTCAGCTGGTTCGGCTTGCTTCCTGTGGAAGGAATCGTCTGGATCTTCTCCACGATCGGAACGCGCTCACCCTCCTTATAAGAATAAACCTCGATCATATTTTTCAGCTCATAGAGAACATAGAAGAAACGTCCGTCGGAGCTGAACATAAAGTATTTCGGAGCGGATTCCAGCTCGCAGCGGATCGTGTCCACGAGAGTGATCTTTCCGTCCTTGTGGTCGAAACGGTAGACCTTGATCTGGTCGATTCCAAGGTCCGCCACCATTAAGAAACGCTCGTCCGGAGTCAGGCGGCTGCAGCTCACATGCGGGCGGAAGCTGCGCTCCGCAACGGATCCGAGGCCCTTGTGGAAAACGCCGTCGGCGATCTGGCCCACGGCGCCGTCCTTATTCAGGTTGAGGACCGTGATCTTTCCGTCATGGAAACCGGAGATAAAGATATAGTCGTCGGCTTTGCTTGTTGAGAGATGGCATCCGCGCATGCCCCTGATATTTGCGCTGTTTAAGCGGGCAAGGCTTCCGTTCGAAAGAACGCGGAACGCCACAACTCCCTCATCGGCGATGGAGTAGAGGATCTGTCCGTTCTGGGACGCTTTCAGATAGGAAGAATTATCGACCTCCACTTCGCAGCGGTAGATGAATTTTCCAGCCTCAACATCCACATCATATACAGTGATTCCCTTTGCCTTTCCCGTGTAGGAATAAGAACCCACATAGGCCATGTATTTTCCAGTCATAGGTAATTTCCCCTTTACTTTCAATTCTCCGAAAATGCCTCGTCCGGCAGCGTTTCGGAATTTCATAGATATGCTCATTTTATCATAATCTGCCACGTTTGTTAATCGAAATCTGAAAAACTCCGGGAATCGTATGAAAGAAAAAACATACCTCAGATTTTATTTCGAAACGGGGTCGGAAATCTATTGACAGAACATGGAAATCATGAGTAAATATACAAGATGAAATTCTTGTCGCACAGTCATTTTTTGTGCTGCTCTGCGTCGAAAGGCAGCAGGACGTTTGAATATTTTTACATTCAGGAGGAAAAAAGAATGGAGCATCCGCTCATTGATTTGTCCCATATTTGGAAGAGCTATGACGGCGATCTGATCCTTGATGATCTGAGCCTTTCTGTAAAGGAAAATTCCTTTGTGACACTGCTCGGTCCGAGCGGCTGTGGAAAGACCACAACTTTAAGGATCATCGGTGGATTCGAAAAACCTGACAAAGGCCAGGTGATCTTTGACGGCGAAGATATCACAAACACACCGCCGAATAAACGCCAGTTAAATACAGTTTTCCAGAAGTACGCCCTATTCACCCACATGAGCATTGCGGAGAACATCGCGTTCGGTCTGAAGATCAAAGGCAAATCAAAGAGCTATATTGACGATAAGATCAAGTATGCGCTGAAGCTCGTAAACCTGGACGGTTTCGAGAACCGCAGCGTGGATTCCCTGAGCGGCGGCCAGCAGCAGCGGATCGCCATTGCCCGCGCCATCGTAAACGAACCGAAGCTTCTTCTTCTCGATGAGCCGCTCGGAGCCCTCGACTTAAAGCTCCGCCAGGACATGCAGTACGAGCTGATCCGGCTGAAGAATGAGCTGGGAATCACCTTTATCTACGTCACCCATGACCAGGAAGAGGCACTGACCATGTCTGACACCATCATCGTCATGAATCAGGGCTATATCCAGCAGATGGGAACCCCGGAGCAGATCTACAACGAGCCGGAGAACGCCTTCGTCGCGGACTTTATCGGCGAGAGCAATATCGTGGGCGGTACGATGATCCACGACGAGCTTGTTGAAATCTTCGGCGCGAAGTTTGCCTGCGTGGATAAGGGATTCGGAAACAATAAACCCGTGGACGTTGTGATCCGACCGGAGGACATCGACCTTGTGAAGCCGGAGGACGGCACGCTTCAAGGCGTTGTCACGCACCTGATCTTCAAGGGCGTCCACTACGAGATGGAGGTTACGACCCCGGACGGCTACGAGTGGCTGGTCCACAGCACGGACATGTTCCCGGTCGGACAGAAGGTCGGCATTCATGTGGATCCCTTCGATATCCAAATCATGAACAAGCCGGAGTCCGAGGACGAGGAGGCCGTTGGAGTCAATGAATAGAAAAGCATCCAGATTTCTGGCTTATCCTTATATGATATGGATGACAGGATTTACGGTGATCCCTCTGCTCATGGTATTCTGCTATGGATTGACGGACCGCAGCGGGGCATTCACCCTGGCAAACATCCTGGCCATCAGTTCCTCTGAGCATCTGAAGGCTCTCTGGCTCTCCCTGGCGCTCGCGGGAGTCAGCACCGTGATCTGCCTCCTTCTGGCGTATCCGCTGGCGCTGATCTTAAGAAAACGCCATATCGGAAAAGGCAGCTTCGTGGTATTCATCTTCATTCTCCCGATGTGGATGAACTTTCTCTTAAGAACCATGGCATGGCAGACACTCCTCGAGAAGAACGGCGTGATCAACACCTTCCTCACGATCCTGCATCTGCCGAACATTGCGATCATCAACACACCGGCGGCCATCATCCTCGGCATGGTCTACAACTTCCTGCCGTTTATGGTACTGCCGATCTACAATACCCTTGCGAAGATCGATGACAACGTGATCAACGCGGCGAGGGACCTGGGGGCGGACAATTACCAGACGCTCACAAAGATCCTGCTTCCACTAAGCGTTCCTGGAATCGTCAGCGGAATCACGATGGTATTCGTGCCCGCGCTCACCACCTTCGTGATCTCGAACCTCCTGGGCGGCAGCAAGATCCTGCTCATCGGAAACGTCATCGAGCAGGAATTTACAAAGGGAAGCAACTGGAACCTCGGCGCCGGACTTTCCATCGTGCTCATGGTATTCATCCTTCTCAGCATGACCATGATCGCAAAATACGATAAGGATGGGGAGGGATCTGCATTCTGATGAAAACCGCAAGAGAAAGATTTAAGAAATTTATTGAGGATTTCTATCTGGTGCTGGTACTGATCTTTCTGTACGCACCGATCCTCGTCATGATGGTCCTGTCCTTCAACAGCTCGAAATCGAGATCCCAGTGGGGCGGATTCACCTTAAAATGGTACACACAGATGTTTGAGAGCGCCACGATCATGGATGCCCTCTATAATACGTTACTGATCGCGTTCCTGTCGGCGCTTATCGCAACGATCCTCGGAACAGCGGCGGCCATCGGTCTCTCCGCGATGAAGAAGCTTCCGCGGACGATCTGCATGGGACTCAACAATATCCCGATGCTAAACTCCGATATCGTGACAGGGATCTCCCTGATGCTGATGTTCATCGCCTTCGGGATCTCCCTGGGCTTTAAGACGATCCTGTTCGCCCATATCACCTTCAACGTGCCCTATGTGATGCTGAGCGTCATGCCGAAGCTTAAGCAGACGAGCCGGAACACCTACGAGGCGGCCATGGACCTGGGCGCCGGTCCGTTACAGGCATTTTTCAAGGTAGTATTCCCGGATATTATGCCTGGTGTGTTATCGGGCTTTTTGATGGCGTTTACGATGTCTCTCGACGACTTTATCATCACCCACTTTACGAGGGGCGCCGGGATCAATACACTTTCCACCCTGATCTACAGTGAGGTGCGCCGCGGCATCAAGCCGTCCATGTACGCCCTGTCCACCGTGATCTTCGTGACGATCCTCGCGCTGCTTCTCATCACGAACTTTGCCCCGGCAAAACCACAGACGAAAGCAGGAGCCGGAAACTTCGGACCGAACACGGTGCCGGATAAAGGAAAGAAGCCGTTGTGGAACGGAAAGACAGCCATCGTGCTGGCGTCCTTCCTGATCGTGGGAAGCGTCTGCTATACAAGCTATCTTCACTTTGCGTCATCCCACTCCAACGAACTCTACGTTTACAACTGGGGGGAGTATATTGATGAGAGTGTTATCGATGAATTTGAGGCGGAGACCGGAATTCATGTGACGTATGACCTCTTTGAGACAAACGAGGAGATGTATCCGGTCATCGAGGCAGGAGCAGTCAGCTACGACGCGGTATGTCCGTCGGACTACATGATCCAGAAGATGGTGGAGAACGGACTTCTCGCCGAAATCAACTTTGAGAATGTGCCGAATATTGCGAATATCGATCCGGTCTACCTTGAAAAATCAAAGGCGTTTGATCCGGAGAACCGCTATTCTGTCCCGTATACATGGGGAACGGTCGGAATTATCTACAATGTCCAGAAGCTGGAAGAGCTTGGAGTCCCGGCGCCGACAAAGTGGTCGGATCTCTGGGATGAAAGATTAAAGGGCGAGATCCTGATGCAGGACAGCGTCCGCGACGCGTTTATGGTTGCATTAAAGGAACTTGGATATTCCATGAACACCACAGACGTGGGAGAGCTGGAGGAGGCGAAGAAGCTTCTCCTGGCGCAGAAGCCGTTAGTACAGGCATATGTTGTGGACCAGGTCCGCGATAAGATGTTAAACGGCGAGGCGGCGGTAGGTGTTATCTACTCCGGTGAGCTGTTATACCTTCAGGAAGAGGCGGAGACACTGGATCTCGATTATGATCTTGAGTACGTTCTTCCTAAAGAGGGAACAAACCTGTGGATCGATTCCTGGGTCATCCCGGACAACGCGAAGAATAAGGAGAACGCGGAGAAGTGGATCAACTTCCTCTGCCGCCCGGATATCGCGGTGAAGAACTTCGAGTACATCACCTACGCAACCCCGAACAAGGCAGCGTTCGAGATCCTGGATTTGGAATATCAGGAAAATAAATCTGTATTCCCGGATACAGATGAGCTGGAGAATTCTGAGGTCTACAGTTATCTTGGAACCGAGGCGGATGATCTCTATAATGCACTCTGGAAGGAAGTTAAATCACAGTAATATATGAAAGGAAACGGGAATCCGGCAGAAACAAACTCTGCCGGGTTCCCGTTTTTGATTTCTATAGTTCCGTATTTTATGATACCAGGGTCAAAAGGTCAGAAGTTCGACGCAAGCTTGCTTGCAGGAGAATTTTTGACCTTGGGACCCGCCAAAAACATGAGTAAGTAGCCATTTTTCAAAGAAAAATGAGCGAATTACGAATGTTTTTGAGAATTGCGGGAGCACGCAGTGCAGAGCAATTCGGTATCAGAGGGGTCAAAAGCTTTTGACCCCAACATCATATTTTACATCAATACTGCCCTTATCTCCGGTTCGCCTTCTCCACATGCACGCTCTTACCTTTGATCTTCACATGGTTCATTGCGTCCATAACGATATCGGCCTGCTCCTTCGGAACTTCCACGAAGGTATATTTGTCATACATATCGATACTTCCAACGAGACGGCCCGGAATTCCGGATTCACCGGCGATGGCTCCTAAGATATCGCCCGGCTTCACGTTCTGGTTCTTTCCGAGGTTGATGAACAGTCTTGTCATGCCGCCTCTGGCATTCTTTCTGTCCATGTACTCCTCATCATCGCCTCTCTGGCGTCTGCGTCCGTTTCTTCCGCGGTCATTTCTTCCGCCGCGTCGGTCGAGATCGTCAAGGTCACGGAGCGGTCTTCCCTCATCCGCGATGTCCTCGTAATCGTCGCCCATGGCCATCTTCAGAAACGCTGCCGCAAGCTCTAAGGAAGTGTAATCCTCAGCAAGAAGACGCTTCTCGATAATATCTGTCATGCGCTCTAAATTGCTGTCGTCACCGATATGCTGCTGAACATCATCTAAGATCTTCTCTGCCTTGATCGCAGTCACATCATCTAAGGACGGGATCGGCTGCGGAACGATTTTTGTCTTGCAGAATCTCTGGATGTCGCGGAGCTTGTAGACCTCGCTTCCCACCGCAAGGCTGAATGCGCGTCCTTCTCTTCCGGCACGTCCGGTACGTCCGATACGATGTACATAGTACTCGTCATCCTGCGGAATATCGTAGTTGAATACGGCTTCCACATCGTCAACGTCGATACCTCTCGCCGCAACGTCCGTCGCAACAAGGATCTCGGTAGCGCCATTTCGGAAGCTTCCCATTACACGGTCACGCTGCTCCTGCTTTAAGTCTCCGTGAAGACCTTCCGCAAAGTATCCGCGGCCCTGGAGTGCCTGCACCAGCTCATCCACCTGCTTTTTCGTGTTGCAGAACGCAACGGAGAGCTTCGGGGAATAGAGATCCAGCAGACGACACATAACTTCCACTTTGTTTCTCGGTTTTACTTCATAATAATACTGGGTCACCTTCGGAACCGTCAGTTCCTTCTTTACGACCTGAACCATCTTCGGGTCCTTCTGGAACTTCTGGGCGATCTGGGCGATCGCGTGAGGCATTGTCGCGGAGAACATTACGGTCTGGCGCTCCTCAGGAAGCTCACCGAGGATCGTCTCCATGTCCTCGAGGAATCCCATGTTCAGCATCTCGTCCGCCTCATCGAGAACCACCGTGTGGATCGCGTCGGTGCGGATCGTCTTTCTTCTCATATGATCCATCACACGTCCCGGGGTTCCAACGATGATCTGGACACCGCCCTTTAAGGAGCGGATCTGTTTTACGATCTCCTGTCCGCCGTAGACCGGGAGGATCTTGATCCCGGACATGTATTTCGCAAGGCGGCGAAGCTCTTCCGCTACCTGGATCGCAAGTTCTCTCGTCGGGCAGAGGATCATTGCCTGTGTCTTTCTGTTTTCCGGGTCCATCTTCATGAGAAGCGGAATTCCAAAAGCTGCGGTCTTACCGGTTCCGGTCTGCGCCTGGCCGATCATGTCATGGCCTTCCATCTCAACCGGGATCGCCTGGGCCTGGATCGGGGACGCCGCCTCAAATCCCATATCTGTAACTGCGCGGAGGATCCGCGGGTCTAAATTAAGTTCGTCAAATCTGATTGTTTCCATTCAATATCCTTTCTATGTTGTCTGCATAACAATTCCATGCCAGGATACATTCATTCGACGACTCCTACGGACTCCCAGATCTCTATACCGGTCACAGAATTCTATATACAATACTGACGGCTCGTTAATATTTCAAGCCATACAGGGTGCAAATGTAAAATATCTTATAACATAGGGAGGAAAAAGTCAAGCGACGATGTCTAAAAAAACGGAAGGGCAGGTACTTTTTTAAGTACCACGCCCTTCCGGGGTGTATGTTAATTTAAACCAGTATCAAGCCTCTTTTTTGTGGTAGCACAGATATCCAAACGCCGCCGCAACGCCCACCGAGTAGATCACGAAGGTGCAGGCAAACGGAAGCTTCGCATTCACAGAGTAGATAAATCCCGCTGTCAGGGAACCCGCAATACTTCCCAATGACTGGGTCGCGTTGAAGAATCCCATGACGAGGTTCTTCTGCTCCGGCGATGCCTGGTCTGCCACCATGTTCTGGAGAACCGGGACGCTGACGGAATAGCCAGCGTAAACAAGGATACTGAACAGGATGAAGATTCCGATCTTCACGGATATCAATGTTCCGATGGAAGCCAGCGCACAGAACGCTGTGAGAACCACCATAGACTTTTTGACGTTCGTCTTCTTGATGATCCAGATACAGAGGCTCATGTTCGCGATAAAGGATACGAAACCGACGCCCGCCTTGATGATTCCGTTGTAGGAGGAAGTCAGGCCCAGCTGTGCCTTTAAGTAGTAGTTAAAAGCCTGGTCGAAACCGGTATTTCCGAAGTTGATAAAGATGTTGATCGCAAACAGGAACACGAAAGCCATGCACATGAAATTCCTGCTGTCGATGAACGCCTGGAATGGGTTCGCTTCCTTCATGAGCTGCTTTGCCGGAATATCCTTTAAATTCGCCGTGCTGTCCGGTTCACAGATAAGGAAGAAAGCAATTGCCACCGCGATCAGGGTTCCCGCCTGGACTAAGAACGCCAGACGCACGGAAAACTCGCCTAAAAATCCGCCTATCATGTAGCCGAAAGCGCTGGCCACGCTCTTGATCGTTGCACTGTATGTCAGGTATTTCCCCTGGTCTTCCGGGTCTGACTTGTTTACGATATAGGTCAGAAAGCTTACAAAGATACCGCCGGTGAAGAGTCCCGCGAACATTCTCGCGAGAATGATCATGAGTTCCGTTGTAGCGTAGGCAAACCATACCTGGGCCACACCGTATCCCAGACAACAGATCAATAAGGAAAGCCTTGAGGAAATATAGTTATTGATCTTACCCCAGAACGGAGATAACAGGAAGTTTGTGATCAGCATAACTGCTAACGCCACTCCAAACATGTAGTCGTGGAGCTGCAGCTCCTGAATTACCGTCGGTGTGACCGGGTGGGCAAAGTTGGCTGCCAGGTTAAATACGATCATGGCAGTGAAAAAGGCAGCAAATCTCAATTTGTACTTCATAAGCGTTGTCTTCCTTTGTCTTAATTTTCAGTTCCAGACTTCTGTCATTCTTCACGTCCCGCTGAAACTGTTTCGTTTTTTTCGCATTTTGCTTTATTTTTGCAGAAAATTCACATAATTCAAGTTTAAACTTATATCCGCTGAATGTCAAGCGCAAACAACCGTATGTTCTCTGTAACACTTTATCAGGATTTTTCTCCCCGCAGCAAAGGCACACCCCAAACATCAGGATGTGCCTATTACTCTTAGCTTTCGGTTTCTATTTTCCCGGCATCTCTGCCATAATTTCCGCCATCTCTTTTAATCCTGTAAACACAGCATCCGGCACCGTGTCAGCGTTCTCCAGATCACCGGCCTTCGTCTCCCCGGAGAGCACCAGAATCCCGTGGGCTCCATTTGCCACGCCGGTCTTCACATCGGTATAGAGACGGTCTCCCACAAAGGATATCTTCTCCCGCTCGCTTCCCGTGAGTGTCAGCACCATATCCACAGTTTCCTTAAATGGTTTTCCCACATACTTCGGCTGCCTTCCCGTAGACAGTGAGATTGCCGCGCACATAGCACCACAATCCGGGATAAATCCAGCCCGCGTCGGACAGTTGATATCCAGATGTGTTGCCAGGAATACTGCCCCACTCCGGATGTAGGTACAGGCCCTCTCTAACTTCTCGTAGGTCAGAGTCATATCAAATCCGATGACCACAACATCCGGCATATTCTTTGTGAGGAGAATGCCGTTCTCCCGGAAATTTTCCTCCAGGTCCGGGGTTCCAACTAAGTAAACCCTTTTTCCCGGATAATACATTTTCAGATATTCGATCATCACATCGCCGGATGTAATGATCTGATCCCGGCGGATATGGCAGTCCATTTTCGCCAGCTTATCAATATAGGTCCTCGGAGATTTCGAGGAATTATTTGTAAAAAATACATACCGCTTTCCGAGACGTTCCACCTGTCTTAAAAATTCCAGGGATCCGTCCAGGATCTGCGTGTCCAGATAGAAGGTTCCGTCCATGTCCAGGACGAAAAGCTCTGTCTCCTCCAAAAGTTTTTTTCTGTCCATCTTCCCTTTCTCCCTGCCTTATACCTTGAACCGGTATCCGACACCCCAGATCGTCTCGATATACTGGGGTTTCGCGGTATTCATCTCGATCTTCTCGCGGATCTTCTTGATGTGGACTGTAACGGTCGCAATATCACCGATGGATTCCATGTCCCAGATCTTGGAAAACAGCTCTTCCTTCGTGAAGACGTGGTTCGGGTTCTGGGCTAAGAACGCCAAAAGGTCAAATTCTTTTGTCGTAAAGTTCTTCTCCTCGCCGTTTACATAGACGCGGCGGGCTGTCTTATCGATTTTTAAACCGCGGATCTCGATGATATCGTTCACCGGGGTTCCGCTTCCGATGAGTCTCTCGTAGCGGGACAGGTGGGCCTTGACTCTCGCCACCATCTCGCTCGGGCTGAACGGCTTTGTAATATAGTCGTCAGCACCGAGACCAAGGCCGCGGATCTTATCGATATCGTCTTTCTTTGCGGAGATCATGATCACCGGTGTGTTTTTCGTCTCTCGGATCTTCTTACAGATCTCAAATCCGTCCACTCCCGGCAGCATAAGATCCAGGATAAAGAGGTCGAACTCCTCCGAAATCGCCCGCTTTAAACCGGCTTCTCCGTCATTTTCTATCTCAACCTCGAAACCGGACAGTTCCAGATAATCCTTTTCGAGTTCTGCAATACTCTCCTCATCTTCTACGATCAGAATTTTGCTCATATAAGTTCCTCCTGTTATGGGTATTATATTTTACTGCTGCGCGTCCCCCGCGATCTTTCTGAGTACAAAGTGGATCTCTGTTCCGATTCCCAGCTTGCTGGTGGCCCAGATCTTTCCTCCATGGTCCTCAATGATCTTCTTTACGATGGAAAGGCCGATGCCGCTTCCGCCCTTGCTGGAATTTCTCGAGGAATCCGTCCGGTAGAAACGGTCGAAAATATACGGAAGCTCTTTCTGTCCGATGCCTTTTCCGTTGTCCTCGATCTCCACCTGGACAAAGTCACCCACATCCAGGATCCGGATATTGATGATCCCATTCTTTTTATCCATGTATTTTAAGGAATTTCCGATGATGTTGTTGATGACGCGCTTCATCTGCTCCGCGTCGGCGATCACCATCACGTCCTCATCTACAAAGTTAAAATAGCCAAGCTCGATTCCTCTCGCCTCGAGTTCCAGTCCTACTTCCTCCACACAGTCGCGGAAGTAGTTTGCCACATTGATCTTCGAGAAGGTATACGGGATCTTATTTGTGTCGATCTTTGAGTAGAATGTCAGCTCGTTGATCAGACGGTCCATATCGTTCGCCTTGTTGTAGATCGTCCGGATATATTTATCCCGCTTCTCCGGCGAGGACGCAACGCCTTCCATAAGACCTTCCGCGTAGCCCTTGATGGCTGTGATCGGGGTCTTTAAATCGTGGGAGATGTTGCTGATCAGCTCCTTGCTCTCCTTATCATACTGGATCTTTTCTTCCGTCGATTCTTTCAGACGGATCCTCATTTCCTCGAAGTTCTGGCAGAGCTGCCCGATTTCATCATCGTCCTCCACATCGAGAGTGAAGTCCAGATTTCCGTCGCGGATCTGTTTCGTTGCCTCCTGAAGCTTTCCGATCGGCCATAAGATCGACCGGTAGACCCAGGCCGTCAACATACCGCCAGTGATAAAAAGGATCAGCACACTGCTGAAGAACATCTCTGTGATCATGGATTTTACCTCCGGGATCACATCCACAACGTTTGTCACAAGGTAGACCGCGATCCGGCTCCCATCTGCCAGTTCAAATTCTCTCTGTTTGATCAGATGTTCCGTATTTTTATCCAGATAATTGCCCCAGGAATCAGAGTCATTGATCTCCGCATAGTCCGATATCTCTCTCTCCAGGCTCGATGCTGTCTCGTCGTTTCCTATATAGATCAGTTTTCCATCCTTCGTCACCATCAGAAAGGAGTGTTTTTCAGTCATCCGGGCGTTCAAGTCGCCCAGATACGACTGGTCCGTGAAAATCTCCGGATCCTTCGCGATCTTTTCTTCGATCTCCTTCTGAATGCTCTCAGTCAGGTGGCTGAATACCCGGATCGACGCGCCGGCAGAGAGATCCACCTGGCCAACGTCGTAGGTCTCCCGGAACACCCGGTTCTGATAGGAACTGAGTCCTAAAATCGAGATATAGATCAAAAAGATCGGTACCACCGTGATCGTCAGAAATGTGATAAGTAATTTTGTACGTATTTTCATGAGCGGCCGCGCGCTCCCTTCTTATTTTTGTCCGCCAGTCTGAGAGGACATACCGGCTTTCTGATCGCTCCGCACTACGTGCTCCTACGTCTGTGCCCCGCACCGGCCAGTGCAAAGCGATCCGGTATCCGATGGGGCAAAGGATCCTTTGACCCCAACAGCATATGATAAGTATAACACAACTCTTGTGGGTAATTTATAAAAGTATTCTAAAAAAGAATGTGCCTTGGCACATTCTCGCGCCTCGCGCGGTCGCTTGCGACAGTCTACATCTTCGCGCGAGTGCGCATTTTTGGCACGTCAGTGCCTTTTTATGTAACAGGGAATTCCTCGGAATTTCCTGTTACATAAAAAAGCGGCGCAGTTTCCTGACCTTTCCGGAAACTGCGCCGCAGCTTTTCGATCATTTCTGTCCCTGAACATTCATGATCGTTCTATTCTTTTTCTCTATTACAGATACTTCTTTAAATCCTCAACCTTGTCAAGCTTCTCCCACGGAAGATCGATATCTGTTCTTCCGAAGTGACCGTATGCTGCGGTCTGCTTGTAGATCGGACGGCGGAGATCAAGCATCTTGATGATCCCTGCCGGGCGGAGATCGAAGTTCTCACGGATGATCTCGACTAACTTCTCGTCGGATACCTTTCCGGTTCCCTCTGTCTCAACCATGATGGAGGTCGGATGAGCCACACCAATCGCGTAGGAGAGCTGGATCTCGCACTGGTCAGCAAGGCCTGCCGCTACGATGTTCTTTGCAACGTAACGCGCTGCGTATGCTGCGGAACGGTCTACCTTTGTGCAGTCCTTTCCCGAGAAAGCTCCGCCGCCGTGACGGGCATACCCGCCGTAGGTGTCAACGATGATCTTTCTTCCGGTCAGTCCGCTGTCTCCATGCGGTCCACCGATCACGAAGCGTCCGGTCGGGTTGATGAAGAACTTTGTATCTGCGTCTACCATCTCCTGCGGAAGGATCTCATCAAATACATATTTCTTGATGTCCTCATGGATCTGCTCCTGAGTCACATTCTCATCATGCTGTGTGGAAAGAACGACTGCGTCAAGGCGGAACGGCTTTCCGTTCTCATCGTACTCAACTGTAACCTGGGTCTTTCCGTCCGGTCTCAGGTACGGAAGAGTTCCGTTCTTTCTGACCTCGGTGAGACGTCTTGCAAGCTTATGCGCAAGAGCGATCGGATACGGCATGTACTCCGGGGTCTCGTTTGTAGCGAAACCGAACATCATACCCTGATCACCAGCACCGATCGCATCCAGCTCATCGTCTGTCATGTTGTTCTCTTTCGCTTCAAGCGCCTTGTCAACACCCATAGCGATATCGCTGGACTGCTCGTCGATTGCAGTGAGAACACCGCAGGTATCACAGTCGAAACCATATTTTGCACGGTCATAGCCGATCTCACGGACGGTCTCGCGGACGATCTTCTGGATATCCACATATGCCTTTGTTGTGATCTCGCCCATTACCATAACAAGACCTGTTGTTGTGCATGTCTCACATGCAACACGGCTCATCGGATCCTGTTCCATTAACGCGTCGAGGATCGCGTCGGAGATCGCGTCGCACATTTTGTCCGGATGTCCTTCAGTTACGGACTCGGAAGTAAATAATCTTTTTTCCATTGTAGCTCCTTTCAAGTTGTAGGAAGACCGCACCTGCTCCCCGCAGTTACGGCAAAACAAAAGTCCGCTCATGCTAAGCGGACTTGACTGGTTTACGTGGTCAAATCCTCTTATTGCTCGATTTACTCGCTCAGGTTGGCACCTTCCTGCCCTCTCGCGTCTGCGATTAACAGGGGTTGCCGTGACTTCACCGGTCCTATGTACCTCCATCACTCTGAATAAGGGATATTGCGAACTTTTTTAAGTTTATTGGTAACTATTCCGTACCTTCATAGTCACGAGCAAAAATCCATTCCAGATCAGCTTCGCTGATGGGATTTTTGCTTTCTAGCCTATGTGTTCTTACGGTCAGCGCAGCATGTGCGCAGACCTACTGAATAGTTACGTTTATTATACTGTGAGCCACCCCAAAAATGACCCACGGACTGTATCTTATACGATTCATACGGGAATGTCAAGCGGCAATCGCAAAAAAGCCCGAAAATCCTGAGAAATCGGGAAAATTTCCCGGTATACCAGAACCTTCGGGCTTTCAAATTCTCATCAGCCGACTCTCAGTCTGAATTTCTGCGCTTCCTTCTCGGAATCCACGCGCTCGATCACAGCACCGAGAGAGCGGAGTTTCTCTTCAAAATTCTCGTAGCCGCGCTCAACATAGCCGATCTCGTCCACAGTCGTGTATCCATCTGCGGCAAGACCTGCAAGCACAAGAGCCGCGCCTGCGCGAAGATCCGGCGCAACGACCTGAGCCCCTGTGAAGCTTCCGACACCGTCAACGATGGCAACACTGCCTTCCACCTTGATATTCGCGCCCATGCGGGAAAGCTCATCCACGTATTTGAAGCGATTCTCAAAGATACTCTCCGTCACAACACTTGTCCCATCTGCCAGGGCAAGTGCCACCGTCATCTGAGGCTGCATATCGGTCGGGAAGCCCGGATACGGGAGTGTCTTAAAGTTCATGTGACGCTGTCTCGGTTTTCCGACTACGCGGATCTCCTCGTCGAACTCAACGACCTCACAGCCCATCTCGGTGAGCTTTGCGGAGATCGCCTCCAGATGCTTCGGGATCACATTTTTTACGGTAATATCACCGCGGGTGATCGCTGCGGCACACATAAATGTTCCGGCCTCGATCTGATCCGGGATGATCGAATAGTTTGTTCCGTGAAGACGTCTTACACCTTTGATACGGATCACATCCGTACCTGCGCCTTTAATGTTTGCGCCCATACTGTTTAAGAAGTTTGCAACATCAACGACGTGCGGCTCTTTTGCCACATTCTCAAGGATCGTCTCACCTTCCGCCATCGTTGCAGCCATCATGATATTGATGGTGGCGCCGACAGAAACCACATCAAGATAGATATGGCTTGCCACAAGATCGATCGCGTGGGCCACAACTGCACCGCGGACGATCTTTACATCAGATCCCAGTGCACGGAATCCCTTTAAGTGCTGGTCGATCGGACGGCTCCCGATCGTACATCCGCCGGGAAGCGGAACCTCCGCACTCTTATATTTTCCAAGAAGCGCGCCGATAAAATAATATGACGCGCGGATTTTTCTCATATGCTCATCTTCCACGGTCACCGCGTGGATATTTTCCGCATTGATCTTTACAGTATGGCGGTCCATACGCTCAACCTTCGCTCCAAGATGGCTGATTGCCTCTAAAAGAGCATTGATATCGCTGACATCCGGGAGATTATCGATCACAACGTCATCATCGGTCATGATCGCCGCCGCTAAAATTCCCAGAGCCGCATTTTTTGCGCCGCTTATAGTTACTTCTCCTACAAGCGGATTTCCGCCCTTCATGATGTACTGTTCCATTACGCACCTCTATCTATATATCTAAAAAGGGACAGAGCTATCCCGCATTCGTCCCAGCTTGTTTTCGTTATGATTATAACATATCTGGGAAAAATGTAAAGTTTTTCTTAAGGAACGAAACCTATAGGGTTGGCACGCAGCATATGAAATCATACCCCGCTGCCCCAAGCATCTGGTTCGCCGTCTCCATGGACAGCACTTCTGTTGCCCCGCTCTCTGGATGATACACACGGACATGTGTCTGGTCATAGCCGGTCAGGTACATGGACGTTCCCTCTCCAGTGTAGGCTAACACCGGAATGTTCTGTCCCACAAAGTATAACACCTGGATGATCGTGCTGCCGGAGGCGTCCAGAAGGAAGGTTCCATCCTCCATCGTCTGGTTTATCTCAAAGGAATCGAGGTAGCGCTCCATCAGCCTTGACGCCGATGTGATATCCCTGATATAGGAAGCGCTCGCCCTGTTTCCGCGCACCCAGATGATCCGGTCACGTCCCGCTGTCACGAATCCCATACTGTTGTACGCCGTCTCCGCCGCGTCCGAGAACTCCACAAACCGTCCGAGGAATCTGCCCCGTCCGTAGGCGTAAAACTCTGTTTCCCTGCAGGCTGCTGTCGCGATCGGCTTTACAGTCTCGCTGCTCTCCGCAAGCTTCGGGGATGCCTGGCGGATCTTCTTTGCCGTCTCGATATCCCTGTCGAGCTGGACAAACAGGACCTGTCCTTTCTGATCCGACGCGTACCAGCCGATATCGTCGGCCTTTCCCGGAAGGATCTCCGCGTTGCAGACCAGCGTGTCCGCGGAATATGTCCCGAAGAATCCGTCCTTGCTTGTCACAGTCTTCATATGGATCCGGCTGTCATTCACAGACACCTCGCGGATCCAGGAACCTGGCTTCTCATAGTGCATCACGGACTTCATCTCCCTGTCCACGATATCGATGCTCTTTAAATAGACTCCCATTACACGGCCGTTGGACATCAGGTAATCCCCGCTGTCTCCGGTTCCGTAGATGCAGTCATTTCCGACAAAGCCGAAAATTCTTGATACGGACCCCGCCTGTCCGCCGAGCTGGGTCTTGTCCCCGGTGTCGAGATCCATGATCTGGATCGTCTGGGAATCCCAGATTCCTGTATTTTCCTGCCATGCCGCCCGGGAGTGATCCGCGCTGACCGCAAACTGGTTCTTTGTGAGACCGGAAGCAAGCGCCACATACTCCAGGCTCTTCAGATCGATCCCGTAGATTCCATGGTCCATATAGAAATAGAAGATTCCGTTCGTTCCGCGGTGTGCGAGGACGGAGAGATCGTCCTTCAGCTCCTCAAAAGGTTCCGTGGATGGAATAAAAAATTTCTCCTCCAGGGCATTCTGGTCCATCGCATAGTGATAGTAGGCGATTCCCGTGCTGCCCTCATGGGTTCCGCGGTTCATTCTTCCGTAGACGATAAAATCGATTCCGCCGTCCTCATCCACAGAAAGGATCTCGACGCCATGTTCCGGCACGTTGTCACGGATATCGTCGGATGCCGCGCCGCCGAAGGCGAACACTCTGGCTCCAACATTCTCGCCACTGTCGTATGCCCACAGCTCCCGGCCTGTCACAAACGCTGTGTACTGGCCCCCAGCACTCTTTACGGCATGGACTCCGTCACCGTTTCCGATTCCCAGAATGATCCGTTTTCCAGAGAACAGATCGGAATCTCCTGTGAAGAGCTCCGTCATGGTCCTCTCGTAATCCATCATGTAGATTCGCTGGGATGCCCACTTCATTGTAAAGTTCTCTGTCACCTCGTAGGTTTCCGTCTTCTCGCCATCCTTCGCCGTCACATGGGTCGCGATCTCCACATTGGCGAGATTTCCGGACAGTTCCTTTAATTTCGTGTATGCCTCACCGGTCCGCTCCACGCCCAGAGAGCCCCATGTGAGCTGGGTGAAAGTGTCTTTTAACGTCACAGTTCCCAGTGCCGAACTGTTTGCGCTGGGGGATGTCTCCATATACATGGCCAGGCTCTGGGCATCGCTGTACTTGTATGTCTTTGAGGAAAACTCCTCCGCCAGTGCCAGCATCTCGTTCACATGGCCCTGGTCCTGCTCCACGATCCGCATGTAATACCAGGCCTCGGATCCGTCGGGAAGACTCGCGCAGACGCCGAGAAGATACTCTTTTCCTGTCTCGAGAAGATTCTGGATCAGAAGCTCTGCACTTACGGCATTTTCGCTGTCTCCATTTATGGCTGCATCAAGAGATGTGACCTGGGTGCGCTCGATCAGATTTTCTGTGTCGAGGCTGCGGATCTCATAGCGCAGTCCCTGGATCTTTGTCGTACCGGCAAACCGTACCTTGAGTTTCCGGTCTTCCGGAAGTACGATCAGGCTGCCGCGGTCTGCGGTCACACCGCGCTCCTCCGTCTGGCCGAACACCGGCGCCATCTCCCGCTCTCCCATCGTCGCATAGAGTACCGGAAATTTCGCTTTCTCCATCGCCGTGTACTCCGTGATTCCATGCTCTTCTTTCTTCCCAACTGGGTGTATAAAATAAACGATCACTGCCGCCACAAAAATAAGCAGCAGGATCATGACTTTCTTGCCGGTCTTCATCTTACTGTTCCTCGCTCTGTCTATCTGTCACTGCTCTGATTTTCCATTCTGTTTAAGATCCGTCTCCTGTAGATCTCATTTATAAACAGTACCTGTAAAAGATCCTGTCCTTCTTTACCACCTGCGGTCTCCTCCGGATGACGCTGTCTCACTTTTGAAAGCTCCCGGTATAAGAATTCCCGGTCCGGGTATTCGTCATACATGGGACTTCCAGGGTATTCCAGAAGATCGCATGCCTCCTCCGCCAGGATCTGGTTCTGCTTTGCCGATGCCGGATAGAGACCTCGAAGATAATCTATCTCTGACCGGGATTCATTTCCGGTCAGCTCCGTTTTTCCGCTCTGCTCCTCTCTACGGTAAAGCATCCAGGGGACTTTCTTTGGCCCTTCGGACGAACAGGTCCTTTCTGGGTTAAAAATTCCGTAACCCTTTTTTACTTCCAGGGGATATCCCCGGTAAATCTTCTCCATAAAAACGTTCCCGCTCCTTTGCTGATCCCTATACAGGATTATCATATGCAAAAAGAGCGGGAAAGCTACCATTTCACTTTACTATGATCGTACCATGATCGGCTGATCAGGCTGTTCTTATCTGTTTGCAGACAATATTGTAAACGTACATCCTCTCAGCGCAATGCTCTTAGAACAGTTTCTTCGGGTAAACGCCTGCATCTACCAGCTTCTGGATTGATGCGACAACTGCCGGTTTGTCTTCCTTATAAGTAACTCCAAACCATTTATCCTTTGTCTCAAGCACACGGACAGTTCCTTTTCCACTGTGGATGCACTCGTCGATCACTGCCGGAAGAAGATACTCCGCCTTCAGATCTCCCTCTTTCACATTAGAAAGGAACTCCGGGAATCCCTTTTCCAGTTCCTTTACGAAGGATGCCGGGAGACCGAACATGTTCATGGAGACATGCTGATCTTCTGACACGATAACCGGATTCCCGTCGTGGTCTGCCGCGTGCATGCCGTCCTCGGCCTTATATACATCATATGTCTCTGTGACCTTGGAGAGGTATCCATTATTGTCCACAGTGCACACGCCGCGGGTTACAGGACCGTTTTCGCTTAAGGTGTTGGAGAGGATAAATCCTGCCATACACATATCGAAGGTGTCCTTCGTATCATCCATCTCATTTACCATGTAATCATGGACGATCCTGAAACCTTCTTTTCCGTAATAGTCATCTGCATTGATGACAAGGAACGGCTCCTTAATTAAATTTCTCGCCGCAAGGATCGCCTGACCGGTTCCCCACGGCTTCTTTCTTCCTTCCGGAACAGAAAATCCCTCCGGGAGATCGTCCATCTCCTGGTACGCATACTCTACCGGAGCGATCCTCTCGATACGGTTTCCGATGATCTCCTTGAAATCCTTTTCCAAATCTTTTCTTATAATAAAGATAATTTTATCAAATCCTGCTTCCAGGGCGTCATGGATCGAATAGTCCATAATGATCTCACCGCTCGGTCCAACCGGGGCAAGCTGCTTGATCCCGCCGCCAAAACGGCTTCCAATTCCTGCTGCCATGATGACAAGAGATGTCTTTTTCATGTAACAGTCCTCCTTTATCTGATGATTCTTCTCACACTCACTTGAAGACATCATAACACAAACCCCGTGGGTTTTCAATCAGACAAGTGCTTCCCCGCGTTTTTTAAGAAAATCGTAACTGTTATTTTACTTATATATTCTCGAATTTTTATTCATAATCTGCGAACTTCTTCTTTGTAATACCGGATTCTGTAAAACAGCTTTTTCTGTGTGGCAGGAAGCTTGAAAGCTGCGCTTTAAAGTTCGATCATGTCGATCAGTTTCTGAAGTTCGTTGATAAACATGGATGTGTGATATCCGTCAGCGGCTGCGTGGGCGATGTTGACGCAGAATGGCATTGTAAGTATCCCGTCATGCTCTGTGAACTTACCGCAGGTAATAATTGGAAACAGCATCGGGGTTCCGCTCTCTGTGTAGGCGGAATAACAAGTAAAGTTTAACCACGGCACCATGGAGATACAGTAAAAGTTCTGTGGCTGTCCCGGTTTTGCCTTTACGGCTTTTACGTCTTTGTAGGTCTCCATGTCATCTCTCATATTTTTATAGAAGGTTTTAAAGTCTTCCGTGTATCCGGTCCAGACATCGGAGAAGGTATGGTCATCCTCATGGAAGATCGTATAATTCGGATGAAGGATATCGTAGTATCCCGGATTTCCTTCCTTGTCCCGTCCCATGCGGAATTCTTTTGTCACTGCGATCTGTTTTGAGACACAGTAGACAAAGGCAGGATAAAACTTCAGTCCTTTTTCTTTTACCTGCTGGTGCAGCTTCGTGATATCTAAGGACACAGTCACACTGTAGCCGCATTTTAACAGGTTTGTATAATAATCATAATGGGAGTTTCTCTCCCAGGTGGTTCGGTCGATCGGTGTAAATTTCATATGAATCTCCTTTAAAAGTACCCGGATTTTCTTTTCTATAAAAACTGGTAATTAACTTATATAAAAACAGAATCTTGCGTTTACAACGAATATTTAACTCCTAATACCAAACATTCTGCTGCCTGCAAGATCCTTTTACATTTTATACAATTCTTACCTTTCCAGTACTTCTGCCATGCATGTTTTTTTATTGCATACGACTCCATAATACAGGATTCTTTTCATCCCTTCCTGTCGAAACTCATATCCATAGTCTTTATCCTGTATCTGCTTTAACGCTTTTTGAACCATTTCTTTCTCATGGCCTGCTTCCGCATATTTCACTTCAATAACAATTCCTGTGCCAGAATTTGAGATCCGGATCGTAATATCACTGAATCCGTCCCCTGACTCCCGGTTGGATCTGACGATCCAGTCACTCTTATAACTCAGAATTCCAAGCAGGATTCCCTGATAAAAGTTTTCTTTCCGCGAGTGCTGTACAAAAGTGTCTCTGATACTGATCGTCTGTCTCATATATTCTGTAAATAGAGCTTCTACCTGTTCTGCATTTCCCGCTTCCAATGCGCTGCAGAATGAATCGGCCATCGTTCCATCGTTCTTTACATTTTTCTGGAACATTTGCAAAATATGTTCTGTGATGATGTTGCGGATCTCCTGATTTGGAATTGCCAGATCATATCGGTTTCCAACCGGTTCCCCTCTCTGCGTTAAATACCCTGTCATAAACAAAGTACTCCAGAGATTGTCCATAGATGAATACAATTCCTTATAGGTAAGTTCCTGATTAATATTTTTTTGAACCGAACCACCATTAACAAGAAGTTCCAGTTCTTCTTTCGTTACTCCCGTCTGATCTTCCAGTCCATCAATAAAGTGGTAGATCATTTCATTTCCGCTTGTATTCAGCCAATAATTCTGAGGCGGAAGATATGGATCTTCAATATGGTCACTGCAATAATTGATCACATCCCACGGACAATAAACATCCGCTTTTCCGAATCGGTATCCATCATACCAGTTCTTTACTGTTTCATAATCCGAATCCAATTCGTAATAGTGAAGCATATCTCTCACTTCATCGTCTGTAAAACCGAAATATTCATCAAATGCAACTTTTGTGATTGGAAATATCTTAAAATTATTAAGTCCTGTAAATATACTCTCCTTGGCGACACGCAGACACCCAGTCAGGACCGCAAATTTCAAACTATCATTTGTTTTCAGAACATTCTCAAATAAGTTCCGAATCAGCAATGCCATCTCGTCATAATATCCATTCTCATTTGCCTTTGCCAACGGAACATCATACTCATCAATAAGGACAATGACTTTTCTGCCATAGCTTCGTTCGAGCAATTCCGAAAGTTCCTTTAAACTGTATACAAGTGTATCCTGCGTCATACCGCGGTCCATTAATTCTTCAAACAGCTTTTTGTCAACATCACTGAGTTTCTGACTATCCAGGGAAATAAATGCCCGCCTCGTCTCTGCATTCATGATTTTTACAAGGCTGCTGCAGGCACCTGAAAAATCACTGGCATTTACACCTTTCAGGCTGATGGAGATCACAGGAAACTGACCCATATATTTTTCACATAGTGCTGACTTCTGCGAAATATACAATCCCCGGAAAAGTTCAGGGTCCGCCCCAATTTCAAAGAAGCTGCGGAGCATACTCATATTCAGTGACTTTCCGAAACGCCGCGGGCGTGTAAATAGGTTAGCCTTTCCCCACTGGCTCAAAAGCTGTTCGATCAATTTTGTTTTATCTACATAATAGAAATTATCTCTTCTTATTTCTTCGAAATTTTCGATTCCTACCGGAAGTTTCAAAAGCTCTGTCATATGTATCTCCTCCTTTCCCTGTGCTGTTTTCTTCATTTTACCATCTGGCATTTGCACATGCAAGTTGAATCATTTCACTCCACTCGTATTCTGCCGGAATTTCCTGTTACAAAAAAGCACTCTCAGTACAGGCCGATTACGGTCTGTTCCAAGAGTGTCTCTGATGCATATTCCATATTTTATTTTACACGATCTTACTTCCGTTCGCCGTCATCTTGAATTTCGCTCCGAGCATTTCACACGCACGACGGCACATGAGCATGCGCTGTAAGAAGATCTCGAAGTACTCCAGCATGGAGCAGATGTTTTCGTCAATCTTCAGGTTCAGGGTGATCACTTTCTTTTCCTCGTTTACCTTTAATTTTGCCTCTGTAACTGCATAGTTTACGCGGTCGTGGATATCAAAGGAGGCCATCTCCTTCTGGCGGACGCGGTTTCTGCGTACATCCGTCTTGTCGGCGATGATGAGCGCCGCGGAGATCGGATCTACAGCTCCGCCCGTTGACTCATCATGGTTTCCGATCGCGGAGACGATGATCGCGCGGTCTGTGATCGGAAGATCCGTCTTTTCCAGGATCTGGGATGCCAGAAGGGCACCATACTCCGCATGGGCATGCCGGTTGATCGCATTTCCCATATCATGCATGAAACCGGCGATCTTCACCAGCTCGATATCGTGATCTGAGTAACCGAATTTCTTTAAGATCATTGCTGCCCGCTCCGCAACCATCGCACAGTGCGCGTCCGAATGATCCGTAAATCCCATAGTCCCCAGATTGTCGTTTCCTTTTTTCAGGTAAGCTAAAACTTCCTCGTTTTTCTTGATTTCCTTATATGTCATATTCTTTTTCCTCTGCCGCAGTCGACCCAGCTCGTGACTGCTCTTTCTTTTTTCTCTCATTTTCACCTCTATATCATATAGCGGAAAAAAGAAAGGAACAATCACGCTCTGGTAAAAGAATGTAAAATCTGTGTAAAATGTCACTGTACACGGGTAGGAATTTTCTGAACTGAAAATTCCGTATAATACAGTGGTGGTAGTGGATTTTGCCGATTTGGAATGCGAAGCATCGGCAAAATCAGTTACTGTTTGCGCAAGGCGCGAACAATAACTGTAAAGTTCTTCTTGACATATGTACGAAATCGTACTATGATTCTAAGTACGATTTCGTACATCGACAGCTGCAAAACTGTCGATGGGAAAAACATGAATTTTCCCTCGGGCAGACACAGTCAAAAAAACTGAAAGGGCACACGATGAATATTTCACTTTCCGACCACTTTACCTACAAAAAACTCCTGCGGTTCACGTTTCCGTCTATCGTCATGATGATCTTAACCTCCATCTACGGAGTTGTGGACGGTGTTTTTGTCTCGAACTTTGTGGGTTCCGAGGCCTTCGCCTCCATCAATATCATTATGCCGTTTCTCATGATCCTCGGTGCCATCGGCTTTATGACTGGCAGCGGCGGCAGTGCCCTGGTGGCTCTGACCTTCGGGATCGGGAATGAAAAAAAGGCAAAGGAGATTTTTTCTCTCCTCGTCTACGTTCTGATCGCGGTGGGCTTCCTCTTTACGGTAGGCGGCGAGATCCTTTTAGCCCCGATGGCAAGACTCTTAGGCGCTGATGAGATTCTCCTCCCCTACTGCGTCCGTTACGGCCGGATCATCCTGCTGGCTCTGATTCCCTTCATGCTGCAAAATGTATTCCAGAGCTTTCTCGTTGTTGCGGAACGCCCGCAGCTCGGACTCCTGATCACCATCGCGTCAGGACTCACAAATATGATTCTCGATGCTTATTTTATCGCCGTTCTGCGTCTCGGCGTCGTGGGCGCTGCAGCCGCAACGGCGCTCAGCCAGTCCATCGGCGGACTGATCCCCCTGCTCTACTTTATCTTTCCGAACAAGAGCCGGCTCCGTCTCGGAAAGACCCATATGGACTTTAGTGCCCTGTTGAAGGCCTGTACAAACGGCGCTTCCGAGTTTATGACGAACATCTCCATGTCCATCGTAAACATGCTCTACAACTGGCAGCTCATGCGCCTTGCCGGTTCCGACGGTGTTGCCGTATACGGCGTCATCATGTACGTGAGCTTTATCTTTGCGGCGCTCTTTATCGGCTACTCTATGGGAAGTGCCCCGATCGTGGGCTATCACTGCGGTGCGGGAAATAAGAGCGAGCTAAAGAATCTGCTCGGAAAAAGCTTCCGGCTGATTCTGACCTTCCAGATTATCCTGACGATCGTGGCGGAGGCAGGTGCCCCGTTTCTTGCGGGAATCTTCGTCCGCTATAACACGAACCTCTTAGACATGACGGTCCATGCATTCCGCTCATACTCGATCTCCTTCCTGTTCATGGGCTTCAGCATCTACGCATCGTCCTTCTTTACGGCACTCAACGACGGGTTCGTCTCCGCTGCGATCTCCTTCTGCCGTACCATGATCTTTGAAACGGGGGCTGTCATCATCCTGCCGTTTTTCCTCGGTGTTTCCGGGATCTGGTACTCCATCATAGCGGCGGAATTTATGGCGGTATGCCTGTCGCTCTTCTTCCTGATCCGGAAAGCAAAGAAGTACGGATACACATAGACTGATAGCCCGTGCAGGCGGATGCAAAGCCCTGCACTGCCCCCATACACTTATATTTTCAGGAGATCTGCCATGTACTCTGCATTTAAAGAATTCTACAACCTGCTCAGCCAGGTCGACAATGCCTACCATGACGCTGCATTAAAGCTCGGTCTCACGGACAGCGAGCTTGATATTCTCTACTCCCTCAATGAACACGGTTCCGGCTGCAATCAAAGTATCTTTTACAAAGAGACCGGCACCACAAAATCCACGATCAACTCCGCGGTACGCAGGATGGAACAGGCCGGTTATCTGTACCTGAAACCCGGAACCGGGAGGAACACCTGTGTTTTTCTCACTGAAAAAGGAGAGGAACTCATGAAAAATACCGCCCATCGCCTGATCGCCATCGAAAATGCGATTTTTGAGAGCTGGTCTCCCGAGGAGCAGCAGCTCTTCATGAAACTGAACCGGGATTTCGCGGTCAAATTCACGGAGGAGACGGAAACCATATAGGCTGTGATAAAACAGAATGTATCTTTTGTGTAATAGGAGCTTCCGAGGAATCCCTATTACGCAAAAATCAGCGCCTCTGAAAAAAATTCTCAGGAGCGCTGGTCTTTTATGTCTATATCATCTTACTCAAAACTGTCTGTAACTGTTCAGTACCTCACAGTTACACGCAAAAATCCATTCCAAATCGGCTGTGCCGATAGGATTTTTGCCTTCTAGTCTAAGTTTTCTTACGGTCAGCGCAGTAAATGCGCAGACCTACTGATCAATTAAAACTGTCTCATAAGATTTACCATCTCGATCGCGGAAAGTGCACAGTCATATCCTTTATTTCCGCCTTTGCTGCCGGCACGGGCGATAGCCTGCTCGATGTTCTCTGTTGTCAGGACGCCGAAGAGTACCGGCATCTTCTCTGCCAGTCCCACCTGAGCGATTCCCTTGGAAACTTCACTGCACACATAATCATAGTGTGTGGTATCACCGCGGATCACAGCGCCGACACAGATGATCGCGTCATACTTGCCGGACTTTGCCATGGCAGATGCCGCAACCGGGATCTCGAATGCGCCCGGAACCCAGGCCGCCGTGATATTTTCTTCCTCTACACCGTGGCGGACAAGTCCGTCAACCGCTCCGCCTAAGAGCTTATTTACGATGATCTCGTTGAAACGGGAAGCTACAATCCCCACTTTCATGCCTTCCGGCGCTACAACTTTTCCTTCTAATACCTTGATATCTTTCATGATGATTCTCCTTTTCTTATGCTTTCTGCTATTCAGAAGTCTTCATAATTACATGCAAAATTCTATTTCCAATTGCCCAGCACCTCCGTCCGTACGGGATGCATGCCGCCGGTGTGCAGGACTTTCCATTCTATCACACTTTGATTTTCGTAAAGATATGTCCCATCTTGTCCTGTTTCGTCTTCAGATAGAAGCTGTCGTACTGCTGCGGATCGATCTCGATCGGCACGCGCTCATGGATCTCAAGTCCGAAGCCGGAAAGTCCGTAGATCTTCTCCGGATTGTTCGTGAGAAGTCTTAAGGACTTCACGCCGAGATCCCTTAAGATCTGTGCCCCGATCCAGTATTCCCTGAGATCCGGAGCAAAACCAAGCTTGATATTGGCCTCCACCGTGTCAAATCCCTGCTCCTGAAGCATATACGTCTTCAGTTTGTTGATCAGACCGATGCCGCGGCCTTCCTGGCGCATGTAGAGGATGACGCCACGGCCTTCCGCCTCCACCTGGCGCATCGCGGTCTGGAGCTGTTTTCCGCAGTCACAGCGCATGGAACCGAACACATCTCCGGTGAGGCACTCGGAATGCACGCGGCAGAGCACATCCTCGCCGTCCCCGATATCACCCTTCACAAGCGCCACATGGTGCTCGCCGGTAATATCGTTCACATAGCCGTAGATCTTAAAGTGTCCGTACTGGGTCGGCATGTCCGCGCAGGCCTCCTGCACCACATGTTTTTCATGGACACGGCAGTAATCCTGCAGTTCCTTGATCGTGATAAATTTCAGTCCGTACTCCTTCGCCAGCTTCCACAGGTTTGTGGTCCGCATCATGGTTCCGTCCTCTTCCATGATCTCACAGCACACGCCGCACTCGGAAAGTCCCGCCAGACGCATGAGGTCCACAGTTGCCTCGGTATGGCCGTTTCTCACGAGCACTCCGCCCCGTCTTGCTACAAGCGGGAATACGTGTCCCGGTCTTCTGAGATCCTGGGGCTTTGTCGCCGGGTCCACGCATTTCATCATCGTGTAGGAGCGCTCCGCCGCGGAAATTCCTGTTGTCGTGTCCACATGGTCAATGGAGACCGTGAATGCCGTGCAGTGGTTATCCGTGTTCTCGGATACCATCTGCGGAAGTCCCAGCCGCTCTGCCACTGCCGCGCTCATCGGCGTACAGATCAGTCCCTTTGCGTGGCTTGCCATGAAATTGATATTTGCCTGTGTCGCAAACTCTGCCGCGCAGATCATATCTCCCTCATTCTCCCGGTCCGGGTCATCTGTCACGAGAATGATCTTTCCCGCCCGCAGATCTTCGATCGCTTCTTCGATTGTGTTGTATTGCTCGTTCATATTTTCCTACCTTTCCAGAGTCCTTTATTAAAAGTTTTTCGTAACTATTCAGTGCCTTCATAGTTACACGCAGAAATCCATTCCAGATCAGCTTCGCTGATGGGATTTTTGCCTTCCAGCCCATGTTTTAAAATCCATATTTCTGAAGAAACTCCATGCTGAGCCCCGAGTTTCCCTTCACATTTCCTGCGGCATTTTCACCGTCAGGCATTTTTCCCCTGTCCTCACCGGAATTTCTTCCGATATCCACAAATTTCTGAATATATTTCCCCACAATGTCGTTTTCCAGATTGACCGGATCTCCTGCTTTTTTCTTCAAAAGCGTTGTCTCCTCGCCGGTATGCGGGATTACCGACACCGAAAAGTTCCTCTTTGTCACCGCCGCCACCGTGAGGCTGATCCCGTCGATGCAGATCGACCCTTTTTCCACGATCAGATCCAGGATCTTATCCGCACATGCGATTGTGACCCAGACTGCATTCTCTTCCCGTCTCATCGATTCGATCTGCCCGGTTCCGTCAATGTGACCGGAAACGATATGACCGCCGAACCGGCCGTCCGCCGCCATGGCCCGCTCAAGATTTACATAACTTCCGTCCTGCAGTGCTCCGAGGCTGCTTCTCCTCACAGTTTCCGCCATCACGTCGGCGGAAAACTCGTTATTTTTCATATTTGTGACCGTAAGGCAGACACCATTGACTGCGATGCTGTCACCGATCTTTGTTCCTTCCAGAACTTTTTTCGCTTTTACCGTCAGCGTACCGGAATTTCCGCGCAGGGAAAGTGCCTTCACCTGTCCGAGTTCTTCTACGATCCCTGTAAACATGCTCTCATTTCCTTTCCCATTTTCAATCTGCTGAATATCTGAGCATCAGATCATCCCCGATCGTCTCCACCTGTCTCAGTGTCAGCATCACGGCTTCCGCCGGATGCGCCACACCGATCCCGGAAACCGGAGTCTTCGCACCGGCGCCGCCGAAGATCTTCGGTGCGATAAACGCGCAGATCTCGTTTACGATCCCGGCTGACAGCGCCGCGTCATTTAAGGTACCTCCGCCCTCTAAAAGCACGCTGTCGATGCCCTGTTTTCCAAGATATTCCATGAGCTTTCTAAGATCCACACGCCCGTCTGCGTCCGGGACCGACACGGTCTCCACGCCGGCCGTGTGAAGCTGTTCCTCTTTCTCTTCCGCTTCTTTACAGCCTTCCCCGGAATGCTCCCCCGCATACGCTACGATGGTCCGGTACTCCTTTGCCGTCTTCACGATCTGTGAATCCATTGGGATCCTGAGCCCACTGTCGCAGATGATCCGCACCGGACTCTTCAGCCCGGGGATCCGGACGTTTAACATCGGATCGTCTGCCAGGACCGTGCCGATCCCAGCCATGATCCCCATATACTGGTGGCGCAGCTCCTGCACCTTTTTCCTTGCGCTTTCTCCTGTGATCCACTTGGAGTCGCCGGTCCGCGCAGCGATCTTTCCGTCCGCCGTCATGGCGTATTTCATGACCACATAGGGCGTTTTCTTTGTGATATAATGAAAGAATACCGGATTTAACGCATCGCATTCCTCACGCATAAAGTCCTCTTCCACCCGGACTCCCGCTGCTCTTAAGATCGCCGCTCCTTTTCCTGCTACCAGGGGATTCGGATCTCTTGAACCGATCACAACTCTTGCGATCTTCTGCTCGAGGATCGCCTCCGTGCAGGGCGGTGTCTTTCCGTAATGGCAGCACGGCTCTAACGTCACATAGAGTGTCGCGCCCTCCGCACTTTCCGTGAGCGATGCAATGGCGTTTCTCTCCGCGTGAAGTTTTCCGCACCGCTCATGATAACCTTCCCCTATGATCCTTCCGTCTTTCACGATCACAGCTCCCACGAGGGGATTCGGACTCGTCCAGCCAAGTCCCCCTTTTGCAAGCTCAATGGCCCGCAGCATATAATCCCGGTCCGTCATCTTTTTCACTCCTTTCCGCAAACCTGCCTTACGGGCGCAATCAGGAAATTCCATAGGAATTTTCTGTTAAAAAAATCCCTGTAAAGCAGATGCCTACAGGGTTTTTCATATTCGGTCCGTTGTTTCATTCGGAAATATAACTTTTCTGCAATTCACAGCTTTCCCGGATCAATCTCCTGTTACACAAAAAAGCCCTGAAACAGTTTCCTATTCCAGAGCTACTGATCCGATCTTCCGTGATCCGGAATTCCTCAATCCCGTCCTCTTTTTCGAGCACCGGATCGCTTCCGCATATCACAAACAAACCTGAAATTCTTCTTTCATCCAGACTATACTGTCGGCCCCGGAATCTCACCGGATCATACCTCTCGGCTCGCGGGCTTTACCGCCGGTAGGGACTTGCACCCTGCCCTGAAGACTTATTATTGAATTGTCCCTTTCGCTGACCGTCATTTCCATCAGCGGTTGTTTACAATATACTCCCGTTCTCCGTATTTGTAAAGTATTTTCGATAGGAATTTTCACAGAGGATCCCTTTGCTCAAAATTCTTGCATGGTACCTAATTTCCTGGTATACTTGATATATTAAGCACTGTCTATTTTCGCAGCATAAGGAGGAAATTCGATGTTCAACTTTAATTTCTATACCCCGACCCGCGTCGTATTCGGAAAAGAAACCGAATACCGGATCGGAAAGCTTGTAAAAAATGTAAACTGTAAAAAAGTCCTGCTCCACTACGGAAGCGGCAGCGTGATCCGCTCCGGTCTTCTCGGACGCATTAAGGAATCCCTGGACGCGTCCGGAGTCACCTATGTGGAGCTTGGCGGTGTTGTCCCAAACCCACGTCTTTCCTTAGTCCGTAAGGGGATCGAGCTCTGCCGAAAGGAGGGCGTTGATTTTCTTCTCGCTGTCGGCGGCGGCAGTGTCATCGACTCCGCGAAAGCCATCGGTTACGGTCTCGCGAACGACGGTGATGTCTGGGATTTCTATGAGCACACCCGTCAGGCATCCGCATGCCTTCCGATCGGCGTTGTTCTGACGATCGCGGCTTCCGGAAGTGAGATGAGCAACAGCTCTGTCATCACAAACGATGAAACACTGGAAAAACGCGGCTACAACAATGATATCTCCCGCCCTGTATTTGCTGTCATGAACCCGGAGATCACAATGACTCTCCCGCCGTACCAGACAGCCTGCGGCTGCACCGATATTCTGATGCATACCATGGAGCGCTATTTCACAAACGGCGGAAATATGGAGATCACCGATGCCATTGCGGAAGGTCTTATGCGCACCGTGATCACGAACGCGAAGATCCTTGTGGACGATCCAGACAACTATGACGCGAGAGCCGAGGTGATGTGGTCCGGAAGTCTCTCCCACAATGGCCTCACCGGCTGTGGAAACGATGGCGGAGACTTTGCCTCCCACCTCTTAGAGCATGAGATCGGCGGAATGTTCGACGTTGCCCACGGTGCGGGTCTTGCGGCGATCTGGGGCAGCTGGGCGAGATATGTGATCGATAACTGTACACTGCGGTTCGCGAAATTTGCAGTGAATGTCATGGGTATTGAGCCTGGAAAAGATGATATGGAGACGGGTTTAAAGGGCATCGAGGCCATGGAAGACTTCTACCGCGCCATCAGTATGCCGACAAACTTAAAGGAACTCGGGATCGACCCGACAGAAGAACAGCTTGAGACCATGGTGAAAAACGCGAGAATCGCTGCAGGCGGTCCGAAGGGATCCGCGAAGAAGCTGGAAGCGGAAGATATGCTTAAGATCTATCAGATGGCTGCAGGAAAATAGCAGAAATCTATCAAAACCATATGAAGAAAACCGGGATGCCGCCTATCTGCGCAGCATCCCGGTTTTCATATAATACCATGAATCCTTGTTTTTTATAAAAAAACGTGCCTTGGCACATTCCCGCGCCTCGCGCGGTCGCTTGCGACAGTCTACATCTTCGCGTGAGTGCGCATCTTTGGAATTCCTCGGAATTTCCTGTTACATAAAATAAGACTGCCGTCCAGCATAAGCCTACTGATACGGCAGTCAATTTTTTCATCTACACGTAATCTCTGACCAGAAAGACCGGCTTGATCGCCATGATCTCGTCGAATTCCTCCTGGGTGACGGATACATCCGCGTTGATCTTTTTCAGATCATTTTTTACAACGTCAAACGCGTCCTCCACAGACTCGGCGCGCCCCTCACGGACAGCACGCTGCATCCGCTCTACGGTCACCGGATGAAGGTAACAGGCCGGGACCGGAAGTCCGAGATGGAGGCTGTCCACATACCCCGTAACGGCTTTTTCCGCCGCTGCAAGACGTTTTTCGATGGCTTTCCGATTATTCGTACTCGTCGGCATGACATTCGCTCCGGAGAACAGAAAGATCGCCGCCATTCCAAAGAGGACAAAGTATACGGCAAACGCATCGTGATTCATAAAGGAGAATACGCCGTATGCAAGCGCCGCCGCCCCCATGACTACCATGAATAAGGCAAGCCATTTGTAAAACGGCTTTGTCTTCTCATACGTTCTCTTTTTCTTTGCCGCATTGGTGAGCTCTGTGAACAGGGACAACCGCTTCGTGAGGGCTGCTTTTGCCTGTTCCAGGACATTTACCGTCTCCTTCGCCTGCTCAGAAAGCGGAATGAGACATTTCTCCGCCTGCTTTTTCTCAGCTTCCGCAAGGCGCTTTTCCGCCGCTTCACTCACGGTCTTTATCTGCGGGAACCGTTCCTTCACGGATGCCACGAAAGCGTCCACCTGATCCTCATATTTAAAGTTGCACTGTTTTTCCTTACCGTCCTCATAGACAACCACCAGGTACGGCATGGTGGCAAACAGGCCTTTTCCGGTAAATCCGCCTTTGCTCATCGCCACGCGCTTAAAGACACGGGAGACGGAAGATACCGGGATGTAGAAGCGCCGCTCCAGATAAAAGCTGTTGAGGTACAGAGCCTCTTTTCCGATTCCGCAGGGACCGATCTTCTTACAGTGCTTTTTGTCCTCTGAAAGAATACTCTCCGGAATCTCTTTTTCTCCAAGTTTTGCCGGTTTTAAGAACATAACTCTCGCCTCCCAAATACTGAATAACCAGTATAAGCTGCCCTCAGCCTTTCGCCGGGGCAGCTTATACTTTCTGCATCATCTGCAGTCAGACACTCCCAGCTTTGCAGCCTGTCTTTCGTGTCATTATAATCTTACATTATGCTGTCTGTTTCTTCGTTGCGCGGATGAAGATTCCAAGGAATACGACCGCAAGTACGATACCTACCGGGTACGCAACTGCAGTACCGAGGTTTAAGCACTCTTTTGCACAGAAGAAATATGTCATGGAAACAGCGCTCATGAAGGTTGCCGGAACTGCTGTGAGCCAGTAGTTCTTCTTTGCCTTGTAGAGGTACATGCTTGCTGTCCAGAGAACGATCATAGCCAATGTCTGGTTTGTCCAGCTGAAGTATCTCCATACGATGCTGTAATCCATATGTCCAACGATAGCGCCGATTCCAAGTAACGGTACGCAGAGAAGCAGACGGTTCTTCCAGTTCTTCTGGTCAACCTTGAACCAGTCAGCAAGTGTTAAACGTGCGCTTCTGAATGCTGTATCACCGGAAGTGATCGGGCAGGCGATAACACCTAACATAGCAAGAGCAATGCCAACACCGCCCATGGTCTTCTGGCAGACATCATAGATGGCTGCGGACTGACCGTTCTTCATGATCTCTGCGAGACCTGTGTTTAAACCACCTGTCACTTCGTAGAGAGAGCATCCTGCTGCTGCCCAGATCAGGGCGATAATACCTTCGCATACCATTGCGCCGTAGAATACGAAATGACCCTGTTTCTCAGATTTCATACAACGCGCCATAAGAGGTGACTGTGTTGCGTGGAAACCGGAGATCGCGCCGCAGGCAACGGTGATGAACATGAAGCTCCATACCGGTGTTCCGCTCGGATGCATGTTTCTGAAATTGCTCCAGATCTCCGGGATCACATATTCCGGTTTTGTGAAGATACCAAAAGCAACACCGAGTGCCATGATAATCAGGCAGATACCAAAGATCGGATAGATCTTACCGATGATCTTGTCGATAGAAATAAAGGTTGCGATAAAGTAGTAAGCCAGAATGATCCAGAGCCACATCTCTTTGTTTACGACAAGGCCCTGTGCTCCGCCGTTGCTGAACAGGGTTACGATCAGACCGGCCGGACCAACTGCGAAAACAGTACCGACCATGACAAGAAGTACAACACTGAATACACGCATCACGTTCTGCATCAGGCTGCCGAGGTAGATTCCGCATACCTCTGAGATCGAAGCACCATCATTTCTCTCGGACATCATGCCGGAGAAGAAGTCATGAACACCGCCGGCAAAGATCGTACCGAAGGTGATCCACAGAAATACGATCGGTCCCCACAATGCACCCTGCATGGCTCCGAAGATCGGGCCCAGACCAGCGATATTAAGAAGCTGGATCAGAAAGAGTTTCCATTGGGGCATGACTACGTAGTCGACACCATCGTTGATTCTGACTGCCGGTGTCTCTCTGTCATCCGGACTGAAAATGTTATTTACGAGGTTGCCGTAGACAAAGTAACCTCCGATTAAAAGTGCCAGACAGACGAGAAAACTAATCATACAAATCCCTCCTTGAATATACATTATGCTTAGTTCTTTTTCTTTAAGCAAATATATTATAGTATATTTTGCACAATATTTAAAGATGACCTGCATGAACAGCATGGTTATCTGCACAAACGGCACTCCTTTCGTCATGAACGGAGTGCCGCAGCTTCTCTTTCTGTCAGCTGATCTTCAGCAGCTGTTTTAATGTTTTCAGTTTTTCTCTTCCCACCGGGAGTTCCCGGCTCTCATACCCCTTCATATGTACGGAAAGTCCGTTTCCGCTGCCTGCAAAAAGTTCCGAAATAAATGACAGATTTATGAGATAGCTCTTATGGATCCGGAAGAATCCGAAGTCCGCCAGCTTTTTCTCAAGTTCTCCCAAAAGCTGGTTGACCTCATAGGATCTCGATGTGGTGTGGACCACACATCCGTGTCCGTCGGTCTCCGCATACACGATCTGGGCGATCTCCAGAAACAGGATTCCGCGGCTGGCCGTCACAGGGATCTTGCCGAATACCGCTGCTTCGCGCCTCTCTTCCATACCTGCGTTTTCCTGCTCTGCTCCCTGTTTTTCTGCTGCTGCCGGTTCCGTTTTTCCCTCCTGCTCCTCCATTTGCCACGCAGGATCAAGTTTTCCTTCCCCAATGCATTTTTTCACAACATGGTGCACCCGCTCCGGATCGAACGGTTTTAAAATATAATCATCGATCTCCATCTCGTATGCTTTCGCGGCATACTGGGAATAGGCGGTAGCAAAGACGATCTTCGCCCCGGGAAACAGTCTTTTTGCCGTGGCCGCCAGCGTCGTCCCCTCCATGTCCCCGAGGTCCATATCCACAAAGATCAGATCAAACGAATCCGCCTCATTAAACATCTTTAAGGCGTCCGATCCGCTCTCCGCTTCCGTGATCTCACAGTCCGGACGCACTTCCTTCACCCTGCGGATCAGCATTTTTCTTGCCGGTCTCTCATCATCGATCACTGCGATCTTCAAAACATCTCCCCCTGTCTCTCATAGTTTCCCCAATTTATAAAATAGTCCGGTCGTAACTGTTCAGTAGGTCTGCGCACTTGCTGCGCTGACCGTAAGAAAACATAGGCTGGAAGGCAAAAATCCCATCAGCGAAGCTGATCTGGAATGGATTTTTGCACGTAACTATGAAGGTACTGAATAGTTACGTCCGGTCACAGTATTTTCCTGTCAGCCCGCTGCCTGATGCGGAATACAGAACGAAACCTCCGCCCCGTCATCCATATTCCGGATCTCCAGCCCATAACGCTTTCCGTATGTACTCTTCAAACGTTCATTCACATTTTTTAATCCCACGCTGCCGGTCTTGTTTCCTGTCAGGATCCTCTCTGCCTCTTCCGGTTCAAAACCTTTTCCATGGTCTCTGACCCCGATCCGCACCAGCTCCTCCCCGGTTCCGCTCTGCACCCGTTTTGCCGAGATCTCCACTCTGCGCATCCCGTCTGCGCTGTTTCCATACCGGACAGCATTCTCCACGATGGGCTGCAGGATAAAAGACGGAACCTGACAGGAGAGACCGTCTTCCACGTTGATCTCCACCCGGAGCTTCTCCTCAAATCTCGCCTTCTCGATCTCCAGATACGTCCGGACATGATTGATCTCCGTATCGATATCCAGCATGTACTGGTCATTCTCCAGAGTCTGACGGTAGTAGGACGCTAATGTTAAGATCAGGTCACTGGCCTTTCCCGCGTCCTCATCACAGATGCAGGAGATCGTATTCAGCGCGTTGTAGAGAAAATGCGGGTTTACCTGGGACTGCAGCGCCTTAAACTCCGCTTTTTTCCGCAATTTCTTCTGATATTCCACATTGTAGACTCCTAACTGTGTGGAAAACATCTTCGCAAGTTCCTCCAGAAAATCCCCGATGCTCCGTTCCACACGGCGTCTCTTTTTCACGACAATGGACAGACTTCCGATCTTCTCATCTCCGGTCATGACCGGAACTGTCACCGTCACGAGGGAGTGAAACAGCGGCCGTATCTCCTCATCGAGATCTTCCTCCCAGATACATTCTGCTTTCATTCCTTTTGCCGGTCCTGTCAGATGTTCCAGAAACTTTTCCCGGCGGAAACGGCTGTCATCGATCAGGGAGCTCACCGCCAGAACTTCCTTTTCATCCGTTATGATCACCGCCTGACATGGGATCTCACCAAAAATGATATCGGTCACAGCTTCCATATTTTCCCGCTTTCCGAAACCTTTTCTCAGATAGACGAGACTCTTGTCCGCGATTCCCATGGAAAGACGCATCCGCTCCGCAAACAGACTGTCCTCGCGCATATACACCATATCAAAGGTCTTGAAAAAGAGCACCATTCCCACAGAATTCATGACAATCATCGGGACGGCAATCTTTCCCACAAGCTCCATGGCCGCGCCGAGAGGCTTCGAGATCATCAGAATGATCACCATCTGCAGGATCTCCGCCTCTGCAGTCAGGAAAAACAGATCGACGCTGTCCATCTCTCCTGTCTTGTACTTTTTATAGACCAGACTTCCCAGCACGCCTTCCACCAGCGTTGAGACCGCGCAGGAGGCTGCTGTAAAGCCGCCGATATCAAACAGGAACCGGTGGGCTCCGGCGATGAGTGCCGTCATCATTCCGACAAACGGTCCTCCCATGATCCCCGCGGTCAGGACGCCGATGACGCGGGTATTGACGATGGCCCCGCCGGTCTTTGTCCCTGTGTAGGTCGACACGATGCTGATGGCGCCGAAGATCACTGCCAGCGCCATCTTCTGGGCGATCGTGCTATTCTCTCCCCGGAACAGCTTCCGCACCGATGCCATATTGGTGAGCAGCGTTGCCAGAAGCACCAGCAGTCCGATATTTAAAAGCATGTTGAAAAACATGGTTCCTGTCATAAAGCTCCCCCTGTCCCCGCAGACTGGATGTTCTTGTCTGCCTCTTTCACATGTTTTTATCATATCATATTTTTCTGTTTATTTGTTCAGAAAATGTGAAGCGCGGTCGCTTGCGACAATCTACATCTTCGCGTGAGTGCACATCTTTGGAATTCCCCGGGATTTCCTGTTACATAAAAAAACTCCGGAAGACCTGGGCTTCTTCCCTCAGGTCTTCCGGAGCTTTGCACACCGACCGTAAACCAGGCCGGTATTTTCCTTATGAATTGTAGATATCCTCGTTTAACATTCCCTCGGATTTCGCAACGTAGATCGCGGTTGCGGAGTCACCGACAACGTTAAGCGCCGTTACTAACATCTCGATCGGGCGGTTGATCGCAAGGATCAGGCTGTATGCTAAGAGTGCACCGTCGTTGATGTAGCCAAGGCCAGAAAGGATTGTGAACAGGATGATCGCGCCTGCGCCCGGAGCTGCCGGTGTACCGGCGGATGCGATCAGGGCTAAGAGAGCGATCACGATGAGCTGGGACAGGGTTACATCGTATCCTGCGCAGCCTGCGATGAACAGAGTCGCAACGACCTGCATGATCGCGGTACCATTCATGTTGATGGTCATGCCGAGCGGAAGTACGAAGGAAGCGATCTTCTCATCAACACCGAGCTCCTCTGTAGTTGTCTTCACGTTAAGCGGAAGAGCAGCCGCACTGGAGGAAGTGGAGAATCCGAATACTGCTACACGGAAGATCTTCTTTGCAAACTTCACCGGATTCTGCTTTGTTGTAACTGCTACAAAGATCGGGTATCCTACGAAGAGGAATAAGAGAAGCAGGATAACGGTTACGACAACGTATGCCAGAGCCGGTTTTAAGTGGTTGATTCCGTATGTCGCGAATGTTCTTGCAAGGAGAACGAAGATCGCGAACGGACCGAACTTTGTAACAACGTAGTTTAAGAATACAACAACGATATCGTTTACTTCTGTGATGAGCTTCTTTAATGTTGCGCTCTTCTCGTCGCCGACTGCCTTCATGCAGAGACCGAGGGAAACCGCTAAGAACACGATCGCGAGAACGGAAGTGTTTGTACTGAATACCGCTGTGATATTGGACGGAACAATGTTAAGGATCACATTTAACGGGTTGGAACCGGTAGATCCGGCAGAACCTTCAAGACCCTCCACCTGAATATTGAACACACCGGCATTGTAGATCATGATTCCGACTACGCACGCCATAAGTAATGCGAAGAAAGAGCAGATCAGGAAACCTGCGATCGTTTTTACGGAAATTCTGCCGAGAGTTCTTGTATCGGAAATCTGTCCGATCGCAAGTGTGATGGATGTGAATACCATCGGTACGATGACAAGCTGTAAAGAACGGATAAATAACTGACCGATAATATAGAAGATACCGAGTGCCTTTTCAGCGCCTGCCGCTGTGATGTCCTGGAACAGGATGCTGTTGATCGTTGCCCATACGGCTTCCTTGCCTGTGCTGTTGAGGTTTTCTCTTAAGAACATTAACAGAAGACCTGCTACCAGACCGCAGACGAGGGAAATACTCATTCTGACAGCGAGTGAACTTTTCTTTTTCTCCATGTAATCCTCCTTTTTTAACCGCGCAACACACCCGGAAACATAAGCTTTGGGGCGGCTCTCCAAAACATTCCTGATATGCAGACACAGGCTTAGACTCATTGCCCGCATAAAAATCTCCGGGACACTGACAGGTTTTTCTCGATCCCTGTCAAACTATCCCGGAGATTATATCGTAGTCTGAGCAATTCCGCAAGTAGGAATTTCAAATTTCTTTATGTTTTTTTTACAGAAATTTTATTTACTGGAATCGGCTGCCGGAACAGGCTCCAAAGTCTGTGTCTGATCCAGTGCCGCATTTAACTCCCGGAACGCCGCCGCAAGATCCTGCTCGTTGCCGTCTGTGTCATAGATCCTGCCGTACTGCTCGTGGGAATACATTTTAATATTGTCCAGTGTCACGCTTCGGTCTGTCGTGATCGAGAGATTGTAGTTTTCCTGCCACGGGATAGAACACTCATAATTTCCCGCTTCCGTCACCTGGACCGACTTTTTAGCGTCACCGATCTGGAAGGTGACCTTCGCTGCACCGTTCTTCGGTGCCGCCCAGAATTTTACATAGATCTTGTCCCTTTTTCCAAGACGCCCATGGACATTCTGGCTGAGCACACTGTCTTTTGACAGGGTGACTGCCTTCGACCCGTCATGTTCCGTTTTCTCAACATTTCCGGTAGTATCCCACCCCGTGAGTCCCAGAGCGAACTGGCCATTGTATACACAATCATTTACATAATTCCGGTATACCCAGAGACCGTAGCCGCAGGTAGTATCCTTTAAGATCGGAGCGGTATTCTTCACAAAGTCCGCCACCTGGGACTCCTCGATCTGGGTATTGTAGGAGAATGCCTCTGTGGAATCCGCATAGAGGAACTGCTCCATAAAATACTTCTTTCCGCTCTTTTCCACCAGACCGTTCATGCTGTTCTGCATGGATGCCAGCGCTGTTTCCGCGGAAATATGGTCTCCTACGTTCTGCTGTCCGAGGGACACGCTGTACATAAGAGCGGAGTACTCTGCATCGGCACACGGATACGTGGCGGAGTGGGAATAGTAGGTATGGCTTCCGTCCAGCTGGTAGATCGGGTCGCCGTCGGACCGGATTTCCATGGATAGTCCCGGGAACACTTCCTGACTCTCGGAGAGGAGCTTATTTAAAAAGCTGTCATAGAACTCAAAAAACAGCTTCGCCTCCGGGCGCTTTCTCTCCGGGATCCAGATCTCGGAATAATCCTGGAATGTCTTTCCGTAGACCGCGCCGATCTCCGCAAGGGAGTAGTGGGCCTTCAGGTAATCCTGATATCCGCATCTGGATGCCAGACGGATACTGAGGGCTCTAGTGAGATCCCGGTCCATGTTTGACGTATAGTCCCAGAAGTCCTCCCAGGTAATAAATCCACCCTGAAAGTTCCCGTAGTCGGATACCCGGTCATAGATCGTCTTACAGTAATCTATCCACATCTTCCTGTCATTGCTTCCGTCCTGCACCACACCGGCATATCGCTCCGGAAGGGACGCTTCACCGCTGTAATCCCAGCAGTAACCGATCCGCAGCGTCACCATAAGTCCGTGGTCATCCGCGCACTTCATGACCTGATCGAGCTTGGCGAAAGCGGCCTCGTTATACATATTCCCCATATCCCCCGGCTGAAACTCTCTCCACGGGATCACGAGAATGATACTGTTGAAACCATCCGCCTTGATGCGGGCAAAATTTGTCCCCATGTTATCATCTTCTGTGCCCCAGTAGTTGATCGGCCAGGCATCGCCGAAGTAGGTCACGGATTTTAAGTATTCCGGAAATGCCGCCTGCGCTTCCATCCGAAGTCCGGGGATCCCCGCCATCAGAGATGCGGCAGCTAAAAGCGCTGCCGCTGGTCTTGCCAGTTTTCTTATGTTCATACAATCACCTTTTATAACTGTTCTTCACAGCTTCCTTTTTTGTTTCTGGTATGTATCGGCACACACCGATTCCCGTTTACTATACCACAAGACAAAAAATTCTGCAAAAGTTATCTTTGAAAAAAAACTGCAAAATTTATCCTTGACTAATTCGGGACTTGCGGGGATACTTTTATTAGGAATCATTGTAACTGTTCAGTAGGTCTGCGCACTTGCTGCGCTGACCGTAAGAAAACATAGGCTGGAAGGCAAAAATCCCATC
>ENA-UPWP01000014-UPWP01000014.1-human-gut-metagenome-genome-assembly--contig:-NODE-14-length-192892-cov-69.543993_pt1 | contig 192892 bp, 177 predicted proteins | sample MGYA00250052_ERZ773380 | MGnify/ENA primary metagenome ERZ773380 (study PRJEB29103, sample SAMN06112063) | human gut metagenome | biome: human gut; feature: ankylosing spondylitis patient; material... | reverse complement strand
GAGAAGTGAAAGTGCTTTTCGACCGTATGGTTTACGGTATGATGGGGGAGAACTCCTGGGGAATGCCCCTTCCGCTTCATAAGGGCAAGAAAGCGATTGTGGTAAGCACTTGTACTACCCCTTATCCTTTCAATATTCTCTATAATCAGACGCACGGTGTGGTGAAAGCTTTCAGGGAGATTCTGAAATGGAGTGGTTTCAAGATTGTGAAAACCATTGAGAGGGGAGGTACTAAGAAGCATCCTGAGCTGACGGAAAAGGATATGCGGAACTGCAAGAAAGCAGTGCACAAATTATTGTAAAGTATTGAAAAAGTCAATATGAGTAGAAAAGAAGAATATAAATTGCAGAACGAACAGTTTCTGGAGCAGTTGCGTACGGCAGAAGGAATCAAGGAATTGCCTTGCGGCATACTTTATCGGGTATTGGAGGAAGGCAGAGACGGTCCGACACCACGTCTCAACAGTGTAGTATCTGTGCATTATAAAGGCACTCTTATCAATGGGCGTGAGTTCGATAATTCGTGGAAACGGAAGTGTCCGGAGGCTTTTCGTCTGAATGAAGTGATTGAGGGCTGGCAGATTGCCTTGCTACGAATGCATCCCGGAAGTCGTTGGATTGTATATATCCCTTACACCATGGGATACGGTACACGTACCAGTGGACCCATTCCGGCGTATTCCACACTGATATTTGAAGTGGAATTACTAAATATCTCGTGACACTGCTGAACAATTTGCTTTTTTATCTTGTTCTCATATAAGAATTTAGAAAAACTCAATAGGTATGAATATAGATAAGAAAGCAGGGCATATTGACCCGAAAGTAGCATTGTCCCAGGCAGAACATGAAAAGGGAACAGTACCCGGACAACAGATTGGCCTTTACGGTAATGCAGACAAGAGAGATGTTCGTCAGGTCGTAAAGATTCTGAATCCTGACAAAAACAGTATGGAGAGCAGAGGTTAACCCTCTGCTTTTTTTATTACATGCCTCTTTCTTCGTCGAGTCCAGATGATTTGTTGGAGGGTTTTGTATCTTTGTACCCGGAAATGAAACTCTTAAAAACAAAAGCAGGATGCTACGGAAAGGAGACCTCACTCAAGGAGGCATAACCGGTACTTTATTACATTTTACCCTACCCATGATGGTAGGGTCTTTTTTGCAGCAATGCTACAACATTGCAGATACGCTCATTGTAGGCCAATGCATTGGTGCAGGGGCGTTGGCGGCGGTCGGTTCGGCATACACATTGATGGTTTTCCTTATATCCGTTTTGCTGGGACTGGCGATGGGCAGTGGCACTGTGTTCTCTTTACATTATGGTGCCGGAAACCATGTAGCACTGCGTCGTAGCATATTCAGTTCGTTTGTACTGATAGGTATCGTGACATTGATACTGAATGTAGCCGTTTTTATCTGGCTCGACCCTATTCTCCGGCTGTTGCAGGTCCCGCAAGACATATACGGCATGATGCGCAGCTACTTGTGGATAATCTTCTGCGGTATAGTTTTCACCTTTATCTATAACTTCTACGCATCTCTGCTGCGTGCAGTAGGGGATTCTGTCACTCCGCTTTGGTTTCTGGCAGTTTCTGTCGTTCTGAATATAGCGCTCGACTTGTTTTTTATCCTACAACTGGATTGGGGGATTCAGGGTGCGGCTGCGGCCACTGTCCTCGCTCAAGGAGTAGCTGCTCTGGGCATCATCATTTATACTTACAGAAGGCGTCCGGAACTGCGATGGCATCATGAAGATATGTGTTTTGACCGTACTTGCTTGAAGGAAATAGCTTCCTTCTCTACACTGACTTGCATCCAACAGTCGGTGATGAATCTGGGAATCCTGATGGTACAGGGACTTGTCAACAGCTTTGGAACAGCGGTAATGGCAGCTTTTGCGGCAGCTGTGAAGATTGACTCTTTCGCCTATATGCCCGTGCAGGAATTTGGGAACGCCTTTTCCACCTTTATTGCACAGAACTTCGGGGCCGGACGTTACGACCGTATCCACCGGGGTGTTCGCAGTGCATTTGTCACGGCTGTTGTTTTTTCGCTCCTTGTGTCCGTATTGGTTTTCATCTTTGCCAAACCGTTGATACTTATCTTTGTCCGTCCGGACGAAACGGAGATTATTGCGGTGGGAGTGGCGTACCTACGCATTGAAGGTGCTTTCTACTGTGGCATCGGTATCTTGTTTTTGCTGTACGGATACTACCGGGCCATCCGTATGCCGGGCATGTCTGTTGTGCTGACCGTGCTGTCGCTGGGCACCCGTGTAGTTCTTTCTTACTGGCTTGCTTCGATACCTGAGATTGGGGTGACAGGCATCTGGTGGTCCATCCCCATCGGCTGGCTGATTGCCGACGTGGTCGGTATCTGGTGCTATCGGTATGTTAAAGGAGTTAGAGGGAGTTAAAAGAAAATCCGGCAAATTTGCTCCACTGTCCTTTGGATATTTTCTTGAGCAAACTCGGGTTGCATGGCCTGCTCCAAAGAGATGGGAGAGGGGGTAATGGAGAATACGCCCCGGAATCCGGCTGCATTCAGTATCCCGGCATCCTCTATCGCTCCTGCCAGCAGGATGACGGGAATATGTTGCCTCCTTGCTTCCTGCAAGATGCCCGAAGGTACTTTCCCCATAAGAGTCTGCCGGTCCGATTTCCCTTCTCCGGTGATGAGGAGGTCGGCATCCTTAATCTTTTCTGCAAAGTCCAGAGTTTCCAAAAGAAGCTCTATGCCGGGTTTCAACTGTGCATCCAGAAATGCGTGGAGACCGCCCCCCATACCGCCTGCCGCACCGGCACCGGGATGCAAGGATACGTCTTTGCCGGTAGTGTGGAATATGACGTCTGAAAGATGCTGCATGGCAATATCCAGTTCCTTCACCATATCCGCGTCTGCTCCTTTTTGGGGAGCGAATACGTGGGCTGCTCCATTGGGACCGAAGAAAGGATTGCGTACATCACACGCCGTCGTGAAACATGCCTTTTTCAGTGCGGGATGGGCAGAAGAGCTGTCTATGGAGCTGATTTCCGATAGAAGGGCACCGCATAGGGCGATGCCTTTTTCCATGCTTCCCACTTCGTGTCCTTCTTTATCGAAGAAACGGAATCCCAATGCTTGCAGCATTCCCAGACCGGCATCGTTCGTGGCGCTCCCTCCAAGTCCGATGACGAAACGGAGGCATCCCCGTTCCAAGGCATCGTGTATCAGTTCGCCCGTTCCGAAGGTGGTGGTTTTCATCGGATTCCTTTTGTCGGCAGGAACCAGTGGCAGGCCGCTGATGGCAGCCATTTCTACGAATGCGGTATTGCCGTCTCCGGAGATGCCGTAACTGGCATCGCACGGTTGCATCAACGGGTCGTGGGCACGGACGGTGATACGTTTTCCGTTACTGGCTGCAAGCAGGACGTCGAGCATGCCTTCTCCACCGTCGGCCACGGGGAGCACGATGGTCCGGCATTCGGGACATGCGGCATGTACCCCTTGGGCGGCAGCTTCTCCGGCTTCTGCCGAGGTGAGACATCCTTTAAAGGAATCAAGGGCAATCACTATCTTTTTCATAAATGCGGTCTTTTATAATTTCGTCATGCTTCGGATGACAAGTTGTACAATTACAAAGGTATATACAAAATTTCATTTCTTTTTCATACAAGCATGAAAGTTCTCTCTTCGGTTTGCATTATCTTTGCAGCATGAGCGAAGATACGTATAAAACCATCGTTGCCCCTTCCGAGGGCATTTACACTGAAAAGCGCAGCAAGTTCATTGCTATTGCCCTGCCGGTGCGTACAGTAGAGGAGGTGAAGGCGCATCTGGAAACTTACCAGAAGAAATACTACGACGCCCGCCACGTGTGTTACGCCTACATGTTGGGCCATGAGCGGAAGGACTTCCGTGCCAACGACAACGGCGAGCCATCGGGTACGGCAGGCAAGCCGATTCTGGGACAAATCAATTCCAACGAACTGACGGATATTCTCGTCATCGTAGTGCGCTACTTCGGCGGTATCAAGTTGGGTACGAGTGGACTGATTGTAGCTTATAAGGCTGCTGCCGCCGAAGCCATTGCCGCTGCCACCATCATTGAAAAGACGGTAGATGAGGCGGTGACTTTCCTCTTCGAATACCCCTTCATGAACGATGTGATGCGGGTGGTGAAGGAGGAGGAGCCGGAAATTCTGGAACAGTCGTATGATATGGACTGCCGTATGACGCTCCGCATCCGTCAGTCCATGATGCCGAAGTTGCGGGCACGGTTGGAGAAAGTAGAAACATTGAGGTTTGAATAATACAACAAATGGGATAAGAGCCCCTTTCAATAGGGAAGTTGTTCGTTTCCTTTAACGGAACAAGTTGTTTTGTCCTTCGGAACAGACTGTTTTCTTTGCGGAAACGGCATCACTCCTTATGAAAGGCTGACTCCCTCCTTTAAACAAAAGAAAGTTTATGGCATTTAGTGCAACAAAAAGAGAACTGGGCGAGCTCTACACCTTCTTTCGCCTGCTGGCGGATGGAGCCGTGTCACTGGGTACACCGAAAGCTGAAAAAGACGAAACCCTGCGCTGGCCCGTTGCCTTGATACAGAGGGAAGAGCATGACGGTACGCGCCGTTACTATATCGAAGCGCAGGAAGTGCGCGTTGTCAGCGGAACTGCCGGGAAGGACGGTTCGTTTGTTCCGGGCGAGAAGGAGGAACTGCGTTTCCCCCGCGAAGACTTTGGTGATGCGGCAGAGTTGGTTCTGCATCTGCTGAAGAACGTTTCGGGCGAGGAAGTGGAAGTGTCCGAAGGTTTGGAAGCCTTTTTGGATGCTATCAACATCTTCGACCTGGAAGCAAAGACGGAGGACCGTACCGACTTCTCCGTTGCCTTCTGGCATCCCGAAGCACCTCTAACGGGCTTCAATGTCCGTTGTCGTCTTACCCCGATGAATCCGTTGCTGGACGGAGGGCGCACGGCGAATCTGAAGCTGGAGCAAAGCGGTGTCAAGTTTGCCGTGCCCACGGTGAACAAGGTGAATGCCCTGCCGGAATCTCCTACGGAAGTGGCAGAACGCATGATGATGATTGAGCGACTGGGCGGCGTGCTGAAGTATGCCGACGTTGCCGACCGCGTGTTCCGCTGCAACTTGCTGATGATAGACCTCCACTTCCCCCGCATGCTTGCCGAGATGGTACGCTTGATGCACTTGGACGGCATCACCCGCATCAGCGAATTGACGGAGCGCATCAAGGAGATGAATCCGTTGAAGATAAAGGACGAGTTGATAAACAAGCACCGCTTCTACGAGTTCAAGATGAAGCAGTTCCTGCTGGCACTTGCCCTCGGCATGCGCCCTGCCAAAATTTATAACGGTACGGACTCTGCCGTCGAAGGCATCTTCCTGACGGACGGCAGCGGGCAGGTACTTTGCTACCACAAATCCCGTCCGCAGGTCTTTGCAGACTTCCTCTATCAGAATACGCGTTTGGAGAAAGGTGCCGTAGAGAAAGATAAATACGGCTTCTTGGAGCGCGAGAACGGCGTCTGGTACTTCAAGCTGAATGTAAAGATTGGGCTGGTGAAACGGTGAAACAGCCCCACTGAACACGTACTGATGTGCATTATCAACTATCAATTCTCAAATAAATAAATAAATGAACGAGACATTACAAACCATCAAGGCACGCCGCAGCGTCCGTGCCTATACGGAACAGCAAGTTTCCGCAGAAGATTTGAACCTTATCCTTGAGGCGGCTACCTATGCTCCCAGTGGTATGCATTTGGAGACGTGGCACTTTACCGCCATCCAGAATAAGGAGGTGCTGGAAGAGCTGAACGATAAAATCAAAGGTGCCTTTGCCAAGAGTGACGACCTCCATACACGGGAGCGTGGACACAGCCAGACTTATTGTTGCTACTATCATGCCCCCACGTTGGTCATTGTCTCCAATGAGCCGGACAAGTGGTGGGCCGGTATGGATTGTGCCTGCGCCTTGGAGAACATTTTTCTTGCAGCCAAGTCCCTCGGCATCGGTTCCTGCTGGATTAACCAGTTGGGGCAGACCTGCGACGACCCCGATGTCCGCGCTTTCTTGACAAAGCTGGGTGTACCCGAGAGCCATAAGGTATATGGCTGCGCAGCCCTGGGATATGCTCCCGCCGATGCTCCGGTGAAGGAGAAAAAGGTGAAGGAAGGTACGGTGACCATCATCCGCTAAACAGAGATACCCGCAGGAGAGGTGGCGGTCAGGTAATTAATCATACATGAAGCAAAATAACGTATAATTCCGCCACTCTCCGTTGGGCTTCCTCTTCACAGAGGAAATGGGTTATCGCTGCATATTGATGATGCCGCTGTCCGTATCACTGTTGTTCAGCCCCTTGTTGCCTGCCTTGTGCTTGCGTCCGAACTCGAATGTATAGCCCATGCGCAGTACGACCATCTGTCCCGTCTCCCTGACGAATGTTTCGGAACGGAAAGGAGCCACTTCACTGATTCTTTCTTTTCCCACCTTATAGTTATTGGTGAAAGGAAACATAATGCCGATTCCCGCCTGAAGGTTCCGCCGGGTGTACATTGCCATGAATGCCGTCTGGTTTTCGTTCTTCTTGATGGTTTCGCCGAAGAAATTGTTCTGCACTTTCCGGAACTGCCCGAGCAGCGAGAAGTCTTTATATTGCACTTGCGCCATCACGCTGTAATAGAATTCATCGTACATATGGCTATAGTTCAAACCTTCCGACCAACTGCGCGTATATCCTCCCGAAGCATAAAGCGTCAGGAAATCCTTCAGCCCGAACAGCGTAGCGCCGTTAATGCCGACCATCAGTTCCGCATTCAGGCTTTGGAACGACCGCTGGTTTTCATCTTTCAGTATCAGTTTGCCGTCCTCCACGAAGATGCTTTCCATGATGGGATTGTCATAATACTGGTGGCGCACGCTCAGATTGGCGTTGAACTGCTTCTTCGAATAGCTGTAAGACAAGGAGTTCGTGAACTGTTGATACGTTTTCAGTAACGGGTTGCCGCGGACTATCTGTATCGTATCCATCGCCTGCTCTACATCCGTCAGCGAGCCGAGCGACGGTATGGCAGGACTGATGTTGAACCGGTAGCGCAGGAATCCCGCCTTCTTCAGATTATAGCTCAACCGCACGGTGGGCGTGAAGGTATAGTAAGCATGCTCTTCCTCGCTCTCCTTGAACCAGGCACGTGTCATGCCTACGCTGCCCGCATAGCTGAAGTCCTTTACCTTGCCCTGCACCTCGAAGAAAGCGGATGTCTGCGACTGGTCCATCTTCGAAGTGGTGGGATTGGAACCTTTATACTCATTCTCCGTCCGCATCTGATAGTGGCGGACACCGTCGCTCAGCTTCACCTCCTTGAAGTTCTTTTCATAAATGGCTTCGCCGATGACGGAGCGTTTGTCGCCGTCCACTAATGTCTGGATGTCTGCCAGCGGTGCGTTCTCGTCCTTGTACTCCTTGTATTTCCGGTTGTTCTTGGTATGGATGAGCGTTCCCGTTACATTCACCTGGATGCTCTGCTGATGGGGCAGGGTATGCTGGAAGTAAAGGTCGAGCGCCGGAGAGTAGCTGGATGTGTGGTTGTTGACGTACGAATAGATGGACTCCGTGCTGCCCGCTGCCCACATCTTGTTCAGCTCATTCTGGTAGGGGGCATTGCTGAGGTTGTTACGGAAGATGGCATTGAATACATATTTGTCCGCTTTCGTCAGATTGTACGTCAGATTCAGGTTGTTGATGAAGCTCAGGGAGGGAGACTCGTCTTCGATGCCTTCCTTGATGCGGTCGATGGTGCGGTCGCCCAGATAGAAGGTTTCATGGGATTCGAGGCGGCTGTGATACTTGCCGTTCTTGTTGAAGTAGTCGATGCCCCATTCGGAGTTCTTGTAATTGAACTTCGCGCTCAGGAAATTCTCTCCCCATAGGGTGTGGGGCGAATCGGAGAGTTGGAAGTTCACAACACCGCCCGTTTCGCGGCGGCGCAGGATAATGTTGACTACGGCGCCCAGTTCATCGTCTCCGTACTGCTTGCCGGGGTCTTCGATGAACTCCACACGCAGTACGTCTTTGGCTCTGACGGCCGCTATCTCCTTGTCTGTCACTTTAATGCCGTTGATACGGGTTTGTACGGCCCCACCACCGCTGACGCTCATGCTGTTGCTCAGATTGTCCACTTGCAGACGGGCAATGCCGAGATTGTTCAGCAGGTCGTAGGCACCGAACGAGCGTTTCAGCTGGCTTTCGGAAGGCAAGATGATTTGCCGGTCTACCCGCTGCAGCACATTGCTGGCAGATACCGTCACTTCACCGAGGCTTACGGCATCTTCCTGCAACTGTACATTGCCCAGGTCGAGGCTTTTATTCAGTTTCAGCAGTATGTTTTCACTTTGGAGGCCGATGAAGGAGATGGAAAGGCGGTAATCGCCTGCCTTGATTTTAGGGAGGGCGAACTTGCCTTGTGCATTCGAGGTTACTCCGGTCACCAAAGTAGAGTCTATGGTCCATAATGACACATTGGCGGCTATAATTGCCTCTTGCGAAGTGTCCGTGACGCGTCCTTTGATGGAGAGGCTCTGTGCCTGCGTACGGAGTACGGAGAGGGCAAGCAATAGTAAAAAAAGTTTGGTTTTCATAATCGTTTGTATTAGTCTGTTACTGTTGGATAGGGATGCAAAAGCCACTCCTTCCGTTAAGGAAAGATGTTGAGGCTTGTATGTCAGTTGTTTATACTTTCCTCGTCTGTCCGATGAAAGTCAGGAATGCATGAAGAAATAAATCTCGTACATCAGTGTCGAAACTTTGACAATCGTAAGTCCGAAGAGGAGTCCGAAGGTAATCCATAATGCAGTCTTTGCGTATCTCTTCATGAACCGTCTTTTTTAAGTTTGTTATATCGTTCTGTTATTTCTTCTATACTGATGCTGAGCAGCTCCATGCTGCGGAACATGTCGGCAAGCTGGTTTTCAAAAAACTCTTTCTTCTGTATTCGCATCACTTTCTTCACCGCATCTTTGGAGAGGTAGAACCCCATTCCCCGTTCCGGGTAGATGATGTCCTCCGTCTGGAGGTATTCATAGGCCTTCAACACGGTGCGCGAGTTCACTGCCAGTTGTGTGGAGAGCTCCCTCACGGATACCACCCGCTCTTCCGCCCGCCATTCGCGGGTGAGAATCTTGCTGAAACAGAAGTCTACAATCTGCTGGTATATCGGCTTGTTGGTCTTGAAGTCCATAGGCTACAGTTGTTTTTCTTTGAGCAGGAAGTAGCTCGATGCCCATGAACCGAGCAGCACACTGATAGGAGCCGCATAATTGCAGAAAGTCACGATGGCTTGTGCACCGGCCGACAGCGGATAGTTGGTGTGGGGCCATGTGGCAATGTTATCCATCCAGTATCCGTCCGCTCTGGCTTCGGGCATGAGGGAGGCCACAAAAGTTACAATTCCTATGCAGACGGCAATGGAGCCTACAAAGATGGTGAAACTTTTCAGCAGGACTTGCCGGCTGAAGGCGAAGTATCCGATGAAGGCGGAAGCATGCAGGATTACATAGGTCAGTATCTGGGTGTTGTGTATCCGGAACATCGTGATGTGCGTTGCAAAATACTGCAGGAACTCGCTGCCGCTTAAGGACAGCAGACCTTTGAGGCAGGCTATCAGCAGACTGCAGAATAGGGGAAGCAGCAGCAGGTATTTTATCCAGATATGCAGGAACTTCTCGAATGCCGATGCCGGCAGCAGTATATCGAGAGTGGAGCTGTGTTTGCTGAAATTTGTTTCCAGCAGGCAGGGGGCCATGAGGATAAACCATAGTACGTAGCGGGAGAATTCGGTGGCAGAGGTATGTTTGCCGTAGTAACTTCCACCGCGGTTTATGTCGTAGAGGATGCACAGGATGCAGATGAACGATACGACGGCTGCCGACCAAAGCAGGTGTCTGCCGGTCTCATTCCTTTTATATTGTTCCAGTAGCAGGAAGCGTTTCAGATTAAAAGTTGCGTTCATAGTTCTGTTTGTATGATGGATTTTCATTGAAACATGCTCTTTATCTTTTCCGGTTGTTGCAGCACCGCTTTATACAGCAGTTCGATGTCCGGTGTGTTCTCTTCTCCGTCCTCGTTGGGGAGAATGGAGAAATGGCCCGACAAGTCTTGTTCGCTGTAGATGCTTTCTGCCGGCAGGATGTCCGTACGGGCAAAGAGAAGCCGGTTACTGATTTCGTCCAGCGAACGGTTCAGTAATATTTCGCCTTTGCCAAGGATGACGAGATGGTCCAGCAGATTCTCGAAGTCGTGCGCCTGATGGGTGGAGATGAGCAGCGTGCTTTCATCGTCGATGCTGCGGCTGATGATACGTTTCAAGGCTTGGCGGGAGGTGATGTCCAGCCCGTTTGTCGGTTCGTCGAGCAGGATGTATGGAGTATGCAGGGCAAAGGCGTATGCCAGCATTGCCTTCTTCTGTTGTCCGTAGGAGACGGAAGAGAGTTTTTGTTTCCGGTTGATTTTCAGCTCTTCCAGGTTCAGCTTGAATTCTTCCTGATTGAAATGTGGATAGAATACGGAATGGCGTGCAGCGAAGCTGGCAATGCTTTCGGTAGGCATCTGCAACTCTTCGGGCAGGAAGAAGTAACGGGCCAACCCTTCGGACTGTCTCTCTGCCGTGTTTCTTCCGTCTATGCTGCACTTTCCGTTTTTGGGAAAGAGTAGTCCGCAGATGAGATGCATCAGCGTCGTTTTGCCTACGCCGTTTTCTCCCAGAAGTCCATATATACCGTTTCCTATTTCCAAAGATATGTTGTTGAAAATAAGTGGATTGGACTTGTATCCGTAGCTTGTGTTCTCTATCGTTATCATAACTTTATTAGTGTTGTACTGATGTACAACACTGCAAACGTAGGGTAAGTTATGGAGAAAAGCAAGGGAAAGAGATACTTATTAACTTCTTTTAGCGGTTGTGCGCTTGCCGTTTGCTTACAGCATCTTCACCAGTATGTCCCATACAGCCACCATGTGGCAGGCTGAACCGCCCAATACAAAGAAATGGAAAACCGAATGCATGTACCGTGCCTTGCGCAAGGAGTAGAAAGCAGCTCCCGTGATGTAGCATACTCCTTCGGCAATAATCCAGTAGCAGGCTGTAGGGGAGAGGGCGAAAAGCTGCTTGAATACTACCAGTACGGACAGTCCCATCAGGATGTAACACACTGTTTCCACGTAACTGTGCTCCTCCATCTTGCGGAAGCTGACAACAGTGCCGATGATGGCGCATAGCCAGACGAAGCCGAACAGTCCCCAGCCCCAACCGCCGTCCTCTCTCAATGCAATGAGTGTGATGGGGGAGTAACTGCCTGCAATGTGCCAATAGATGGCTGCATGGTCCCAATGCCGCAAGCGCCGTTTCCACGGATTATGATGTTTCAGGGAGTGGTAAAGTGTGGAGGCAAGATAGGAGCCGCCCATGCCGAACAGATAGAGCCATACGCCGCATGCTGCCCAAAGGTTCTGTGCCTGGTAGCATTTTATCAGGAATAGTGCACTTACAATTACTCCCATGGCAATGCCGATGCCATGGGAGATGGAATTGATGGTTTCTTCTTTTTTACTATAAAATAGTCCGTTACGCTTTCTTTTCATCAGTCGAAGCATCCATAGCATGTGGGCAACAGTTTACGGTCTCCCAACGTGTTGTCTACACGTGCCACGTTCACCCAGAACTTGTTTTCGCGCACGCTTTCTATCGGGTAGGCTGCCTTTTGGCGGGTATAGCTGTGCTCCCATGTGTCGGCTACCACTTCGTATTCGGGATGCGGGGCATTCACCAGCACGTTGTCCGTCTTGTCGACTTCGCCGTTCTTCACCTCTTGAATCTCGTCCCAGATGGTCAGCATCACGTGGACAAAGTTGTCGAGTTCGGCAAGGCTTTCGCTCTCCGTCGGTTCAATCATCAGTGTGCCGTGTACCGGGAAGGAGAGGGTAGGGGCATGATATCCATAATCCATCAGGCGCTTGGCGATGTCGTTTTCGCTGATGCCCGTCTCTTCGTGCACCTTACGGCATTCCAATATCATTTCGTGTCCCACGAAGCCGGTAGCACCGCGATAAACAATGCCGTATGTATCCTTGAGGCAGGCTGCCAGGTAGTTGGCGCTGAGGATGGCTATCTTTGTGGCCCGTGTCAGCCCTTCTGTTCCCATCATGCGGATATAGCCGTAAGTAATGGGGAGGATACCTGCACTGCCGAAAGGAGCTCCGGACACCTGGTTGGCGGCATTGCCGAACAATTTGTGTCCCGGAAGGAACGGAACCAGATGCTCTGCCACGCAGATGGGACCTACGCCCGGTCCGCCGCCACCGTGAGGAGAGGCGAACGTTTTGTGCAGATTCAAATGGCAGACATCCGCACCGATAAAGCCGGGATTCGTCAAGCCTACTTGGGCATTCATATTAGCACCGTCCATATATACCTGCGCACCGCAGGCGTGTATGATGTGGCAGATTTCCACAATTTCCGTTTCAAAGATACCGTGTGTGGAAGGGTAGGTGATCATTAGGGCGGCGAGGTCCGCCTTGTTTTCTTCCGCTTTGGCGCGCAGGTCGGCCATATCCACATTGCCTTGTGCGTCGCAGGCGCAGGTCACGGTGGTAAAGCCTGCCTGGATGGCAGATGCCGGGTTGGTGCCGTGTGCGGATGCCGGTATCAGTATTTTGTTGCGGTGCCCTTGTCCTATGCTTTCCAGATAGGCGCGGATGACGCGAAGTCCTGCATATTCGCCTGCCGCACCGGAGTTGGGTTGCAGGCTGACACCGGCAAAGCCGGTAATTATCTTCAGCTCTTCACTGAGGTTGCTTATCAGTTCGCGGTAACCTTCGGCCTGGTCTTCGGGCACCAGGGGATGCATGTTCATGAATTCCGGACGGCTGAGCGGCAGCATCTCTGCGGCGGCATTCAGTTTCATGGTGCACGAGCCGAGGGAAATCATGGAGTGTGCCAGTGAGATGTCCTTACGATCGAGGCGCTTGATGTAGCGCATCATCTCCGTTTCCGTATGGTATTTGTTGAATACTTCGTGTGTCAGATAGGCACTTTGGCGCTTCATCTCCGCGCTGATGCTACTTGCCATGGGTACGTCGCTTGTCTTTTCCCAATCCCTTCCGGCGGCAATGGCAAAGATGGAGAGCAGTACATTGACGGCAGCTATATCCGTAGTTTCGTCAATGCTCATGCCTACATCTCCATTCTTGAAATAACGCAGGTTCACTTCCTTGCTTAGAGCGATGGTACGTATCTGCTGTGCCGAAATGGTGTCGGGCAGTGCAAAGCGGAGCGTGTCGAAATATTGTGCATTGACCTGCTTGTACCCCAGTCTGTTGATGCTCTTTTCCAGGAATACGGCAATGCTGTGGATGCGTTCCGCAATGGTGCGGATACCTTCCGGACCATGATATACGGCATAAAAGCCTGCCATTGTAGCCAGCAGTGCCTGCGCGGTACAGATGTTGGAAGTCGCCTTTTCACGCTTGATGTGCTGCTCGCGGGTTTGCAGCGCCATGCGGTAGCACAGCTTGCCGTATTTGTCTTTCGACCAGCCGATGATGCGTCCCGGCATATTGCGCTTGTACTCGTCGCGGGTGGCAAAGTAGGCTGCCGACGGCCCGCCGTAGAACATCGGTGTACCGAGCCGTTGTGTGGTTCCGAAGACGATGTCAGCTCCCCATTCTCCCGGAGGGGTGAGCAGGGCGAGGCTCAGAATGTCGGCGGCAACGGCCACTTTGCAGTTGGCCGCATGGGCTTTTTCCACGAAGGCGCGATAATCTTCCACGTTGCCGGCGGCGTTGGGATATTGCAGTACGCAGGCGAAGATGTCCGGCGTGAATTCCATTTCATGGTATTTTCCTATACGCAGCTCGATACCTTGCGGAATGGCGCGGGTAGTCATTACCGCCAGTGTCTGCGGGAAGACGGCTTCGTCTACAAATACCACGTTGGCACCCGATTTCTGCATGTCGCGCGGACGCAGGGCGTACATCATCGTCACGGCTTCGGCTGCGGCAGTCGCTTCGTCCAGCAGGGAGCAGTTGGCAAGGGGCATGCCGGTGAGGTCGCATACGGCAGTCTGGAAGTTCATCAGAGCTTCCAGGCGTCCTTGTGAGACTTCGGTCTGATAGGGGGTATAGGAAGTGTACCAAACGGGGTTCTCGAATACATTCCGTTGGATAACGGCAGGAGTGATGGTATTGTACCATCCCATACCGATATAGGTTGTGTAAAGTTTGTTTTTGGCAGCCAGTCCTGCAATGTGCTGTCCGAATTCATACTCCGTCATTGTCTTGGGCAGAGCCAGCGGTTCTTTCAGGCGGATGTTGGCAGGAATGGTTTTATCAATCAGCTCGTCCAGGCTTTTCACTCCTATTTTTTGGAGCATCTTCTCCTCGTCTTTTTCGCTGATGCCGATGTGGCGGTAGGCCAATAGGTCGTTTTTCATGGCTGTAATGATTTAAAAGTTTGCTGTATATTTACCGGAAGAACGGATTCTCCGCTTTTTCTATTCCTATGGTAGTCGGTGCTCCGTGTCCGGGATAGACAATCGTGTCGTTGGGCAGGATGAACAGACGGCTGCAAATATGCTCTATAAGTTCGTCGAAGTTGCCGCCGGCAAGGTCGGCACGGCCGATGCTGCCTTGAAACAGCACATCCCCCGAGAACATGCAGTGGTCTGCCGCGCAATAGTACACCAGGCTGCCTGGCGAGTGTCCCGGCACATGGATGGCTTCCAGTTCTGTATTGCCGAAGGTGATGATGTCTCCATCGTGCAGATAAGTGCCCAGGGGCACGGGGGCTTCCTGCAGTTGGAAGCCGAACATGCGGCTTTGTTTCGGCGCTTCGTCAATCCAGAACTCATCGGCCTGGTTGGCTTCGGCCTTCAGACCGAACTCTTTCAGCATGAAAGGATTGCCGAAGATATGGTCCAGATGCAGATGGGTATTCAGCAGATGTTTCACATTCAGCCCATTCTTGATGATGAAGTTTTTCAAGGCCTGCTTTTCTTCCTCATAAAAACAGCCCGGGTCAATGACGACCGCTTCATTGGTTTCGTCCCAAAGCACATAACAGTTCTCCGGGAACATATTAAATTCGAATCTCTTTATTTTCATATTATGTATTTAGATTTATCCCCCTACATATACTACTTTCTTTGTCTCGAAGAACTCCTCTTCAAAGAACTCCTTCAAGTCCCACAACGTGGTCTTGTTCTTGACGGGCATGGTTTCATTTCCCAATTCGCCCCCCTTGAGGCAAATCAGTCCGTTGGGCAATGCATTCTGCTGTTTGGAGGAGATGTTCTTGCGGATAATCTTCAGTAGGTCTGTCAGCGGCATCACGGCACGGCTCACCACAAAGTCGAACTTCCCTTTTTCCTCTTCTGCGCGGGCATGGCGGAAGGTGATGTTTTTCAGCCCGATGCTGTTGGCTATTTCGGAGGCTACGCGTACTTTCTTTCCGATGCTGTCCACCAGATGGAATTGTACTTCGGGGAAAAGGATGGCAAGCGGGATTCCCGGAAAGCCTCCTCCCGTGCCGAGGTCCATAATTTGTGTCCCCGGTCTGAACCTGATTACCTTGGCTATGCCCAGAGAGTGCAGCACATGGTGTTCGTACAAGTTCTCTATATCTTTGCGTGAAATGACATTAATCTTAGAGTTCCAGTCCAGATAGAGGTCGTAGAGTGCGGCAAACTGCCGTTTCTGTTCTTCCGTCAAGTCCGGGAAATATTTGAGTATTAAATCCATTGTGAATTTTATATTGATAGACAATTGATTACAGTTCCTATTCGCCGTCTGTTTTTATAGCGCTGCTTAATACAATGAATTTACCGTTCATCAGAGGGGCTATGTCCTCATAAGACAACGTGATTTTGGTTGCTCCCATTACGTATGGGGCAATTTCATATACATTATAATAGAAGGTGATTCCCGTTGGGTCCAGGTAGAAATTCTCGATAGGCTCCAGGTCACCGGTGGTGGCGTAACCCATGTCCTCCAGCTCTTGGCGGGTGCTGACGTTGTTGTCTGCCATCAGCTGTTTCCAAAGCAAGTCGGTCAGCGCTTCCTTATAGTCGCCTTCAAAGAGGTCGTCCAGGCGGATGGGGCTTAGGGTCTTTAGGTCGAGGTTGAGGAAGGTGGACATATAGATGCCGTGTGCGCCGCCGGTATATTCGTTGTAATCTATACGGTAGGTCAGTACCAAGGTATTGCACAACTGCACATGGCTTTCGATTCCTTTATAATAGGAATACCAGGCTCCTATGCTTTCTTCGTCCTCCTTGTCCTGCTCATCCTTTTTGTACATAGGCTCCAGGTCATTGCGGTAGTCGCCGACATATTTCTCCGTATATTTCTTGACAGCTTCTTCGGGTGTCATCGCCATGTACTTGTCGCCGAAGCAGGCGGAGAGGAAGAAGGCGTTCAGACTGTCTTTCAGCCTCACGTCGGATGACTGGCTGGCGTAGGCAACGTTGAGGATGAGGTTGCAGGCCGGCTTGGCTGTGTCTCCGAAGAGATGTACGGTTTCGTTTACTTGTATACTGTCGAACTCCAACGCGTATGCGTTTTTGTTCACGGTGTTACCGCAGGAAAAGAAAAAGCCGCTTGCCGCAAGCAGAAGGACAAGTAGGCTGACAGTTTGCTTTTTCATATTGAATTTCGTTTATAAATCAACATATCAATCAAAAAACTTTATCGACAAATATAGAACTTATTAACGAACTGCACACATAAAAAAGGAAAAATTAATTCCGGCAAACGGTTAAAACTTTCTATCTTTGCAGCGCTTATGAAGGAACTCCGTTACATACTGGCTGTACTCTTTTCCTCCCTTATCATTATAAGCGGAGTGGGGATTTCTGTAGTTCAGTATTGCTGTGCCGGATGCGAGACGACGCAAAGCTGCTGCACTTCCGGCTGTTCCAAATGCCATAATACACATCGTGCCTCACGGCAAACATGTAAGGATACCGGCTGTACAGCCGTCTACTACAAGGTGGATTTCGTGAAGCATGCACACGAGTCTGTTTCGTTCGTGCCATTCCTTACACTGTTTTGCGAGCAACTGCCGCTGTTTGATCACTCCTTGCCGCAGGTGGCTTGTACTCCGAGAGTTGTTTCAGGAGCACCGCCATATGTCGTCGGCTCGCGTCATTATCTGGCGCTCTATTCCACGCTTCTCATTTAGTGTTGTTTTATACGGGGCAATGACATGAATTGTCCGGAGGGAACTGTTTGTTTTTTAATCACTTCTTTAAGTATAAAACAGAAATGAAATATAGTTTGATAGCCATTCTTCTGTTCTCTTTCACCGCCTTGCAGGCGCAGGTAAAGGGAACGGTAAAGGATAATTTGGGCGACCCGATTGCGGGTGCCAACCTCTTCTGGCAGGGAACCACTCAAGGCACCACCACTTCGGCGGACGGTACTTTCTCCTTGTCCAAACCCAATGACAAGCATATGCTTGTAGTCAGCTTTATCGGTTTTGAGAACGATACGATACACGTCAGTAACCGCAATGAGACGCTCGACATTGTCTTGCGCGAAGGGGTGGAACTGAGCGAGGTGAATGTGGTCAGCCGTAAGTTGGGCACCATGAAGCTGCGCAACAGTGTGATGAATGAAGATATGATAAGCAGCGCCGAGTTGAGTCGTGCCGCCTGCTGTAACCTGGGAGAGAGTTTTGTGACCAATCCCTCGGTGGACGTCACCTACTCTGACGCCGCCACCGGTGCCAAGCAAATCAAGCTTCTCGGCTTGTCCGGTACGTATGTGCAGATGATGACGGAGAATATTCCCAACTACCGCGGCTCTGCCGCCCCCTACGGACTGGGTTATGTACCCGGGCCATGGATGCAGAGTATTCAGGTGAGCAAGGGCAGTTCATCCGTGAAGAACGGCTATGAGGCCATCACGGGACAAATCAATGTGGAATTCAAGAAACCCCAGTTGCCCGAAGCCGATTGGTTTTCCGCCAACCTCTTTGCCAGCAGCACCAACCGTTATGAAGCCAATGCCGATGCCACGGTGAAACTCTCCAAACGTTGGAGCACCTCTTTGCTGGCGCATTACGAGAATGAGACCAAAGCTCACGACAGCAACGACGACGGCTTTGCCGACATCCCCCGCGTGGAGCAGTACAACCTCTGGAACCGCTGGGCATACATGGGCGACCGTTACGTCTTCCAGGCAGGCATCAAAGTGCTTACAGAAGACCGCAACAGCGGGCAAGTCAGCCATGGCAAAACGTCCCTGGCAGACCCTTATAAGATAAGTATAGGTACCGACCGCTACGAAGCTTTCACCAAGAACGCCTATATATTCAACAAGGAGAAGAATACCAACCTGGCATTGATTCTCTCCGGCTCCCTGCACAAGCAGGATGCCTTGTACGGACGGAAAATCTACGATGTGGACCAGCACAACGCTTATGCCTCCTTGCTGTTCGAGACGGAACTGACCAAGCGTCAAAGCCTTTCTGCCGGACTGAGCTTCAACTATGACTCCTACGACCAGCACTACCGCCTGGACAATGACGCCGCACAGCCTTTGACAAAGAAATTCACCAAAGAAGCCGTCCCCGGTGCCTACGTGCAGTACACCTACAACTGGGACGATAAACTGGTGCTGATGGGCGGTATCCGCGGCGACCATAGCAGTGAGTACGGCTATTTCGTCACTCCGCGTTTCCATGTGAAGTACAATCCCAACGAGTATGTACATTTCCGTCTTTCGGCAGGAAAGGGATACCGCACGAACCATGTGCTGGCCGAGAATAACTACCTGCTGGCAAGCAGCCGCCGGATAGACATCGCCAAACGTCTTGACCAGGATGAGGCCTGGAACTATGGCGCAAGCACTTCCGCCTATATTCCCTTGTTCGGCAAAACCTTGAACCTGAATGCGGAATACTATTACACGGATTTCAGCAAGCAGGTGGTGGTGGATATGGATACGGACCCGCATGCCGTTCTGTTCTACAACCTTCACGGCCGTTCCTGTTCGCAGGTAGTGCAGGTGGAGGCAAGCTATCCGTTCTTCCAGGGTTTCACCTTTACCGCGGCTTACCGTTGGACGGATGCCAAGACGAATTACAACGGAGAGCTGATGGAGAAACCCCTTACCAGCAAGTATAAAGGTTTGCTGACGGCTTCTTATCAGACACCTTTGGGATTGTGGCAGTTTGATGTGACTTTGCAGTTGAACGGTGGCGGGCGCATGCCGGCTCCATACGAACTGACAGACGGCAACTGGTCGTGGGAAAGGCGTTATGGCGGCTTCGAGCAGTTGAGTGCCCAGGTGACGCGCTATTTCCGTCGCTGGTCTATATACGTCGGTGGCGAGAACCTGACAAACTTCAAGCAGAAAAACCCCATCATCGATGCTTCCAATCCCTGGGGAAGCAACTTTGATGCTACGATGGTGTGGGGACCGATGCATGGGGCAAAAGCCTATGTAGGTGTCCGTTTTAACTTGCCGAGAATATAATATTATTTATTAAATCAATAGCAAAACAATGAAAACAAGAAGATTTTTAGTTGCTTTGGCAGCCGTACTGTTCTGTACGACTGCCGCAATGGCAAAAGACATCCGTACAGCCGTGTTCAAGGTGGCACAGATGAAGTGTGAGAACTGTGTAAGGAAGATAAACAATAACATCCGTTTTGAGAAGGGACTGAAGGACTTCCACACAGACCTGAAGACAAAGACGGTAACCATCACGTATGATGCCGACAAGACCAATGTGGAAAAGTTGAAAGAAGGTTTCCAAAAGTTCCATTATGAAGCGGAGTTTGTCAAGGAAACCAAGCAGGACGATAAGAAGTAATTGAACAAACTGCTCATTCCAGTTGTTGCTTTATTAAAGCGGAACAACAACCATCTAAAAAATAAATCGAATGAGCAATATAATTACTAAGGCACATCCCGTGCCGGATATGCACAGCACGGGATTGCGCGTCGTCGGTGCATGGCTTTTTGCCATCGTACTGATACTGTTTTCTACAGTCTTTGTGCATGTACCCTATACCCGTGAAATACAGATGGTACTGGCAATTCCGGTACTGCTGTTTTTCGGCGCTCCTTTTTATGCCGGTGCCTGGAAGGGAACCCGGTCGGGCCGCAACAATATAGACCGTCTGGTGGCGCTTACCACCTCTGTGGCTTTTCTGTTCAGTGTGTTCAACACTTTCTTCCCGGATTATTGGCTGGGCATCGGGCTGGAACCGAATGTCTATTATGGGGTTGCCGCCGTCATCATCGCCTTTTCCCTGACCGGCGACTTTATGGAGGAACGTGCCCGGCGAAATGTGTCGGCGGCTATCTGCCGGTTGGGAGGCTGGCAGCATAACGCAGCCCGCGTACTGCCGGAGAAGCAACGCATTGACGACCGTGTTGCCGAGCTTTTTGTCCCGGTCATTCTCATCATTTCCCTGCTGACCTTTTTTATATGGGTGTTCTTCGGAGGCATAGATGTAGTGTCACACGGTCTGTTTGCCGCTTTGTCCGTATTGGTGGTGGCTTGTCCGTGTGTGGTAGGGCTGGCCACTCCAGTAGCTTTGGCGGCGGGCCTCAATAAAGCTGCCCGCAATCATATCCTTATCAGGGACACTTCCGCTTTAGAGCAGATGCGTAATGTGGATGTGGTGGTATTCGACAAGACCGGGACTCTGACAGAAGGGCATCCTACGGTAATAGGCTGGCTGTGGGCGCAAGGGCAGGAGGAGCATTATAAAGATGTACTGCTTGCCGCCGAGTCTACTTCGGACCATCCTCTGGCAGAAGCTATCGTTACGGCCCTGGAAGGGGAGGAGCAGGTTATCCCTGCCCATTTGGACGGTTTCGAAAGCATTGCCGGAAAAGGTGTCAGAGTGGCCTATCAAGGTGCGGAATATTGGGTAGGAAGCCATAAACTGCTGAAAGATTATCAAGCCAATTTGTCGGATATTCTGGCCGATATGCTGACGCAATATGAATCGGACGGAAACAGCATAGTCTACTTTGGGCGTGAGAACGATTTGCTTGCCGTTATTGCCATCAAGGACCAGTTGAGGGTGACTTCTATGGAAGCTATCCGGGAACTGCGTATCCAGGACATCGAGATATGCATGCTTACGGGAGACGGTGAGCGTACGGCTTCTTCCGTGGCCGGCAGTTTGGGTATCATGCGTTTTGTGGCCGATGCCATGCCCGATGACAAAGAGGATTTCATCCATAAGCTGCAGCTTCAGGGTAAAACGGTCGCCATGGTAGGTGACGGCGTGAACGATGCGCGAGCCTTGAGCTGTGCTGATGTAAGCATTGCCATGGGAAAGGGGACCGATACGTTGATGGACACCGCCATGATTACTCTCAGGACTTCAGACCTGCTGCTGTTGCCCAAAGTTTTCCGGTTGTCTCGCCAGACTGTGAGCCTCATGTACCGGAATCTGTTCTGGGCTTTCATCTATAATACAGTAGGTATCTTTGTCGCAGCCGGAGTACTCTATCCCGTCTATGACATCCTGCTGAGTCCTGCGCTGGCAGGTGCTGCCATGGCTCTTTCCTGTGTATCCGTGGCTTTGAGCAGCCTTCGTCTGAGTTCCAGGTTCTGACGGCTGTATTCTCAGCTGTTCCTATACTCCAGCGGACTCATGCCCATGTGCCTCTTGAAGTATTTTCCAAAGAAGGAAGCACTGGGGAAGTTTAGGGAATAGGCAATCTCCTGAATGGTCATGTTGGTTGATTTCAGCTTGGCTTTCACGTCTACGATGACGACGTGGGCGATGATGTCCAATACATTTCTGCCGGTCACTTGCCTCACGGTGGTGCTGAGGTGTTGCAGGGAGATGCCCAGTTTGTCGGCATAGAATTGCGCGCGGCGTTCGCGGGTATAGTTTTCGATGACGAGCTGCACCAGTTCGCGGCATATTTCCTCTTTCCGGCTCTTATTCCCTTTTTGCATCTGCGGACGGTGGCAATACATTCTGTCTATGCCGCTGAGGAGCATGTTCAATGTGCTTTGAGCCATTTTTGTATCGGGAGGATAGGGACCGGTCGTGATGCGTGCCCATAAGGCAAAATAGTCCTTGAAATAGGAGGCGACGGTAGGGTTGACAGCCAGTACCGGATACTCCAGTATGTTGGAGAAGGAGCTTAATGTAGACTGGATGAGGTTGACTCCATTGAGGCAATGGGAAGAAAACCCCACGAATCCCAGGCATACTTTTTCCTTTTGTTCGTAAAACTGTATGATGGTTCCGGGAAGCAGGGTAATGAAATCCCCTTGCTTGATTTCCGTATCCATCAGATTGATGGATACCGTGATGGAACCTTCTATGCATAGTGCAAAGATGCATGCTTTCAGGCGGCACGACTGTTTGTATATGTTTAGAATGTCTTCCGTTACTTCAGTCCATGCAATCATGTCTACTGGCAGGTCGACTTGAGGAAATTCCATACGCTTTGTCGTTTAGAGTTCGCACAAAGGTAATTCTTTTCCGGGAAAAAGTAACGGAAGACATTCTGTTTTTAAAATGAAATGTTCTTTTTAGAATTCAAAAAAGTGCTATATTTGCTTGCATGAAACTGGAAATATCAGATTGGGACATGATTCCTTATGCCGGGGCGTGGAGCCGGCAGACGGAGTGGTTTGACGCACTTGTACATGCCAAGCAGGCAGGAGAGGGCTATGTCAATCATATTGTGCTCTGCGAGCATCCCCATGTCTATACATTGGGGCGTAGTGGGAAAGAAAGGAATATGCTGCTGGGAGAAGAACAACTGCGCAGGATAGGGGCTACGCTCTATCATATTGACCGTGGTGGAGACATTACGTATCATGGTCCGGGACAGTTGGTCTGTTATCCTATTCTGAACCTCGAGGACTTTTCTTTGGGGTTGAAGGAGTATGTGCATCTGCTGGAAGAGGCGGTAATTCGCGTTTGTGCTTCGTTTGGCATCGCTGCCGGACGCCTGGAGAAGGCAACGGGCGTATGGCTGGAGGGCGATACTCCCCGTGCCCGTAAGATTTGTGCCATCGGCGTGCGCAGCAGCCATTTTGTCACCATGCATGGATTGGCACTGAATGTGAATACCGATTTACGTTATTTCAGCTATATCAATCCCTGCGGATTCATAGACAAGGGTGTCACTTCTTTGCAGAAAGAGCTGGGACACGAGGTGCCGATGGAAGAGGTGAAGGAGTGTCTTTGCAAGGAGCTGGTAAATCTTTTGTCATGAACTACCTGGCACATATATTCCTTTCCGGTTCGAACAGAAAAGTACAGTTGGGCAATTTTGTAGGCGATGCCGTAAAGGGAAGCTCCTATAAGAATTATCCGCCGGATATAGCCAAGGGTATTCAGCTTCACCGCGCTATTGACGACTATACCGACCATCATCCGGCAGTTTGCGAGGTGGTGCATAGGCTTCAACCTGAATTCGGACGGTATTCGGGGGTATTGCTGGATATTTATTTCGATTATTTGCTGGCTTCCCGTTTCGAGTCGTTCTCCGGAGTTTCCTTGAGGAGGTATACCCGGACTTTCTATCTTTCCCTCCTCATCAATTACCGCTATCTTCCGGTACGGTTCAAACGTTTCATCTGGCATTTTATCCTGACCGACCGTTTGCAGAAATACGCCACTCTGAACGGAATAAGAGAGTCTTTGAACATCATGGTGGAATATCATCATATTGATATATCCGTAGACAAGGCTATTCGTTACCTTGAAGAGCACGATGAGGAACTGTTTGCTGTGTTCCAGCCATTTTTTATTGAATTGCAGAGGTTTTGCACTGAATACCGGCATGATTATAAGGTATAGTTTTAAGGACGAAGAAGAAATTCATATCGTGTCGGCAAGGAATTAATTTCCTGCCGGCACGATATTTGTTTTTTGTATCACACGTTATTGATTTCCTGCATGACATGTTATTGATAGCTTGTGTCCTGCGGAATCAGCTTCCCGTACTCCGCTTCTCCCTCGCCAGTACCGAGATGATGTATCCTCCCTTGCTGTTCACCTTGCTCCAGTTCGTCCCATTGAATATTTTCCAGACGTAGTTTCCCAGCCTACCGTAGTCCGATAACTTCAGAATCTTCCTGATTTCCTCCCGGTCGGTGATGTAGAGCTTTTCCAGATTCAGCATGAGGCATTCCAGGTTGTGTGTATTCCTGTTGTAGGCATATCTGGGAATGTCTAAATCAGGATTTCCCTGCGCTCCTCCGCTTTCCCCGGGGGGAGTAAGAGGGGGAAGTGCTCTACTTTCTTTTGCTTTGCTTTCTTTTACTTTGCTTTCTTTGCTTTGTTTGGAATTGCATGCATTTTCGGGGAAAATGTCTGTATCCTGCGTGCAATTTTCCCGTTTTTGCGTACAAGTCTTGTCCTTGTCCGGCTTGTCCTCTTCCGTCTCTACCAGCAGATAGGGCAGGGTGGTGAGGTCCCTTTTTCTTCGTTTGGTGGCTTCCAGCCATACCTTCTGTATCTCGGTAGAGGTCAGCACCCCTTGCTCCTTATAGGTTTTGGGGTCGAAAAAGGCTTTCTCCACCAGGATGTCCACGATTCCCTGCATCTCCTGCTCGTTGATGTCCTTTCCCGCCTTGTTTGTGAACAGTGTGCATTGCTCCGCGTTCCATTTCAGGTAATATCCGTTTTCCTTGTGTATCTTGCACAGCAGCTTCATTACCGCCGCCGTTCCTTTCAGTCCGAACTTGGCTTCCACCAGTTCCACTGCTATCTCTTCGAATAGATTTACTTTGAGGGGGAAGTATAGCATTCCCCCGTACATCATGGCCATTGTTTTTAGTGTTTAATGATTAGTGATTAATGATTAATGATTAATGATTAATGGTTAGCATACGGGACTCCATTCGAGGACGTTTTCCAGCTGGAAGGTTTTCCATGCCTGCAGTTCCACGTCCCAGAAGGCTATGGTGCTTGTGACTCTTGTGATGTCATAATCTTTTCTGAAGTCTGCCTTGTAGGGCAGTAGGGTGGCTTTCGCCAGCCTGAATGTCCCGTCCTGCTTGTGGTAGGCTATGAGTGCGTGTCCGTATTGCATGTGGTCTATCAGGCTTTCTATCCGTTGGGCCATCCATGTGGCGCATGTTTCCGTGTAGTTCTTTTCCAGCATGATACGTATTTTCCATAGGTTTCTCAGTGCCTCGTGAAGTGGGGCGTTCTTTGTCGACTTTCTCATCTTGTTGTCTTTAAAATTAATAATTGTATTAGTTTGGCAGGAGGTACGCTTGTATATAAAAAAGATGCCGCATTCGTTGAGAAAGCGGCATCTATAGGCGGTGTGGCTTCATCCTTACCAAAGTGGCGGCAAAGATAAGTGGTTTATTCCTTAAGTTGTTTATATTTAATTGTTGTCAATAAGTTTCGTGGTTTCTGCCCTTTTTTGTTTTATTCCCTATATCTCTCCTGCTACCTTCATTTCCCGCCACACTTCACCGAACTCTTGTATTATAGTATTTTCTGACAGTCTTTTATAGTCTGGCGTTCTGAAGTCGAAATGTGAGTATGCCCATTGTGCTAATGCCTTGTTGCTTGTCGGCTTTTCTTCTATAAAGTATCTTGATTTTTTCCATAGGATGATGTCTTTAATGACTTCTTTCCTATATTGTGGCAGTATTCCTATAACCTCCCCACTTGAGGGACGTCCTACTCCCGCTTTCGGAGCTGATATGCCGTGCTTTACATTCGTTTCTAGGGGGGCTCTTTTTGTTTTTTTTCCTTACTTTGGAGTGTCTCTTTTGCCTTCATTTTCTAATGTTTTTGGGTTAATAATTAAAATTACTGTAGTTTGTAAAATAAATGCAAAGGTATATCAAGTTTTTTGTTTTTGCGGAGTAAGGATGGAGATAAAAAGCTGGGTTTTATCTTTATGATGGGTTAATGCGTTGATATATAAATGGAAATGACTTTGACTTGGAAGTGTTTTTTAAACGTTCGTTTAATGGACGCAAAGATAAGACTGTTTTTTATATCCTCAAAATGTTTAATAAAAATATTTTGGAAAACCCATCGTATTTCAGTTTAATCTACAGTAATTCAGTATATTAAGTATCTTATTTAATATTTAAAATTTCCATTCCCTTTTATTAACTCATTCCCTATTTCATTTCCTGAAATTTGACGTCCATTAAACGAACGTTTAAAAAACGCTTTTTGTTTGTAATCCGTTCGTTTATAGTCTCTTACCAGAAGGTAATGACGAACTGCAAAAAAACTGTTGGCAAGAAGGGCACAATGCTTGCTGTATTTTACATAAGTTGCTCGCAAATGATTGGATACCAGGTATATATCGAGGGTTCAAAGCCCCAGAGGAATACTCTTTTGTGAACAAAACAACGAAAATGGAAACGGATAACGAGGTTGAAGTCTGGCATGCCATGCGTGCCACATACCGCAGAGAGCTTGATGCGGTGCATCTTCTCGAGAAGGAGAACCTCGGCTGTTTTGTCCCCATGCAATATAAGGTAAGTATCCGTAAGGGTAAGAAAGTCCGTACTTTGGTTCCCGTCATCCGTAATCTGGTTTTTGTCCATGCACGTCCTTCCGACGTACAGCGTGTTAAGTCTCAAATTACTTATTTGCAATATATAACCGATACTCGCAGTGGTCAGAAGATAATTATTCCCGACCATGAGATGCAGCGCTTCATCGCCGTTGCCGGAACCTATAACGACCATTTGCTTTATTTCCAGCCCGAAGAGTTGAATCTGTCGAAAGGAACTAGAGTCCGTATTACGGGTGGTGACTTTGCAGGTCAGGAGGGTATTTTTCTGAAAGTAAAGGGTGCACGTGACCGCCGTGTGGTTATAGAGATACAAGGTGTCATTGCTGTTGCCATGGCCACCATCCATCCGGACCTTATAGAAGTGATCAAATAACGATCACTATGTAGGATGTGGCGAAGTATCTTTTTTCCTCTTTAGAATCTAAAATCATAAATCTGAAATAATATGTCTCTTTTAGAAGAAGCACTCCTCCTTCAGCGTGCTGCGCACGATCTGATGTATTTGGGTATGGACGGGAGTCCTATTTATAGTGATGACTTGTCGCGTCGTAATGGTGAAGTTTATCGTTTGACTACAACTTTATATAATTCCGGCACTTGGGGCACTACAGTGGAGGAACAGGCCAATGTATGTCTCGCTCTTTTAATGGGTTATAGTGCCTCGTTTGTCGACCACGGTGAGAAACAGCAGCATGTGCAGGAGGTTCTGAACCGTTGTTGGGATATTCTGGATACTCTTCCCGCATCTTTGCTGAAGCTCCGTCTGCTCACTGCTTGTTATGGAGAGGTTTTCGATGAGCCTTTGGCAGATGAAGCTCACTCCATCATTGCCTCTTGGAATGCTGCATTGCTGACTGCCGAACAGCAGGAAGCTGTTGATGAGTTTCAGAACGTGATGGAGAATCCTTATCCGTGGGAGGAAGTGAAAGACTAAGCGTCTCGCAATGTTCCCATTTGATGACCATTCATGCAGCTTGTTTAAAAAGAAGTTTGTTGCAAGCTAATGTTAAATTCAAAACTAATTAATTAACAAAACTCGGTTTAGGTCACAGTTATGTGCCCTTTCAAAGGGAGAGGCCCTGAATAGAGTGCTTACCATATATATGTTTAACTTAGAAAAATTTATAGCTGATTCGGTGACTTCACGTCCTGTCAGCATGTTTGCAGCAGATATTGAGGCGAACCGGAAAACACTTATCGCTGAAATTAAGAATAAGAAAGTATGTGTCATAGGTGGTGCCGGATCAATCGGTTCCAGCTTCATAAAGGCGGTGTTGCGCTTTGAACCAAAAAGTGTCGTTATCGTTGACCTCAACGAGAACGGACTGGCTGAGCTGGTTCGTGATGTGCGTTCTACTGAAGGACTCTATGTGCCAGAGGAGTTCCGCTGTTACACCCTCAATTTTGCAGATTCTATCTTCGAGCGTATCTTTCGCGAGGAGAAAGGTTTCGATATTGTAGCCAATTTCTCAGCTCATAAACATGTGCGTTCTGAGAAAGATCGCTATAGTGTACAGGCACTTATTGAAAATAACGATATCAAGGCAAAGAAGTTGATGGATTTGCTCACTGTATATCCACCAAAGCATTTCTTCTGCGTTTCTACAGATAAGGCCGCCAATCCAGTGAACATCATGGGCGCATCAAAGCGCATCATGGAAGATTTGGTAATGGCTTACAACAAGTATTTTAAAGTTACAGCTGCACGTTTTGCTAATGTAGCATTCTCAAATGGTTCACTTCCTGATGGATGGTTGCATCGTTTGCAGAAAAAACAGCCATTGGCAGCACCTTCTGATGTAAAACGTTATTTCGTATCACCAGAAGAATCGGGTCAGATCTGTATGTTGGCTTGTATTCTTGGTAAGGGTGGCGAAGTATTCTTTCCTAAATTGGGAGAAGACCAGATGCTGACCTTCTCTGCTATCTGTGACGACTTCGTGAAAGCTGAAGGCTTCAAGAAAGTCGAGTGTGATAATGAACCTGCTGCTAAGCAGTATGCAGCCAATATGAGTTACGAAAGTGATTCTTATCCTGTTGTTTATTTCAAGAGCGATACGACCGGTGAGAAGGCTTACGAAGAATTTTATGTTCCTGGAGAACAAATCAATATGGAGCGCTATATGGCGCTTGGTGTTGTAGAGGAAACAACAAGACGTCCTATGGAAGAGGTTAATCAGTTTTTCATTGATCTTGAAACCCTTTTCTCTAATGAAGATTTCACCAAGGCTCAGGTTGTAGAAGCTATTAAGAAGTTTATCCCTAACTTCGAGCATGAAGAGACCGGTAAGAACCTTGATCAGAAAATGTAATATTGAAAAGTATCCTTGAGAGTTTAACTCGAAAACAATAGAGAATAAACATGGCTGATTATAAAAATACGGTAGACTTTATTAAGTCAGTATATGGTAACCAAGAGTTTACCCCACTGGCTGTTCCCGTTTTTGTGGGCAATGAAAAGAAATATCTCAATGAGTGTATTGATACCACCTTCGTTTCTTCTGTAGGTAAGTTTGTTGATCGCTTTGAAGAAGATATGGCTAAATATACAGACGCTAAGAAGGCTGTAGTTTGTGTGAGCGGTACCAATGCACTTCACATGGCATTGCAGTTGGTTGGCGTCAAAAAGGATGATGAAGTGCTTACACAGGCGCTGACCTTTATCGCTACTTGTAATGCATTGAGTTACATTGGTTCTCATGCCGTATTTTTGGATGTTGACCGTTCTACAATGGGACTCTCTCCAGATGCCATGAAAGCATGGCTCCAAAAGAATGCAGAGGTTCGTAAGAACACTCGCATTGGAGAACTCGATAAGAGTTTTGATTTTGCATATCAAGAAGATGAACTTGCATGTTACAACAAGAATACTGGTCGTAGAATTAAAGCTTGCGTACCAATGCACTCATTCGGTCATCCAGTACGCATAGAGGAAATTGCAGCACTTTGTGCAGAATGGCATATCGAACTTGTTGAGGATGCTGCAGAATCTATAGGTTCAACTTATAAAGGCAAGCATACCGGTACCTTTGGTAAGGTAGGTGCTATCAGCTTCAATGGTAACAAAACAATCACTACTGGTGGTGGTGGTATGTTGCTTTTCAATGATGAGGAGTTTGGTGCTTATGCTAAGCATATAACCACTCAGGCTAAGATATCCCATCGTTGGGAGTTCCGTCACGATCATGTAGGCTACAACTATCGTATGCCTAACATTAATGCTGCCCTTGGTTGTGCCCAGCTAGAAAATCTTGATAAGTATGTGGCAAGCAAGCGCAAGGTTGCTGCAAAATATGAAGCATATTTCAAGAATGTAGAGGATATTGAGTTCTTTGTAGACTCTCCAGATACATATTCAAACTATTGGCTCAATGCTGTTATTCTCAAGGATAAGGAAGCACAGATTGATTTCCTTACTCAGACAAACGATAATGGTGTTATGACTCGTCCTATCTGGGAACTCATGAATCGTTTGCCAATGTTTGAGAATTGTGAGAATGACGGATTGAAGAACACTATCTACTTTGCTGATCGTGTAGTTAATATCCCAAGCTCTGTACGTCCTTCTGATTTATCAAGGGAATAATGAATAAACCACTAATACTTATAGGCGGAGGCGGTCATTGCAAGTCAGTGATTGAAGCTGCTGAGAGCGCTGGCTACAGCATTCTTGGGATACTTGATATGCCTGAGGATGTAGGTAATGAGGTACTCCCTGGTTATAAGGTGATTGGTACTGATGATGATATTCCTACATATGTTGATCAGGTAGAATTTGTCATTACTGTTGGCTTTATCATGAATCCGATCATTCGTATAAAGATTTTTAATAAAGTAAAAGAGGCTGGCGGTAAGTTGGCGACTGTTGTTGCCTCAACTGCTCTTGTATCTAAATATGCAACAATAGGTGAAGGTACAGTTGTTCTCCACCATGCATTTGTAAATGCAAGTGCAAAAGTAGGCAAGAATGTTATCATTAACACTTTTGTTAATATTGAACATGATGCCGAAATTGGCGACCAATGTCATATTTCAACAGGGGCAATGATTAATGGTGAATGCAAGATAGGAGAACGAGTATTTGTCGGTAGTCAATCTGTATTGGCTAATTGCATCACAGTCGGTGAAGACATAATTATTGGAGCCGGTTCCGTTGTCAGAAAATCTATATCAAAGAAAGGTATTTATGCAGGTAATCCAGCCATTATCAAAGTAAAAACGAAATGAATGATACTGTCATATTGACTTTTACTTATCCTCTGATAGAACCTTATTTTGAAGATTTTTTAAAATCTTGTGAAACTCAGACAAATAAGGAATTTGACATTATTATTGTGAATGATGGGCTTACATCATTACAATCAATGATCGATTGTCATCCATCACTGAATGTTTCTATAAAAGATTACAAAGGTACAATTTCAGAGAATCGTATTTATGGTTTGAATCTAGCTAAGCAGAAAGAATATAAGTATGTTATCCTTGCAGATAGCGACGATTTCTTTTCTGCAAACAGAGTACAGAAAACGAAAGATCTTCTATCCAAGTATGAGATTGTTGCCAATGAGTTTGATTTGGTTAATATAAATGGGGAAGAACTTGTTACTAATTATATTTCTCACAGATTGAAAAGTGGGATTATAATAGGTTTTGAATTTATCAAGGAGAAAAATGTAATAGGTTTTTCAAATTCTGCATTTCGTGCAGAACTCATACCGGAGAAACTATCAATACCCCAGGATGTTGCAGTAGTTGATTGGTTCTTTTATACATTACTACTTCATGCTGGACATAAGGCTGTCTTTTCAAATGAGATGATTACATATTATCGTCAGTATAGTGATAATATGATTGGTATCAATAATGAAACACTAGATAACTATAAAAAGAAATTGGCACTAAAAGCAATGCATTATAGATATCTTTCATCTTCTTTTACGGAATTTGAAGAATTAGCAAAAAAATATAGTAAAGAGAAAAATCTGACTGATATTCAGGTTTCTACTTTATTGCAAAATAATAAAATTACATATCCTCTTTGGTGGGAAAATATTAAAATATAAGATATGGGTAAATATCCTTACATCGTAGCAGAAATAGGTGGTAACCATAATGGTGATATCGAGTTAGGAAAAAAAATGATCAAGGCAGCAAAGGAATGTGGTGCTGATGCTGTTAAGTTTCAACTCTATAGAAGAGAGGATCTTTGGACAGAAGATCATTTGAAGGAACTTAATGATGGAGTTGTAAAATTGGAAAACGTTTCTAATTGGTCAACTAAGGAACTTGGGCTTAACAACATCTTTGAGCAGGTTGATAAGTTTGCAGTACAAGAGCAGGAGCACATTGAATTTTTTAATTACGCTCGTGAACTTGGTATTGATTATGGTACATCTGCATTCACAAAGAAGGATGTTGACTTCTGTATTGATCAGAAATGTGCAAATCTCAAGGTTGCATCTTGTGATGTAACAAATCTAGATCTTATAGAGTATGTAATTTCTAAAGACTATCCTACACAGATAGCACTCGGTATGGCAAGTCTTGCAGAGATTGAAGCTGTTGTAAAGCTTATACCAGAGAGATTCAAGCATAATGTGACACTTTTACATTGTGTTTCGCTATATCCTCCTAAGGATGAATATGTCAACCTCAATTTCCTTCATACACTTCGTCAAGCATTTGGCATGGAAGTCGGCTATTCTGACCATACATTTGGATTTTCTATACCTCTAGCGGCCATTGCACTTGGAGCTACTGTAATTGAAAAGCATTTTACTCTTGATAAGAATCTTCCAGGTTGGGATCACAAAGTATCTGCAAATCCTGAAGAAATGCGTATTATTGCATCAGAGTCTAAGCGAATTGTTGATGCGTTAGGAAATGGAATTAAGGTTGTTTCTGATGATGAAATAGCAAAGCAGAAAAAATTCCGTAGAAGCATTACAACTGCAGATTCGCTTAAAGCTGGTCAGGAAATCACTTATAACGATATTCTCTTCAAACGTCCTGGAACAGGAATCCCGGCAGATAGGTTTAAAGAAGTTATCGGTCGTCACGTAAATCGTGACATTGAGGAAAATAAAACTTTGTTTTGGGAGGATCTCGTAAAATGATAGCTATTATTCCTGCTCGTGGAGGTTCTAAAGGACTTCCAGGAAAAAATATCAAGGAGATGTGTGATAAGCCTCTGATTGCATATACAATTGAGGCAGCCCTTAAATCCAAATCTATTGATCATGTCATTCTTTCTACTGATGACGAGGAAATAGCTGCGGTTGCTAAAAAATATGGAGCAGAGGTTCCTTTTATGCGTCCTGCAGAATTGGCTTCAGACACTGCAATGGCTGTAGATAATTATATCTATACCATTGGCAGACTTGAAAAAGAATGGAACACAAAGATTGATTCATTTGTTGTTCTTCAGCCAACATCCCCTTTACGTATAGCTGAAGATATTGACGGTGCAGTTGAATTATTTAATGCTCGCAATGCAGACTCTGTTGTAACTTACGTGAAAGAAGCTCATCCTATTTTCTGGCATAAAAAAATAGACGAAAATAATAAGCTCGAAGATATTTTCGAAGGTACAATTGCTAATAGACAGGAACTTCCTATAACATATTATCCTAATGGGGCTGTATATGTATTCTCTACAGAAATGATTCGCCAAAAAAAATATTATACAGATAAATCTTATGCTTATATTATGCCGAGAGAAAGATCTATTGATATTGATTTTATTGACGATTTTAAGTATGCAGAATTTCTTATGAGCAATAGTAAGGACAAAAAATGAATTAAAATTTTATATTCTTTCTGATAGAATGATGTTGTATTTCATTATTCTCTTTTTTAGAAGAATTATGAAATTATTTTCACCAGATTAAAAAATAATTACCTAGAATGTTTAAGGAAAACATCATACTATAGGCATCAAAATGGTCGTTTAAATTTATTATCCTATAAATATAATCAAATAAGACTGATAAAATTGTCATATATTCTTGGATTTAGTATCGGATTCGATTCTTTGGGATATGGATACTATCTACCCCATCATGGAACAATTGTTATAGGTGATAGTAATCTAATAGGCAAATATTCACAAGCATCTGGCTTACTGATATTGGTAAGGTGATTGATGATTCATGTTTGATTGGATCTGGTGTAATTATGACAAGTAACCTTACCTTGGGTAATAATGTTCAAATAGGAGCTAATTCACTTGTTAATAATACTTTCAATCAAAATGATATACTTATAGCAGGCTCACCTGCTCTTGTTCGAAAACAAGAACTTTCACCTTGGTGGGGGACTCAAAGGATATATAAGATTGAGCAACTAAAGAAATCAATGAATTTAGATATATAATCATATGTCAGAGAATATTATTTTGAGTACTGCTACTGTTATTGAGGCTTTAAATAAACTGGAATTTATTGAAAATAAAGTTTATACGCTCTTTGTTTTAGATAAAAGAACACTTCAATTAATAGGTACACTTACGGATGGGGATATTAGGCGTTATCTAATAAATGGTGGTTCTGTAAATGGTAGTATATGTGACGCAATGAATACTAACTTTAAGTATATTCTTGGAACTGATAAGAATACGCTTAGTAATTTGCACAAATTTCGTGAACTTGGAATTTGGGTAATACCAGTATTGGATAATGAGAAACATATAATTGAAGTGTTTAATCTTCGAACCCATAAATCTCTACTACCTATTGATGCCGTATTGATGGCTGGTGGTAAAGGCGAACGATTAAGACCTTTAACAGAAAAGATACCAAAACCATTAGTAAAAGTAGGTGATAAGTGCATTATCGATTACAATATTGATAGACTTATTGAGTATGGGGTAAAGCATATTAACGTAACTGTTAATTACCTAAAGGAACAAATGCACGAGCATTTCACCAAACCTTTTAACGGAGTTAAGGTAACAACTATTGAAGAACCAAAATTTCTTGGTACGATAGGAAGTGTTCAGTTCGTTAAAAAATTCTATAATGATACTGTGCTACTTATGAATTCTGACTTATTTACAAATATAGATTTTGAGGACTTTTATTTGCATTTTAAAGAGCATAATGCCATGATGAGCGTTGCTGCAGTTCCTTATAATGTTAATATTCCATTTGGCATACTAGACTTAAATGGAAGAAATATTAAGGGATTACTTGAAAAGCCTAATTATAACTATTATGCTAATGGTGGTATTTACCTTATCAAGCGTGAAGCACTTGATTTGATACCAAAAGATGAATTCTTTAATGCAACGGATTTAATTGAAAGACTTATTGGCAATAATCATAGGGTTATTCGATATCCATTAAATGGAACTTGGATTGATATAGGACAACAGGCTGATTTAGCTAAAGCAAGGGAGTTGGTAAAACATTTAAATAATAAGTAATATGAAGAAAATAGTATATATCGTACATGCAATTGATACAGAAGGTCCTCTTTATGAATCAACAAAAGCAACTTTTGAACGATTGGAATCTACTTTTGGTATTAAATTAAATCCAACATATGATAATCTGCAGAAGCTAAGAAATGAAGAAATCAAGCTTAATGGTATAGAGAATGAAGTGGCAAAATTTCTTGAACCAACCTTGCAAAATTATCATGATACATGGGATAAAATTGAATCTATGTTGTCAAAAATTATGTCTAAGGAGTTTAGATTTAAATATCCTGATTCATTCGGTGGAGGTTGGGTGTATAACTGGTTTTGTCTCGATCATGTTGGATATAAAGAAAATCCTCGCCATAGAGATATTGGATACAACAATGTTCATGATAGGTATGTTGAATTCTTAGATAAATATGGTGAATTTAATGATGATATACAATGGCATTTTCATCCGATGTCTCATTATCAAGAAGCACATAGAGCTGGAAAGTCTTATGAACACTCACATGAATTCCATAAAATACTTTCACATCGTATTATTGACAGAAATTTCTTTCCATCTTGTTTCAGAGCAGGTTGCGTAACAGAAAGACCGGATGCCAATTGGTTTCTTGAGCAATGGATTCCTTTTGATTGTTCAAATATGGCTGTCGAAAATGATAATAAGGAGAAGCATAAAGATCAAAGAAATGGACAGGCTGGTGATTGGAGAAGAGCGCCAAAAGATTGGAGTGTTTATCATCCAGATATTTATGATTATCAAATACCAGGATCATGTCATCGTGTTATAGGAAGATTTATGAATCTTGTATCACGTTATGGTAATATCACTTCTGATGAAATTGAGAAGGCTTTTAAGCGAGCAGATATTGGATTGCCAACTCTGTTAGGTATTTTTAATCATGATTTCCGTGATATGGGGTGGGAAATTGAATACTTTTGGGATTTGTTACTTCCTATTGTTGCAAAATATCCAGAGGTTCAGTTCAAGTACGAAAGAGCAAAGGATGCTTTTAATGCAGTACTCGGAAATGAACCTGAACCTTTTGAACTGGATGTTAATCTCGAAGGTAACGAATTGTCAGTTAAAACTGTAAAAGGAAAAGTTTTTGGACCGCAACCATATCTTGCTGTTAAGACAAAATCTGGACGATATATTCATGATGAATTTGATTTTGGTCTTGATGGTAAATCATGGTATTATGTTTTCAGTGAAAATATGATAAGATATGAAGATATTGATACTATAGGAATAGCATCTAATGATCAGTATGGGCAGACCTACATTAAAACAATTAAAATAAATAGTTAGAATTTTATATGGCAGGTGCATCATTCATGAGGGCTCTCATGAAACAGAGTAGCTGGTATTTTATATGTAATGCCTTAAATAATGGTCTTGCAATTATACTGCTCCCTTTTTTAAGTAGGTATTTATCCACAGAAGAATATGGTATAGTACAGCTTTCTACTGGAATTGGCTTGTTTTTACCTATGTTGTTTTGCGGAGGAATTGATAAAGCTATTTATCGATTTTATCATGAATTTAACGATAAAAAGAAGTCTGAATTAGTATCCACAATCTTTTGGTTTGTTGTTACTTCTGGCTTTATTATACTAAGCCTTTTTGTATTATCTTCTGGTTTATGTTTTGAAAGATTCCTTCATATACCCGCGTATCCTTATAGTTACTTGTTTGCATATCCATATCTGTTCCTTCAGATTGCGACAATAGGACTAAGTGTTTGCCAGCAGACATTTAATCTAAAAACAATGACTATAATAGAAGTTGTAGGTACAAGTATAAACTTGTTTTGCTCAATATTATTTGTCCTCTATGTATTTGATGATGGAGCATTCGCCAGATTACTCGCTATTTCACTTAGCTATGTTTTTAAAGCAGCTGCATATATTTTGCTACTATTGAAATTCAGATTGCTAAAGTTGAGAATATCCTTTAGATTAATCAAAAGTTCGGTTAGTTATTCTTTACCACTTTTACCAAATAGTATTGCATTATGGCTTATTAGGACTTTTGATAGGGTTCTAGTATCATACTTTTGTGGTCCTGCGATATGTGGTGAGTATTCTGTTGGCGTTCAAATTTCATTTGTCGTTTATTTTATTCAAGACTCTGTAATGCAAGCATTAGGCCCTTTGCAAATTCAATCTTTTATAGATGATAAAATTGCAGCCTTAAAAAGGTTATTTTCATTATCTCATATGCTATGGTTAATGATGGGCTTTATGACTTTTTTATATTGCACTGTAGTTCCAGAACTAATGAATATATTTTTGGACCATAAATTTGTACCTAATTACCTGACGGTGATTTTTTTAACATGTGTATATATATTCCAAGCACAGTATAGGCTTTTTTCAGATGTACTCAGTTTTCATAAAGTGACAAAATGGTTTATGTATGCTGCGGTTGTACAAGCTGCAATCGGTCTTCTCTTGAATTTTATATTAATCCCTAGTATTGGTTATGTGGCAGCTGGTATATCGAATTGTGTATCAGTGATTACTTACACTCTAATTATTATATTTGCTTCAAAACGTTACGAAGAAATTGATGTGAATTGGAAATTCTATTTATCACATCTTTCTTTTTGGGTTATTTCTTTTGGTGTTTCGTATTTTTTTATAGATAATATTTTGATCAAGTATAGTTATCTATCGATATTTATAATAATTTATTTAAGGTCTTTGTATAATGAAATCAAAAACAGACATATTGTCATTCACTTATTCAAGTAGAGGACGAGACGTTGATATTGTAGAGCCTGTTTTATCTAAGCTCGAGAAAGATTTAGATATAACTATTACAAGAAAATGGCTTTATGATAATTTCGTATTCGATATCTTGAAATATAGACCCAAATTAGTAATTGATGCAAATGCAATAGGATGTAGAAATCATCTTTGGGCATGCCGATTTGCTTCTATGATGGGGTGCAAAGTTGTTACTTTCGTGTCCGAAGGAGATTATAGATATATTGATGGTTCAATTACTACGATGCTGTTTGGATGGAATACTAAAGAGAGGCTTTATGAAGATCTACATTTAGAATGGTCTCAAAGAAACATTGAATATTTCAAAACAAGTAAAGGCTATGATAACAATAAGATAAAGTTATCTGGTGCAACAGGTTTTGATAAATATTCGTTGTTATCTTTTATGGATCGTCAATCTTTACTTTCAAAATATAAAAAGGATAAATTCACCAAAGTGGTCACCTTGGCAGGTTATACTTTTGATTTTATGTTTAATGAAAATCACAGTACAGGACCTATTTACTTCGGTAAGGAGTTGGAAGGTATTAAAGCCTCGTTGTTTGCTCTTCAAGATGGCTATCTAGAGCTTGTTAAAAATAATCCAGACATTTTGTTCATTGCCAAAAAACATCCTTTAACTGAAAATAAAAATTATGATGAGTTCTCCAAAATCGAAAAATTCAAGAATGTTTTGATTTTACAAACTGAAGAAAACGTATTCGACGTAATTAATGTTTGCGATATTTTAATAGCTTTTGAAAGCACAACAGCTTTAGAAGCATGGCTCTTGAAGAAACATACTCTATTATATAATCCAATTATTCAAAAGTTTAATAGGTCATCAATTTCTGAAGGCAGTCCTATTATTGAGAACATTGAAAATCTTCAAAAAGCTATTGATGAATATTATAGTACAGGAGGTATAAAGCTATTTGCAGATAAAGAGAATGATAGATTGAAGATAATAAAGGATGTTATCGGTTTTGCAGATGGCAAAAATTATCAAAGAGCAGCAGCTTATATTGAGGATTTATATTTGAATAAACAGAAGAATAAGATTGAGTTTTCTTTTTTCTTTTTTATTCATATGATAATTTTGGGTACAAGAAACTATTTAAGAGATTTAATTGTAAATACGAAAATTTTCAGAAGATTTGCAAGAGTAAATCATTTCTATCTACGTACTCTTAATGATTATACAGATATAGAACGAATCAAATATAAGGGAATATATAGTAAAGCTATAGATAAATTTGAAGGAATAAATTAATTTCTTGTAATGAGTAAGTTTTTAGTATCCATTATAAATTATTTTTTTCTGCTTTTGTTTAGGAGGGGAGTTGCATGTGATTTTCCATGCTTTTCTAGTCCGTTTTTTGTTATAAAAAAAACAAAAAATCTGCATAAGGTAATTTTAGCAAGTTCTTTTATTGGACGAGATGTAACATTATCAGATGGATGTTGTTTTCATGACAAAGCAATTTTATTCGGAAAGATAAGTGTCGGGCGGTATACATCAATTAATGGCCCTGGTACTCGTATATTTGGTGCTAAATATGGTGTTAATATAGGATCTTTCTGCTCTATTGCCTCAAATGTAATTATTCAAGAGCATAATCACAACATGAAAACAGTTAGTACTTGTGATGTAGTAGGTCATGTACTTGGAATTAAAAACGATAATATAGCGGTATCAAAGGGTGAAATAGTAATTGAGGATGATGTTTGGATAGGATCTAATTCTGTTATCTTATCAGGGGTAAAAATTGGCCGAGGTGCTGTTATTGGTGCAGGTTCTATTGTTACAAAAAATGTCCCTAAATACGCAATTGTTGCAGGAAATCCTGCAAAGGTAATTAAGATGAGATTTAATGACGAAGAAATATCAAAATTAGAAAAGCTTAAATGGTGGGAGTGGAGTTATGATAGAATCAAAGAAAATGCTGATTTTCTAAAAGACAATTTTATTATTAACAAATGTGAATATCCAGACTAAATCATATAAATATGAAATTAGCAAGATATGCAAAATATATATTTATAGTACTGATAATTTTAGCATTCTCACTTTCTAGTGTTGGTAATACATATTATCCACTATTGAATAAAATTCTTCAACTAATTGCTATTATATGGATTGTTCTTTCGTATTTTTTTAATTTTCGTTATTTTTCTTTCCATACTAAAAGAATATCAGTTATTTTATTTTTTTTATTGTTTGTATATTCACTATTCTATATCACTAGACTTGATGATTTATATACTTTAATAGTTACTTTTATAGTTCCAATATTTCTAGGCATGTACCTTAAAAGTAGGCAAGACAATTCTCAGATTATTTATTGGACTTTTATTTCAATAATTATTTTAAATTTTCTTGCTCTGGCAAATGAATTGATTACTGGTCAGGTTTTAGTTAATATATCAGAAGGATATGAAATTTATATTGGTGGACCTATTTATCATTTTGGTTTGTTCTCGGATCCTAAAAGCGGTGGAGTTTGTATAGCATTGATGACAATATGTTTGCCCCCAAAATATAAGTATGTATATTTTATCGCTTTTATTGAAACTATCTTAAGTGGTTGTAGAACATCTACAGTATTATTGATTTTACCTATCTTGTATTTCGTAAAAGAGAGTTCGAGACTGTCGAAGTTCGTTGTTATAGGATTTATCGTCTTTAGTTTCTTTGAAATTATATCTTATCTAAATTTAGATAGTAGAGTCCTTGAGAGACTTCTTAATGTTTTTAGCTTTGCTGATGCCGGAAATGAGGATAGAACTTTCTACATGCAAAAGCATTTCAATATATGGGTTAATCATTACAATCTCTTTCAGTATATTTTGGGAGATTATAACTATAGTAGAAAAATTGTTGGTAATGGAGCCGAATCAGCTATATTAAGTCTTTTGTTAGATTGTGGGCTAATAGTTTTACTTTTATATATGGAAGTATTATTTAAAAAAATAAAAAAAACTTGTGATTTGATTGATAAGGCTAATTATTTTGTTTTATTTGTTCTAATGTTTGTCTCGGGTCTCGGTGTAGGTATCAATTCAGGATATATATTTTGGTATCTTATTTCCGATGGTATGAGTGCAAAAGGAAATAATAAAATCGGTATAGGTGTTTAGGGCGCATTTACAAAACTCCCTATTTAAGGCGTTTCGGCTATTATTTACCATTCTACGGAGGAGCACATCGAAGATTGTGCCCATTTGACTCCTTCTGTTGAACCTAAAATTCTCATCGAGATAACCTTGAAGACGTTTCTTCGAACAATGGTGGTGTATTTCACAAAGCCATCCTTTGATATTCATGATATGAATATGCATCTGCGGAAATCCTTTACCGTCATTAGATGAACGTTGCAACAAACGAGATAGTCATTTTTTATGGTTTGTATCCATTCCATTCATTGGTAATAACAGTAGTATCCTTGTTAATGTAGGTTTCAAAGGACGGTTTGAAAGACTTAGAGGAAACATCGTCTATAACTTGAGCATAGGCTTTGCCAAACTCTACTCCTTGCATTTCTAAGGCAACAACAATGAGTTTCTTTTTTCCTGCTTTTTGTCCAACGACACCTTCTTCCTCTTCACCAACATAGAATTCTCGATATGTACTTCTTCTGTAAATAGATGTGTTTTTAGAGCTTTGCATTGCTTGTTGTATTTTCCATTTAAATTCCCAACAAGTTTTCTGACGCAAACCATATTCTTCAGACAACTCCAATGAAGACATGCCTTTTTTCTTTGTACTAATCTTGAATGCTATGTGGAATGTCTGTTCAATGGAAAATTTGCACTTGTCAAACATTGTTCTAGCTGTTGGACTTTCATCGTACTTACATCTGGTACAATGACGAGAATAAGAAAGGCGGCCTTTACAGTAATGAATGTTTTCACACTTCTTGCATACATAGTCGTCTTTCCATTTGATTTCAGATAGATACTCATAGTATGGTTCTTCTGAATTGAAGCGATGGTAAAAATCAATAGACTTCACGCCTTTAAATATATTTCCTCTTCCCATATACGGTAAAGGCACGGAATTATTTTAATCGGTGTGCCCTAAACGCCTATACCGATAATAAAAATATTTTAATATAATTATGAAGACAGTCATGTTAGTTTTTGGCACTCGTCCAGAGGCCATTAAGATGTGCCCGCTGGTGAAAGAGTTCCAGAAGCACCCAGATGAGTTTAAAACTATAGTATGTGTTACAGGTCAGCATCGCGCAATGCTTGATCAGGTGCTTAACATTTTTGATGTGAAACCTGATTATGACCTCAATATTATGAAACAAGGTCAGGACTTAACAGATATTACTGCTCGTGTCCTCATAGGTCTTCGTGACCTGTTCAAGGAGTATCGTCCTGATGTAGTACTTGTTCATGGTGACACAACCACATCTACTGCGGGCGCTCTTGCTGCATTCTATGCACAGATTCCTGTAGGTCATGTAGAGGCAGGCCTTCGCACTCATAACCTTTATTCGCCATGGCCAGAGGAGATGAACCGCCAGGTTATAGGTCGTATTGCTAATTATGACTTTGCACCAACTCCTCTTTCTGAAAAGAATCTCAAGGAAGAAAATGTTCATGGTGAAATTTTCGTAACAGGTAACACTGTTATAGATGCTCTCCACATGGTTGTAGAGAAACTCAAGACAGATGGTTCTCTTCGTGCTGAACAAGATAAGGTTTTGTTTGAAGCTGGCTATGACGTTACTCGTCTTGCTGATGGCAAGAAACTTGTTTTGATTACAGGGCATAGACGTGAGAATTTTGGCGATGGCTTCATCCGTATGGTTTCTGCTATGAAGGATATCTCTGAGAAATATCCAGAGGTTGATTTTGTCTATCCAATGCACTTGAATCCAAACGTACGTAAACCAATTCATGAAGTTTTTGGAGAGGATCTTACTCGTCCAAATTTCTTCTTCATCGAGCCTTTGCAGTATCTTGAGTTTGTACACTTGATGAACAAGGCTAATATAGTTCTTACTGACTCAGGTGGTATACAGGAAGAGGCTCCTAGTTTAGGCAAGCCTGTACTCGTTATGCGTGATACCACAGAGCGTCCTGAAGCACTTGCTAGCGGTACCGTTTATCTTGTTGGTACTGATTATGATAAAATTGTCAGTAAAATTAGCACCTTGCTCGATGATGCATCTGCATATGAGAAGATGAGCAAAGCAGTCAATCCTTATGGTGATGGCAAGGCATGCTCACGCATTATTGCTGCTCTTAATGGTGAGAATCCTGCGCCTTACGGCAAATAAGTAAAAATAGAAATTTCAAAATATTAAAATCATGATTAATGTAGTTGGATTGGGTTATATCGGCCTTCCTACCGCCCTCATGATGGCGTCTCATGGCGTTGAGGTAATCGGTACAGATTACAACAAGGAATTGGTTGACACTCTCAACCAGGGTAAGACAACTTTCAAGGAAGATGGTCTTGATGAACTTTTCAATGCTGCGGTAAAGGCAGGTATTAAGTTCACCACTGAGTATCAGAAGACAGATATATACATTGTATCTGTACCGACTCCTTATGACAAGTTCTCTAAGAAAGTTGATGCTTGTTATGTAGTGGGTGCAGTTAAAGAAGTAATGAAGGTTTGTCCTAAAGGTACAACTGTCGTTATCGAGTCTACTGTTTCTCCTGGTACTATCGACAAATTCGTTCGCCCTGTAATTGAGGAGAATGGTTTTAAGATTGGTGAGGACATTAACCTTGTTCATGCTCCTGAACGTATCATCCCTGGTAATATGGTTTATGAGTTGGTCCACAACAATCGTACTGTTGGTGCTGATGATAAGGCTATTGGTGAGAAGGTAAAGAGCTACTATGCTTCATTCTGTCAGGGTGACATCGTTGTTACTGACATCCGTACAGCAGAGATGACTAAGGTTGTAGAGAACACATTCCGTGCTGTTAACATCGCTTTTGCTAACGAGCTTTCTCGTATTTGCCGTCACGACAACATGGATGTTTACGAGATCATCAAGATCTGTAACATGCACCCACGTGTGAATATCCTCCAGCCAGGACCAGGTGTAGGTGGCCACTGTATCTCTGTTGACCCTTGGTTTCTTGTAGGTGACTACCCTCAGCTTGCAAAGGTTATTGATGAGTCAATGAAGACAAACGATTCTCAACCAACATTCGTACTCGAGCGTATCTATGAGATCATGAAGGAGAATAATATCACAGACAATCGTCGCGTTGGTCTTTATGGCTTAACATACAAGGAGAATGTAGATGACTTCCGTGAGTCCCCAACACTCCAGATGCTTGATATCCAGCAGCGCCATTTGGCGCGTCCTTTGAAGTGCTATGATCCATTTCTCGAGAATCATAAGATTGCAGAGAATCAGTTCTCTGACTTTGATGAGTTCTTGAAGAATCTTGATATGGTTGTTGTTATGGTTAAACACGATCATATTAAGCAGAATTGGGATAAACTCAAAGGTAAGGTAGTATTGGATTGTTTCAATATTTGCCCACTCGAGGGTGTTTATCACATTTAATAATAAGGTTATCCGTCAACATAGGTGGGTCTTATGCTTATAGTTCGATATTGTCTGACGGAACAATTAAAAAAATTAATATGAAACCAAAAGTACTTTTGCTTAAAAATGACATTTCTTCCTATAATGTTCCTATTTATAATACTATAGCAGCTAATTATGATTTAACAGTAGCATACTATCGTAGTAATGGAGCGAAGGAGAAATGCTTATTTAAATTGATAAAATTAAACTTTTCCAAATTAGGTCCCTTTATATTTATTAAAGGAATTTGTCGCTTGACAAAACAATATGATCTTGTAAGCTTTGTGCCAGATCCTCATGTATTTAGTTATTGCATACTACCATTTTTGCCACATAAGTATGGACTTTTAAATTGGAGCATTGGATTTAGAGTATCATATACTCATCCGTATATTACAGATCGTAAACACACTATTATTGATAAGTTATATCAGACAATCTTTAGTCGTTGTGATGCTTCAATTTTCTATATGGAAAAAGCTAAAGAGTTTTGGAAGAATAGTTCTTTAGATATGGATAAGGTTTTTGTAGCACCAAATACCACGCTGGTAAAAAAAATCGATATAGAGAATAAGACAAAGAAAGATTTTCTTTTTGTAGGAACTTTATACAAAGGGAAGGGATTAGAGGTACTATTGGATTCTTATAAAAAGGCTATTGATAATTTTAATCATCAAATTCCTAAGTTGCGAATAGTAGGAGAAGGTGAAATGAGACCTTTTATAGAAGATTTTATTAGAAAGAACAAGTTAGAGAATAATATATCACTAGAGGGTGCTATTTTCGATGAAAATGTTTTAGCAGAGCAATTTAAAAAAGCAATTCTCTGTTTTTCTCCTTTGCAAGCTGGATTATCGGTGCCTAAGAGTATGGGATATGGGGTTCCTTTTGTTACTCAAAAAAACGCTATAACAGGTGGTGAATTATATCACATAACTTCAGGAGAAAATGGTGTTATGTATGATAATTCTGAAGAATTAGTTGAAATTATGAAAGACGCTATTTTAGATTCTGTTAAATATATTAATATGGGAATAGCGGCCCAGCAATATTATTATGGGAAGGCAACTGTGGATCATATGGCTCAAGGAGCTATTAGTGCATTTGATTTTGTTTTGAGTAAAAGGGAAAACAATTAAACTGCAAAATATGCCAAAATTATTGCAAATAAATGTGTGTAGTAACATATTAAGTATAGGGAAAATATCAGAGGATATTGCAAAAGTTGCTAAGAGGTATGGTTGGGAATGCTACATTTCATATGCAAGGATGCATAGAGACAGCATTAGCGAAGAGTATAAAATAGGTACGTTGTTCGATGTATATGAACACTATTTTGAGCATTGTTTTTTTGATAGAGAAGGTTTAGCCTCTAAACTTTCAACAAAGAAACTTGTGTCTTATATAAAAAAAGTCAATCCAGATGTTATTCAACTTCATGACATTCATGACCATTATTTAAATTATCCTATTTTATTTGAATTTTTGGCGTCTACAGATAAACCTGTAGTTTGGGTTCAGCATGATTGTTGGGCTTTTACGGGGGGGTGTATGTATTATGATATGTTAAACTGTCATCAATGGAAGACAGGCTGTCATTCATGCCCGCAAAAACGTGCTCTATTCAGAAATATTGCAGATAAACAATACCTTTTAAAGAAGTATTATTTTTCAAAGGTTAAACATTTATATTTAGTCTCAGTATCACATTGGATGTCAAATATGTTAAGTCAATCTTTTCTTGGCAGTAGAAGAATAGAGACTATTCATAATGGTATCGATTTGAATATATTTAAACCTTATGAGGAATCTAAGAAAAAGGATAACATTATAAAACTATTGGGGGTCGCAGCTGTTTGGGATGCAAGAAAAGGCCTTAATGATTTTATAGAACTTCGCCATAGGTTACCAGAAAATTATCAAATAAAATTGGTAGGATTAAGTAATAATCAAATAAAGAATCTACCGGATGGTATTCTAGGTATATCTAGAACGACTAATATGGAAGAATTGGCTCAAATTTATTCAGAAAGTACTGTATTAGTTAATCCCACATATTCAGATAATTTTCCTACAACAAATATTGAAGCACTTGCTTGCGGTACTCCTATTGTTACATATAATACTGGTGGAAGTCCAGAAGCTATAGATGACAAAACTGGTATTGTTGTTGAACAAGGCGATGTATCTTCATTAATAAAAGCGATTATGGATATTTCTAAAAATCCCCCTTTACAATATGATTGTCGGACTCGTGCAAAAAATCTTTTTGATAAAGACCAACAATTTAAAAAGTATATTAATTTGTATAATGAAGTTCTTAAGCAGGTATAAGGACGATTTTAAAGTTCAACGTTGTGGATATTAATAGACTTATACATTCAAATAATCCACTTCTAAAGATTGCTTTTAGAGTTTATAAGGTAATAAAATCAGAGTTGCTTAATTCTAATGAAATTGGTAATAATATTAAATTCCCACATTGGCTTGAAGGAATAATTTTGCATGGGAATACAACTGTAGAAGATAATGTTACGATATTCCATCAAGTAACTTGTGGTAGAGGCGACATATATAATATTGTTGATGACGCCCCTGAATCAAAGTTTGAAGGGGTGTCAGAGGGTTGTGTGTTATGTATTGGCTGTAAGGTTATTTGTAATGGCGGAACAGAATAGGCTTCGTGTTTTCTGAGCTCAGCGAAGAAAATCTGAAGTAGTAGTTGAACATTCATTGTTGTATAAATTATTTGTGGGGAGAGAAATCTGTTATCCCTCAGTATAATAAGTGGTGTATCAGACTCAAGAAGTAAAATTCGGGATATAATGTCGTCTCAAAACCCTTATTTAGGGCTTTTAAATGTTAAATTATTAAGTCGTACAACTTTTTATAGGTCAATTAAGATGATAAAAATAATTTATTTATGAGGACTTTGGGAAGAAGCGTACGCTTACTGAATAATCAATGCTATTTATGAAAATCTCTGTAATCACTGCTACTTGGAATAGCAGTGTAACTTTGTGTGACACTATGCGTAGTGTTGTCGAGCAAATTCCTGCTCTTTCGGAATTGAACGCAGAACTTGAATATATTATCATCGATGGTGCTTCTAATGATGGTACGGTTGATATTATTTGTGAATTTGAATCGCAGTTTGGTGATTGTCTTAAATGGATATCTGAACCGGATAAAGGTATCTATGATGCTATGAATAAGGGTATTGAAATGGCGACAGGTGATGTGATAGGAATATTAAATAGCGATGACTTTTATACTTCAAATGATTGCTTAGCGACCATTGTTAATGAATTTAGTCTTGATAATAATTTAGATGCTACTTATGGTGATATTCATTTTGTTAATGACAATAATCTTAATAAATGTGTTCGCTATTATTCTTCAAAATTATTTCGACCATGGATGATGCGATTTGGCATGATGCCCGCTCATCCGTCTTTCTATTGTAAACGTGAGATATATAAGAGATATGGTGTATTCAATATTGAATACAAAATTGGAGCAGACTTCGAAAATCTGTTAAGATTGATATTTAAAAATCATATTAAGACAGTATACATATCAAAAGATTTTGTTACGATGCGTACAGGTGGCGTAAGTACAGATGGATTGCAAGCTAGAATACGAATTATGCAAGAACATATCAAGGCTTTTAAAGCAAATGGAATATACTCAAATAGACTTATATTATCATTACGATATATTTATAAGATATATGAATTAATAAGAAAATAATATGATATCTAAGCAAAACATTGCCTTAATAACAGGCATCACAGGTCAGGATGGTTCTTTTCTTGCCGAACTTCTATTAGAGAAAGGATATGACGTGCATGGTACTATACGTCGCTCGTCAGTGGATTTTCGTGAGCGTATTGTTCATTTAGAGGGTAAGCCTCATTTCCACCTTCATTATGCAGATTTGGGTGATTCGATGAGTATTATTCAGGTGATGAATAAGGTGCGTCCTACTGAAATATACAACCTGGCCGCTCAAAGTCATGTGCAGGTAAGTTTCGATTCCCCTGAGTTTACGGCTGATGTGGATGCTACGGGCGTACTTCGTGTATTGGAAGCAGTACGTCAGTGTGGACTGGCATCTACTTGCAGAATTTATCAAGCTTCAACATCTGAACTCTATGGTAAGGTAGAGGAAGTGCCACAAAGTGAAAAGACTCCTTTTCATCCTTATAGCCCTTATGCCGTAGCTAAGCTTTATGGCTATTGGATAGTGAAAGAGTATCGTGAGGCATACAATATGTTTTGCTGTTCGGGTATTTTGTTCAACCATGAATCGGAACGCCGTGGTGAGACTTTTGTTACTCGTAAGATAACACTAGCTGCTGCCCGTATAGCACAAGGCAAACAAGATAAATTATATCTAGGCAATCTTTCATCTCTTCGTGACTGGGGGTATGCAAAAGATTATGTGGAGTGTATGTGGTTGATTCTTCAGAATAAACAACCAGAGGACTTTGTGATTGCTACTGGTGAACAGCACTCGGTTCGTGAGTTTTGTTACTTAGCATTCAAGCACGCAGGTATTGAATTGGAGTTCCAAGGTGAGGGAATAGATGAGAAGGGGATCGATAAGGTTACCGGTAAGGTGCTTGTAGAGGTATCGGAAGATTTTTATCGCCCTACTGATGTGGTTAATCTTTGGGGTGATCCTACTAAGGCTCGTACTGAGTTAGGTTGGAATCCGGGTAAAACACCACTAACAGAACTTGTTCGTATCATGGTGGATCATGATATGGAGAAGGTTGCCGTGGAACGTGTACAGGATGAAGTAAAGACAAACTTGGCAGAATATCTTGAAAAGGGCATCGTTAAGTAATTTAATTACCATGTTAGATAGAAACAGTAAGATATATATAGCAGGACACCACGGTTTGGTGGGTTCTGCCATTTGGAAGAATTTAGAGGCTCGTGGCTATCATAATTTGGTTGGTCGCAGTCACGATGAACTTGATTTGACCGATCAATATCAGGTTCAGAAGCTTTTTGATGAAGAGCAGCCGGATGCTGTAATATTGGCTGCTGCTTTCGTAGGTGGTATTATGGCTAACTCTCTTTATCGTGCCGACTTTATCATGCAGAATATGAAGATGCAGTGCAATGTATTAAGCAATGCACATTCTCATGGGGTTAAGAAGTTGTTGTTTTTGGGTAGTACTTGTATATATCCTAAAAACGCTCCTCAGCCAATGCGTGAGGATGCTTTGCTTACCAGTGAATTGGAGTTATACCAACGAGGAATATGCCATTGCAAAGATAGCAGGTTTGAAGATGTGTGAGAGTTACAACCTGCAGTATGGTGATAACTATCTTGCAGTAATGCCTACTAATCTTTACGGTCCTAACGATAATTTTCATTTGGAGAATAGTCATGTGATACCTGCCATGATGCGAAAAATCTATTTAGCTAAATTGATTCATGAGGACGATTGGCAGAGTATTGAAAACGATATGGACAAACGTCCTATCAATCCAAATGAAAAGTTGAAAGCTATAATAGGAGAGGGAAATGTAGATGGCTCAAATTCTCATGACCGCATTCTCTCGGCTTTAGAGTTTTATGGTATCTACGGCAACAAAGTGGTGCTTTGGGGTACAGGAACTCCTCTTCGTGAGTTTCTGTGGAGTGAGGATATGGCAGATGTCAGCGTACATGTATTGTTGAATGTTGATTTCAAAGATATTATCGGTATTGATAAGTATTCATCTGTACAATATGGTGTAAAGGCTGATGGTGCAGTTGACCGTAACAACTCAGATGGTCGTGGTGGTGCTATTCCTTCTCTTGGTGAGATTCGCAACAGCCATATCAATGTAGGTACGGGAAAGGAATTAACCATCCGTGAACTTTCTGAACTGGTGGTTAAGGTTGTAGGTTTTTCGGGAATGGTTGAATTTGATACTTCCAAACCTGATGGTACCATGCGCAAATTGATTGACGTTTCGAAGCTTCATTCTCTTGGTTGGTCGCATAAGGTTGAAATAGCAGAGGGTGTACAGAAATTATTCGAATGGTATCAAGAGAGTCTTCAAAATCATAGATGAGTACAAGAGTATTTGTTTCTGGTTGTTACGATCTACTTCATTCGGAGCATGTGTAGTTTTTTCTGCAAGCTGCACAATTTGGTGATCTGTCTGTAGGCGGCAAGACCATTATATAGACTCTTTGATGGAACGTGAGAAGCAGATTGAGAATGTCAAGAGAAAATGTCAAAGACACATGACACGTAAGGCAGAAAAGTGTCAAAGTCTCAATCTGTGGCAGATTTCTCCGTAGTAGTGTTGAAGTTCTTGTAGTGAGAAGGGAGGGGGAGCGAAGGGGGAAACGTATTCAGCGGATTGTATCGCGCAACTTGATAAACAGGACACAATGCAAGAAGCAAAACCATTTCAAATAGACAAAAGAATAATCTTTGAAGCCTTTAAGAAAGTAAAGTTTAATTAAGGTAGTTCAGGCATTGATGGTAAGAGATGAGCACTTATGAGCAAAATTGGGGTTTCAATCTTTATTATCTATGGAATTGCATGAACTCCGGTAATTATATGCCAAAGCAGTAAAATTTGTAGAAATACCGAAATTCAATGGCGGTAAAAGACCTTTAGGGATTCCCACTATTGAAGACCGTATTGCACAAATGGCTGTTGTAAATGTCATTGGGCCCCTCATAGAACCTTGTTTTTATGAGGATTCATTTGGATATCGTCTGCATCGCTCTGCTCATGATGCCATAGCTAAGGCAGAAAGGCGGGGAAGTATGCATGGGTTTTAGATATAGATATATCCAAATTCTTTGATACAATCGCTGTGGCTTATTAATAAAAGCGGTGGAGAAGCATATCAAGATAAAATGGACGCTTCTCTATATGAAACAATTCCCTTGGGTCTACTTGATAGGAACCATTCGAAAGCTTACTACTATAACTCACTTCATTACGGTAGTGATGCCGGTGCTGAAATGGCTGTAACTTATCACAGTGTGATTGGAATGATAAAGTTTCATAGTAGTTCTATCTGGAACTTCATCGGAACTTTTTTCAAAAATATCTTTAACGGTTACAAGGATTATGTTAACGTAGTTCCTGACAAAATCACCTTGGCTGCAAGCCAGTGTTAAATTCAAAACTAATTAATTAACAAAACTTGGTTTAGGGCACTGTAATGTGTCCTTTCAAAGGTGAATACCCTAAATCGAGTGCTTGCATGCATACGGTTCATGAGTTTGTAACTTTGTCTTTCAAGAAAGTCGGTGTTGAACTTTGTTGGGAAGGTGAAGGTGTGAATGAGAAAGGCATTGATGTGAAGACTGGCAGAACGCAGGTTGAAATCGATATCAATATTTTCGTCCTTGTGAGGTTGAGCAGTTGTTGGGAAATCCTATGAAAGCCAAGACGCTCAAGATACTACTGAGGGGGGAGTTCTACGAAGACAAGCTTTCCGGAATTAGTGAAGATGATGGTGGAGCATGATATGCGGTTTGTGAAGAAATTGTATCTGAAATCGCAAGTTGTTGAATGATTATTAGTATATCTCAAAATAGGTAAGTTTTTTTGTAAGAAAATGGAAGCTATGGGTAAGATGAAATCATATAAAGAACAAAATGAGAACAAACAAGTTGTTGGTGCTATAAAATATGTTCAAATAGCTCGCGAGGAAAGGACAGATGATTTCCAATAAGGTTGTATACGGATTGTTATCTGAAAAGTTAGAATGGAAGTAGTTTGGTCTGATTTATGGAAAGAAAACAGTTGATGATATCACCATTAAAATCATTTCCTTTATAGAATCATTGGGGCACGCGCCTCATTTGGGTAAGAAGGTGTTACGCTTATCTCAGTATGGAGAGATTAAGTGTGTTTTTTATAAACAGAACCATATTTATTATCAAATGTTTGAGGATAGAATTGAGATAATAATAGTCTGAGATGGACGGCAAGATCCTCGTCGTTTGCAAAATCTTCTAATTGATTTTCTTACTAAATAAGTGAAGATTTAAAGTTTTATTTTACTTCATGAACATACTTATTACTGGAATCCACGGTTTTGTGGGTTCCAACTTTGTTGTTGCCTTAAAGGAGCGTCATAACCTTTATGGGCTGGATATTGTCGTACCAGAAAAGGAAGGAGTGGTAAAGACTTTTTCTTGGAAAGACATTGAACCGGCTTCTTTTCCGATGCGGAATCTTCCGAAATTCGATGCCATTATCCATCTGGCGGGCAAGGCTCACGATACGAAGAACCGTTCTGCAGCCCAAACTTATTTCGGCATCAATACCGGATTGACCCAAAAGATATTTGATTTCTTTCTGGAATCGTCCGCGAAGAAATTCATATTCTTCAGTTCGGTAAAAGCCGCTGCCGACAGTGTGGTGGGGGATATGCTGACTGAAGATGTGGTGCCTGCCCCGGTAGGGCCGTATGGGGAAAGCAAGATAGCTGCGGAGAATTACATCCTTGGCCGGTTGAAGACTGAGGATGGCAGATTGAAAGCTAATCTATATGATGGCAAAGATGTCTATATCCTGCGTCCCTGCATGATTCATGGTCCCGGCAACAAAGGCAATCTGAATCTTCTTTATAATGTGGTGAGGAAAGGCATTCCCTGGCCTTTAGGGGCTTTTGAGAACAGAAGGTCTTTTACTTCAATAGACAATCTCTGCTACGTGGTGGAAGGTCTTTTGACCAAGGAGGTGGCGAGTGGTATCTACCACATGGGAGATGACGAAGCCTTGTCCACAAATGAGCTGATAGCTTTGATGTGTGAGGCTTTGGAGCGTAAGCCGCATATCTGGAAGATAAACAGAGGACTGATGGAGTTCTGTGCCCGTTTTGGGACTCTGCTCCATTTGCCTTTGAATGAAGAGCGTCTGCGCAAGTTGACAGAGAATTATGTGGTGAGTAATGCGAAGATAAAGGCTGCCCTGGGAATTGACAGAATGCCGGTGAGGGCAGAGGAGGGGATAGTGAGAACGATAAAATCGTTCTCAAATTAAAAGTTAAGAATTAAAAATTGATAATTAAAAATTAAAGAGGAAAATACTGTTATGTATTATCTGCTAATACTGGTTCTGCTGTTTTTAGCAGAACTTTTTTATTTTAGAATAGCTGATAGGTGTAATATCATTGACAAGCCCAATGAGCGCAGTTCCCATACGAAAGTGACTTTACGCGGTGGTGGGATTATTTTCTATTTCGGAGCGTTGGCTTATTTCCTGACGAGTGACTTTGAATATCCCTGGTTCCTGCTTGCCTTGACACTGGTGACGTTCATCAGCTTCGTGGACGATATAAAATCCACCGGACAGATGACAAGACTGCTTTTTCATTTCTCTGCCATGGCCTTGATGTTTTATCAGTGGGGACTGTTCTCCTTGTCTTGGTGGTGGATAGTCATAGCCTTGATAGTCTGTACGGGCATCATCAATGCCTATAACTTTATGGATGGCATTAACGGCATAACCGGCGGTTATTCTCTGGTTATTCTTGCTGCGTTGGCTTATGTCAATAAGGAGGTGGTTACTTTTGTGGAAGCGGATTTCATATATACCGTTATCTGTTCTGTTCTTGTCTTCTGTTTCTTCAATTTCCGCAAGCATGCCAAATGCTTTGCCGGTGATGTGGGTTCGGTGAGCATTGCCTTCATCCTTCTTTTCCTGATAGGCAGGCTCATCATTGAAACAGAAGATTTCAGTTGGATAGTCCTTTTATCCGTTTATGGTGTGGATAGTGTGCTGACTATCATTCACCGCCTGATGCTTCATGAGAATATCGGACTACCGCATCGTAAACATCTGTATCAGATTATGGCGAATGAGCTGAAGATTCCTCATGTAATGGTTTCTTCTATTTACATGGCAGTGCAGGCAATCATAATCGTAGGATATATAATGTGTTTGGATTCAGGCTACTGGTATCTGCTATGTACCATCCTCTTGTTAAGTCTTATTTATGTCTGTTTCATGAAGAGGTATTTTGGATTACATCAATCAATTTGAAATAAGCTTTCCTTTTTTTGATTAAGTTGGCTTGCCTAATCTGTCGACTTGTAAATCAATACTTTATAAACTTATCTCAGAAAACAGCTTCAGCGAGGCTGTTTTTTTTGTTTGCAGGCAAATATATCCTCACCTTTGCATTGTTGATCAACAAAACGAGATTAAAAACCATGTTGAATTAAAAATGTAAAAAGGAGAAAGAAAGTATGCCTTTATTTTATTATGCAAGACAGTCGTCTCTGGCGACAAAAGAGGGTGCCAAACTTTGGCATCTGAGTTTGAAGAAAGTGGGAAGAGCCGTGGATGCGCAACAGCTGGCTGAGGTGATTGCCGAGAAATCTTCCCTGACTCCGGGTGACGTACATAATGTAATCCGTAACCTGATGACGGTAATGAGGAGCCAGTTGCTGAACAGCCGTACGGTGCGTCTGGATGGCCTGGGCACATTCACCATGAAGGCCCGTACGCGAGGTAAGGGAGTGGTCAAATCTGAAGACGTGAATCCCAATCAGGTGACTGCTTTGCGCTGCCAGTTTACTCCGGAATATACGCGCCCGGCTGCCATCGGCACTACGCGTGCCCTGCTCCAGGGTGTGGAGTTTGAGAAATGGACGGGAGTGGTGACTGACGGTAAGGATGATGCCGGTGATGGTGGTAATTCCGGTGGCGGTTCCGACGGTGACCAGGGAGAGAACCCGTTAGGATAAGATGTATTTACTAATTTTGAAAGATTAAGACTATGAAAAAGAACGTTTGGGACAAAATTTTGAAGGTAGTGATAGCTGTTGCTTCCGCCATATTGGGAGCTTTAGGCGCCAATGCAATGAATGTATAAATTGTAGATTCATGTAGTAATATTAGGGGAAAGGCGGTGAAGGAAAAGCACTTCATCGCCTTTTTGTTATTTTCTTCATTTATAATTCCCTGCCAACCAAAAAATCTTATTACCTTTGCAGGTCACTTTTGGAAACAATAAAAATGTAATGATATGAATATCTCTTATAATTGGTTGAAAGAGTATGTCGATTTCGATTTGACACCGGATGAAGTTGCTGCGGCACTAACCTCCATCGGACTGGAAACGGGAAGTGTGGAAGAGGTGCAAACCATTAAAGGCGGACTGGAAGGACTGGTCATCGGCGAAGTGCTGACATGCGAAGCTCATCCTAACTCAGACCATATGCACGTCACTACGGTGAACCTGGGACAAGGTGAACCCGTGCAGATTGTATGCGGCGCTCCGAATGTAGCTGCCGGACAGAAAGTGGTAGTAGCCACGTTGGGTACAAAACTGTATGACGGTGACGAATGCTTTACCATCAAGAAATCAAAACTTCGTGGCGTGGAATCTGTCGGCATGATTTGTGCTGAGGATGAAATCGGTATCGGTACGGACCACGCAGGCATCATCGTACTGCCGGAGACAGCTGTTCCGGGTACGCTTGCCAAGGACTACTATAACATCAAGAGCGATTACGTACTGGAAGTGGACATCACTCCCAACCGTGCCGATGCTTGCTCACATTATGGGGTGGCACGCGACTTGTACGCCTACTTGATACAGAACGGTAAGCAGGCTACCTTGAAGAAACCTTCGGTAGACGCTTTTGCGGTAGAAAATCACGACTTGGATATTAAAGTAACTGTAGAGAACAGCGAAGCATGTCCCCGATATGCCGGCGTTACGGTGAAAGGGGTTACAGTAAAAGAAAGCCCCGAATGGTTGCAGAACAAGTTGCGTATTATCGGCCTGCGTCCTATCAATAATGTGGTGGATATTACCAACTATATCGTTCATGCTTTCGGCCAGCCGCTGCACTGCTTCGATGCGGATAAGATTAAAGGCGGTGAGGTGATTGTAAAGACCATGCCGGAAGGTACTCCGTTTGTAACTCTTGATGGCGTGGAGCGTAAATTGAACGAACGCGACCTGATGATTTGCAACAAGGAAGAGGCGATGTGTATTGCCGGTGTGTTCGGCGGTCTGGATTCCGGTTCTACGGAAACCACCAAGGATGTGTTCCTTGAAAGTGCCTACTTCCATCCCACATGGGTACGCAAGACAGCCCGTCGTCATGGATTGAACACAGATGCTTCTTTCCGTTTTGAAAGAGGTATTGACCCGAATGCCACTATTTACTGCCTGAAGCTGGCTGCTTTGATGGTAAAGGAACTTGCCGGAGGTACCATTTCTTCTGAAATAAAAGATGTGTGCGCCGCTCCTGCCAAGGATTTCCGTGTGGAACTTGCCTATGAGAAAGTGAACTCACTGATTGGTAAAGTTATTCCGGTGGATACCATCAAGAGCATCGTGACAAGTCTGGAAATGAAGATTGTAGACGAGACAGCCGAAGGGCTTACACTGGATGTTCCTCCTTACCGTGTGGACGTGCAGCGCGATTGCGATGTAATAGAGGATATCCTGCGTATCTACGGATATAATAATGTGGAGATTCCGACTACCTTGAAGTCTTGTCTGACTACCAAGGGTGAATATGATAAATCCAACAAACTGCAAAACCTGGTTGCCGAGCAGCTGGTGGGCTGTGGTTTCAATGAGATTCTGAACAACTCGTTGACGCGTGCCGCTTACTATGACAACTTGGAGTCTTATCCGTCGAAGAATCTGGTAATGTTGCTGAATCCGTTGAGTGCAGACTTGAATGCCATGCGTCAGACACTGCTTTTCGGTGGATTGGAAAGCATCTCGCACAACGCCAACCGTAAGAATGCAGACCTGAAATTCTTTGAATTCGGTAATTGTTATCACTTCAACGAGGAAAAGAAGAATCCGGAGAAAGTGCTTGCCGCTTATTCCGAAGACTATCATCTTGGTTTGTGGGTGACTGGCAAGAGGGTGACCAACTCATGGGCTCATCCGGATGAGAACAGCTCGGTATATGAGCTGAAGGCATACGTTGAGAATGTCTTTGCCAGATTGGGGCTGCACATGCATGATTTGGTTGTCGGCAATCTGACTGATGACATCTATGCTGCCGGTTTATCCGTACAGACAAGGGGTGGAAAGCGGTTGGCTACTTTCGGTATTGTAACAAAGAAGCTGCTGAAGGCATTCGATATTGACAACGAGGTTTACTATGCCGATTTCAACTGGAAAGAATTGCTGAAGGCCATCCGCAATGTGAAGGTGAGCTATACGGAAATCTCCAAGTTCCCTGCCGTGAAACGCGACTTGGCGTTACTGCTCGACAAGAAAGTGCAGTTTGCGGAAATTGAGAAGATTGCCTACGAGACGGAGAAAAAGCTGCTGAAGGAGGTTTCTCTCTTTGACGTTTATGAGGGTAAGAATCTGGAAGCCGGTAAGAAGAGTTACGCGGTGAGCTTCCTGCTGCAGGATGAGAATGCCACGTTGAACGATAAGCAGATTGACAAGATTATGTCCAAACTAGTGAAGAACCTGGAGGACAAGTTGAATGCCAAGCTGCGTTGATTCATTATTCAGAATTTATAATTCATAATTTAAAATACAGTTCCAATGGGAAGAGCGTTTGAATATAGAAAAGCTGCCAAATTGAAAAGATGGGGTCACATGGCAAAGACCTTTACAAGACTGGGTAAACAAATTGCTATTGCGGTGAAGGCCGGTGGTCCGGAGCCGGAAAACAACCCGACACTGCGTTCGGTTATCGCTACTTGTAAGCGTGAAAACATGCCGAAGGATAATATTGAACGTGCTATCAAGAATGCGATGGGTAAGGACCAAAGCGACTATAAGGGTATGACTTATGAAGGATACGGTCCTCACGGTGTAGCTGTTTTTGTGGATACACTGACCGATAACACTACCCGTACAGTAGCCGATGTGCGTTCCGTATTCAACAAGTTCGGCGGTAACTTGGGAACAATGGGTTCACTGGCTTTCTTGTTTGACCACAAGTGCGTGTTCACTTTCAAGAAGAAAGACGGTATCGATATGGAAGAACTCATTCTTGACTTGATAGACTATGACGTAGAGGAAGACTACGAAGAGGATGAAGAAGAAGGTACTATCACTATTTATGGTGACCCGAAAAGCTATGCAGCTATCCAGAAACATTTGGAAGAGTGCGGTTTTGAAGATGTCGGCGGTGAGTTTACCTATATCCCGAACGATATGAAGGATGTGACTCCCGAGCAACGCGAAACCATCGACAAGATGATAGAGCGTCTCGAAGAGTTTGATGATGTACAGACGGTTTATACTAACATGAAACCGGAAGAAGGCGGAGAATAATGACATATACATACAAGACGCAAGGTACGTGTAGCAGTAACATCGAACTGGATGTGGAAGATGGTATTGTGAAAGAAGTGGCATTTTGGGGTGGATGTAATGGAAACCTGCAAGGACTTTCACGTTTGGTGAAAGGCATGCCGGTAGATGCGGTGATTGCCCGTTTGGAAGGAATTCGCTGCGGAAGACGTTCCACTTCCTGCCCCGACCAATTGTGCAAGGCATTGCACGAGATGGGGTATTGAGCCTACTGCCTGAAAGAATGGATGAGAGCCCTTGACATTGAAAGATGCCAGGGGCTTTTTTTGAACCTAACATGGAGGTATTTGTTATTATTTGAGTATTTTTACGCTCTTAATTGAACAGACACAATGAAGAATATTTTTAAAGACTTGAAACGGAGAGACCACAAACGCTATCTGGGCGGTCTGGACGTTTTTAAATATATAGGTCCCGGACTGCTGGTGACTGTGGGCTTTATTGACCCGGGGAACTGGGCATCTAATTTTGCGGCAGGGTCTGAATTTGGCTATTCGTTGCTGTGGGTCGTGACTTTATCCACTATCATGCTGATTGTATTGCAGCATAATGTGGCGCATCTTGGCATTGTAACCGGCTTGTGCTTGTCCGAAGCCGCTACCAAATATACTCCTTCCTGGGTGTCGCGTCCCATATTGGGTACAGCAGTGCTGGCTTCCATCTCGACTTCGCTGGCAGAGATATTGGGAGGTGCCATCGCTTTGCAGATGCTGTTTGACATTCCCATCATATGGGGTTCTGTCTTGACTACCGTATTTGTAGTCGTCATGCTTTTCACTAATTCCTACAAGAAGATAGAACGTTCCATCATTGCTTTTGTTTCGGTCATCGGGCTCTCCTTTATCTATGAGCTGTTTCTGGTGAAGATAGATTGGTCGCTGGCTGCACAAGGGTGGGTGACACCTTCGTTCCCGCATGGGAGCATGCTGATTATCATGAGTGTGCTCGGTGCGGTGGTGATGCCGCATAATCTGTTTCTGCACTCGGAAGTGATACAGAGCCATGAATATAATAAGAAAGATGATGCATCCATCCGTAAGGTGTTGAAATATGAATTGTTCGACACGCTGTTCTCTATGATTGTGGGATGGGCCATCAACAGTGCCATGATACTGCTGGCAGCGGCAACTTTCTTTAAAAGCGGTATTCAGGTGGAAGAGTTGCAGCAGGCCAAATCTTTGCTGGAGCCGTTGCTGGGGAGCAGTGCTGCCGTGGTTTTTGCATTGGCATTACTGATGGCGGGTATATCTTCCACGATAACCAGCGGTATGGCGGCAGGTTCTATCTTTGCCGGTATTTTCGGAGAATCCTATCATATCAAAGACAGTCACTCGCAGGTGGGTGTGATTCTGTCGCTGGGCATTGCGCTGCTGCTGATTTTCTTTATCGGAGACCCGTTCAAAGGACTGCTGATTTCACAGATGATACTGAGCATCCAGCTGCCGTTCACGGTTTTCCTGCAAGTAGGACTGACTTCTTCGCGCAAGGTGATGGGGCAGTATGTAAACAGCAAATGGAGTACATTTGTACTTTATGCCATTGCTGCGGTGGTCACTGTGCTGAATATCATGCTGCTGGTATCCGAGTTGACATCTTGAATAATTCATTTTTAAGAAATCAAATAAGTAGTATGAAGATTATTACATATAACGTAAATGGGCTGAGGGCTGCCGTGACAAAAGGTTTTCCCGAGTGGCTGGCACAAGAGCAGCCGGATGTGCTTTGTTTGCAGGAAACAAAGCTGCAACCGGAACAGTATCCGGCAGAGGCGCTGGATGCTTTGGGGTATAAGCATTACCTATATTCTGCACAGAAGAAGGGGTATAGCGGAGTCGCTATTTTGAGCAAGCAAGAACCGGACCATGTGGAATATGGTATGGGTATTGAAGAATACGATAACGAAGGGCGCTTTATCCGTGCCGACTTCGGCGATGTGTCCGTTGTGAGTGTTTATCATCCTTCCGGTACCAGCGGTGATGAACGCCAGGCCTTCAAGATGGTCTGGTTGGAGAAATTCCAGGAATATGTATTGGAGCTGGAACGTACGCGTCCTAAACTCATTCTTTGCGGCGATTATAATATCTGCCATGAGGCAATAGACATTCACGACCCTATCAGGAATGCCACCAACAGTGGCTTCCTGCCTGAAGAGCGGGAGTGGATGACGCGCTTTCTCAATGCGGGATTCATAGATTCCTTCCGTTGGCTTCATCCCGACAAGCAGGAATATACGTGGTGGAGCTATCGCTTTAATTCACGTGCCAAGAACAAAGGGTGGCGCATTGATTATTGCATGGTGAGTGAACCGGTGCGCCCGATGTTGAAGGAGGCGAGAATATTGGGTGACGTTGTTCATTCGGACCATTGTCCGATGTTGTTGGAAATTACAGAATAATGATGATGGAAACAAAAAACAGAATCGAAAAAGCTGTGGAGCTTTTCAAGAGTGGCTATAACTGCTCGCAGTCGGTGGTGGGAGCTTTTGCAGATATGTATGGCTTTACAGAAGAGCAGGCTTTCCGGATGTCCGCCTCTTTTGGTGGTGGCATAGGTCGTATGAGGCAGACATGTGGTGCTGCATGCGGCATGTTCCTATTGGCCGGATTGGAAAAAGGAGCTGTGGAAGGCAAGGATCGTGAAGGTAAGGCGGCAAACTATGCGTTGGTGCAGGAGCTGGCTGCTGAGTTCAAGAAACGAAACGGCTCTTTGATATGTGCTGAATTGTTGGGGTTGAGAAAACCGGAAGGTTCGTCCGTTCCGGAAGCCCGTACCGAGCAGTATTATGCTAAACGCCCGTGTGCCAGGATGGTAGAGGTAGCTGCCCAAATTTGGACCGAATACCTGGAAAAAATGTCCTCAAAGTAAGAAAAAAGAACTTTTTTACCCCTTAGTAAGAAAAAAAGTGCCTAATAACGTGTTGTATAACATAAATATACCTATCTTTGCAGCGATATAAAAACACCGACATCTCTATCTTTGGAGATGAGGATAACGTTTAACTAAAAGCAAATAGAAATGTTAAAAGAAAAAGCTGGTAATGTTGCAGGACAGATTTGGACTGCACTGAATGGCACAGATGGCTTGACTCACAAGCAAATCAAGAAAGCAACTAAACTGATCGACAAGGACTTCTTCCTGGGATTGGGCTGGTTGTTAAGAGAAGACAAGGTCTCTACTTCTGAAGTGGAAGGCGAATTGTTTGTAAAGCTGAACTAAGCGAGGAATTGATTGGAATGTTATAAAAAGATGCGTTGGTACATGAATATGTTATCAACGCATTTTTTTTATTTGCTCTGTTTTCACTATCTTTGCGCACCCAATTAATAGATAGTTATTGACAATGAAGAATATACGAAATTTTTGCATTATTGCCCATATCGACCACGGTAAATCAACTTTGGCAGACCGTCTGCTGGAATTTACCAATACTATACAAGTAACTAACGGACAGATGCTGGATGACATGGACCTTGAGAAGGAAAGAGGTATCACCATCAAGAGCCATGCCATACAAATGGAGTATACCTATAAAGGTGAAAAGTATATTCTGAACTTGATAGACACTCCGGGACACGTGGACTTCTCGTACGAGGTGTCACGTTCCATTGCCGCTTGTGAAGGAGCCTTGCTTATTGTAGATGCTTCGCAAGGAGTGCAGGCGCAGACCATTTCAAACCTCTATATGGCGATTGAGCATGATTTGGAGATTATTCCCGTCATCAACAAATGTGACATGGCAAGCGCCATGCCCGAGGAAGTGGAGGACGAAATCGTCGAACTGTTGGGCTGCAAGCGTGATGAAATTATCCGTGCTTCTGGCAAAACAGGCATGGGAGTGGAAGAGATTCTGGCTGCGGTCATTGAGCGTATCCCTCACCCGGAGGGTGACGAGGAAGCTCCGTTGCAGGCGTTGATTTTCGATTCTGTCTTCAATTCTTTCCGTGGTATCATTGCATATTTCAAGATAGTGAACGGTGTGATTCGTAAAGGGGATAAAGTGAAATTCTTCAATACAGGCAAGGAATATGATGCGGATGAAATCGGAGTGCTCAAAATGGAAATGATGCCACGTCCGGAGTTGCGTACGGGGGATGTGGGCTATATCATCTCGGGTATCAAAACCTCTAAGGAAGTGAAAGTAGGTGATACGATTACGCATATTGCCCGTCCTTGCGAAGAGGCCATCGCCGGTTTTGAGGAGGTAAAGCCGATGGTTTTTGCTGGTGTGTACCCCATCGAGGCAGAAGATTTTGAGGACTTGCGTTCTTCTTTGGAGAAGTTGCAGTTGAATGATGCTTCGCTGACTTTCCAGCCTGAGTCTTCATTGGCTTTGGGCTTTGGTTTCCGTTGCGGTTTCCTTGGGCTGCTCCATATGGAGATTGTGCAGGAACGCCTTGACCGTGAATTTGACATGAACGTTATCACCACCGTGCCCAACGTTTCCTACAATATCTATGACAAGCAGGGAAATATGACTGAAGTGCATAACCCCGGCAGCATGCCCGACCCTACCATGATAGACCGTATTGAGGAGCCTTATATCCGCGCCTCGGTGATTACCACTACTGATTACATCGGCCCTATCATGACTCTTTGTCTGGGCAAGCGTGGCGAGCTGGTGAAGCAGGAATATATTTCAGGTAACCGCGTAGAAATATACTATGACATGCCTCTTGGCGAAATAGTTATCGATTTCTATGATAAATTGAAGAGTATCTCTAAGGGATATGCCTCTTTTGACTATCATCCCAACGGTTTTCGTCCTTCCAAACTGGTGAAGCTGGATATTTTGCTGAACGGTGAGCCGGTGGATGCTCTTTCTACCTTGACACACTTTGACAATGCCTACGAATTGGGACGCCGGATGTGCGAGAAGTTGAAAGACCTGATTCCGAGACAGCAGTTCGATATCGCCATTCAGGCTGCTATCGGTGCCAAGATTATTTCCCGGGAAACGATTAAGGCTGTGCGTAAGGACGTAACGGCCAAATGTTATGGAGGTGACGTGAGCCGTAAACGAAAATTGCTTGAGAAACAGAAGAGAGGTAAGAAGCGTATGAAACAGATTGGTAATGTGGAGGTACCTCAGAAAGCGTTCCTGGCAGTCTTGAAGCTGGATTGATGTCGAAAGGATGAAATCTTAAATCAAATATACTTCTTTATGATTATTTTACGTACTGTGAAAAACTTCTCGTCGCTGAATATAGCGGCGAGCATCTTGCTGTTTTTGATGGCTATTTTGGCGGCCGTTATTGCTAATTCGCCGATGGCTCCGTTGTATCAGGGCTTTCTTTTGCAAGAACTGCATCTGCGCATCGGAGACTTTAATTTGTTCTCCCATGGCGGTCATCCGTTGAAAATGATTGAGTTTATAAACGACTGCTTGATGACTGTTTTCTTTCTGGCTGTGGGGTTGGAGATAAAGCGGGAACTGCTGGTGGGTGAACTTTCTTCCTTTCGTAAGGCTTCTTTACCCTTTGTAGCGGCATGTGGCGGTATGCTGGTGCCGGTCATTGTCTATTCACTTTTGGTCGTTCAGGGTACTCCGGAAACGCGCGGTATGGCTATACCGATGGCTACGGATATTGCTTTTTCATTGGGTGTACTCAGTCTGCTGGGTAAACGGGTGCCTTTGAGTCTGAAAATTTTCCTGACGGCATTTGCAGTGGTCGATGATATTGGCGGCATTCTGGTTATTGCCATTTTCTATAGTTCCGAAGTGGCATACGGATATCTTATTGTAGCTGCTGTCCTTTATTTCTTCCTTTACTATATGGGGAAATTCGGTATGACACAGAAGATATTCTTCCTGCTTATCGGGGTAATTATTTGGTATTTGTTCCTTCAGTCGGGCATTCACAGCACTATTTCCGGAGTGATACTGGCCTTTGTAATACCGGCCCGTCCCCGTTTGGATGCCGGGAAATACATTAAACGCATCCGCGACATTATCGGTGATTTTCCGGTTACCAAATCAGATAATATTATATTGACCAATGAGCAGATTGCCACTCTAAAACAAGTGGAGCGCGCTTCTGATCATGTAATTAGTCCTTTGCAATCCCTGGAAGACAATTTGCATGGTGCGGTAAACTTTGTGATACTGCCGCTCTTTGCCTTTGCCAATGCCGGTGTGGTGTTCAGTGGAGGCGGTGGCGTTGTTGGAGCTGTTAGTATAGCGGTGGCTGCAGGATTGCTTCTTGGCAAGTTTATCGGTATTTTTCTGTTTACCTGGCTGGCGGTCAAGAGTGGTTTGTCCTCAATGCCTCCGGGAATGAATTGGAGAAGTGTTGCCGGAGTATCCTTGTTGGGGGGTATTGGCTTTACGGTATCTTTATTTATTGCCAACCTTTCTTTTGCAGGAGAATATCCGGATCTGCTGAACCAGGCGAAGTTTGGTGTATTGCTGGGAACGATTGTTGCCGGTATGTTGGGATATATGGTACTGAATGCGGTGTTGCCGAAGGTTAAGAACAAATAGATCTCCACTTTGGAATACTGGACGAAGAATCGGTTCTTTAGGGATATTCGGTAAATCCTCTGAAAGATAAGTTGGGATGTGTCAATGATTTAAGAAAACGTATTCTTTGTTACAGAAACAGAAGAAATAGTCCATTATTCTTAAAAAACATTCGTATCTTTGCTGGTACAAGTCGAAAGGACCTTCCGGATATGAAGCAAACAACGGTAGTTACCGTATATATATTGACGCTTTCCCTCTGCCTCGTGTGGTGTGCCTGCCCCGCCCATGCGGAGACGCGGCACATCGCACTGATACACTCTTTCGAGCCGGGCTATCCGCCTGCCACGAAAGCTCTGGAACTGCTGCAGAAAGAGTTCCGCCGTCTCGGCTTGGACTGCGATGTACGCGAATACTACCTGGACTGCGACCGCTACATGGAGGAGGTGGAGAACTTCCGCATGGCCGGCTTCGTGGACGACCTCTCCGCTTGGGGAGCCGAGCTAATAGCCGTGCTCGACGACCAGGCTGCCTATGCGCTGATGGCATGCGGGCATCCGCTGGCGCACGAAATACCCGTCGTGTTTAGCGGTGTGAACTATCCCAACATCTCCCTGCTCCTGCAATATCCCAACATCACGGGCTATGCCGACACGCCCGATTACCTGCGCACCATCCGCATGATAGAGAGTATCATGGGCAAGGCACGCATCTGTCTGATGAACGGCCAGACTTTTCTGGACCGCAAGATATGGCACGCGCTGAACGAACAGTGCGAAGGGCAGGGGCCCGACATCGTGACCTCCGCCCAAGGCTTTTACTTTGCTGGTTCCTCCTATCACTGCGTGCGCGAGGGGGAGACTATCAGCCCCATACTGAAACGGCAGAACATAGACATGCTGCTGGACACCACGAAGATTGTGCGCATGACGAGCGACTCCATAGCGATACGCCATCTGATGTGGCTGGGACGCGGCGACAACACGTTGCTGCTCTATACCAAGCGGGACTATACCACCAAGCGCGTGGGCATGCTCTTTGACAATCCCACGTTTCAGACCATCAACGAGGGCTTCGGCTTTGCCGACTACTTGCTGGGAGGATATTTCACCCCGCTGGAGAGCCAGATAAGATACATGGCGACCGGTATCAAGGAACGCCTCGAAGGGCGGATGCCCCGGCAGCAGGTGACGGAATGCGCTAAGCAGTACGTGCTGAACTGGCATGTGCTGCAGAAGTATGGCATCCCGCTCGAGAGCATTCCGGTGGAGTACACCGTGATGTACATCCCTTTCTCGGAGCGCTATCGTTACCATATACTCGTAGGCTCCATTCTGGGCGCTGTCTTCGTGCTGACGGTGATAGTCTTGCTCTCTTTCAGCCTACTGCACGAACGCAGGCGCAAGCGTGAGGCACTGCGAAACCTCCTCTACGAGCATGAGACCCTCTGCCTGGCCATCGAAGGAAATTCTACCTACGCCTGGCGACTGGAGGGAGATTCCGTGTCCTGCGACTCGCAGTTCTGCGAGCTTATTCACCACCGCTCCGGTCGTCTTCTGCTCAATGAAATCACTCCCTACATCCATCCCGGCGACTTACCCGTTTTCCGCAAGAACATAGCGTCAAGGCACGAACGTACGCACCACAAGGGACAGTACCGCTGTAACTTCACCGGCGAGTTCCAGTGGTGGGAGTTCAGCTACAATACCATCCACACCCCCGGACACGCACCCATCATAGCCGGACTGCTGCAGAACATCCAGGAACTGAAAGACCACGAGCAGGAGCTGATAGAATCCCGCGAGCTTGCGGAGCAAGCCGAACTGAAACAGTCGTTCCTCAATAACATGAGTCACGAAATACGCACTCCGCTCAATGCCATTGTCGGCTTCTCGGACATGCTGGCTAACGAGCCGGAGTTCTCCGACGAAGAGCGGCAGGAGTTTGTGGACATTATCAACACCAATACCAAACTGCTGCTGAAACTGGTGGGCGATGTGCTGGAACTGTCGCGCATCGAGTCGGGTAACCTCTCGTTCATCTTTCAGCGGGAGAGTGTGCGCCAGCTGCTCGATGACGTCTATCAGACGCATAGCCTGCTTATCCGGCCGCCGTTGCAGTTCCTCAAGGATTTCCCTCCCGAAGATGTGCAGGTGAATGTAGATCCCATGCGACTGACACAGGTACTCACCAACTTCCTGAACAATGCCAACAAGTTTACGAAAGAAGGCAGCATCCAGCTGGGGTATTGTTGTCCGTCCGGCATGAGCGAGGTACATCTTTATGTGGAAGATACCGGCATAGGCATTCCGCACAGCGAGCAGAAGATGATTTTTGAGCGTTTCTACAAGCGTAGCGAGTTTTCCCAAGGCGTCGGGCTAGGCTTGTCCATCTGTGTGCTCATCGTCGAAAAGATGGGAGGACGCATCGAACTCCGCTCCGAGGAAGGTCGTGGAAGCCGTTTCACGGTGGTGCTGCCTTGTATTGAATAAATCCTTAAAAAAATGTAATCATATTGTAATGTTCTTATATATAATTTTGCGTATCTTTGCCAGTGTTTTAAGAAATATAACGTTTTAGGAACTAATTTAAAAGACATTATGTTAAAGAGAGTAAGAATTGCACTGACAGCGTTACTGCTACTGGCTGCCGTAGGTGTAAATGCGCAGGTCACCACCGCCTCTATGGCAGGTAAGGTGACGGATGCAAGTAATGAGCCCATTATCGGCGCCACTGTACAGGCTGTTCATCAGCCTTCCGGTTCGCGCTACGGAACCGTGACCAACGTCGATGGACGCTATTCTATCCAGGGTATGCGCACTGGTGGTCCCTACCGGGTGGAGATTTCCTATATCGGCTATCAGACGGTTATTTATAAGGACATCACCCTTCAGCTGGGTGAGGTATACAACCTGAACGTAGAGATGAGTGAATCTTCCGAGTTGCTGAACGAAGTGATTGTGACGGCTGCCAAGACCAAGTTCACTGCTGAAAAGACGGGTGCCACTACCAACATCTCTTCTGCACAGATAACGCAGCTTCCCACCGTGAACCGCAGCATCAGTGACATTGCCCGCCTTTCTCCCTATGCCAACGGCATGAGTTTTGCCGGCGGTGACGGACGTTCCACGAACTTCACTATCGACGGTGCCAACTTCAACAATAACTTCGGACTTAGTTCCAACCTCCCCGGCGGCGGCAACCCCATCTCCATGGATGCCATCGAAGAGGTGCAGGTAGTGGTGGCTCCCTTCGACGTGCGCCAGACGAACTTCATAGGCGGCGGCATCAACGCCATTACCAAGAGTGGTACGAACACGTTCAGAGGTACTGCCTATACCTATTACCGCAACCAGGACATGCGCGGTAACCGCATCAACGGCGAGGACCTGGGAGCACGTTCCGACGAGTCCAAGACTACCTACGGCTTCACGCTGGGCGGTCCTATCATCAAGAACAAACTGTTCTTCTTCGTAAACTACGAAAAGGAGAAGACTCCGGGAGAGGTTATAAAGTATCGCGCGCGTGAGGACGGTGAAGAGGCAAAAGGTATGGTGTCCCGTACGCTGAAGTCGGATATGGAGAAGGTGTACAACCATCTGAAGGACAAGTACGGCTACGACGCAGGCTCTTACACAAGTTTTCCTGCTGACGAGGAGAACACCAAGATTCTGGCCCGCATCGACTGGAACATCACGGACCGCCATCGCTTGAGCCTCCGCTACAACAATACGAAGAATACGGCTTGGAATGCCCCGAACGGTAACTCTTCCGATACGGGATATCGCTTGAACAATACTTATCGCGTAGGTACGCAGTCTATGGCGTTTGCCAACAGCATGTATTCCATGGACAACAAGGTGCAGTCTTGGGCGACAGATTTGAACAGCCGCTTCACCGATAAGATTTCCAATCAGTTGCTGTTCACCTACACCAATATAGAGGACATGCGCGGCACCAATTCTTCTCCTTTCCCCTTCATCGACATCATGGCAGGCAAGGACGAGAATGGAAACCAGATTCTGGAACCGTACATGAGCGCCGGTTACGAGTTGTTCACCTACAACAACGGTGTGAAGAACAAGATTACGAACATTACCGATAACTTCACCTTCTTCACCGGTAACCACAAGCTGACGGCAGGTCTTAGCTATGAGCACCAGTTTGCCAACAACGCCTATATGCGTAACGGTACGGGATATTACCGCTATAACAGTCTGGAAGATTTCCTGAGTGGCGCAGCTCCCGAATCATTCGCTTTGACTTATGGCTTCAACGGTGTGGCCAACCCCAATGCTCAGGTTACCTTCAACCAGCTTGGTTTCTATGCCCAGGATGAATGGAACCTCGGCAACAGTCTGAAACTGACCTACGGTATCCGTTTCGACAACTTGATGTTCGACAACGACGACCTCCAGAGAAACGATGCCATCTATGAGCTTGACTTCGACGGGCAGCACATCGACACTGGCAAGTGGCCGGATTCCAGATGGCAGATTTCTCCCCGTATAGGTTTCGTTTGGGACGTGTTCAAGGACAAGTCGCTGAAAGTACGTGGAGGTACGGGTGTGTTTACCGGACGTCTGCCGTTGGTTTTCTTCACCAATATGCCGACCAATGCTTCTATGGTACAGAACTCCGTTACCTTTAAGACCCAATATGACAATGGAAAGGTGGTGGGCCATGATTCCCGTCTGGACCAGTTGGCAGGCGGCATGATTACGGACATGAACCAGATAATCGACAAGTTCAACCTCCCCACCACGATTGAGAAACACGTGGCGGGAAGCAAGATTTCCGGTGTGGCTCAGGACTTCAAGATGCCGCAGGTGTGGAAGTCGTCTATCGCGGTGGACTATCAGGTACCCGTATCTTTCCCCTTGACCGTGACGGGAGAGTTCATGTTCACGAAGAATGTGAATGCCGTTACCATCAACAACATCAATATCAAGAACCCCGACGAATGGAAGTACAATAAGCTGACCACCGTCAAGGGCGCTGATGGAAAAGACGTGACAACTACGGAACTGTTGCATACGGGTATGCAACGTTTCAATGGTGCGGATAACCGCATGGTGTACTCTTATTCTCTTTATGACAACCCCGACAAGAATGTGAAATATGCAGGCGACTTCGTGCATTACAATGGCAAGAATGCCGTGGTACTCGACAATACATCCAAAGGCTACGGCTATACGGCAAACATCACGGTGAATGCCCAGCCGGTGGATGACTTGATGCTGATGCTGGCCTATACGCACACGGAGTCCAAAGAAGTTTCCGGTCTTCCGGGCAGCGACCCTATCTCCACTTGGCAGGGATTGAACACGATTGATGGTTCCAATTATGTGGATGCACAACGGTCACAGTATGTGGTTCCCGATAAGGTGATTGCTTCTGTGGGCTACTACATCCCCTTCAGACACAAAGGCCTGCTTCGCGGCACACACCTGAATCTGTTCTATTCCGGCTATTCTTCCGGCGGTTACAGCTTCTGCTACACCAACGACATGAACGGCGATGGTATCAACAACGACTTGATGTACATTCCGAAGGACGATAGTGAAATCAACTTCAAGACAGAGGAAGACCGCGTTGCCTTCTGGAAATTCGTAGAGCAGGATTCGTACTTGAAGAATCACAAAGGACAGTATGCCGAGGCTTATGCTGCCCGCGCTCCGTGGGTGCACCGCTTTGACTTCCGTCTGCTGGAGGATTTCGAATTCAAGATTGGCAAGACCAAGCATTGCTTCCAGTTGAGTTTTGACATCATGAACGTGGGTAACCTCATCAACTCCAAATGGGGTATCTCCAAGACCAATACCGTTTCCAACAGCAACCGAATCCTGAAGTATGAAGGGGTGAAGAGCGCCACTGACCTGACTCCGGTATTCTCCATGTATAAGGTGAACGGTGAATATCCTACCAAGACTTACGACACCTATCAGAACTACAGCGAATGCTGGAAACTGCAAGTCGGTATCCGTTACGTGTTCAACTAATCGGGTGCAGATAACCTCCGTTGAATGGCGGAATATGATAAGGCAAGGGCTGTTCCGGGATTTCCGGGACAGCCCTTATTGTTTTTGGCTTTCTTTACTTTATTGTATTTCAACCTCCATAATCACTGGATTGTGGTCGCTGCACAAATCCAGGTCTGGAGAGTAGTATGCAATACCCTTCAGGCTGGGGGAGTGGAAGATGTAGTCAATACGCAACATGCGTTTGGCATAGCGGTAGGTGTACATGTATCCGTTTCCGGCAGTGCGGAATCCGTCTTTGAGGGTTTTCCTCAAATGATGGTAGGTGTAGGAGGAAGGTATTGAGTTGAAGTCGCCGCATAGCAGCACGGGATAGGGGCTGGTCTTGGCGTAGTGGCTGATGACGTAAGTCTGCGTGGCCCGCTTCATGAAGTTTTCGTGCAGGGTGCCTGCGGCATCTTTGGCTGCCTGGACTTCGCGGCGGGTGTCGTCGGTGGCCAGCTCGCGTTCCCACTTCCTGCGCTTCTGGCTGACGCTGGTGGTCTGCAGGTGGTTGTTTATCAGACGTATGGTATCCGTACCCATCGCTACATCGCACATCATGCTACAGTTGGAGCTTTGCTGGTAAGTGATGAAACGGTGGTTCGCCAATGGATAGCGGCTGAATACGGCGATAGGCAGTACGCCCTTGACGGAGTCTTCAGAAGGGATGAGCGCGTGTGACCAATGCGAGAGTACGCGCCGTATGCTGTCTGTGGGGAAGTCGCTGTTGTCTCCGAACTCCTGGAAGCACAGCACATCCACGCCTTCCTGCTGCATGTACCGGGCTATCTCCTTGCAGGAATAACCGGTAATCTCACCTCCGAAGTTGTGTATGTTGTAGGTGGCTATCTTCAGATACTTGCCTGCCGGGGTTTTGTCTTTCGGCAGGTGGAGCTGGAAGACAGACGTCAGATATCCCCAGTTGCAGAAGAATGCCACCAGCGGAACCAGTGCCCAGCGCTTACGGGCCAATGCCCAGCAGAGTGCCGTTATCAGATTGACAATCAGGAGTACGGGCACTGCCAGCCCCAGTAATGGCATGATGACGGAATCGACCGGAGCTACATTTCCTGAGAAGGCTGCCACTATGGTGATGGTGGCCAAGACGAATGTCGCTGCTATCAGACAGATGTAGAACAGACCTTTTACGGCGGACTTTCCCATGTTGTTTGCTTATTTATTCACTACGTTCACCGGCTTGCCGTCTTGGTAGGCCTTGATGTTCTCGAGCATAATCTGCATGAGGCGTTCGCGCGCGGCGGTGCTTGCCCAGGCAATGTGCGGAGTGATGTAGCAGTTGCGGGCGGAGAGCAACGGATTGTCGGCACGGGGAGGTTCTTGCGAGAGTACGTCTACGCCGGCGGCATAGATGGTACCGTTGTTAAGTGCATTGGCAAGGTCTTGTTCGTTGATGAGAGGGCCGCGTCCGGTATTGATGAGAATGGCGGTGGGCTTCATCAACCGAAGCCGTTCTGCATTCACCATCTCGCGGGTGGAGTCGGTGAGGGGACAGTGCAGACTGATGATGTCACATTCGCGGAACAACTCGTCCAGCTCCATCTTGCGGATTTCGGGAGGAAGCTGGAAGTTGGTCTTGGAGGTGTAGGCACATACCTTCATACCGAAGCCGATGGCGATGCGGGCGGTGGTGAAGCCGGTGTGGCCCAGGCCTACGATTCCAAGCTTCTTTTCGCGCAGTTCGATGAGAGGCGTGTCCCAGAAGCAGAAGTCCTTGCTTGCTGTCCAGCGGCCCCGGTGCACCTCTTCGGAGTGGTGTTGCACTTGCTGGGTGATGTTTAGGATGTGGGCAAAGACCATTTGGGCTACGGAGTCGGTGCTGTAGGCGGGAATATTGGTGACGATGATTCCGCGTTCTTTGGCGGCAGTGGTGTCTACGATGTTATATCCGGTGGCCAGCACACCGATATACTTCAGTTCGGGCAGTGCCGCCATGTGTTCAGCGGTGAGTACAGTTTTGTTGGTCAGCAGGATTTCTGCACCAGCAGCGCGTTCCAATACTTCCGCAGGGGCGGTGCGGTCGTAGATGGTGCACTCGCCCAAGGCTTGCAATTCGTCCCAGCAGAGGTCGCCGGGGTTGGCGGCATAGCCGTCTAATACTACTATATTCATGGAGTTATGAGTTATGAGTTATTTGTTGTGGGGATTTTCTGTATCCGACTTTTAATCTCTAACTTTTAATTTTTAATTTTAATTGATAGTTTACCATTTCTTTTCCTCTCCCCAGAGTTGCTGCATCCGTTCCTTGTGCTTCTGCTCGGCAGGGTTGAGTTGTGGCTCCCAGATACGGCGGTCTTTCAATTCGTCGGGCAGGAATTGCTGCTTGACGAAGTTGCCGGGGTAGTCGTGGGCGTACTTGTACTTCTCGCCGTAGCCCAACTGCTTCATCAGCTTGGTGGGCGCATTGCGCAGGTGCAGGGGGACGGGGAGGTTGCCCGTTTCGCGTACCAGTTCCAGGGCATTGTTGATGGCCATATAGGCTGAATTACTCTTGGGGCTGGTGGCAAGGTATATGGTGGCTTCTGCCAGGGGGATACGTCCTTCGGGCCATCCCACTTTCATCAACGTGTCGAAGCAGGCGTTGGCAAGCAGCAGCGCGTTGGGGTTGGCCAGTCCGATGTCTTCGGAAGCGGAGATGACGAGGCGGCGGGCTATGAAGGCAGGGTCTTCACCGCCTTCTACCATGCGTGCCAGCCAGTAAATGGCGCCATCCGGGTCGCTGCCGCGAATGGATTTGATGAAGGCGGAGATGATGTCGTAGTGCATCTCGCCATCCTTATCGTAGGCAAGAGGGTTCTGTTGAAGGCGTTCGGTCACCATGTCATCCGTGATGAGGACAGGGTCGGTGGCTTCGGAGTCTACCACCAGCTCGAGGATGTTGAGCAGCTTGCGGGCGTCTCCTCCGCTGAAGCGGAGCATGGCAGTGGTTTCTTTCAGTTCTATTTTCCGTTCCTTCAGCACGGTGTCCGTGGTGATGGCGCGTTGCAGCAGTTCCAGCAGGTCGTCCTTCTCCAGTGACTTCAGGGTATAGAGCTGGCAGCGGGATAGTAGCGGGCGGATGACCTCGAACGAAGGGTTCTCCGTGGTGGCGCCTATCAGCGTCACGGTGCCTTGCTCCACGGCTCCCAACAGCGAGTCTTGCTGCGACTTGCTGAAACGGTGTATCTCGTCGATGAAGAGGATGGGACTGGCTTGCGAGAAGAAGCGGTTGCTCTTGGCACGCTCTATCACGTCGCGTACATCCTTCACACCGCTGGTCACGGCACTAAGTGTATAGAAAGGGGTTTCCAGCTTGTTGGCGATAATCTGTGCCAGGGTTGTCTTTCCCACTCCCGGAGGGCCCCATAAGATAAACGAAGAGATACGTCCTGCATCAATCATCTTACGCAGCACTGCACCCGGTCCCACTAAATGTTTCTGACCGATATATTCATCTAATGTTCTTGGTCTAAGCCGTTCTGCTAATGGTTGCATAGTATGTAACTCTTAAAAAATCATTAATATCATGAAGCGTATACCGCCCTTCTTCACTCCCGGTATATCCGTATAGGTCAGTCGGCGTACATATTCTATGTGGAGCAGCTTGAAGATATTGTAGATACCTACACTGGCTTCCACATAGGGAGTCTTGCCCATGACGTGGCTGGTGGGTACACCGTCGCGCATGGGGAAGAGGAACAAGTCGGGATTGTTGCTCTTGTATGGGTTGTTCTTGTCCGTCAGCGTGCCCCACAGACCACGGATGCGGAACATCTCGCGCCACTTCAGCTTCTTGATGAGCGGGATGCGGTTGAAGAGTTTTCCGTTCATGTCGTAGCTTAGGTTGAGGGAGGCGTAACGGTCGTTCAGGAACTCCATGTTGTTGATGAGGTTGAAGGACTCGTTGTTCTGCGTAATGTACGAGAGGTTCGCCATCGGTAGGTTCAGCAGGGGGAAGGGAACGGTGTTCCATTGCGCACCGGCACGTGCCGTTACGTCCAGCTTGCCCCACGAGCCGAGCCAGAAGCGCTTCCGGATGCTGGCTTCCGTCAAGTTGAAGTTGTACTCTCCACCCAGCACGCCCTTGAATCCGGCGGTGTGGGAGAGGGTGAAGGTGGGCGCATCCAACGATACGGGCACGCGGCGCTGTTTGGTGTTGACGAAGGTTTCACCGGGAGCGTAACGCAGGGTCACACCCAGCTCGGTAGTGGTGATGTCGTGCACCAGCGTATTCTTTTCATCCCACTGTCCGGGTGTTTCTCCGTTGTTCTTCCAGTATTGCAGTTGCCCCGCAGGCTGGTCGTTGCGGTGGCGTGCCATGGCCTGTACGGAGAAGCCGGTATTGGTCTCCAGCTCGTAGGTCAGCGTGGCGTCGCGCATGTAGGACATCTGGTCTACCGTAGTCCATTTCCAGCCGACAAACAAGTTGTCCTTGTCCGTGGCGAGGTACTTGTCCATGGGAGACATCACGTCGTAGGTGTACTTGAAGGCGATGTAGTGCTTCGGGAACTCCCACAATACGTATTCGCGTTTGTTGAAGGAGTAGGCCACCTGCCCGGAGTAGAACCATTTCTTGTCCTTGGTTCCGTAGGCGCCGTAACCGCTCAGGCTCCAATGCGGGTCGAGGTTACCGGTTGTCATACCGCTCAGACGGAAACGGGTGCCGTTGACGTAGTTGCTGGTTATCATTGTGTTGATAGGACCGAAGTCGAACTTACTGGGATGTTTCTTGCTGCCCGTTTCCACGAAGTTCTCAATCAAGGCTTTCGCTCCGAAGATGACGTACTTGAAGCCGGGAATCTGTTCGATGCGGTTCATGAATACGTCCATCGTGCTCTCCTTCTTGGTGAGGGGCACTTGGCGCACTTTCGCCCAATACTCGTCGCTCTTGGCAAGCATGTTCGCCTCCTTGATGACGTTTCCTTTCAAGCGGAAGAGGCGGGGCTCTATCTCCGTGAACTGATAGTCGGTGTATTTGGTGGTCCGTTGCACTTCCAGGCCTTGAATACCTTTCACGAAGTGCAGTTCCACGGTCATGTCGTCGTCGGTCAGCACCCAGTTGCTGTCGGGCAGTTGTTCGAACTGCTGCACGATGTCGAGGTTTTCCACGAAGTTGACACCTGTCTTCTTGGGCAGGTTCATGGTACATTTCTTCACGGCATAGGTGGAGTCCTTCACCACGTAGAGGTGCCCCGTGAAGCCGAAGTCCTGCGGGTTCTGCGGAACGAAGGTGAGGTGCACGCACTCCTGCTTATCCACCATGAGCGTGTCCATCAGATAGTATTTGTAGAAGCTGATGGCTCCGCGACCGATGGGGCTGACGAAGCGGCGTTGCAGCAGGCGGATGTCGTCGTCGTAGATGTTGATGTCGGAGAATACGTCCGTAAGGATAGTCCCCAGCATGTCTCCGGTGTTGAAGAACTCTTCGATACCGGTGGAGTTCATGCCTTCGATGATGGTCTTTTCGCTCTTGGGGCTTTTACGGAAAATGGTCTTGCTGGCCGTCTCCTTGATGGAGATGGGCAGAATCATCTTGTTGGTCTTGGGCGATACCTCCACCTGGTCTTTGAAGAAGGAGAATTTCTTGTAGATGCCTTTCTCCATTTTGTCAGGGGTGACGTCGTTGAGCGACATCTTCATCTTTTCGTACTTCTGGTACTGGTAGTAGTCGTTCTCTTCCAGTTTCAGCGCCTTCTTGTTCTCGATGACCTTCTTCATGAACTCCACGGCGGGGTTGTTCTTGCGGGAATATTTCTCCTTTTTGGGCTTCACCACGACCTCGGAGAGCATGATGTCATCCGATTGCAGTTTGACGTTCAGCACCCGGGTGCCGGGTTTCAGTTTTACTTTCTTGGTGATATAGCCTACGGCGGAGAACGTCAGCTCATCCCAGCCTTTGCGGGTTTCCACCTGGTATTCACCGTTTGCGTTGGAGATGCCGCCTACACCTTTCCCTTCATACTGTACGGTGATGTACATCAGCGGTTCGTTCGTGAGGGAGTCTGTGATGACACCCTTTATCTGGGCGGATGCGCTGATGGAGACGAACAGTGACAGCAGGAAAAGGGCGTAAATTGTATATCTTTGCTTCATAAGTTACAGATAATTCGGGCGCAAAGTTAACAAATTAAGGTTAATCAAGAAGCAAATATAGACTAAAGAAACGGGAGATATGGTTAAATGAACGTGAAAGTCGTATGTCTTGTTTGTCGGATACAGATAAAAAACGTACAGAATCCTTATAGAAAAGTTGCCGGATATAAAGGATAAAGTTGCACAACGTATGGAGAAAGTTCTATCCCAAGCCTTGGGATAGAAAAGCCCAAGCTTGGGATAAGCGTCCGTAGGTTTGGGATAGACGTTTGCAAGCTTGGGATAGAATTTATGGAGGATTATGAATTGTTGCCGTTCAGTAGTGTCTGTACGATGCGTTCCGCCGTTCGTCCGTCCCAGCGGTCGGGCAGGGTGGTGTGCTTCCATTCTCCGTGCAGCAGCTTGTCGAGCGAGGCGGAGAGGGCGAAGGAATTTTCGCCTACCAGCTCGTTGGTACCGATGCGCCAGGTTTCGGGATGCTCGGCATAGGTATTGAGGGTGATGCAGGGGACGTCGAGGAAGGTAGCTTCTTCGGCGATGTTTCCCGAGTCGGTGACGATGCCCCGTGCCTGGTTGATGAGGAATCCGAAGTGCAGGTAACTCTGCGGAGGCAGGATGTGCAGGTTGGGAGCATTCACTTCCAGCGACTTCACCGCCTTTTGCACGTAGGGGTGTAGCGGGGCGACGATAGGCATGCCGCCGGCCTTCTCGATGACGGTCTGGAGCAGGGAGTGCAGTACGGCTTTCTTCTCCAGCAGGTCGCGGCGGTTGAGGGTGAGCAGCAGGTAGTTCCCTTTCCGCAGGCCGAGGCTGGAGAACCACATGGGCTGCACCAGGCGGTGGCGGTTGAAACGGATGGTGTCAATCAGTATGTTGCCCACGTAGTGGATATATTCGGGTATCATGCCCTCCTGGTTGAGGTTGCGGTTGGCCACCATGCCGGCGGTGAAGAGATAGTCGGAAATGGCGTCCACGATGGTGCGGTTCACCTCGCGGGGCATGTTCATGTCGAAAGAGCGTGTGCCGGCTATGACGTGCGCCACCTTCAGTCCGCGCTTCTTGGCGACGATGGAGCAGCTCATAGTGGCGGTCATGTCATCTACCACCAGTACGACTTGTGCCGGATGCCCGTCCAACTCCCGCTCGAAGGCGAGCATGATGGAGGCTGCCACCTGCGAGTGGTTGTGTCCGGTGACACCGAGGTAGGCATCCGGTTTCCTCATGGAAAGGTCGGAGAAGAGCGAGGCATCCAGGCTGGTGTCATCCTGCGGACCGGTGTAGACGATGCGGTAGGAGATGTTCTTTCCTGCCTCTCTGGCGGCGTCGATGGCGCGGCAGATGGGGGCTATTTTCATGAAGTTGGGGCGTGCGCCCGATACGATTGTTATTCTCATTGTCGTAGTTGGTGAAAAATGATACGACAAAAATACGTTTTCTTAGGGAAATTATTTGTTACTTTGCCTATTATTTTCAGAGTGTCTGTTGAAAATACACACTTATTCAATGTTTAATTTATAATTTATAATTTTTAATTCTCAAAGTGATAATGCCAACATTTGTTCAGATACTCGATTTCATTGGCACATTTGCCTTTGCCATCAGTGGCATACGCCTGGCCTCGGCCAAGCGGTTCGACTGGTTTGGAGCGTATGTGGTGGGTTTTGTGACGGCCATTGGCGGCGGTACGATACGCGACCTGTTGCTGGACGTCACCCCGGGCTGGATGACGGATCCCATTTACTTGATTTGTACCGGACTGGCCTTGTTGTGGGTCATCCTCTTCGGTAAACATCTCATCCATCTGCACAATACGTTCTTCATATTCGACAGTATCGGCCTGGCACTGTTCACGGTGGTCGGCGTGGGCAAGAGCATCGCGCTGGGCTATCCCTTCTGGGTGGCCATCATTATGGGCAGCATCACCGGGGCTGCGGGAGGTGTGATACGTGACGTATTCATTAACGAAATTCCGCTGATATTCCGGAAGGAGATTTATGCGATGGCTTGTGTGGTGGGAGGAACCTTCTACTGGATGTGCCATCTTCTGGGGATGGAGTCTTTCGTGTGTCAGATTGTGGGCGGTGTGACGGTGTTCGTTACCCGCATACTGGCGGTGAAGTATAGGATTTGCCTGCCTATCCTTTCGGGCAATGAAGAGGAGCAGGAAGGGTAGTCCGTTATCTGCTGTCTGAGAATCTCAGGGATTTTCCGGTGAAATTCCGGGCAATGTGCAAAAGAACTTCAGGTGTTAAATATAAGATTCCCCGGCATTTGGAACCGAAATGTCGGGGAATCTTTCATATTCCTCGTTCCCCTGATAAGGGGGAAAGAGGATGGGATTGCTAAGGGGATAAAACAAGGTTAGAACAATGCATCCTTCGTGTTGAAAAGTTTGCGTTCGTTCAGTTTCACTACCTTGCCGAATTTTTCCAGCCGCTTCAGGTCAATGTTCTTAGGGTTGCCCATGATGGAAATGCAGTAAGGTTTGTCTTTGATGTTCTCTTCGTAGAATTTCACGATGTCGTCAAAGGTCAGTGCATCTACTTTCGGCAGGTTTTCCTTTGCTGGGTCGTCCGTGTAGCCTCTGTAGCCCAAGTCTACCAGTTCCATGGCTTTGTTGCGGAAGCTGGGGTGACTGGTCAGCATGGCTTGGCGGAGGTAGCTCTTGATGTTGTCGATACGTTCCGGATTCTTCGGCATGTCGTTGACGAGACCCATCAGCACGTCCAGTGCATCGTTTGCCTTGTCGTTCTGGGTACCGATATAGCCGCGCAGATAGCTTGCTTTTCCGGCTATGCCTTGCGTGCCGACGAATGCGTAGGCTGTGTAGGCCATGGAGCGTTTTTCGCGGATTTCGTTCAGAACGATGCCGGTGAAGTCAAGGCCGAAGTATTGGTTGAATGCGCTACGCAGCACGTCGTCCTTTTTGTCAGCCTTCTGCATCGGGATGTAGAGGTGGATTTGGGCTTGTTCTGCATCGTTGTTAGGCAGGAAGTAGACGGTGTTTTCGGTCACCGGCATCATGTCCTTTGCCTGCGGGGAGTTGGACGGGCGTTCGTTGGCCACCAACGGGAGGTTCTTGCTCAGAATGTCGTATACTTGGTCGAAGGGGAGTGTTCCGGTAAAGAACACCTTTGCCTCGTAGTTGGAGGCACGGTTGATGTCGCCCGTCAGTTCTGAAATCTGTAATTCGTAAATCTCCTTGTCGGTCAGCTCCTTGATGTAGTCTGATTTCTCTCCGTAGAGCATGTACTGTCGCAGTGCTTCGTTCAGGATGCTGACGTTGTCTTTGCGCTGCTGGCGCATACCCATTGCCGAACCTTTCAGACGTGCCAGTTGCTTTTCGTCCAGTTTTGGCATCAAAATCTGGCGTGAAAGTAGCTGGCAGGCTTGCGGCAGGGTGGCTTCGTAGCCCTCCATGATGATGTAGAGGTTGTCATCATCGGCTGTCACGTGGCAGGTTGCGTTCAGCTTGCTGAGTTCTTCTTTCAACTCTTGCGGTTCGTAGGCCCCCATGATGCCTGCGTTGTTCATCAACTGGGCGGCATAGCCAAGTTTTGGGAATTCGCGTTCACCGGCTCCGTATTGTACAACCAACTGGAATACGTTATTCTCCTTGTTGGGTGTGTAGTACATCTTTGAACGGTCGTTCAGTTGCTTGATTTGCACTTCGCCGTAGTCTGCGAATTTCTCCTCCATCTGTCCGATGGGCAGGTTTTTGAATTGTGTTGCATAGAGCGATTCTTTTCCTATCGGAGGTTCTACGGGTTTGTAACCCGGCTTCTCAATCTTGGCGTTCTTGTCAGGCTTTCCTTTTTCGATATATAGGGCCAGGTAATTGTCTGACAGATATTTCTTGGCTACTCGCTTGATGTCGTCAGTGGTGATGGCCATAATCTTGTCCTTGTAATTGAGTATGTCGCCCAAGTCCTGCTCGTTGTAGAAGGCGTTCATCAGTATCATGGCCTTGTCCTCGTTCGACTCCATTTCCAGGTCGAACTGGCGGCATTTCTCGGCTTTGATGGCATCAATTTTCCAGTCCTCGAATTCTCCGTTGGCGATTTGCTGGATGGCTTTCAAGGCTTTCTTTTCGGCGCTCTTGGTCGACTCGAAACGGCGCTGGTTTTCGTCGTAGAGGGGAATGGCCGCTACGATGGCGCGTCCTTGTTCGCGGAAAGTACGGGTGTAGGCTCCGGCGCTGGTCAGTTCACCGTCCAGTACCAGCTTGTCCATAGTTCCGGTCTGACTGTTGTTGTTCAGCAGTGCCAGGGCGATGTCCAGAGCGTCTTCGTCGGGATGTCCGGCAGGTACTCCATTGAATACCATTGCCACTTGCGGGTAGAATCCTACTTTAGCCGAATACTGTTTGCGGCCCTTTATTTCGAGGTTCTGGTAGACCTTGCGCTCGGGTGCGGGCTTGGCAGCCAGACGTCCGAAGGCGGCATTGATGCGTCCGCTGATTTGTTGGGCTTTGATGTTTCCTACGAGTACCAGTACCATGTTTTCGGGGACATACCATTGTTCGTAAAATTCAATCAGCTTGCTCAGGCGGGGATTCTTCAGATGTTCGGGCAGGCCGATGATGGAACGGGAGTAAGGATGTCCCTCAAAAGCTTTCTCCATCACGAACTGGTTCTGTGCACGTCCCTGGTCATCTTGTGAACGGTTATATTCTTCGTACACGTTTTCCAGCTCCGACTGGAAGGAACGGAATACGGGATGCAGGAAACGTTGTGAGGAGATTTCCAGCCATTTGTTTATCTGATAGGCAGGGAAGGAGCTGTGATAGAAGGTCCAGTCATAGTAGGTGCCTGCATTCACCCCTTTGGCACCCATGCTTTCCATCAGGTTGGAGTATTCGTTGGGAAGTCCCAATTTTCCAGCTTTGACGGTCAGCTCATTGATTTCCTTGCTGATGGCTTCTTTTTTTGCCGGGTCGGCTTCTTCGGCCATCTGGTCGTACTTGGCGATGATTTCCTTGTAGATCGGTTCTTCTTCCGTCCAGTTCAGCGCGCCTATCTTGTCTGTTCCTTTAAACATGACGTGCTCCAGGTAGTGTGCAAGTCCCGTGTACTCTTCGGGGTCGTTGATGGAACCGGCACGTACGCCTACCAGTCCGAACACGTCCGATTTGGATTCATCTTCCCATATATATACGGAAAGACCGTTCTTCAGCTTGAACGCCTTCAGTCCTTGTCCGAAGGAGGGCAGGGAAATGATGAGGGCAGCCAGCAGAAGAAGTGACTTAAATTGAAATGATTTCATAAAATAAAGTGTTTTTATGTAATAAAAGTGTTTTCCTATATGTAGGCAAAGCTATAAAAAAATCACGTAACATTTACGAAATCTTCGGAAAAATGATAGCTTTCAGTATATAATATCACCCGTAAACTATCAGAGAGGGGGGGTAAACTGTCAAATGATAGTTTTCACCCCTAATAAAAACCGTATTCCGTCCCCCGGGGCTTCAAATCTTCCTTATACTTGCAATCGTAAAACCTAAACCATTATTAACTATTTAAAAATTGAGCAAAGTATGAATACTTACAGTTTTAGAAAAGATTTGCTTGCAGTGCAAGAAGAACTGCTTCGCTTTGCATACAAGTTGACAGCCGACCGGGAAGAAGCGAATGATTTGTTGCAAGAGACATCTCTCAAGGCTTTGGATAACGAAGACAAATTTGAACCCGACACCAATTTCAGAGGTTGGATGTATACCATTATGCGCAACATCTTTATCAATAATTACCGGAAAATAGTTCGCGAACAGACTTTTGTGGACCAGACGGACAATCAGTATCACCTCAGCATGCCCCAGGACTCTGGTTTTGCCAGTACCGAGGGTGCCTACGACCTGAAAGAAATGCATCGCATCGTCAATGCCCTTCCACGCGACTATAAAGTCCCTTTCTCCATGCATGTGTCCGGTTTCAAGTACCGCGAGATTGCCGAACGCCTCGGCCTTCCGCTCGGAACGGTGAAAAGCCGCATCTTCTTTACGCGCCAGAAGTTGCAGGATGAATTGAAAGATTTCATCTGATAATAATTTGATAGTAGCAATATGATATATAACATATTGCTTCTGATGAATTTTTAAGGGTTATTCTTGACTATATGTCAGAATAATCCTTTATATTTGTATATGTTAAGTTAACCGAAGGAAAATCTCTTATTATTGACTATGATGAAAAAGGAAATTAAATTCAGTCTTGTTTACCGGGACATGTGGCAGTCGTCCGGTAAGTATCAACCCCGGGTAGACCAGTTGGTACGTATTGCTCCGTTGATAGTTGAAATGGGTTGTTTTGCACGCGTTGAAACAAACGGAGGAGCTTTTGAGCAGGTAAACCTTCTGTATGGTGAAAATCCCAACAAGGCTGTACGCGCCTTTACCGCACCTTTTAGGGAAGCAGGCATACAGACGCATATGCTCGACCGCGGGCTGAATGCACTGCGCATGTATCCCGTTCCGGCGGATGTGCGCCGGCTGATGTACAAGGTGAAGCATGCCCAGGGTGTGGACATTACCCGTATCTTCTGCGGATTGAACGAGACGCGGAATATAATTCCTTCTATCAAATATGCTCTGGAAGCGGGCATGATACCGCAGGCTACGCTCTGCATCACGTATTCTCCCGTCCATACGGTGGAATACTATGCCAGTATTGCCGACCGGTTGATTGAAGCCGGGGCACCTGAAATCTGCTTGAAGGATATGGCGGGCATCGGACGTCCGGGTATGCTGGGACAGCTTGTCAGAACCATTAAGGAGAAGCACCCCGATGTGCTGATACAATACCACGGGCATAGCGGTCCCGGACTTTCCATGGCTTCCATTCTCGAAGTCTGTGAGAACGGTGCCGACATCATCGATGTGGCGATGGAACCCATGTCGTGGGGCAAGGTTCATCCGGACATCATCTCCGTGCAGGCCATGCTGAAAGACCTGGGTTTCCAAGTGCCCGACATAAACATGAAAGCCTACATGAAAGCCCGTGCCATGACGCAGGAGTTCATTGACGAGTTCTTGGGTTATTTCATGGACCCCACCAATAAACATATGTCCTCACTCTTGCTGAAGTGCGGTTTGCCGGGTGGCATGATGGGCTCCATGATGGCCGACTTGAAGGGAGTGCATTCCGGCATCAACATGATACTGCGCGGTAAGAACGAGCCGGAACTCAGTCTGGACGACCTGCTCGTCATGCTGTTCGACGAAGTGGAATATGTATGGCCCAAGCTGGGTTATCCTCCTTTGGTGACTCCTTTCAGCCAGTATGTGAAGAATGTGGCTTTGATGAACCTCATGCAGCAGGTAAAGGGAGAGGAGCGTTGGACGATGATAGACAACCATACGTGGGACATGATTCTGGGCAAGAGTGGACGCCTCCCCGGTACTTTAGCGCCCGAGATAGTGGAACTGGCTAAGTCCAAAGGCTTTGAGTTCGTGGATACGGACCCGCAGCTGAACTACCCGGATGCTCTGGATACATACCGGAAAGAGATGGACGAAAACGGTTGGGAATATGGCGATGATGACGAGGAACTCTTCGAGCTTGCCATGCACGACCGGCAGTATCGCGACTATAAATCCGGCGTTGCCAAGAAACGTTTTGAGGATGACCTGCAGCGTGCCAAGGATGCGGCGATGGCCAAAAACGGATACTCGGAAGAAGAAATCAAGAAGCTGAAGCGTGCCAAGGCAGACCCGATAATCGCGCCTTCCAAGGGGCAAGTGCTTTGGGAGGTTTCCGTCGAAGGTCCTTCTTCTGCTCCTTTCATCGGACGCAAGTACCAGCATGATGAGGTGTTCTGCTACATCTCTACGCCGTGGGGCGAATACGAGAAGATATGGACCGGATTTACCGGACGTGTGGTGGAAGTCTGTGCCAAGCAAGGGGATGTGGTCAATAAAGGGGATGTGATTGCTTATATCCAGCGAAGTGATATTTTTGCATAAAGTGGAGGATGACTGTTTTTCAGTCATCCTTTATCATCCAGCCATTTCTTGATGGTTTCCTTCAGCACTTCTTGAGTGAAGGGTTTGGTAAGGAAGTCGTTGCAACCTGCTTCCAGGGCAGCTTGCTTGTCGTGCTCGTAGGCATAGGCCGTAAGGGCGATGATGGGGATGTCCGGTACCAGTTCACGGATGATGCGAGTGGCGTCGATTCCGCCAAGGTTGGGCATTTTCATGTCCATCAAGATGAGGTCGGGGTGGACTTCCTCGAACATCGTTACGGCTTCCATGCCGTCTTTGGCATGTTTCAGCCGATAGAGTCGGCCTAAAATGGCGTTAATTAGGATGAAGTTGCTTTCTGTATCTTCGGCAATCAGGATGGTCTTGGAAGGAGGGGTAGGGAGTGCTCCGGCCTCTTCATTCTTCGGGGAATCTCCGGGGGCTGCATTTTTGCCCCTCTGCTCTGTGGAGTGTGTCTCTGCTGTCGTTTCCTGGTTGTCCTCTTCTTTCTTTTCCGCCTCTGTTTTGCTGGTGGATTCCAGCGGGAGAACAAAAGTAAATGTGGTGCCTTTACCCACCTCTGAAGTGACGGATATGTTGCCACCCAGACGTTCGATGATGGTTTTGCAGATAGAAAGTCCCAATCCGGTGCCCTGGGCAAAGTTGTTCACCTTGACGAAACGTTCGAATACCCGGTCCACCTTGTCCGGTGCAATGCCCATACCCGTATCGGTGACGTGGAATGCTACATACTTGCCTTCCTGGCGATACCCGTAACTGATGTGCCCGGTGGTGGTGAACTTGAAGGCATTGCCTATCAGATTGGAAATGACCTGGAAAATCCGGTTCTTGTCTCCGTCAATCACGATATTCTCGTCAGAGGGTTCGTATATCAGTTCCACTCCTTCGGGACAGCGGAAAATATGTGCGTCGTGTATCTCCTTGCAGAGTGGATGGAGGCGTACGGGCGTGATGGTGAACTCCACGATGCCCGATTCTATTTTTGATAAGTCGAGGATTTCGTTAATGAGCTGGAGCAGGCGTTCGTTGTTCGATTCCACTATTTCGTAATAGCCTAGCCGTTCTTCCTCGTCGGTACTTTCGGCAATAATTCGTGAGAAGCCTACAATGGCATTGAGCGGTGTGCGTATCTCGTGGCTCATGTTGGCGAGAAAGGCGGATTTGAGCCGGTCGGAAGTCTCGGCTTTCTCCTTGGCTACGAGCAGTTCCCGTTTCATCTGTTCCATTTCCGTGATGTCCCATTCGATGTTCAGCAGGATGGGGGAGAAGTCGTTGCTTTCAATCTTCATCTTCCGTTTGTCCAGATAGATGGGATTTCCGTTTCCGTCGCGTTCTTCCGCAATCCAGTGCATCTCTTTGCCGGTTCTGGCTATTTCGATGTCTTGCGCCCTCTTTTCCTGGGCAGTATCCAGGGGATAAAAGTCAAAGTCATCCTTTTCCAATGCCTCTTGTATGGGGATTTCGCGGTTATATGATTCGCGGTTGCGGTAGAGGTACTTGAAGTTGTTGTTGATGTCCTTCACAACAATGCCTGCCGGGAGGTTTTCGATGATTTTGTCCAAAATCTGGTTGAACTGTTTGATTTGCTGCTCATGCCGGATGCGTGTCGATACGTCTCTTCCGAATGTCCAGATGGTTCCTTCCCCTTTGTCGCTTGTCACCCAATAAGCGTTTCCTTCAATGGCGAGTACTTCCGGACGCTTGGGCAGCGGATGGTAGACGATGTATCCGTGGTTCGTCTCTCCACGTTTGACACGGTTGGCAAACTCTTTCCAGGATGTTTCATCCCTGCCGTATGAGGGCAGGTCGTATATCTTCATCCGGGTGATGTCTTGGCCATTACCGATGCCATGCCGTTCCTTGAAGCAACGGTTGCAGAATATCAGCGTGCCGTCTTCGTGTGCCGAATAAATGTCCTCGGTGGAGTTGTTGATGGCATGTGTCAGCAGATTGATGTCGTTGCGCCGTTTCTGTATGTCGGTAATGTTCTGTATGTATCCTTCTATAGTGACATTCCCGTCTTTCTGCCGTTCGCGGGCAAACGCTTTGAGGCGGATATAGAAAATGTTTCCTTGGAGGAAGATGCGGTAGTCCACGCTGTTTTCCATCTTGCCTTTCAGATTCTCTTTCATCCAGCCGGTAAAGCTTTTCCGGTCTTCAGGAAGGATGAGTTCCAGATAATTGTCCATATTGATGTGCTGCACCTCTTCCGAACACATGATGCCCGTATGGCCTGCATAACAGAATATGCGGGTCTGGGTATCGTATTGCCAGTTTCCGATGAGGGCGGCCTTTTGTATTTCGTTGAGCTCGTGGTTTTTCTTTTCGAGTTCCAGTTTGCGCTGGCTGCGTTCTGTGATGTCGCGGTACTGGCAGAGGACCATGCCGTCGTACGGGTACATGATGCATTTAAAGTAATAGGTAGTGTGACCCAGTGTCATTTCGTAATTATGGACTGAACGTACCTTTTGCGTCAGTACCTTCTTGAACTCCGGATATACTTGGTAGTAAGTGGACGGCGGTATCAGTTGGAGCAGATTCTTGCCCAGCAGCTTTTCTTCCTTCATGAACCAAAGGTTTACATTGTACACTGCGATGTCCATGCAAATGCCGTCCCGGTTCAGAAGGAGCATGGTATCTGACGTCAGCTTCAACAGTCTCTCGGCGTTTTCAGCTTGTTTCAAAATGTTTTTCATTCTTACAGTATTAGTTTCATGCCCTTCTGGCCTTCTCCCATGCGCCGCTTGCATTGCCTTTGCGCTTGTGCAGGTAGTTGAATCCTCGTATGACGTTGACGTTCATGAAGAGGAAATAGTAGGGGATGAAAAGTATCTTGTTTTTTATATGCTTCATTGAAAGGTAGTACCCCCAACTTCCCATGAGGTAGAAAAGAGCTTGTAACAGCCAGATGATGGCATACAGTAATGGCGTGCTTGTCGTAAAGATGAGAATTGTGTTGAGGGGAAGCAATAGGAACAATAGGATAGGAGTGAGCGACCAGCGCAGCACCCGGTGGGAAATATATTGGAAACAGAATGTACCGTAACGGAATGGGTTGAGCAGCGGACGCAGCCGCCAGATGGACTGCAAGCCCCCGGCAGCGATGCGCACCTTGCGCTTTTCTTCCTCGCGCATGTCTGCCGAGCCGCTTTCTACGGCATAGGCATTGGCACAATAGGCAATGGTGTGTCCCTGCATGACGATGCGCAGGGAGAGTATGAAGTCGTCGAGCAGCGTATCTGTCTGCATTTCCTCGAACAGCTCGCGGCGCACGGCAAACAGTTCACCCGCTGCGCCTACTGCCGAATAGAGGCGTGCGTCGAGCGCTTTGAGGGTGGATTCGTATTTCCAGTATAGCCCTTCTCCCCCCGAGGCAGCATTGTCCTTGCTTTGCACGGCGATACGTTTTTCGCCTGCCACGCATCCCACTTTAGGGTCGGTGAAGGCGTGCACTATCTCCCGCAGGGCTTCGCGGTTGAGGTGAGTATTGGCATCGGTGAACACGACAAGGGGCGTTTCTACGAAATGTATACCGCGGTTCAGGGCGGCTGTCTTGCCTTGGCGTTGGGGTTGGTGGAGGACGATGGCTTGCGGCCAGTGGGAGAGGCGTTCGTTGGTATGGTCGTTGCTGCCGTCGGTCACCCAGAGGATGCGTAGCTTGTCGGCGGGATAATCCAGCTCCAGGCAGTTGCGCATTTTTTCATCCACTACATCTTCTTCGTTGTAGGCGGCGATAAATAGCGTCAATGGGGGTAAAGCATCGTCGGCAGGCATCGGACGGGGCGCAGGCTTACGGAAACATTCTTTTATCTTGACCAGGATATATAATAGTATACCATATCCTATATAAGTATAGAACACTATGAATAAACTTATCCAGAAGAGTACTTCAAGGGCTTTCATGTATCCGCTCGTTTGCTTTCTTTTTTGATAAAAAGAAATGTGATTGCCAAAAGTATGGATAATCTTTTACCGATGCAAGAAAAAGAAAAGAAAAATAAAATGTTTGTTTCTCAAGGTGTTCCGATGTTATAAGGAAGTGGGCTTCCTATAGAGGTGAGCTTGAATAACCTTGTGAGTGAGAGGCGATTAAAGGCTTTCAATCATCATTCTCCATAGGAAAGGGATGGGCAGGTAGGCAGGGCGTTACTCAAAACGCTTCTGTCATATTGAAGTAAAACAACATCTGGTTGTTTACCGTGTTTTTGCCTAAATCCAGGCGGACGTTCATGCGTGGCTGTACCTCAATGCGTAGACCTACACCATAGTTGGGCAGTACACCCTCTATCTTGCCGGGAGTGGGGCCCATGAAGCCGCAGCCGGTCCAGGCTACAAAACCTATGTGGTTGAGCATCCGCTTCACCCAAGTGCTGCGGTCGGTATTGAGCATCTGTCTGTACTCTGCCATGACCACATGCGAGGACTTGTCGCGATATTGCCCCATGTAGTAGCCGCGCAGGTCGAAAGGCGTTCCGGTGAGGGCATATTGCGTCAGAGGGACGTCACCGAACACGTTCTTGGTCTGTGCCGTCCACGCGAGCACCCTGCGCTTGCCCAGTGACTTGTATTGGCGGTAGTCTATCTCTAGGCGGTAGAAGGTCTGGTCGCTGCCGATGAACTTGGCGTACATCATGCCGCGGAAATCCAGATACATACCACGGTAGGCGTTGGCAGGGACGTCACGGCTGTCGTATGTCAGCAGGAAACCGAGGCCGGAGTTGAAGTTGTTATAGCCATTAGCCGTACCGCCTGCCTCTTTGTACGAGGGTTCGTCCACCAAGAACTTGCCGGGCTCCGTCAAGTGGTCGTAATTGATGTCGATTTGAGGTCCGGCAAAGATATTGCTGTTGCCCAGTCGGAAAAGGAACCAGGGGTTGATTTGCACGCCGCTGTACCGGTATTTGCTGGTACTGTCGCTTCGTACATAATCTTTATTGGTATTATAGCCGATGCCGTAAAAGTTTTCTTCCGTATTTTTATAGCTGAACTTTCCGAAGATACGGAAACGGTCGCCCTTAAAGAAGAGTTGCGGTTTGGAGAAGAGATTGATGCCACCGTTGAACATGAAGGCGATGGCCATGGGCACTACGGAGCGCAGCTGCGTGGTGTCGCTGGGGTTCATACGGAAGGTCATTAGGGCGCTTCCTCCCAGCACGGCACCGAAGTCGGGGGTGTAGCTGGGTCCGCCCAGAATATTGTAATGCAGATTCCGACGCGCTACCTTTTGCTTGCGTAGTTCTTTTTTGGTCAGTGCAGGAACGCTGTCGTTTGTGGCGGCCGCAGTCTGTTCCTGGGCATAAAAGGTGGTGGCGAACAGCACCAGTGCGATAATGCTTAGTATATATCTTTTCATGTCGTACGAAATGTGGGTGCAAAGGAAACTATTTTATCCCGAATAGTTTTCACTGTAATAGATAATAAATCTAAAGATGTCACTAAAATTATCAAAAAAGACATTACTTTTGTCTGCTTCACGAAGCAAGACATCAATAACTAAAAACACATAATCTGAATGAAGAAACGATTTTTATCTGTAATTGTTCTGAGTGCCGCACTGTTCTCTGTGCAGGCACAAGAGGGAAAAGGGGGTATCAGCCCCGAAATGCTTGGACAAATCAAGCAAAGTTATCAAGGCACGGCTGCCGACAAGGCGCTCCGCAATGCCATAGGCAATAATGACATCCGTAAACTGGCACTCAACCAGGAGAATATGCAGGGCATGGATACCCACTTCTCCATCAAGGTAGAATCCAAAGGCATCACCGACCAGAAGTCGTCTGGCCGCTGCTGGCTGTTTACGGGGCTGAATGTGATGCGTGCCAAGACTCTTGCCGAATACGGTTTCCAGTCTTTCGAGTTCTCCGAAGTCTATCCCTTCTTCTGGGACCAGTTGGAGAAGGCAAACCTCTTCTTGCAAGGCATCATCGACACCTCCAAGAGTCCCCTGACTGATAAGACCGTAGAATGGCTCTTCCAGCATCCGCTGAGCGATGGGGGTACCTTTACCGGTGTGGCCGACATTGTTTCCAAATACGGCCTTGTTCCCAAAGATGCCATGCCCGAAACAAACAGCAGTGAAAATACCTCCCGCATGGCCAACCTCATCTCTCTGAAGCTGAAAGAGTATGGTCTGCAACTGCGTGACATGGCTGCCGCCGGTGCCAAGCCCGAAGCTCTGGAGAAGGAGAAAACTACGATGCTCGGAACCATCTACCGCATGCTGGTGCTGAACCTCGGTGTACCTCCCACGGAGTTCGACTATGTCCGCCACGATGCCAAGGGTAATCCTGTGGAGACAGAGCATCACACTCCCATGTCTTTCCTTGAGAAATATGGAGACAAACAACTGCTGACCAACTACGTAATGCTGATGAACGACCCCAGTCGCGAGTATTACAAGTGCTATGAAATAGACTATGACCGCCACCGTTACGACGGCAAGAACTGGACTTATGTCAACCTGCCCGTAGAGGACATCAAAGAGATGGCCATTGCCTCCTTGAAGGACAGCACCATGATGTACTTCTCTTGCGATGTGGGCAAGTTCCTGAACTCCGAACGCGGTCTGCTCGATGTGAAAAACTATGACTACGAATCACTGATGGGCACCACCTTCGGGATGGACAAGAAGCAACGTATCCAGACTTTCTCCAGTGGCTCTTCCCACGCCATGACCTTGATGGCCGTTGACTTGAACAAAGACGGAAAGCCCGTAAAATGGATGGTAGAGAACAGTTGGGGAGCCGCTTCCGGTTATCAGGGACATCTCATCATGACCGACGAGTGGTTCAATGAATACATGTTCCGTCTGGTAGTGGAGACAAAGTATGTTCCCGCCAAAGTGATGGAACTGTTTAAACAAAAGCCCGTCTGCCTGCCGGCATGGGACCCGATGTTCGCTGAAGAAAAGTGATGATAAGGATTAGGGGTTAGGGATTAAGGATTAGTGGGCTGCACTATGATTCCGCAGGGTATTAATCCCTAATTCTTAACCCCTAATCCTTGTTCTCGTGTTCGTTAACGAAAGGGATTACGGAAATTTCTCCGTAATTCCTTTCTTTTTTACTCTTTATTCACGTTCTTTTTTGCTACTTTTGCGGCAAATTAATGAAACCATTATTTTAAATAAACGCATGGCAAATGTAATTAAGTTACGTAAAGGCCTTGACATCAACCTGAAAGGCGCTGCTGCCCAGGAACTTGTGTCTGTTAAGGAACCGGGATTCTATTCGCTGGTTCCCGATGACTATACAGGCATCACTCCGAAAGTGGTGGTCAAAGAGCAGGAATATGTGATGGCCGGGGGACCCTTGTTTATCGACAAGAATCATCCTGAATTGAAATTTGTTTCGCCCGTTAGCGGCGTAGTGACAAGCGTGGAGCGTGGTGCACGCCGCAAGGTGCTGAACATCGTCGTAGAGGCTGCCACTGAGCAAGACTATGAGGAATTCGGCAAGATGGACCCGTCCAAGATGAGCGGCCAGCAAGTAAAAGAAGCTCTTTTGCAAGCAGGTATGTTCGCTTTCATCCGCCAACGTCCGTACGACGTTATCGCTGATCCGACGGTAACTCCGAAAGCTATCTTCATTTCGGCTTTCGACAGCAATCCGCTGGCTCCCGATTTTGAATTCGCGCTGAAGGGAGAAGAAGCAAACTTCCAGACGGGACTCGACGCTTTGTCAAAGATGGCAAAGACGTATCTGGGTATTAGTGTAAAACAAAAGTCTGCTGCTCTTGTGCAGGCAAAGAACGTTACCGTAACAGCTTTTGACGGACCACATCCGGCAGGCAACGTGGGTGTACAGATTAACCACATCTCTCCGGTAGTGAAGAGTGAAACGGTCTGGACCATCAGTGCCGAAGCCGTACTCTTCATCGGACGTCTGATGAATACCGGTCGTGTGGACATGACCCGTACGGTGGCTGTAACGGGTTCCGAAGTGTTGAAACCCGCTTATTGCAAGCTGAAAGTCGGCGCTCTGTTGACGAACGTTTTCAAAGGTAACGTGACTACCGACAAAGACCTCCGCTACATCAGCGGCAACGTGCTGACCGGTAAGAAAGTTTCTCCGAACGGCTTCCTCGGCTCTTTCGACAGCCAATTGACCGTTATTCCCGAAGGAGATGAAATCCATGAAATGTTGGGTTGGATTATGCCGCGTTTCAATCAGTTCAGCGTCAACCGCTCTTACTTCAGCTGGTTGATGGGCAAGAAGGAATATGTGATAGATGCCCGTATCAAGGGTGGTGAACGTCACATGATTATGTCCAACGAATACGACCGCGTATTTCCGATGGACATCTTCCCCGAATACTTGGTGAAAGCAATCATTGCAGGTGACATCGACCGTATGGAGGCTCTGGGCATCTACGAAGTAGCTCCCGAAGACTTCGCTCTCTGCGAATTCGTATGTTCTTCCAAAGTGGAAGTGCAGCGCATCGTACGTGCAGGGCTCGATATGCTTCGTGCCGAAATGGCATAATCGGGGCGTATGGCAAATCGTAAATTGTAAATCGTAAAATCGTAAATATATTAATGAAAGCGTTAAGAAATTATCTCGACAAGATAAAGCCGAACTTTGAGGAAGGCGGCAAATTCCACGCATTTCGTTCGGTGTTTGATGGCTTCGAAACATTCCTGTTCGTGCCCAATGCCACTTCGAAATCGGGAACGCATATTCACGACTCCATTGACAGCAAACGCATCATGTCGATGGTGGTCATTGCGTTAGTACCGGCGCTGCTGTTCGGTATGTATAACGTAGGTTACCAGCATTTCCACGCTACCGGTGCTGCCGGAGGCTTCTGGGAAATGTTCATCTACGGTTTTCTGGCTGTATTGCCAAAAATCATTGTATCTTATGTAGTAGGTCTCGGCATTGAGTTCGTAGTGGCTCAGTGGAAGAAGGAGGAGATTCAGGAAGGCTTCTTGGTTTCCGGTATCTTGATTCCGATGATTGTTCCGGTAGACTGCCCGTTGTGGATTCTGGCGGTGGCTACTGCATTCTCTGTAATTTTTGCTAAGGAAGTATTCGGTGGTACGGGTATGAACGTGTTCAACGTAGCTTTGATTACCCGTGCATTCTTATTCTTCGCCTATCCTACGAAGATGTCCGGTGATGCCGTTTGGGTATCGGGCGACAGTATCTTCGGTCTGGGACAGTCGGTAGATGGTCTGACGGTAGCTACTCCGTTGGGTGCAGCCGCTACCTCGGGCGCCGTTCCGGAGTTCTCCTGGGACATGGTGACCGGCCTTATTCCGGGTTCCATCGGTGAGACAAGCGTTATCGCCATCGCTCTGGGTGCCATTCTGCTGTTGTGGACGGGCATTGCAAGCTGGAAAACGATGTTCTCCGTATTCGTAGGCGGTGCCTTCATGGCATGGGTGTTCAATGCAATCGGTCCCGACACTCCGATGGCACAGATGCCTTGGTACGAACACCTCGTGCTGGGCGGTTTCTGCTTCGGTGCCGTGTTCATGGCTACCGACCCCGTTACATCGGCACGTACAGAGACTGGTAAGTACATCTTCGGATTCCTGATTGGTGCCATGGCTATCATTATCCGTGTGCTCAATCCCGGTTACCCCGAAGGTATGATGCTTGCCATCCTGCTGATGAATATCTTCGCTCCGCTGATTGACTACTGTGTGGTACAGGGTAACATCAGCCGTCGCGAAAAACGTGCAATCAAGTCTAACAATTAAATACCGGAAAAGAAATGAATACCAATAGTAATAGTTATACTATCATTTATGCTTCGGTAATGGTTGTTATCGTTGCATTCCTGCTGGCATTCGTAAGTTCTTCCTTGCGCGAGACGCAGAACAAGAATGTGGAACTTGACACGAAGAAGCAGATTCTTGCTGCACTCAACATCAAGGACGTGAAGGATGCCGAAGCTGAATATAATAAATATGTAAAGGGCGATATGCTGATGAACGTTGACGGTACTCTGACAGAGAATACCGGTGCATTTGCTACCGCTTACGAGAAGGAAGCCAAAGAAAATAACCGTCTGCACGTATTCGTGGCAGAGGTTGACGGTGAGAAGAAATATGTATTTCCCGTTTACGGTGCCGGTCTTTGGGGCGCTATTTGGGGATATGTTGCGCTGAACAGCGACAAGGATACCGTTTACGGTGTTTACTTCTCCCATGCCAGTGAGACTCCGGGTCTGGGTGCCGAAATTGCCAGTGCGCACTTCCAGGGAGAGTTCCCCGGCAAGAAAACGTTGGAGAACGGTGAGGTAGTCCTCGGTGTTGTGAAGAACGGCAAGGTAGAGAAACCTGACTATCAGGTGGACGGCATTTCCGGTGGTACCATCACTTCTGTAGGTGTGGATGCCATGTTGAAGGCTTGTCTGAGCAGCTACAAGAACTTTTTAACTAATAATAATGAGGAGGAATAAGAATATGGGACAATTGTTTTCAAAGAAGAATAAAGAAGTATTCTCTACTCCGCTGGGACTGAACAACCCCGTTACCGTGCAGGTATTGGGTATCTGTTCTGCTTTGGCTGTTACTGCCAAACTGGAGCCTGCCATTGTGATGGGTCTTTCAGTGACGGTGATTACAGCATTCTCCAATGTAGTGATTTCACTGCTGCGCAAGACGATACCCAACCGTATCCGTATCATCGTTCAGCTGGTGGTTGTTGCCGCGTTGGTAACTATTGTAAGTGAGATTCTGAAAGCTTTTGCTTACGATGTAAGTGTGCAGCTTTCTGTATATGTAGGTCTGATTATTACCAACTGTATCCTGATGGGACGCTTGGAAGCATTTGCCATGCAGAACGGTCCCTGGGAATCTTTCCTTGACGGTGTGGGTAATGGTTTGGGATATGCCAAGATTCTGGTAATCGTAGCCTTCTTCCGCGAGCTTCTGGGTTCGGGAACGCTGCTCGGTTTCAACATCTTGAACTATGAACCTCTGCAGAAGTTGGGCTATGTGAACAACGGCTTGATGCTGATGCCGCCAATGGCGTTGATTCTCTGCGCTTGCATCATCTGGTATCAGCGTGCACGTCACAAAGAATTGCAGGAAAAGCAGTAATAAATAAATGAAGAATGAAAAATGAAAGAATGAAAAATGGGCTGCTCTGCTGCAGTACAAGTTCTCATTGCTTTAATTCTTTAATTCTTTAATTCTTAATTTATCGAAGAGATATGGAACATTTAATAAGTTTATTCGTCCGCTCTATCTTTGTGGACAACATGATATTCGCGTTCTTCCTCGGTATGTGTTCTTACCTTGCCGTATCGAAGAATGTGAAGACTGCCGTGGGACTGGGTATCGCCGTAACTTTCGTGTTGGTGGTTACGCTTCCGGTCAACTATTTATTGCAGACAAAGGTGCTGGCTGCCAACGCAATCATTGAAGGCGTTGACCTCAGCTTCTTGAGCTTTATTCTTTTCATTGCTGTAATCGCAGCTATCGTTCAGTTGGTGGAAATGATTGTAGAGCGTTTTAGCCCTTCGCTGTATGCTTCACTGGGTATCTTCCTGCCGCTGATTGCTGTAAACTGTGCCATCATGGGTGCTTCTCTTTTCATGCAGCAGCGCATCACGCTGGGTGAGAGCGACCCGAAATTCATCGGTGGCATTGCTGATGCTGTCTCTTATGCGTTGGGCTCCGGTATCGGTTGGTTGCTGGCTATCGTAGGCTTGGCTGCCATCCGTGAGAAAATGGCCTATTCTGACGTTCCGGCTCCACTGAAAGGACTGGGCATCACGTTTATCACTGTAGGTCTGATGGCAATGGCATTTATGTGTTTCTCTGGTTTGAACATCTAAAAGAAAGGAATAAAACAATGGATATGAATATGATATTAGCAAGCATTGGAGTATTCCTCGTGGTTGTCATCCTGCTTGTTGTTATCCTGCTGGTTGCCAAGAATTTCTTGGTGCCTTCGGGTAATGTAAAACTGACTATCAATGGCGACAAGGAACTGGACGTAGCTTCCGGTTCTACATTGCTGAATACGCTGTCTGTAAACGGTGTGTTCCTTTCCTCCGCTTGCGGTGGTAAAGGTTCCTGCGGACAGTGCAAATGCCAGGTAATGGAAGGTGGGGGTGAAATCTTGCCTTCTGAGACTCCGCACTTCAGCCGTAAGCAAATACAAGATCACTGGCGTCTGGGTTGCCAGGTGAAAGTGAAAGGCGATATGGCCATCAAGGTTCCCGAAAGCGTACTGGGCGTAAAAGAGTGGGAGTGCGAGGTTATCTCCAACAAGAATGTGGCTACGTTCATCAAAGAGTTCATCGTTGCATTGCCCAAAGGCGAGCACATGGATTTCGTTCCGGGTTCTTATGCGCAGATTAAGATTCCTAAATATTCGATGGATTATGATAAGGACATCGACAAGAGCCTTATCGGTGATGAGTATCTGCCTGCATGGGAGAAATTCGGTCTGCTGGGCTTGAAGTGCCGCAATGACGAAGAAACCATCCGTGCCTATTCTATGGCCAACTATCCTGCCGAAGGCGACCGCATTATGCTGACGGTACGTATCGCCACGCCTCCGTTCAAGCCGAAAGACCAGGGCCCGGGCTTCATGGATGTAATGCCGGGTATCGCTTCTTCTTATATCTTTACCCTGAAACCGGGTGATAAGGTAACCATGAGTGGCCCTTACGGAGACTTCCATCCGATATTCGACTCCAAGAAGGAGATGATGTGGGTCGGCGGTGGTGCCGGTATGGCTCCGTTGCGTGCACAGATTATGCATATGACGAAGACACTGCACACTACAGATCGCGTGATGAATTACTTCTACGGTGCACGTGCATTGAATGAAGTGTTCTATCTGGAAGACTTCCTGCAGATTGAAAAGGATTTCCCCAACTTCAAGTTCCATCTTGCACTGGACCGTCCCGATCCGGCAGCCGATGCAGCGGGCGTGAAGTACACTCCGGGCTTCGTACACAACGTAATTTACGAGACTTACTTGAAAGACCACGAAGCTCCCGAAGACATCGAATACTACATGTGTGGTCCCGGCCCGATGTCGAAGGCTGTTGAGAAGATGCTCGACGACCTCGGCGTTCCGGCTCAGAACCTGATGTTCGATAACTTTGGCGGATAATCTTCCTTGTCCGTCTTGAGATAAAAAAACTCCGGCTTGTCCTTCAGGGCTTTGCCGGAGTTTTTTGTTCGGGGCATTTCCTCTCTATTGAAAGAAAGTGGAGTGGATTCTTCGTCGCTTTTTCTTTATTCCTTGATATGAATCGGTGCATTTGCCAGAATGGCTGTTACTTCTCCGGTGGTAATTCCTGTTGACACAGACCTCGTATGAATGGTTCTTGGTGAAGGAGAATGCGGTCTTTCAGAGTTTTCATGTTGGATGTTTTATTGAATGTTATTGTTTTCCTCTTCTGTTTCTTCTTGAATGGTGTCTTTGGGCAGCAATCTTGGAGAAATGCGTTTCTTGGGAGTGAGGCTCATGCCTTTCAGCATTTCGGCTTGGCGCACTACGCTGCCGTTACCGTCCGAGAGCTGGTTGAAGGCTTTGTCGTAATCCCTTTGCAGACTGGCCAACCGGTCGCCGATACCGAGGAAGGTATCGGTAAAGCCTGCAATCTTTTCATATAAGATGGTGCCGCGCTTGATGATGGCCTGCACATTCTTTACCTGGTTCTCCTTCTTCCAAAGGTCGAGCGAGAGGCGCAGGGCACTAATCAGGTTGGTGGGGCTCATCAGTACCACCTTTTTGTTGTAGGCATATTCCCAGAGGTGGGCATCACTTTGGATGGCGAGGAGGTAGGCACCTTCGGTGGGGATGAACATCATAACGAAATCCGGTGATTGGGCGTCATAATGCGAGTAGTCTTTATGGCTGAGCTCGTCGATATGGGCGCGGACGGATTGCAGGTGTGCTTTCAGGAAGTGTGCCTGCTCCTCCTTGCTTTCGGCAGAGGTGTAGGCAGCATAGGCAGTCAGCGACACTTTGGAGTCGATAATCATTTCCCGTTCGTCGGGGTACTTCACGATGATGTCGGGCTGCATCTTCTGCCCGCTTTCCTCGTTGATGATGGCTTCGCCCCGTTCGTCTTTTAGAAACTCCTGGCGGAAGTAGTGTTCGCCTTCAATCAGTCCGGAGGCTTGCAACAGACGTTCCAGAATCATTTCGCCCCAGTTGCCTTGCATTTTGGAGTCTCCTTTCAGGGCACGGGTCAAGTTGTTGGCATCTTCGCTGAGGCGGTTGTTCAGCTCCATCAGTTCCTTGATGCGTTCACCCAGCGAGAAGCGTTCTTTGGCTTCGGTGCTGTATACTTGTTCCACCTTTTGGCGGAAGTCCTTCAGGTTATCGCCCAGCGGGCGGAGCAGATTGCCCAGGTGTTCGGTATTCAGCCTGGTAAAGTCTTCGGCTTTGCTCTGGAAGATACGGTTGGAGAGATTCTCGAACTCGGTGTTCATGCGCTTGTGCAACGCTTCGGCTTCTTCCTTCTGCAGCTTCAATAATTCTATTTCCTTCTTTGTCCCGCTGATTTCTGCCCTCAGTGCGGCAGACTTGCGGTCTGCCGCCAGATAGCCGACTACGGTTCCGATGATTATCCCTATAATCAGTAATACTATCTCCATAGGTGTTTTGAAGTGTCCGCCTTATTGTGTCAATATTTCGTTTCCGTCTTCAGTAATCAGGATTTGGCTTTCCCATTGGGCAGAAGGCAGTCCGTCGTCTGTGCAGACGGTCCATCCGTCGGCTTCGTCGATAAAGACTTCGTAGCTTCCCATGTTAATCATCGGTTCGATGGTGAACGTCATGCCCGGCACTATCAGCATGCCCGTACCACGTTTGCCGAAGTGTTCCACATCCGGTTCTTCGTGGAACTTGACGCCGCAGCCATGTCCGCAGAGGTCGCGTACCACGCTGTATCCGTTCTTTTCCGCATGCTCCTGGATGGCGGCGCCTACGTCACCGAGGCGTGCCCAGGGCTGTGCGGTCTGTATGCCTATGTCACGGCATTCTTTGGTGACCTGTACCAGTCTCTGCATGTCGGGGCTGACTTCGCCAATCATGAACATGCGTGATGCGTCGGCAAAGTAACCTTTGTAAATGGTGGATACATCGACATTTACAATATCACCGCTTTTCAGGAATTCCCTGGTGCTGGGAATGCCGTGGCACACTACATCGTTGATGCTGGTGCACACACTTTTGGGGAAGCCTTCGTACATGAAGGGGGCGGGGATGGCGTCGTGGTCTGTGGTGAAGCAATACACCATATGGTCAATTTCGGCTGTGGACATGCCTTCGCGAATGTTCTCGGAGAGATAATCCAGCAGGGCCGTGTTGATTTTGGCGCTTGCGCGGATACCGGCCAACTGCTCCTCGGTGCGGAGTGCGCTTCGCATCGGCAGTTTATATCCTTCTTTCTTATAATGTTGAATTTTGGCTTCTACTTCGTCGGAATAGTTTTTAGGAGTAAACCGGACTCCTTTCATGAACTTTTTCATTGTCTTTTCTTTTTTATGAGACTGCAAAAATACACAATAATGCAGGTGCTTGTACTATCAAGAGCCGAAAAAACATTCGTTTTCTTTATCCCGATACCAGCTTAGAGGGTATTCACCACTTTTATTTCGCTTCTTGAACTGTCTATCCTCCGTACTTGTATCTGGGTCTTTATGCGCTCTTTCAGTCCTTCCACGTGACTGATGATGCCTACCTTCTTGCCGCCCATCTGGTGCAGTTTTTCCAATGTGTCCATAACGGTGTTCAGGTAGTCGCTGCTCAGTGTGCCGAAACCTTCGTCGATGAACAGTGTGTCTACCGAGAGGCTCTGGCGGCTGAGGGAAGAAAGTCCGAGGGCAAGTGACAGAGATACTAGGAAGCTTTCGCCGCCCGATAAGGTGCATGCCGGACGTGCCGCACCTCCTTGATGGAAGTCGCGCAGCAGGATGGTGAGCGAACCGGCCTGGCATTCCAGTTCGTAGCGGTCGGTCAAGCGTTGCAGATAGAAATTGGCGCCTGCCAGCAGTTCTTTCAAGACGAAGCTCTGGGCTATGTTGCGGAAGTTCTTTCCCCGTTCGTCACCGAAGTGACGGCAGAGGCGGTCCCACTTCAGATACTCTTCGCGTAACCGGTCGGCACGTTCCTTTTCTTCCTTTATCCGGTCGATGTTACGGGTGTTTTCTTCCAGGCGTAACTTCTGCTGGCCGATGGATTGGTTGCCGACGGTTATCTTTTCTTCGAGATTCGCGATGAGTGCATCCAGGGTTTCGAGGTTCTCGTTTTCTTCTATTTCGGGCTTCCGGCTGATGTGCTCTTCCACTTGTCCGGTGGCCAGATGAAAGGCGGTCGATGCAGCTACTTCTTCCTCTTTAAGTGTCTGCAATGAGGCACGCAATGCTTCTATCCGGGAGCCGGACCAAGCGGATAGGACGGTGATACGCTCCTCGTCGAGAGTGGGGTTGGCGGCATAGAACCCGGTTAAATCCTTTTGCAGCCTTGCCATTTGTTCTGCGGTGGAGGATATGCTTTGTTTCAGTCCGCTTGCTTGTGTATTCAGATTATTCCAGGCAATCCCCAGGTCCTTGATTTCCATTTCCTGTGTTGCTGCAGGTGCGTTGCGCCAGTCGGGGAATGCGGCATCGATGCTTTCCTTGTTGATGTTTATCCCTTCCAGCTCTTTGTGGATAAGGGCAATGGCGGATTTCAGTTCTCTTTGTTTTTCCTGCGCCAGACGGTAGTTGCGCGTAGCTTGCGTCAGGCGGTCAATAAAGGAGAGGGGGGAGTTCTCCCATTCCGTGTTCCATCCTTCCCAGAGGATGTGGGGAGTGACGCGGTCCATGGTGGCACGTATGTTCTCCTTTTCGTTGGCGGTGAGCGACTCGTAATTGACGATGCTGTTTTTCAGCTCATTCAGCACTCTGTCGGCAGAGTTGAAGGCTTGGCGTGCAGCGTCCACATGTTTCTGGCATTCGTCCTTTTGCCGTTGCAGAGCTATGATTTGTGTGCTGAGCATTTGAACTTCCGTGAGCTTTTCGTTCAGTTTGTCTGCTTCCAGCTTGTTCTCTTCCAGTAGCTTCTTCAGGGTTTCGCCGGTGGTTGTGGAGAGGCCGACGCCGTTGCATTGGGCGCATTTGGCCTGTGCGTCAGTGTGGGCAAGGTTGTAGCTCCGGAGCGCTCTTGCTGTGGACTGACGGGCATTCTCTGCCAGCGTTCCGTAGGTATTGGATTCTGTCCGGTTGTTGTTCAATGCCTGCTCGGTTTCCTTGTATTCTTTCTCTTTTGTTTCCAGGGAGGTGCGTATGGGAGCAAGGACAGACTGGAAATCTTCATCTTTGCAAAGCGATTTTATTTCTTGTCCGCACACGGGGCAAGTATCCCCGACGACAAGCCGGGAGCGTGTTTCCTTTGCCCACTCTTCTACGGCTTCCTTTTGCTTGTCGTAGAGGGTGCGGATGTCATCATAACTTGTTTTCTTGCTGTCGAATGCCGTTTGCAGGAGGACGTATTGCTTTTGGCACGCCTCCACTTTGGCGTTCAAAGCCTTTTCGTTTTCCTTTGCCTCGTTCAGTGTCCTTTCCGTTTCAGCCAGTAAAGACAAGGCGCTCAATGCTTGCAGCAGGTTCTCCCGTCCGGCATCGAGTTTGTTTTTCTTGTCTTGCAGGGCAGGGCGGTCCATGGTTTCAAGCTGCTTGTTCCGGAGGTTTATTTCGTTTTGCAATGTATGGTTCTCTTGTTCTTTCCGGGTGAGGGCAGCTTCCTTGTCGGTACGCTCCTTGACTTTTACGGGTTGTTGCGCGGCAAGTCTTTCAAGGTGCGCGTTGTAGGTGCCGATGCGTGTTTGGGCATCGAGTGCGGATTTTAGGCCGGTAATGATGGATTGGCTTTGCTCGAACATGGGCAGTAAGGGCGAATGCTCTTGCAAATACTTCTCGGCACGATGCAGCTTGTCTTCTTGCTCTTTCAGGAAACCGCATAGCCACTTGCTTCCTCCGTCCAGCCGGGCAAAGGATGCTCTCAGTATCCCGGCTTGTGCATGGTTCTGTTGTTGCTGCTGTTGCTGCTGTTTCAAGGTAGAGAGCCAGTTGCGGGCGTCGGCGGTGGCATTCCATTCTTTAATCAGGAGTTCTTTCTGTTTGAATTCGTCCGATTGCAGTTGCGCTTGCTTCCCTTCCCACATCTTCTTTTGCTGTTCACGGGTGAGGAGGAGTTCGGAGTATTTCTTCAGCCAGTCCCGTTTTGCGAGGGCGGTAGTTTTCTGCTCATTGGCTTCCTTGACTCCGGCATTTTGCGTGGCTATGGCTTCCTTGATTGCAGTGACTTCTTCTTCTGCCAGGATGTGGATGCCTTCCAGCTTCCGGTTCTGGTTTTCGTATTCCGTCCGTCTTTCCTTGGTGGCGGCATATATTTCGGCACCTATTTCGGAGTAGATACTTGTACCGGTCAGCTTTTCCAGAATATCCGATTTTTCGCTTTCCTTGCTTTGCAGGAACTTGGTGAAGTCGCCTTGCGCCAGCATGGTGGTGCGGCAGAATTGTTCGAAGGTCAACCCCACTGCAGCTTGTATTTCCGCCTTTATCTCATTCTTTTTGTTGAGCTGTGCGCCGCTTTTATTGTTTTCCAGTGTCCAGCGCACATCCTGCACGGCTCCTGAAATCTTGCGGTGTGCCCGCGCCACGTACCATCGGGCGGTGTAGGGCATTTCGTTTGAGCCGGTAAACTCCAGCTCCGTCCATGCTTCACTGGTGTTACGGCGCATCAGTTGTCGGCTGTCGTTGATGGCAACATCTTCCTTTTTGGCAGAGAAAGTCTGGCTCAGGTCTTTGTATTTTTCGTTCTCGGCATGGTCCATGCGGGGCGTTTCGTTGTAGAGTGCCAGGCAGATGGCGTCGAGAATGGTTGTCTTCCCTGCACCCGTCTCGCCGCAGATAAGGAAAAGGGATTCCTCGCTTAGCGGTCCGTTCTCAAAGTCGATGACGGCATCTTCTATGGAGGCAAGGTTCTTTATGGTGAGTTTCTGGAGTTTCATGTTCCGGACAAATGATTAGGAGTTGTTCTTGCTTTTCACTTTTTGCATGACAGTCTCCATCAGCTGGCAAAGTTCTGGGTCCATCTCTTCTCCTTCGGTTTCGCGGTAGTAGAGTCTGGCTATTTCCAGGGGAGACATTTCCTGCATCTCTTGGATGGAGATAGGCTTGCTCTCGTCAGTGTCGGCCTGCCGCTCTCGGGTAGTCTTGATGTAGCAATATTTGCATGCCTTGCCTTTGGCGGCGTTCGAGGCTTTTTCGTTGCAGTCGGGGGGCAGGTAGCCTTTTGTCAGCACATTCAGACGGAGGTATGCAGGTTTCTCTTCCGGATATTCTTCCAGTAATTTCAAGGCGTCTTCGAAAGGTGTCGGGTCATGGGGAAGTGTGACGAGCGGAATCGGATTTTCAATTTCCCTTGTACTGATTTGTGGTTCTGCCCCTTTCTCCAACTCGATGATGGAGACGGAGTGCGGATAGGTTTCGTCGAAGCTGACGGGGAGGGGAGTGCCGCAATAGCGTGCGTGGTGATGACTGCCTTTGATGTCCTGAGGGCAATGGATGTGTCCGAGTGCCAGGTAGTCGTATCCTTCTCCCATAGCGCTGAGGGGAACATACTCTATTCCGCCAATACTCTCATCGTGCCCGCTACGGTCGCTGCCTTCAATGGAGAGATGGGCCATGAGGACGACGGGAAGCTGTGCCGTATTCCGTTTCTTCACTTCGTCCAGCAGTGCCTGGAAGAAGCGTGCCTGTCGTTGGTCGCGCGGTGTTTCAGTGTCCAGCAGGGGGAAGTTTTGCGGATAGACGTGGGGCACGGCAATGACGTAGCCTATTGTCTTTTTTTCATTGTTTATCTCGATGATGTGCTTGTCCAGATTCACTTCCTCGGCTGTACGTTCGATGTTTCCCACAACGTTCAAGCCGAAGTGCTGCCAGAGGCTGCTGTCTATCTCCAATTTGGAGCTGCTGTCGTGGTTTCCGGCGGTGACTACGATGGCCATTCCGGGGCAGGCTTGGTGAATGTTCAGCATGGCGTCGGTGTACATCTTCTGCGTGGCGGCAGCGGGAGAGGAGTAGTGGTAGATATCTCCGCTTACCACCATGGCGTCGGGCTGCTCTTCGGTTACTATGCGGGTGAGTTGCCGTAGGAAGGATTGCTGCTCGGCGGTGCGGTCGTAGTTGTAGAGGGTGTGTCCCAGGTGCCAGTCGCTGGTATGTAGTATCTTCATTGTTTTTGTTACTTCAATGGATGTGGGTTATGGTTTCCTTAGAATATAAATCTTGTGTGTTCCTCGTCCTTTGTAGTCGATGCCCGATTCGGGATTGGCTATCCATTCGCGCAACTCGCGGGAGGCGGCGGACTTCAATAAGCCGGTCAGTTGGCAATAGTCGGCTTGGGTCATGAAGCTGTTCTTTTCCAGGTATTTTTTTGCCCGTTCCAGCCGTTCCTGCGGAGAAAACACTTGTGAGGAGCGTTGGAATTTGTCGGTGGAACGTTTCAGGTGGCAATGGCGAGCGGTACGGTACAGTAGTTCTTTGTCCACCTTGAAATGTATGTCCTTCAGGCAGATGCTGACGGCGTTTCGCTTGGTGTCTCCTTCTTCGCCCGTCTCCCGTTCACGGTCTTGCCGCAGACCGAGGGCAGGGGTGAATACTCCTAAGTTGTCAATCTTCACGGAGTAACCTTGCCCCATTTGGTAGGCTATTTCGTCGGTGATGGCTTGCATCAGTCCGATGATGTCTCCTCGTGTGAAGGATGAGGCGTATGCTATCTTTTCGGTGATGGTTTCCAAGTCCACCTGCCCGTATAGTTTCATTCGTGGGTAGAGGATGCGTTTGCCGTCTTCTCCCGGCAGGTTCAGTTCCTGCATGTTGTATTCTGCCATGATGGTAGCGTTGTTATGAGGTTCGTTTGTTTATTGGGGCTTACAGAGTTTGTCCCAAGGTTGCGGATGTGTATGCCAAGGTTGGGGATTTCTATCCCAAGGCTTGGGATAGACAAACCAAGGGCGAAGGTAATTCTTTATCTCTATACTTGCAAACTTTACTATTAGTAGTTAGGAAGTTTTTTATTGGTAGTCGGGAAGTTTTTTGTTATAGGTTTGAGAGAGGAATTGAAAAAAACGTTATCTTTGTTACATAAGAGAAGTGCATGAATGATGAACAAAACTAAAATTAAGCGATATATGAAACATTATCCGGACTTATTATTGTTGTTTGCCTTATTGTCCGTTACCACAATGATTAAAGCACAAATATCGATAAGACCTTATAGCGAATGGGAAGCAACCCAGTTTGTTGCAGTGAACGGACATCAGCCCGAAGACTATGTAACGCCAGATAATAATTGGGAAATACTATACAATTTACGGACTCCACGTACTCAAGCCGAACTTCGTGAAATGGGTATTAAATGCTCTGATAGCCAATTATTGTTATTGGAAGTAGGTGGACTTGTCAGTAAAACAAAAGGAAAATGGGAAGCTACTATACCCATTCTCGACAAAGAACAGACCAATTCTCTAAGAAGCTTAAGTAAGGAGATTGCTGAATCCATGTATGTCAAAACAAAGGCAGACTTTATATCATTGGCACAAACTATCAGTGAAATGGGATTCAAGAACAATGTACTCTCACTTGTTTTTTCATACCTTCTGGATGGAAAAATGTGGACAAAGTTAGTCTTGTTTGAGGATGTTGACAATTATACAAGCTGGAGTGGCTGTTACTGGGTATTATACGAATCAAGAAATGGCTTTGCATGCGGTACGAATGGTTTCGGAGAACAGAATTTGATTTTGACTTACATCAATAGCGGCATTGCTCCTGACAACGACATTATGGACCATTGTGCTGATGAAATAGCACAATTCGGAAAAGTAACAGATGCCAAACTCGTTTCTCAGTTAAAACCTTATGGGCTGGTAGATGATAATGGAGATGTATTATTTCCTATTATAAAGAAACGGCAAGACCGCTTTCATCAAATAACTGAAAAATTGGTAAACTCTATCAGTGCGGAACTAAAGAATAATTGTGGCTCCTTAGCAAGCCAATATGGTATTGACAATGAAAAAGTGGCAATGGTGATGCTGTACCATGAAATCATGTGGGATTTGGTAGATAATCTGATTCAAGATAGGATAATCTTCACTCCAGCTATTTTCAAAGATGAAGAATCGAATAAAGAACGATTGAATGAAGTCGTTTTCTTCATAGAAGGAGGATTAATGCAATAATAATTCGATAGAGAAAAGGACATTTGACTTTGAAGAGTTTTCTGTAAATGTATTTCAAGTGCATAGAAAATAGCCAATTAAAAATAAAGAATTATGTACGAATGGGCCAATGAAATGAACTGTGCCGTAACTGTATGCGACACAAAGGGAATCATCCTATATATGAACGAGAAAGCATGCCGTACGTTTGCCAAACACGGTGACCTGATAGGCAAGAATCTCTTTGATTGCCACAACCCGCAATCGCAGGCCAAGATACGCGAACTGCTGGAGACGGGGGAAGTGAATGCCTACACCATTGAGAAGAACGGTGTCAAGAAAATGATTTATCAGACGGCATGGAAACAGGACGGAGTGGTCGGTGGCCTGGTGGAGATTTCGATGGAAATACCCGGAGAGATGCCACACTATATGAGAAAATAACAAAATGATATATGATATGAAAACACTTTCTAATTCAGAACTGACAATTAAAGTCTCCCCACATGGGGCCGAGTTATGCAGTATCTTGCATGATGGAAAAGAATATCTTTGGCAGGCAGACCCCGCTTTTTGGAAACGGCATTCTCCGGTGCTTTTTCCCATTGTAGGTAGCGTTTGGGAGAATGAATACCGCCACGAAGGCGTTTCCTACGCATTGACTCAACACGGTTTTGCCCGCGATATGGATTTTGAATTGATGCTTGAACTGGAAGATGAGGTACGCTATCGACTGGTTGACAGTGAGGAAACACGCAAGAAATATCCTTTCCCGTTTTGCCTTGAGATAGGCTATCGGATAGAGGGAAAGAAGATTGAGGTGCTTTGGAAAGTCATCAATACCGGAACACGCGAAATGCACTTCCAGATAGGGGCCCATCCGGCTTTCTATTACCCGGACTATGATACGGAGACAACGGACCGTGGATATTTCGGCTTTGATAAGACGGAAGGTTTGCACTATATCCTTATCTCCGAGAAAGGATGTGCCGCTCCGGATAAGGAATATTTGCTTGAGTTGACAGATGGCCTGCTGCCTTTGGACATCCACTCCTTTGATAAAGATGCCCTGATTCTGGAAAACAGTCAAGTGAAAGAAGTTACATTATATAATAAGGAGAAGAAGCCCTATCTCAGTCTGTATTTCGACACTCCGGTGGTGGGGTTGTGGTCGCCTCCGGCCAAGAATGCTCCGTTTGTCTGCATCGAGCCGTGGTACGGGCGTTGTGACCGTGCCCATTATAAGGGCGAATATAAGGATAAGGACTGTATGCAGCACTTGGCGCCGGGAGGAGTCTTTAAAGGTGGGTATACAATTGATATAAGATAAAAAATGAAGAAGGATACTGAAAATAATTCGGTATCCTTTTTATTTGGAGAATGCAATGTCATTATCTTTGCGCCCGGTAAAAAATATAGGTTGTTTTTTAAGGTATGAAGAAGAGTCTTATTGCATTGGCGTTCGGCACATTGGGGCTAGGGATTGCCGAATTTACGATGATGGGTATTTTGCCCTATGTGGCTACTGATTTGGGAATCAGCATTCCCGTGGCCGGTCATTTCATTTCTGCGTATGCGTTGGGTGTCTGTTTTGGTGCACCCATGCTGCTCCTGGCCCGCAAACGTCCGTTGAAGCAGATTCTGCTGGTCTTGATGACATTAATGATTGTGGGTAATATTTGTGCGTCTATGGCACCCAATTATTGGGTCTTGCTGTTGGGACGTTTTGTTTCCGGACTTCCTCATGGCGCTTATTTTGGGGTGGCTTCCATTGTTGCGGGAAAATTGGCTGATAAGGGGAAAAGCTCGGAGGCGGTTTCAATTATGATAGCGGGAATGACTGTGGCCAATCTGTTTGGGGTGCCGTTGGGTACTTCGTTGAGCCATACACTGTCTTGGCGTGCCACGTTTCTGCTGGTAGGTGCCTGGGGATTGATAACACTGTACTACATTTGGCGTTGGGTACCGCAGGTCGAAGGACTGAAAGACACGGGATTTAAAGGACAGTTCCGTTTTTTGAAGAAGCCGGCGCCGTGGCTCATATTGGGAGCTACGGCTTTGGGCAACGGTGGCGTATTCTGCTGGTATAGCTACATCACCCCGTTGCTGACCGAGGTTTCCGGTTTTAGTGCGGACAGCATTACGGCACTGATGGTACTGGCAGGATTCGGAATGGTTGTCGGCAATCTGGTCAGTGGGCGCATGTCCGACCGGTACACTCCGGGGAAAGTCGGTACGGTGGTGCAAGGGATGATATGTGTTATTTTATTATTGATATTTTTACTCTCGCCCCATCCGTGGTGTTCGGCAATATTGATGACACTCTGTACGGCAGGTTTGTTTGCCGTCTCCAGTCCGGAGCAGGTGTTGATGATTCGTGTGGCTCCTGGAGGAGAAATGTTAGGAGGCGCTTGTGTGCAGATGGCCTTCAATTTGGGGAATGCTATCGGAGCCTATATCGGAGGTCTTGCCTTGAGTGGAGGATACCGTTATCCCGCATTGGCAGGCGTACCGTTTGCACTGATGGGATTTATTTTATTCCTTGTCTTCTACAAGAAATTCCAGGATAAGTATTAAGTGTTTCATTTTTTTTGTGTATGTTTGTCCGCAAGTATTAACTAAACTCGATAACTTATGAAGACTTTGAATTATGTGAAGATATTGCTGTTGTGTGTATTTACGATTGGGCTGGCGTCTTGTGGGGATGATGTATATTATACCATGCAGAATAGCGACGACAAATTGTGTGGGAAGACGTGGATAGAAGAATATCAGACGGAAAACAAAGATGGAGTTGAAGTGTTATGCAGTCATCAGCTGAAGTTTGCCAAGGCTGATAATTCTGGACAGGAAATCTGGGAGTATTATCGCGGAGGCGAGTCCCGTCCCTATGAAACGACTTCACGTACTTTTACTTGGAAATGGATGGATAAGTCTATGGAGGGGTTGACTCTGAATTATGGTGCCGGTGAAATCAAGTACTTTGATAATGTATGGGTGCGCGAACATTATTTATCCGGTAAACTGGATGGAGTGGTTGTTATGATGGTAGATGCTAATTATAAATAAAGTATGGCTTATGAATAATATGTTGAAATACACAAAAATGTTATTGTTGTTTGTCCTTGTATTAGGATTGACATCATGTGATAGTGAGGAAGAAACGGAATATAATCTGCCCGGTGAATGGTATACATCTGAAGAAATAGATTTCGGGGCATATACTTGGGGTAGGGGGACGATTATGACCTTTAACGCGCGCAACCAAGGTACTATTGGTTCATATGGCGACCCGAATTATTTGCTTTTCAGATGGAATTGGGTTAGTGGGGCTTACAATCTGATGGAATTGGAATTCTATGATGATGGCAGCATGGCTTACATTGAAGGAGCCATGGCTGATTCTTATTCTTTCAGTGGTACTTGGTATAATAGCTGGAGGGAATATCAAGATAATATTCACGGACAGCCTTTTCGTATGCGTCGGCAATGACGACATGCTTATCAATAAAAAACGGAGCAAATCAATTGCTCCGTTTTTTATTGTATGTCAGCTTTTTACTTATTCTTCAAAACCAATTTCTTGAACTCTCCCGGATAAGGTGTTTCAAACCGCATCAGCTCTCCCGTGACGGGATGATAGAAACAGAGCTTGAAAGCATGCAGTGCCAAGCGTCCGATGGGATTTACGTCTTCCAGTCCATAGCGTCCGTCGCCGATAATGGGATGCCCCAAATCCTGCATGTGTACGCGTATCTGGTTTTTACGTCCCGTTTCCAGGTTCAGTTCAACGAGAGAGTATCCATTGGCTCGTTTGATGGTACGGTAATGCGTAATGGATTCTTGTCCCCCGTCATCTGTCGGACTTGAATATACATACAGCTTGCGGTCTGTCAACCAAGAAACCACGGTTCCTGCATCTTTTTCCATCTCGCCGACCACCACGGCTACGTATCGCCGGTCTGTTACAATGTCATGCCAGTTATCGCGTAGTGTACGTTGGGTCTTCTCGTCTTTGGCAAACATCATCAAGCCGGAGGTGTCACGGTCCAGGCGGTGCACGATGTGTACACGGTGCTGCTTGCCCGAGCGTTGCACGTATTCATTCAAGATGGTATAGGCGGTACGTTCCTTTTGCCGGTCAGTGTTGACGGACAGCAAACCCTGCATCTTCTCTATCACGATGATATAGGCATCCTCGTATACAATCTTCATCAGTTTATGGTTGAACTCTTTACGTCCCTTCTCACGGCTGATTTGTACTTTCATACCCGGTTTCAGAGGAAAATTGTATTGTGTAGTGATAACGCTGTCCACATATATAATGCGTTTGCTCAGCAATGATTTCAGCTTGGTGCGGCTGGCGTCCGGCATTTTAGCTGCCAGAAACTCCATGAGCTCCATCGGTTCCTTCACCATGTAGTCCGTATATTGTGTGCGGGCTCTTGCTGTAATTTTTTCTTTTGCCACGACTGGTTTTAATTTACGATTAGACAATTTACAATTTACGATTGAAAACTACTTGTACTTTCAATCTTTTAATTCCAATAATACTACGTTTTCCACATGGTGGGTGTGCGGGAACATGTCTACCGGTTGAACGGCCTTCACTTTATATTTCGCATCGAGCAGTTGCAGGTCGCGCGCCTGCGTAGCCGGATTACAGCTGACGTATACGATGCGTTTGGGCTCGGCAAACAGAATGACATCCACTACATCCTGGTGCATTCCGGCACGGGGAGGGTCGGTGATGATGACATCGGGACGGCCGTATTGGTTGATGAAGTCTTGTGTCAGCATGTCTTTCATATCTCCGGCAAAGAACAATGTATTTTTAATTCCGTTAATCTCGGCATTGACCTTGGCGTCTTCAATGGCTTCGGGCACATATTCTATGCCGATTACCTGGCGTGCGTGCTTGGATACGAAATTGGCAATGGTACCCGTGCCGGTATAAAGGTCATAAACAAGCTCGTTACCGGTCAGTCCGGCAAAGTTGCGCGCTACTTTGTAGAGGTTGTAGGCTTGTTCGGAGTTGGTCTGATAGAAAGATTTGGGACCTACCTTGAAGCGCAGTCCCTCCATTTCCTCGAAGATGTGGTCTTTTCCCTTGAAGGTGTGTACCTCGAGGTCGGTGATGGTATCGTTGCACTTATTATTAATAATGTATAGCAGGGAAGTGATTTCGGGGAATGTATCTGCTATGTATTGCAGCATTTGCTTGAACAGAGCCATTTCCTCCTCTTTCTCTATCTTGCAGATGAGGATTACCATCAGTTCGCCGGTGGTAGAGGTACGCACAATCATATTGCGTAGCATTCCTTCATGCGTACGCAGGTTGATGAAGGAATAGTTGTGCTGGTAGGCATAGTCGCGTACCGCATTGCGGATGCGGTTGGATATATCGTCCTGCAACCAGCACTTTTCTATGGCAAGCACTTTATCGAAAGCATTGGGAATATGGAAGCCTACGGCATTCATCTGTTCGTACACTACATTCTGCTGAACCTCTTCTGTCGTCAGCCAACGTTTGTTGGAAAAAGTGTACTCCAGTTTATTCCGGTAGAACTGAGTTTTTTCTGAACCTAATATCGGAGAGATTTCCGGCAATTCGATTTTGCCGATGCGGGTGAGGTTGTCCGTTACTTGTTTTTGCTTATACTTGATTTGCTCGGAATAGGGGAGAACCTGCCATTTACAACCGCCGCATACACCATAATGTTGGCAGAATGGAACTGCCCGTACTGCCGAATATTCATGGAATTTCACAGCCTCGGCTTCAGCATAATGATGCTTTTTTCTCTTAATTTGCAGGTCAACTACATCGCCGGGGACGACATATGGTACGAAAATCACCAAATCATTGACTTTTGCGATGGCTTTTCCTTCGGCAGCCACATCCGTAATTGTCACCTTCTCCAGTAGGGGAAGTTCTTTTCTCTTTCTTGCCACTTTTACACCAATCTAATAAATTCTTCGGCAAAAATAGACATTTTTTCGGGATTTCTCTCTATGAAATGAAATATTAAAGATTGCAATGTCGAAATTGCATTTTAGCATAAAGTTTTTTCTGAAAAAGTTTTCTAGTCTGCGAAATATACTTAGATTTGCGAGCAGAAAAGAGAAATCACTATCAAAAACTTTAAATTTATATTATGGACAAAAAAAGAGTTTATACCTTTGGTAACGGCCAGGCAGAAGGAAAGGCCGATATGAGAAACCTTTTGGGTGGGAAAGGTGCTAACCTTGCAGAAATGAACCTTATAGGGGTTCCGGTTCCTCCGGGCTTTACAATAACGACAGAAGTTTGTACGGAATATTATGAAATGGGGCAGGATAAAGTCGTTGCTCTGTTGAAGAATGAAGTTGAACAAGCCATTGCCCATGTGGAAACACTGATGCGTTCCAAATTCGGTGATGTGGAGAATCCGTTGCTGGTTTCCGTACGTTCGGGTGCGCGCGCTTCCATGCCGGGCATGATGGACACTATCCTGAATCTTGGCTTGAATGACGAAGTGGTGGAAGGCCTGACGCGCAAGACGGGCAATGCACGCTTTGCATGGGACTCTTACCGTCGTTTCGTGCAGATGTATGGCGACGTGGTGCTGGGCATGAAACCGGTGAACAAGGAAGATGTAGACCCGTTCGAGGCTATTATAGAAGAGGTGAAACATGCTAAAGGCGTGAAGCTGGATAACGAGCTTGAGGTGGAAGACCTTAAGGAACTCGTGAAGAAGTTCAAGGCTGCGGTGAAAGAACAAACCGGAAAAGACTTCCCGACTTGTGCCTACGAGCAGTTGTGGGGTGCCGTTTGTGCCGTATTCAACTCCTGGATGAACGAACGTGCTATTTTGTATCGTAAGATGGAGGGAATTCCTGACGAATGGGGTACTGCCGTAAGCGTTCAGGCTATGGTATTCGGTAATATGGGCGAGAGCTCTGCTACGGGTGTTTGCTTCAGCCGCGATGCTGCTACCGGTGAGGACCTTTTCAATGGCGAGTATTTGATTAATGCACAAGGTGAAGACGTGGTTGCCGGTATCCGTACTCCGCAACAGATTACAAAAATCGGTTCTCAACGTTGGGCTGAATTAGCCGGTGTAAGCGAAGAAGAACGTGTCAGCAAATATCCTTCCATGGAGGAGGCTATGCCGGAAATCTATAAGGAACTGGATGCTTTGCAGACAAAACTCGAAAATCACTACCGTGATATGCAGGATATGGAGTTTACAGTACAAGAGGGTAAACTCTGGTTCCTCCAGACCCGTAACGGTAAGCGTACCGGAGCCGCTATGGTGAAGATTGCCATGGACTTGCTCCATCAAGGTATGATTGACGAAAAGACTGCATTGATGCGTTGTGAGCCCAATAAGTTGGACGAACTGCTCCACCCGGTATTTGATAAGACAGCTCTGAAACAAGCTAAGGTGTTGACTCGTGGTCTTCCCGCTTCTCCGGGTGCCGCTACGGGACAAATCGTATTCTTTGCCGATGATGCTGCCGAATGGCATGCTGCCGGCAAGCGTGTGGTGATGGTACGTATCGAGACTTCTCCGGAAGATTTGGCAGGTATGGCAGTTGCCGAAGGTATCCTGACTGCCCGCGGTGGTATGACTTCGCATGCGGCAGTGGTTGCTCGTGGTATGGGTAAGTGCTGTGTGTCTGGTGCAGGTGCCTTGAACATCGACTACAAGGCGCGTACAGTGGAAGTGGATGGTGTACTGTTGAAAGAAGGTGACTATATCTCCTTGAACGGAAGCACCGGTGAAGTATATAAAGACAAGGTGGAGACAAAAGCGGCTGAGCTGTCCGGTGACTTTGCGGAACTGATGGATTTGGCAGACAAATATACGAAGCTGCAGGTTCGTACCAATGCGGATACTCCTCATGATGCCGCAGTAGCACGTAATTTTGGCGCTGTGGGTATCGGTCTTTGCCGTACGGAACACATGTTCTTTGAAGGCGAGAAGATTAAAGCCATGCGCGAGATGATTCTGGCAGAAAATGCAGAAGGGCGCCGCAAGGCTTTGGCTAAGATTCTTCCCTACCAGCAAGCTGACTTCAAGGGAATTTTCAAGGCAATGGAAGGCTGTCCGGTGACGGTGCGTCTGCTTGATCCTCCTTTGCATGAGTTTGTTCCCCATGACCTGAAGGGACAGCAGGAAATGGCAGATACGATGGGCGTGAGCCTCCAGTATATCCAGCAACGTGTTGAGGCACTTTGTGAGCATAATCCGATGTTGGGTCATCGTGGTTGCCGTTTGGGAAATACATATCCTGAAATTACACAGATGCAGACGCGTGCCATCCTGGGTGCTGCTTTGGAATTGAAGAAGGAAGGTGTTGAAACCCATCCTGAAATCATGGTGCCTCTGACCGGTATCTTGTATGAGTTCAAGCAGCAGGAAGAAGTGATTCGTGCTGAGGCTGCCCAGTTGTTTGAAGAAGTGGGTGACAGCATCGACTTCAAGGTAGGTACAATGATTGAGATTCCGCGTGCCGCCTTGACTGCCGACCGCATTGCTTCCTCTGCCGAGTTCTTCTCATTCGGTACGAACGACTTGACTCAGATGACATTTGGTTATTCACGCGACGATATCGCTTCCTTCCTCCCGATTTATCTGGAGAAGAAGATTCTGAAAGTAGACCCGTTCCAGGTACTCGACCAGAATGGTGTAGGACAGTTGGTGCGCATGGCTACTGAAAAGGGACGTGCTATCCGTCCGGATTTGAAGTGCGGTATCTGCGGCGAACATGGCGGTGAGCCTTCTTCTGTGAAGTTCTGCCACAAAGTTGGCTTGAATTATGTCAGCTGTTCTCCGTTCCGTGTGCCTATTGCACGTCTGGCTGCTGCTCAGGCTGCAATAGAGGAATAATACTCTAAATAGATAATCTTTATATCAGGCTGTAATCTACTGTTTTAACGGTGATTACAGCCTGATTTGCGCTTGGACGGTTCGTACACTTGACCGCAAAAAATGAGCCAAATGAACGGAAATGTTTTCCATATGTTTACCCCGGAAATCACCATGTTTACCCCTGTTTACCCCGGATTATTTTAGAGTATTTACCCCTTAAAATTAAAAGAAGGATATGACGACATTAAAAGCAACGGTAAAGAAACCGCGTGGCGATGGCTTTTACACGGTTTACATCAGACTGACGCATCAGCGTAAGTCAAGTTACATCAAGACGAACAAAATCGTTGATGAAGCCCACATCGCAAAAAATGGTGAATTGACAGACCCGGTTGTCAATGAGTATAGCGCTATGCTTATTCGGCAATATACCGACCGGTTAAATCGAGTGTGCGCTGACCACTGGGATATAAAGGAGGTTATCGAGTATCTATTAAAGAATGATGCTGATGTATGTTTCAGCGAATATGCTCGAACCTTCATTGGTAAAATGGAAAAGAACGGACATGAACGGACGGCTAAGAACTATCATCTTGCCGTTAATCATTTGGAGCGTTATGTCGGTTCAAACCAGCTCATGTTTAGCCAGCTTACTTCTACTGTATTGAATTTATGGATAGAACAGTTGTCTAAGACGAATCGCGCGAAGGAAATGTACCCTACTTGTGTTCGGCAGATTTACAAGAAAGCCATCATGGAGTTGAATGATGAAGAACGTGGAATGATTCGCATTAAGTTCAACCCTTGGAATAAGATACAAATTCCAAAGTCTGATAGCACTGTTCAACGTGCCATCAGTGCCGAGGCTTGCCGTGAGTTCTTCAATCGCCCGCTTCCTCAAAGCAAGATGATTTCTTCTCTCCCCGAATTGGGTAGAGACGTGGCACTTCTATCTCTTTGCTTGGGTGGTATCAACACGGTTGATATGTATGAACTCAAAAAGGAGGATTACAAAGATGGTGTCATTGGCTATAAGAGAGCCAAAACCAAGCATAGCCGTCGGGATGAAGCCTACATCGAAATGCGAGTTGAACCATTCATCCAATCTACTTTTGACAAGTACCTGTCAGATGAAAAGGATGAATACCTGTTCAATTTCCATCAACGGTACAGCAACTCCGATAGTTTTAACGCAAATGTGAATATCGGCATCCGTAAAATCTGTATAGATATGGGGATGAAGAAAGAGGACTTCTACTGCTATTATACCTTCCGGCATACTTGGGGCACCATTGCCCAAAACGATTGTGATGCCAACTTGTATGAAGTGGCTTTCGGGATGAATCACAGTCATGGTCTTAACATTACCCGTGGGTATGTTAAGTTGGATTTCACTCCGGCGTGGGAACTGAATGCAAAAGTTATCGACTTCATTTTCTTTAGCAGCAAGAAGAGCAAGCAAGGAAAAGCAAAGGACATTGAAGCCTCAGAAGATAAGTTGTTCCGTATCTCAAAGAAGATGATGATTTATGGTCGTGCCTATTTCAAGGGGGATGTGGTAAGCGAACTTACGGATATAGGTTTCAGTAATGTGGATGAAGTCATTGCGGAACTTGTCAAACAACTACCCAAGGACATCCCTACAGGTTGCACCGTTCAATTTCGCCTGCTGAATTGCGATTCAAGAAAGGAAGTCGTTTATGAAAGAAGCAAAGGCAAAGGTTTTTAGCCGATGTGTTGTAGAAGCCAACCCTTAACCCAAGGGAAGAATTAAGCTCCACTCCCCTATGAGCCGTATCAGTCTTTTTGATTGGTGCGGCTTTAATTGTATCTGCCTCTATCGGTTTGATTGCGGTTGGCTACCATATTGCCTACTACCAAACCGGTAATCAAGAGCAGTCCCTTCCACAGTAAAACAAAGGCAGTCTTGATAATCCAGATAGCCAGCCGGAATACGTTTACGATAATCCAACGAGCCGCCTTCAATAGCAACCCTATCAATAAGATGACCGGGAGCAAGTATATGAGGAATAGCAATTCAAACAACATAACTTTCAAATTTTAGCGTAAATAATGTAGCCAATCAAAGGCTATTTCTATATGTAAATATAGTGAAAATCAGCGATATAGCAAAGAGAAAGTGCCGCTTTTTATGACATCAAACGATACTTTTTTACCTTGCTTTCAAGCTTTTAGGTATCATTGAACAGAGGTTGTTCTAACCTTGAACACTTGGTTAAATTACCATTCTATCCCAATTATGTTGACCTCTTGATATGTTTATTGCTTGCTCAAATTACATCATATGATAACACTTTATTTCCCTATTGTCTTGGTAAAAGAACTCTTCTAACCACGATACCTTGGTTAAACGATACCTTGGGTATAGCATATCCACTAACCTTATTTACTTGGTTACAAGTGTCTATCGTATTAGGCTGCCAAAGAATCATGGTCGATTGGTAGCGTGGTTTGCTGATAGCAGTGTCTAAGGTTAATGAAACAATGTAACCTTGAAACCGAAGTATCACGTTACTTAAAGTATCATAGTTATTGATAACTCCAGTTCGATAAACCGAAGAATCTGTACTATTCGGCATCTTGGTTAAGTAATCAAGGTATCTCGGTTACACCGCATCAGGATGTTTCAGGATGCGGATAACGAGCTGTCCTATATCCTTGGCTATCGGGGTTAAAGTAACCTTGGTTGGAGAATACCGCCTTCAGAAAATTCTGTTGCGCATTTCTTTCCGGGCGGAGTTTCAGCGGTAATTTTGTCGTAAAACGAACCTTGGAGGACATCGAACTGCGTTGCAGGATTTGTCAAGCAAGTTGTACCTTTGTCATTACAAAACTCCGTTTCGTCCTGAAAAGGTGACTTGCCGACTGCTGCCGCATCGGAGCGGTTTCACGCTGTTTCGCCCTGCGAAAGAAGGTTCAGAAAACTAGTTTTACCCAAGTATCATAGTAAGATGAAACGAAGAACCAAAGTTTATCAGTTACGACTGACCCCGGAGGAACAGTCCATGCTTAAAGAAAAAGCGAAGGGAAAACCTGTCGCTGACTACATACGTGCTGCATTGGCAGAGTATTCAGACACCGATGCCAGACAACGGTTAGAACTAATCAATAACCTCGGTTCGTTTTACCGGAAATTCCGGGATGAACTATCCTGGGCAGGCAGTAACCTGAACCAGTCGGTCAAGAGAGCCAATGAACTTGCGGTAGCCGGGTTACTTCCACCCAGCTATATCCGGGAGGTCTTGATGCCGGTTATCCTTGAAACCCAGAAAACACTGAACGAGATAAAGAGAAACCTTGAAACCGTGACACGTAAGGCTGTCAAACTATAGTTTATGAGTTTCCCTATACCTTATTATATATCCCGATATACAGGAATCAAAGAATCGAGATACCGAGTAACCACGGTTACATTGTATCAGAACACCATAGTCACATTATCCAAAGATAAACATTCCCAAGTATGATAGCCACCATATTACCCGGAAGCTCGAACTTCCATGCAGTCGGTTACAATGAACGTAAAGTAGCGAAAGGAGTTGCCCGTATGCTCGAAATGCAGAACTTCGGCGCACTCGGTACATTCGGCAAGCCAACCCCGGAGGAACTGGTCACATACCTTCAGGAATATACTTCCCGAAATACCCGAATCCAAAAGGCACAGTTCCACGTTGCCTTCTCCTGCAAGGGACATGAAATAACGGAAGTGGAACTACTGGACTTTGCCCACCGTTACTTGTCAGAAATGGGATATGGCGAGGAAGGACAACCCTTGCTGGTCTATTCCCACTATGATACAGATAATACCCATCTGCATATCGTGACTTCTCGTATCGCCCCTGACGGCAAGAAGATATTGCACGGCCATGAGCGCAGACGCTCACAAGAAGTGATTGACCGCATACTGGGGAATGACAGGAAGCAGAAAGTGGAGCAAGACTTAAATGCTGCCAAACAATATACCTTCTCCTCTTTTACCCAGTTCAAAGCGATAATGACTTCAATGGGCTATGAAGCTTATCAGAAAGACGGCACTGTCTTTGTCAAACATGGTGGCAAGGTACAGAAGAAACTTCCTCTTAGCGACATTGAGGCATTGTATAAGAAAGGCTACTACAACAGAGCGCGTAACCGCCAGCTTCGGAGCATCCTAAAAAAGTATCGGGATGTAAACTCCAATAAGGAGGAACTACAGAAAGAACTGAAAACCAAGTTCGGCATCGACATCGTATTTTTCGGGAAGAAGGATGCGGCATACGGCTACATACTCGTTGACCACGCCAACAAGACCGTCATCCACGGAGCAAGAGTATTGGCTATTGATGAACTATTGGACTTCGCCACCCCCGAACAACGCTTTGACCGCATAGAGGATTTCATTGACCGGTTGCTAACCCTCAATCCCAAGATTACCCAAGGTGAGATATTCCAAAAACTAAAGAAACATCACGCCTATATAAAGAAAGGTGTCATCTATTTCAATGGAGAGTCCCGTCCCTTGAAACCGTTTATGGCGGAAACCATAGACCGTAACAACCGCATCGAGCTGGTGGAGAAGTTCCAACCCACCACAGAGGCAGAACGTGATTTGCTTTGCAAAATCTATAAGGTGAACCGTCCCGACCTTGTTTCCCTCTCGTCTGAAAGGCTACAATCCCATTCGGATGCCATCAATCGCCTGAAAGAAATCTTCGCAGACGAAACCATTACCTCTGTCAGAAGTTCCCTTCGTGAAGAAGGATTCATTATCCGTCAAGAGTCGGATGCCACATACGCCACCAATTTCAAGAAGCATATCATCATTAATCTGTCAGAAGAAGGTTTCAATCTGGAGCGACTGGAAAAGAAGCCGTCTAAGCAGCAACAGCCACATCCGCAGCACTCAGGCAATAAGCCACTCTCCCGTCATAACAAGATGCGTGACCATGGAGAAGGAAGCCGCTACGAAAAACGGGAATGGGAAGTCGGACAGAAAGGCAACTATGACGATATTGATGACGGGCGTTCCTTGAAGCGATAAAACAGGGACGTGCTGCCGTCCACTTTTCGGGCGCATCAAACCGTGATACCCCGATAACACGAACCCTTGCACCCCGGTTACTTTAACCGAGGGCATATAAGTGTTGCGCATTTCGTTTTCCGGGTTACACGTGCGATAATTTTGCCTTAAAATAATTCATCGCACGGAAAAATGATACAGACACCGGTCATCATCACATTCGCCAATCAAAAAGGAGGCGTGGGCAAGACCACCCTCTGCGTGACCTTCGCCAACTATCTGGTGACGAAAGGAGTTCGTGTCGCCATAGTCGATTGCGACTTCCAGCACTCCATCATCAAGTGCCGCAAGGCTGACATCAAGAAATACGATGTGCAGTATGTGCCCTACGATGTGCTGTCATACGAAGCCAATGACAAGAAAGCGATCATTTCCCTTATAGAGAAAATGCACAATGACCAAAGCCTGGATGTCGTACTGATGGATTCCCCCGGCAGCCTGCAAGCGGACGGACTGGTGCCGATGTTCGTAAACTCGGACATTATCGTTGTGCCTTTCCATTACGACCTGATGACCGTTCCCTCCACCGCCAGCTTCCTCATGTTCATAGACCGCCTGCGCAAAGCAGTTGGCGAACAGATGAAGGCACAGCTTTTCATCGTTCCCAACCTGCATGACGGCAGAGTGGGCAAACGTTCCGAACTGGTCATTTGGGAGAACACCAGAGAGACCTTCTGCAATTACGGAGTTGTAACGGCGAGGATTTCCAAACGTGCCGACATGGAGCGTTTCAGTACGATGGCGGCTCTGGATAAACAGACCGGTATCGTTACTCCCGTCTTTGAACGTATCTATTCCTACATCTTCGATACGACAGCCCCCATCCGTGAGCCTAAACTGACAGGAATACAACTGACCGGGAATCTGGAGGCGGAATTAAAAGGCAAGACGAAAGAGAATCAACCGGAAAAAAACGAGAATCAATAACCATCAACATATACAGTAATGACAAAAGACATCCCCGAAATAGATGACCTTCTCAAAGGCATCAATGACCCCGAAATGACACTTACGGATGGGCATACGGAAACGACTATCGAGCAGCAGTCGGCTGTTACTCAATCCAAAGAGGAAAGTGCAAAAGAACGTCTCATCCCGGTATCGGATAACTCCGACTATTGGCAAGATTTCCTGTCCTATCTTGAAAACGATGCTCAAGAATACAAAGGAGAAAGGATGATCTGCAAGTTAGACCGTGACCTTGCCGACTCATTGGACGAGTGCAACATCCATAACCGCAGCCGTTCCGACATGGTGAACGCCATTGTCCGCACGTTTTTCAAGACCTACCTGCCACAGCTTGCGCAGTACCGTCGTGATAACAAGTCACTTTTTACCAATTATAAGGAGGCAAAAGCATGAGGACAATCCAATGGACAGACCGGATGACCACCCTCTTGACAGAACTTTACCCGGTGGAAACAACTTCCCATACCGCCATCGTATTAGGAGTAAGCGAGACCCTTGTCAAGCAGAAAGCCCGTAAATTAGGCTTGGTCAAAGTCGCCAAGACGAAATGGATGGAGCGTGCAGATTATATCCGCAGGCATTTCCATTACAAGTCATTCACACAAATGGCCCGCGATTTGGGGATAAGCAGGTCGAATGTATGCAACATTGCCGCCAAACTGGGACTTAAACGCAGCCGGACGGAAACCTCCTGCATCCTATCCCAAACCCGGATTGAGCTGGTCAAACGGGAAAGGCGGCACGTGATATTCGGGCTTGAACCGCTGACACGGCTCAAAGTGGTTTCCAACCGGGCAAGGGTAAGGCTCCGTTCACGGCTCAAAAGTCAGGGGTATGTCGTAGGCGGCGAGCGTGTCCTGCTATATGCCACAGACAACTTCGAGCGTAAGCCCAAGCTGGAAAGCAAAGCCGTCAAGTTGGGATTGAGCTTCCTGCCAATTACTGGAAATAATCTACAAGTAGTATTCACCTTATAATAACATAGCACCATGCAATACGGACAAATAGTATTCCTGCTCTTCATTGCCCTCCTGTTCTACTATGCCGCGTTGATAATCCTTGACATCCTGAAAGCCAAGGCTGCACAGACGGCAGAACTGGAATCGCAATCAGAAGAAGACATAGACATATCGGATGAAGCAAAGACCTTCAAGCCATTCAAAATCAGCCGGGATGAACCGAAGCAGAAAGAAAATAAACCAGAGGAACAGGCAAATTCTGACTCTGAGACAAAATCAGATCGGGAGCAACCTGAATCCAACTCCGAACAGCCATTCCACCGCCCCGGTTTCCGTGAAGCCATTATGACGGATGGCATCCTTGTGGAAGACCTCGTTGTGGAAGTCAATAAGATGGTGGAAAACGGCATTTGCGATTTAGGCTCACTTATAGCCGACTGTGAGAATGCCAAATAGCAAGGCAAACTTACCCGACAAACCATATATAGCTTCTAAGAAGAAGCCCCCCGTTCCTTTAGCGACCTCTGTTCCTTTGGTGATGAAATCAGATAAACAATTTCAAAAAATGCAATTCAAGAAAAGACTTAAACGTGCGTATGACCGCTTCATGGGTTCTTCTTTCGCACACAAAAGCTTGTTGGCAGTAACCGCACTTACCATCTCCGTGGGTGATATGATGGCGGCAAGCAAAGGTGCTGCCGGCTTTACAAAAGCCACCACCGAAATCAGTTCCTACCAGACCCCGGTTTCCAACCTGATGAAGGCAATCGCAGCCGTAATCGCTTTGGTGGGAGCTTTCAACGTATATTTCAAGATGAGTAACGGCGACCAGGACGTGAAGAAGACCATCATGCTCACCATCGGTGGCTGTATCGCCTTCATCGCTCTGTCCGAGGCTCTTCCGTTGTTCTTCAAATGACAATGACGTAACAATAGAATGACGATGAATCAGGAGGGATTTCCCGTATTCAAGGGACTGCAAAAACCGCTGGAGTTCATGGGCATCCGTGGGCGTTTCCTCACGTTGGCTGCATTGGCCATCGGCGTGTCGTTTGTCGGATTCATACTGTTCTCCATTGTATTGGGAAAGATCGCCGGGTTCATCGCCATGCTTGTCATGGCGGTCATCGGGCTGGTGACCATCTTCATCAAACAGCGCGGAGGACTGCACAACAAGCGGAGAGACAAGGGCATTTATATTTACAACAAACTGAGAAAAAGCTCCTAATTATGGTACAAACCAAGAAAAAAGTCTTTGACGGCCTTTATGCGGGGCTGGAGGAAACGGACGGCAATGTCGTCCTTTTTTCAGCCAAGGGCGAGCCGTCCGTCATCTTCGAGATGACTAACCCGGTGCAGCAACTCTGTACCGATGCCGGGCAGTACATACGCTTTCAGGATGTGCTATCCAATGTGGTGCAGACCCTCGGCGAGGGCTATGCCCTGCAGAAGCAGGACATCCTCTGCAAGCAGGCCTACCACCACGACGTGCCGGAAGATGCGGAATTCCTGACCCGGAGCTATTTCAATTATTTCGAGGGAAGGGAGTTCACGGAGATACGCACGTATTTGATCGTGACGCAGGAAGCGCAGCGCAGCCAGTTCGTGCAGTACGACCCGAAGACGTGGCTGGACTTCCATACGAAGGTTTCCAAGGTGGATGACATCCTGACCGAGCGGGGCATCCGGCATCACAAGCTCTCCAAAGTTGAAGCGGACGAGTATTGCCACCGCTTCATGGCATTCCGGTTCCGGCACGGGGCATTCTCCATGACCAACTTCAAGGCTTCGGACGAATACCTGAGAACCGGCAATCGTATTATCCGCTCCTATCCTTTGGTGGATATAGACGAGATAAACCTGCCATCGGTCATCAAGCCCTATACGCAGACGAACATCAACGGCTATCCTATCGCCACTGACCTGTTCTCGTTCCTGACCAACATTCCTTTCTCGGATTGTGTGGTATTTAACCAAGTAGTGCAGATACCCAATCAGAGAAAACTGTTAAGGAAGTTACAAGGCAAGGCGAAGCGTCATGGATCCATGCCCGACCCCAGCAACAAGATAGCCAAGGCAGACATCGAGGAGGTATTGAACCGGCTTGCCGTGGATAGTTCCATGTTGGTATATACGAACTTCAATATCTTGGTCAGTTGTCCCGTGGATAAAGTAACCCCGGTTACATCGTATTTGGAAACCAAGTTATATGAGTGTGGCATCATGCCGTCAAGGACTGCCTACAATCAGTTGGAACTTTTCACGGACAGCTTTCCCGGCAATGCCTACGCTTTCAATTCTGACTACGATTTATTCTTGACTTTATCCGATGCGGCATTATGCTTTTTCTTCAAAGAGCATCTAAAGGAGTCTGAGCAGACACCTTTGACCACCTACTATACAGACCGACAAGGACTGCCGGTCTGCATAGATTTCACAGGAAAAGAAGGCAAAATCAAGATGACCGACAATGCCAATTTCTTCTGCATCGGGCCAAGCGGAAGCGGAAAATCTTTCCATACCAATAGTGTCGTCCGCCAGTTGTTGGAACAAAACACGGATGTCGTAATGGTAGATACAGGCGATTCCTACGAAGGAATCTGCGGTTACTTCGGTGGCACGTATATCTCCTACACCAAGGAGAAGCCTATCTCCATGAACCCCTTTAAGGTGACTAAGGAGGAATATGAATTAAACTTTGGCGAGAAGAAGAACTTTTTGAAATCACTCATATTCCTGATATTCAAAGGCAACGAACTGCCCACAAAGATTGAGGATATGTTAGTGAACCAAACCATCGTGGAGTATTACGATGCCTATTTCCATCCATTTGAGAAGTTCACAGAGAAGGAACGCGATGGCTTGCGTCAGAAGTTGCTGGTGGACGCAAAGATGGAAGAAGACTATGATAATTATAAAGATAAGATGGAGGACATAGACGAACTGATAAATAATACGGAAGAGCCTCCTTCCAAGGTTGAGGAGAACCGTATGTTGATGTTGCCAACCGAGGCTCACAGGCAAAAGCTGATTCGTCAATACCGTTCCCTGAATGCGCTTGCCCATGACCAGGGGGCTACCCAGGCAGAAAGGGAGCGTGCCTTGTGCATTATGGAGAAATTCAAGAAGGAACTCTATGAGAACTCTTTCCTGATAAAGATTGAGAAGCAGATTGATTACCTGGAAGTACAGAAACGCAGGTTGAGAGTAAAGGAATTGTCCTTTAACTCCTACTATGAGTTTGCCTTGGAACGCATCCCGCAAATCACCTCGCAGGAGAAAATCAGTTTCGGCATCCGGGATTTCGCAGCCATCTTGAAGCAGTTCTACCGGGGTGGCGAGTTGGAAACCACGCTGAATTCCGATTTGAATGTAAACCTCTTTGATGAAAGGTTCATCGTCTTTGAAATTGATAAGATAAAGGATGATCCCGTGCTTTTCCCTATCGTGGTGCTGATAATCATGGACGTGTTCCTTCAGAAGATGCGTATCAAGAAGGGGCGCAAGGCATTGATAATCGAGGAAGCATGGAAGGCAATCGCTTCGCCTACGATGGCAGAATATATCAAGTACCTCTATAAAACGGTCAGGAAATTTCACGGCATAGCCGGAGTGGTCACTCAGGAGTTGAATGACGTGATAGATTCACCCATTGTAAAGGAAGCCATCATCAACAACTCGGATGTCAAGGTTTTATTAGACCAGACCAAGTTCAAGGACAGATACGATGAGATAGCCGCCATATTGGGACTGACCCAAATCCAGCGGCAGCAGATTTTTACCGTCAATTCCCTGAACAACCGTGAGAATCGCAACTACTTCAAGGAGGTTTGGATATGCCGGGGACAGAACTCGGATGTCTATGGTGTGGAGGAACCGCCCGAATGTTACTGGGCATACACCACCGAGCGGACTGAGAAGGAAGCCTTGAAGATTTACCTCTCCTACTATGGCAATATGCAGGAGGCAATCACAAGAATCGAGGCGGACAGGAAGCAAGCCGGGGGTGACAAGTATCTGGTATTCGCAAGAAAAGTCAATCAACAACAAAAAGTGATGTCGTTATGGTAAGATTTAGAATGATGCTTGTGGCACTCATAATAATGGTGGCCACTCCAAATTTATTCGCTGCTTGGAAGGTAGTCATAGACAAGAACTGCATCAAGGTGGTAAGCAGTAACCTTGCCTCTCAAAAACTGATTGAGGGTCAGCACAACCAGCGTTTGGACTCCATTGCCGAGAAGAAAAAGAAGGTGGAACTCTATACCGTGAGCATGGCTACCATCAAGGAACTCTACAAGGTGACAATGCAGAACGTGTCGGGCTTCGGTACGGAGAGCAAATATTACAAGGAGATTGGGCTATGCGCCTACGGCATCCTCAAAGATGTGCCGGAGCTTATAAAAACGGTAAGCAAGGCGAAGTTCTCCAACAAGTTGCTGTGCCTGAATGAATTGGGCAACCTTGTGACGGAAACCCAGCAGTTGGTGGGCAACTTCGTGAATATCGTGAACAATGCCACGGTACAGAATCCCCTCAAAGGACAAGGTACGGCTGAGAAGAAAAGTGACGGCTACAACATGCTTGACCGTTATGAACGGTTATCACTTGCCAATTCTATCTATTCCGGTCTTTTGGAGATACGCTACAAAGTGGAAGGCATGATACTGATGGCTCAGTACGCCACCGCCAATGATCTTTTCTTTGCCATAGACCCGGAGGGTTGGGCAAATGTGGTGACGATGAAGAATAATGTCGGTGGGCTTATCAATGACTGGAACAGGTTGGTAGCGTCTAACTATTGAGTAGTATGTAACCTATAAGTTCAAGAAGTATGAAACACTATATAATAATAGGTGTAATGCTTGTAATGCTCCTTCCGGCAAAGTCTTTCGCCTTTGTCATCCCGAAAGACCTTCCGACCATCGAAGCCCTGATAGCCCTTCACAAAGCCGTGAAAAAGGATGAAGACCAGGCATTGAAACGGGTGGCTACCAGCTTCGGGGAACAGTCGCTTGTAGCCAAGGGAGCCATCAAGTTCAACGATGTGCGGACTACGCTTGATACCAAGTTGGGCAATGCCCATTCGTACCTTGTACTGGCAGGCGCCATATCAAGCACCGCCAACTCGCTCTATCAGTTAGTGAAAGAGTATAAGGACTTTACGAGCAATACCTTCAAGTATGTCTCTAATAAGCCTTTTGTGGGTTGGTACTATGCGGATGCCAATGTCGCCATATCAAGGGAGATAAGCCATTGCTACAAGCTCTATGCTTCCGTAGCAGCTTCGGGTATCAACCTGATGAAGGCTTCAATGGACGAGAAACTAAATCTGGTGATGACCCTCAAAACCTCCATCGACAGGGCGCGGTACATCATTGACAATGCCAATCTGTACTGTTTCTTGATAACGGATTGCGGTTGGAAGCCGGATTATATCTGGGAGATTTTGAACTCCAATGTCAAAGACGAGATAGCAAATAAAGTAATCAATAAATGGAATCAAGGATATGCAGGTTAGAAATATAACAAGGACATTGCTCTGCTTGGTAATGCTGACAATGCCATTCAGCTCTTTCGCCCAACGTCCGACCCGTGACAAGGAGAAAGAGAAACAATGGAAGTCTATGGAGAACGGGCCTTGGAACTTCGCTCCCGACTGGTACTATTACTTCCTGCACAACAAGTATTCCGGTGCGGAAATGTACTGGAAGTGGGCAGGCTTCAACTCCGGTTTCCGTGTCCGATTCAAGGAAAAGGACTCCAATGTCAAGCGTATCATGCCTACCCGTGTGACGGCAGAAGAGACCCAACGGCAGAAAGTGAAGAAGGTGGAAACGGAGCGCAAGCACATCGAGGAACTATACAAGGAAGAGCTGGTTCGTGAGGCTGACAGGTCGGTTGATTTGACCTACGCCTCCTACAAGGACGAGTTTGACCGGATGCAGGACAGCATTACGGACGGGCTGCTCTACTGCATGAAGAAGAGTGACGGCAAACTCAAATACCAGGTGGACGAGTTGAGCCGGCAGAATGAAATCCTTTGTTCCGGCATCGCCTATATCCATAAGACAGGTGTCGGCTACGGACTGGAGAATGCCAAACGGCAACAAGCCTACGAGGAAGCCAAAACGAAGATGCAGGAACTGGTCAACCAGACCGCCCATCTGTGTGCGGTGGCAGCAACGCATTATTAAACTGTAAAATAAGAATAACAATGAATGTATTATCAATTTTCCTGACCATAGGCTTGCCAGCCATTGACGAGAGTCTGGATAAGCTGCTGGTCGCAATGGAAACCTTCCCGAATGTGGCGGTGTTGGGTGATGCGGTCGGACTGGCACGTATCATCGGACTGTTACTTGCCCTCTGTGTCGGCTCTTACGAGTGTTGGATGATGATACTCGGACGGCGAGGAATGGATGTGATGAAACTGCTCCGTATCGTGGGTATCTCCATCTGTATATCTTCCTCGTCATGGATCTGCTCCGCATTACAAGTACCGGGCAAGGGATTGGAGTCAGCCACCAAAGCGATGGCAAACTCCAAAAACAAGGAGGTGGCTGCTTTCGAGCTAAAGGTAGCACAAAAGCAGAGTGAGTATCTGGACCGGCTGAGAGCCGTTCAGGATTCCATTGCGACCGCCAAACAGGTGGCTGCCATCGGGGAAGATGCCGCTTGGTGGGACAAGCTCATCTACAATGTGGAGAATTTGGGCAGCACCATCAACAACTATGCCCAACGTGCGGCTGTAGCTGCTGAGACCAAAGTCAGCGAGTGGATTAACGATGTCATACGCTTTATCGGTGAACTGATATTCCAGATGTCCTACTACGGCATACTGGTGGCGCAACGGATATTCATCGCCATTATGATGATATTCTGCCCGATAATGTTCGCATTATCATTGGCCCCGCCTTGGAGTTCGGCATGGAGTCAATGGATGTCAAAATTCCTTTCCCTCTCGTTATGGGGCTTCGTCACCTATATGTGCCTATACTACATTGACTTCATCTTGCTCTATAACTTGCAGCAGGACATGGTAGCCTACAACCACCTCCTGCATGGCTCAGTCAATTCGTGGGAACAAATTGGCGCGTTGGGATTGCAAGGGATAGGCTCCAACTGTATGTATGCGATGGGTATGCTGGTGGGTGCCTACATCATCCGCTTCGTTCCCGAAGTGGCTTCTTGGCTGATACCCGGTGGTGTAAGTTCGAGTGCGGCTTCCGCAGCAGGTTCTACTGTTACAGGTATGGCTGCTACGGCAGGTTCTATCGCCGGAGGTGCTGTAGGTGCTACGGCTGGTGCGGCAGGTTCAGTCATCAAATCCAAGTGAATATAATCTTAAAACAAAACGATATGCTTATAGAATCATTAGCACAGAAGACAAAGCTTGCCATGATGACGGTACTTGCAACCATCGGAGGTTGCGCCGTCATCTGCGGTTTCACAGTCTGGTGCTGCATCTCTTTGGTCACAAAGGAACGGCAGCAGATATATGTATTGGACGGTGACATTCCTTTCCTTGCGGAACGGGCCAATCTGGAAGCGAACTTCACGATGGAGGCAAGGGCGCACATCCAGCTCTTTCATCAATACTTCTTCAACCTTCCACCCGACAACGACTATATCAAGTGGACGGTCGGCAAGGCGATGTATATGGCGGACGGTACAGCCTTGAAGCAGAAACAGGCGATGGACGAGAACGGGTTTTATTCCGACATCATATCGTCATCGGCGGTCTGCACCATCATGTGCGACTCCATCCAGTTTGACGAGCATGAACGGAAGTTCACCTACTACGGTACGCAGCTTATCAAGCGGCGCACCCGTGACTTGAAACGGACAATGGTAACGACCGGGTATGTGGAGAATGTACCGAGAACAAGGAACAATCCCCACGGACTGATGATTACCAACTGGCGCACCATCGAGAACAAGGATTTGGATTATTAACGAATAGCACTGCAATAAGACAACAATGAAATCACTCAGAAAGACATTGCATGAAAGCCGACTGAAAACCCACCAACAGGTTCGGTCATGGCTGCAACCTAAGATGGGGGCAATCGGTACGAAGTATCGTCTGGCGGCAAGAATACGTCTGGCTAACGCATGGGCAGCCAAACATCCGAAGCGGACATTCACTTATGTAACCGGGACATTGGCTTTTGTTTTGATGGGCAACATTTGGATTAGTGGCGCAAAACAAGACCAGTCAAATGAATTGGAAGAATTAAATGAGTCCAATATCAGTATGGTTTCCAACATGGAACCGCTTTTCACAGGCTTCCATACCATACAGGCAAACAAGGACATCCAACGCAACACGCTGATGGATTTGGTAGCCCAAGGGCAGGAACTCCGTGAGGAACTGGATTCCATGATTGCTGTCCCGCACAAGTCAAGGATGGATTCCACCCGTATCATCCAACGATACCGTCAGCTTGAAAACATTGTCAAATCCCTTAATAATAACGAGAGCAAATGATTAAAATCAATTTCAAACAACCCAAGTATATCTTTCCGCTGGTGGTGTTCGTGCCGCTGTGTGCCTTGATATATTTCGTGATGCAGACCTTCAAAGGTTCGGGTGATACCGGACAGTCGGTAGCCACTGACCGCATCAACATGGAGCTTCCCGAAGCTCAGGCGGAGGAAGCCGGAGATAAGATGTATGAAATGTCAAGACGCTTCGGTGACGAGGATGCCTTTACCGCCGTCGGTGCCATTGGTGAAGAGAAGAATGAGACCGAGGAACTGGAACATGGTTACACCGAGGAAGAACTGAATATGCTTGATGCAGCCGAGGCGGAACGCATCCGCCAGCAGAAAGAACTGGAGGAACTGGAGCGTTCCCTTGCGGAATCCCGAAAGCATATCAACGAATATGCCTATGGCGATAATCCAACCAACGGCTATACTTCTAAGGAGGAGTTTGCCCAAGATTTGGAGGAAATCCAACGCAGGAGCTATGAACGGCAGAAAGCAATCGAAAGCGGATTGGGTATCACCAACCCAGAGCAAGAGGAAGCTTTGCAAAGGCAACGTGCGGATTCAATAGCTAAGGTTAGACAGGAAGAGAAAGAGCGCAACCGCCCCAAGCTGGTTATCAAGTCTTCCGATACCAATGCGGACAAATTCCATACGGTAGCTTCTTCGGACGATGTGGTGGATGCCAAACTAATCCGTGCGATGATTGACCAGACCACCAAGGCACGTGAAGGAACAAGACTGCGCTTTAAGCTGCTCGATGATGTAACAGTGAGCGGCATCAACTTGAAGAAAGGCACTTACCTCTATGGTACGGTGACAGGTTTCGGGCAGCAGCGTGTACGTGCGGCCATTACCAGCATCCTGATTGGGGACAAGTTCGTGAAGGTCAATCTGTCCGTCTTTGACAATGACGGCATGGAAGGCTTCTATGTCCCCGAATCACAGTTCCGTGACTTCGTAAAAGATGCCGGCTCCAATGCGGTACAGCAGAATATCAGTTTTGAATCGGGAAGTGGGTATGAGACCGGCATATCGGCTGAAGCCATTGCCTTGCAGACCTTACAGAATATGTATAACTCGGCATCGTCGGCCATATCCTCCAATATCCGAAAGAACAAGGCGAAAATCAAGTACAATACCATTGTCTATTTGATAAATTCGGATGAAGCAAGATAAATAATAACAGAACTTTTTTCAGTAATACATTAAAATTTCTCAGTATGAAATCCAAGATTATTCTTTTCATTCTCAGTGTTCTTTGTTTCGTAGGCAACGTATCAGCCAACGAAAGGATCTATGTCAATAGCGGAGTAACCACCCACATCGTCATGCCGGAGAACATCAAGTTGGTGGATATATCCACTCCCAAGATTATCGGCAACCAGTGTGCCGACAACATTGTGCGCATCAAGCCTTTTCAAGAGAGCGATTCTATTTCTGTATGCAGTTATAAGGAAGATGAACTGTTAGGAACGCTTACCTTGATTGGTGAGCGACACATTGCCCAATATGACATTGTTTATACAGAGTGCGCGGCTAATGCGGCATCCATCTTCCAAGTTCCATACAGCGATACGCAATCCTATATCAACCCGGAGGTGTCTATGCCCATGTCAGAAATGGCCCGCTATGCGTGGGCAGTTTACGGCAGTGACCGCAAGTTCAATCAAGTGGTGTCAAAGGCGCATGGCATAAAAGCGGTGGTCAATAACATCTATGCCATCGGGGACTACTTCTTCATTGATTACTCGCTGCTGAACAAGACGAAGATACCTTACGACATTGAGGAACTGCGTGTGAAGCTGACTGACAAAAAGCAGAGCAAGGCTACCAACTCACAGACCATCGAACTGACTCCGGTATTCTCGCTTAACTATGCCAAGAAGTTCCAGAAGAACTATCGCAATGTGTTGGTGCTCCCCAAGCTGACATTCCCGGACGAGAAAGTGCTGCGACTGGAGATTTCAGAGAACCAAATCAGCGGCCGCGTCATCGTGCTGACCATCGAATACGAGGACATCCTCAATGCCGACGGCTTTGACTCGGACATCTTGAAGAACAGTGATTATTATCCTTACCATTACATCAAATACTCTGTCGAACAATGAAAAAGCTATTATTCCTTTTAGTATGTGCGGTTATGACTATAGGCGCATCCGCACAAGATGCCAAGCTCTCAATAAATGCAGGCTTTCAGTTCCCCTCTACGTTTAACGCTACGGTCGGCTATGAACATCCGCTATCCTACGGCAATGCTGTGGAGTTGTATGGCGAGGTGGGCAACCATTGGAGGAAAGATGACTTTTGGAAAGGTTACTTCTGGGATGGTGGTATTGTTTACAAACAACGGCTTGCCCGATATAAGAACGGTATGCTTCGCTTCCGTTTCGGCCCACAATTTGGTGCGGTGGAAAGGAAATTCTTTCTCGGATTGGAAGTGGGCTTTGAATACAGTTACGTTTTCAGAAACGGCTGTGAGTTTGTGATAACCCAGAAGAATAACGTGAACTTCCTGCATGGTGATACATTCAGAAATGGTCTATTGCTTGGAATGAAGATTCCATTCTAAAGGAATGGCTATGTAAGATTCATTTTGTAGAAATCAATATAAAGGACTATGGCATTTGAAGAAACAAGGGAACAGCAGCAGATGTATAACTACTTCCGTAGCTGCATCTACATCTTTCTCATCATTGAGATTATTATGAACCTGCCCATTGCGGCAGATAACCGTATTACGCAGTTTATTCTTGACCTGTTAGGCAGATTCCCCGTGTTCACGTCCGTTTCGGGTTGTAAGATGGTGGAACTGGTCTGCATCTGTGTGGTCTGCATCGGTACAAAGGCGAAGAAAGCATTGAAGTTCAATGTCAAGACAATGGTCATTTATCCTGTATTAGCCGGTCTGACCCTTGTCGGACTTTGCTTCCTCTTTCACAAGATGGACTTCGGAATGAGTTGGATGGGATTTCCAGCCAACCGTATTCTTTATGCCGTATGTTCCGTAGTGGGCACCATGTTGGTACATCAAGGATTGGACGGCATTGCCAAGTATTACAACTATAAGGTTGGTGATGACCGTTTCAATTTCGAGAACGAGTCCTTCCAACAGTCTGAGGTACTTGCCAATAACGACTATTCGGTAAACATACCGATGATTTATTATTGGAAACGGAAGATGCACAAGGGATGGATCAATATCATCAACCCGTTCCGTGGCACGATTGTTCTCGGAACACCGGGTTCGGGTAAGTCCTTCGGTATCATTGACCCGTTCATACGGCAACATGCCGCCAAAGGTTTTGCCATGATGGTGTACGATTTCAAATACCCCACATTGGCGAAAACGCTATTCTATCAGTTCTGTAAGAATCGGAAAGCCGGAAGGCTTCCTGCTAACTGTGGGTTCCGTACCATCAACTTCACGGATGTGGAATACTCTGACCGCATCAATCCGATACAACGGAAGTATATCCCTGACTTGGCGGCAGCTTCGGAAACGGCTGCTACCTTACTTGCTTCCTTAAACAAGGGAGGTGGAGAAAAGAAAGGCGGTTCGGAAGCGTTCTTCACCAATTCGGCAGAGAACTTCTTGGCGGCTATCATTTATTTCTTCGTAAACTTCCACCCTGTCGGGTTCAGAAACGGAAAGAAACTGAAACGCTATATTTTACTGGAGGGAAAGAAATTGGAGATTGTCATTCGGAATTGGGATGACTTCAATGCCATAGACGAGAAGGGAAATGTGGTGCTGGACTTCGTGGATGAGAACGGCAATGATGTATCTACCGATGAAGATAGGATGTTTGTGGACTTGAACGGGTTTTCTTATAAAGACCGGACAAGAACACTTAGAAAAATAGACCGCTGTTGGTATGAGGATGAGCACGGAAACGAGGTTGAGCCGGACACCATCACAGGTGAGTTCTCAGATATGCCGCACGTACTATCATTCTTAGGCAGGTCATACGACCAAGTGTTCAACATCCTGATGCAGGATGATAAGATTGCATCCTTGATGGCTCCGTTCAAGAGTGCTTTCGAGAACAAGGCGAATGACCAGTTGGAAGGTATGGTGGGTACGCTTCGTGTCAATGCCGCAAGATTGGTATCTCCCGAAGCCTATTGGGTCTTTACAGGTGATGATTTTGACTTGAAGATTTCAGACAAGGAGCATCCGAGTTATTTGGTCATCGCCAATGACCCGGAAAAGGAACAGGTAATCGGTTCGCTGAACGCTTTGGTGCTGAACCGACTGATTACACGTGTGAACTCCAAGGGGAACATCCCGGTAAGTATCATCGTGGACGAGCTGCCCACCCTGTACTTCCACAAGATAGACCGGTTGATTGGTACGGCTCGCTCCAACAAGGTTGCCGTTACTCTCGGCTTTCAGGAACTTCCCCAGTTGGAAGCGGATTATGGTAAGGTGGGTATGCAGAAGATTATCACTACTTGCGGTAACATTTTCATGGGTGCGGCACGTAACAAGGAAACCTTGGAGTGGGCACAGAATGATGTGTTCGGTAAGGCGAAGCAGACCTCACGCTCTATCTCCATCAATGACCAAAAGGTATCTACCACAATCTCGGAGAAGATGGACTACCTCGTTCCGGCAGCCAAGATAGCAGACATGGCAACCGGTTGGCTGGCAGGTCAGGCGGCGCGTGACTTTACCGCTACCGATGACAAGATGTTGGACAACTTCGACATCGAGCAGTCGGAGGAGTTCAAGACCACGAAGTATTTCTGCAAGACCCACTTCAATATGAAGAAGATTAAGGAGGAGGAAGAGCACTATGTGGCTCTCCCAAAAATCTATGAGTTCAAGAATGACCGTGAGAAGGAGATTATGCTGAACCGCAACTTCAAGCGTGTCAATCAGGAGGTGGAGGATATGGTCAAGGAACTGCTTGGAATGAGTTGATTATGGAAGGACTTGCGAAAATACCCACCTTTAGCGGTAGCACGTTGAAGATTATCGCTATCGTCTCAATGGTGATAGACCATTGTGCCTACTTCCTGATGGATAACGGTACACTACTTTACGATGCCATGCGCTGTGTAGCTCGTATCGCTTTCCCGGTGTTTGCATTCTTGATTGCGGAAGGATTCGCTTATACGCATAACAAGAAAAGATACTTTACACAGCTATTGGGATTTGCCATTGTGAGTGAAGTTCCTTGGTATCTGCTAAATGGTGCGGACGGTACGCACAACGTGATGTTCGCATTGGCTTTGGGTGTGATAGCTCTGGCGATACTGGAGAAACTAAAAGAGAATAGCATCCTTTGTGGGATTGCTATTCTCTCCATTGCTTGCTTCGTTACTTGGTCAGGAACAGATTACGAGTGGCGAGGGATATTGATGATTGTTGTTTTCAATTTGTTACGGAATCAGAATACCAATCTTCCTTTTCCCTATGGTTGGATAATGCAGATACTTTGTGCTTTTCCTTTGATGATACACTATGGCAGCATCGGTGCTTTGCTGGCTTGCGCAGTCCTATTCTTATATGATGGCACAAGAGGATTTATCAAGGGTAATGCTGCCAAGTATGGTTTTTATGCTTTCTATCCGGTACATTTGCTACTAATATGGTACGTTATAACATTTTCAGCACACTGATAACTGCCGGAATATAATCAGGAGCTTCCGCATACCCAATCTTTTTCAACCAAAGCAGATAGTTCCCATCTTCTCGTTTGTACTTGTACTGCACCTTGGTATAGTAGGCGCGGACACTTTCCGACCAATGCTCAAACTCATAATACTTTCCAGTGTGTGGATTAGTCAGCCCAAAGAGGTTATGTCTATCCCTGCACAGCGGAGAGGTAAACCATCCTGTTTCCAGAATGGCTTGTGCCAATACCACTTTCGGATATAGGATACCGTTCCGTTTGATTTCAGTGTAGAGGTTAGGTATCGTCAAATCAGGAAGATGACTGTTTGGTTTAACTCGTTTGAATTTTTGGGACGTCCAGCCGTCCACTTTTTGGGCATACTGAATCAAGGATGTGCTATCCGTTGATAAAGAAACGGTAGTGTATTTTGTTCTCTCTATACTCTTCGATATAACTGTATCTTTCTTATTATCAATAGCCTTTTCTTTTCTATTTATCTGAATTGGCTTGACTTCTGTCTCTTTTGTTATCGTATAGAACTGTGCCGATGCCATGCCCGGCACCAGCATCAAGAACATCGCTGTCAGAATAGTGTTGCGCATTTCTTTTCTGGAATTTGATGTGGATAATTTTGTGACATCCAAGCGGTAACGACACCGCAAAATTAACAGTTCAACATCATTCAAATGGAATTACACAACAGAAATTTATCCGAAATGCTGCCTTACGAGAAGTTGGCGGTATTGGGCATCGACCGCGAGAAAGCGGATTTGTTGCCCAAAGAGGTAAAGGAGCGACTGGTGTCCGGCGAGGTTACTCCGCTGATGCAGGTCTCTATCAATGCCCGTAATGGCGACACTATCACCTTGCCTGTGAAGTTGCAGCTTACCGCTGACAAGAACGGCAATCCGGCTCTTATCGCTTATCCGGTCAGAGCGGAGCTTGAAGTGGAGCGTAACAAGGTTCTACGCTTGACCGAACAGGAAACCGCACGGTTACGGAATGGCGAGGTGCTTCAAAAAGCCGTAGAGGTAAACGGTGAGAAAACAAAACAGTATCTCCAATTAGACCCTGAGACCAAATTGGTCATCCATCGCAAGGTAACGGACATCCAACTGGAGCAGAAACTCAAAGATATGGAGAGGGTCAATGACATCGAGTTGGGCACTCAGCAGAAGCAACAGGTACGTGAGGGTAAGCCTATCGAACTTAATGTTGGCGGAGAGAAGGTCTCCGTGGGTGTGGACTTGAAAGAGTCACAAGGCTTCAAGGTCATTCAAGGAGATATGAAAGAGTGGGAACGCCAGCAGAAGCTCCGATATGACGAACAGCATCCTGAATACCTGGGTCTGGTCATGACGGACAAGAACCGTTGGGAATACCAGAAAGTCGTTGATGCCCAGTCCAAGGAACGTGCCATTCTCCTTAAATCCTCCCGTGAAGAGAAGGTAAATAACGGACTTAAACGCTAAGGCTTATGGCAAAGAAAATAAATCAAGAAGATGACACCAAGTTCCTGAAGGAGTTTGAGAAATTGAAGGCTAAGCATCCCGATGCGATGCTCCTCTTTAGGGAGGGTGACTTCTATAAACTCTATAAGGAGGATGCGGTTAAAGCTGCTTTGATTCTTGGTATCGCTACAGCGGACAAAGTGACTTCAACTATTGAAGGAAAGATAAAAACCGCCGAGTTTCCAAAACACGCATTGGATACTTATCTGCCCAAACTCATCCGTGCAAAGGAAAGGGTCGCCATCTGTGATAAACTTGAAGTCATCGAGCAAGTACGAAAGAATGAGGAACCAACCCTATCAAACAATACCGATATGGCAAAGAAGAAAAAAGAAAAGGCTGTGCAGGAAGAGCCTGCCAAGACTGTGAAGAACGCAGCCGTGGAGAAACCTGCCAAGGAGAAGAAGGCGGAAGCCAAGAGTGAACAGAAAACCGAAACGAAACAGGAGCGTAAACCACGCGAGCCTCAGATGGTGACTGCAGCCGGAGAGAAAGTAACCCACGGTCATGCTTACCAAAGCAAAGCCAATCCCGAAGAGTGGTACTTTACCGCCAAGATGGACGGTGTGCAGTTGAAGCCGCAACGGATGGACGCTGCCGATCTTGCCGCTTATCAGAAGAAGGAAATGACGGTGCCTCAGTTGATGGAACGCTATTATCCCACCAAGCTGATGCCCAAGGTCTCGGAGGAAGCCTTCAAGATGCCCAAGTCCATAGCCGGGCCGGAAGGTAATATCTCCGTGGAGAAGTTCAATGTCTATAAGGAGAAGGACGAACAACGTGCCGACTATGGCAAGTATAAGTTCTATGCGCAGATTGGAGATTCCAAGATGTCAGCTGTGGCTTCCCGTCAAGATTTGAACGCTTACTTTGACCGGGTAATGACACCTGCTCAACTTGTAGAGAAGAACTTTGGAGAACGCTTACACTTGAAATCTGCTTACGAGAAATACCAGCTTCCCGAAGGCATTGACCCGAAAGGTGTGCGAGTGGCGAAAGACCGGGGTGACAACAAGTGGAAGGTATCTGTGGATATGGGCGACAAGGGTCGCACCACCAAGCATGAGATTTCATTTGATGACGGCTACTCTCTCTTCAAGGCGAAGACCGCCACCCGGGAGCAGATTGCAGCGAAGTATCTCAATACGGAAATCAGCGGAATGCTTGCTGCAAAGTCTGTGAAGGTTGAGAAATCTACATCTATGAAAGTGTAACAAAATCAAAGAATAATCAAACGATAAAATAAAAACATTATATGGCAACAAAAATGAATCACGAGGAGTTGGTGGAACTCCTTCAGGAGGGCAAAATCGGTTATCTCCGTTTTGTCATGGAGGGTGAGAACGAACAGGATTACTTGGAGTGGTGCCGTACCCACGGTACAGACCCCTCGGATGAATCCGCAGAGTTTTATATCGAGCAGACGGACATCGAGCAGATGGACCGTCAGGAAATGGACGACGAGGACTATGGCATCTGGAACTAGTTACAACCCGTCAGCTTCAGGCAATGCGGGTCAGGTCGCTCTGGATAAGTTCGCGGCGATGATGATTGACCGTATGGAGCAGATGAAAGCCTCCGACTGGAAGAAAGGCTGGATTGGCGGTGCATCGGGGTATGCCGGCTTGCCGCAAAACGTGGGTGGCAGGAACTATTCCGGTTCCAACTCGCTATTCTTGCAACTACATACGGCAGCGAATGGTTATGACCTCCCTGTTTATCTGACCTTCAAACAGGCACATAACCTTAAAGCCCACGTGCTGAAAGGTGAAAAGGCATTTCCGGTAGTCTATTGGGATATGCTGGTAAAGGACAAGAACGGACAGAAAATCAGCTCGGATGAATACCGTGCCATGAGTCGTGAAGAGCGGAAAGATTTGGAGGCGATTCCTTTTATCAAGGCATTTCCAGTCTATAATATCGCTCAAACCAATCTGGCAGAGGTACAGCCGGAGCATATGCAAAAACTGTTGGAAAAGTTCAAAGTTCCCGAGCTTCGAGATACCGAAGGAATGTATGCCCATGCCGCATTAGACCGTATGGTACAGACCCAGGGATGGCTCTGTCCGATACAGGCGGACAAGCGTGTGGATGGGGCTTTCTATTCTCCTTTAGCAGACCGAATTGTAGTTCCCATGAAGTTGCAGTTCAATATCGGCAAAACTCCGGAGGATGTCTATCGTGGCGGTATGGAGTATTATTCCACCATGCTCCACGAAATGACGCACTCGACCATGACGGCTGAACGACTGAACCGAGAAATGGGCGGCAAGTTCGGAGACCCCAAGTATGCGAAGGAGGAACTGGTAGCGGAATTGACGGCTGCCATGATCAGCCACTCGATGGGATTTGATTCCAAGATAACGGACAACTCCGCAGCCTATTTGGACTCTTGGATTGGTGTCCTGAAGAAGGAACCGAAGTTCATCGTTTCCATTATGGCAGACGTGAACAAGGCTTCTGATTTGATACTTGACCATGTGGACAAGCAGCGGTTGGCTTTGGGCGAACAGCCTTACCTTGCCAAGAATGACCCATTCGCTCCTTTGAGTGCTGATGAAGAAGTTCCTTTCAAAAATGCCGCCATCATCAAAACCCGTTCCGGTGATTATGCTATCCGTGCCTCTTACGATGGGGTGGAACTGGGCTTGAAGAAAGTCACCAAAGACACGGCCAAGACCTTCTTCCAGCTTACCGACCAGAAGGACAAGACTGCATTCCTGAATATGACGGCACGCAAGAGTTATGAGCCGGAGTTAGCTGTGATGCGAAGAAATCAGAAAGTAAGTTCCGGGATTAGCTTATAAGGAGGGTTGATGATGAGTGATTACAAAGTAAACTTCAAGGATATGAAATCCCGTGTTGGCGTGGATGATATTGCTTATGCGTTGGGGTATCGTTTGGACCGGAAAGCTGGTGTCGGCAAGTATATCGAGTTAGTGCTTGGCGAGGGTAACGACAGACGTGACACTCTAATCGTCAGCCATCCGCATAACAAGGCGGCTCAGACCTTCTTCCGCAGGGATGGCTCCAAGGGGGATGTGGTCACTCTCATCCGTGAGAATCTGAATTCATTCCTGGTATCGGGCAAGGACGATTGGCAGAAGATTGCCAAGGTGATGGCACGCTTCGCCAATATGCCCGAACCCGAATACTGGGAAGACCGTGAATATATCAAGTCCATCAAGCATGATGCTGTCTTTGATGAATCGAGGTATGAGGTCAAACCGATTGACACCAACAAGATTCCGGGATTATTCTCCCAAAGGGGTATTTCGGATAATACAGTGAAAGAGCTTTCATCTTTTATTTCCCTTGTCAGGGATAAGCAGAACGGAAAGTTTGAAGGATATAATATCGGTTTCCCTTATACCAACGAACATAGCGATGAAGCCAACGGCTATGAGATTCGTGGTTATGGTGGTTATAAATCCAAGGCGGCAGGTACGGACTCTTCTTCTTCGGCTTGGGTGGCAGACCTAAGCGGCGGTAATCGGGAAGCTGTCCGAAGCGTGTTCTTCTGTGAGTCGGCTTTTGATGCGATGGCTTTCTACCAGATAAACAAGGTACAATTAGGTACGGATGTGGCTCTGGTATCATTGGGTGGCACTTTCTCCAACAAGCAGATAACGGGGACAATGGCTCGTTTCCCTAATGCGAGGGCTTTTGACTGTTTCGATAATGATTTAGCCGGACGTATCTATGGATTGCGTATGATGGCAATCTTAGAGGATATTCCGATGAAAATCTGTCGTACAGACAATAAGCTGCGAGTTGAAGCCAAAGGAAAATCCTTTGAGTTGAACACGGGACGCTCTTTAACGGCACAAGTCAGAGAAAAGCTATCCATCCGTTACAAGATGGGGCAATGGCTACCACCCAAGGCTTTCAAGGATTGGAACGACTGTCTAATGAACAAACCGATGGCACCGATGCTCTCTCCGCATAAGGAGGAACGTGAACATAACTTGACTGGACGCAGAAACGCGGGTCTTAAAATGTGAAGTATATGCAAAGAATAAAATCAAAAGTAGCGGCATTGGCCATTCTATCAGCTTTCCTGATGAACGGCTTGCCTTCTTTCGCTCAACAGACGGATCCGGCTTTGACGGGTGCGGTGATTGCCCAAACTGTGGAACTGAAGAATATCCACAAGCAACGTAAGAATAGACAGGAACAGATTATCGCTGCCGAGACAGCCGTGACCTTGGCCCTCGACCGTGTTCACTCGGTGGAGAACAAGATGCTGGAATATCTCTCCAATGCACAGGGTGCGATGCAGAACCTCTATCAGATTAAACGTGCAGGGGAATTGGTTACAACTGAGATTCCGAAGAACTGCGCATTGCTCACGAAGTCTGTGGGGCGTAATCTGAAAGGTACGGCTATTGCCGCCATCGTGTCGGATGAACTGACGGATGCGGCAACGCAGATGGCGGCTCTCTATCCGTTCATGAAGCAGTTGGTGACTTCGGGCAGTTACAATATACCCGATGGGGACGGGAAGAACGAGAAGCACAAGGTGAACTTGTTGAACTCTTCCGAAAGGTACTATATCGCCAATGAGGTGGTAACCCGACTGGAAGCCATCAATACGGACTTGTTTATCCTAGCATGGCAGGTTCGCACGCTATCCTGGAATGACCTCTGGTTCTCTCTTGACCCGGAAGGTTGGGCAAGTGTGATGTCCGGCAAGAATATCATTGATGGCATCGTGTCAGAATGGAATCAAGGCTACTTGCTTAAATGGTAATTAGAATAGAATTAGAATGCAATTAGAATAATCATCGAACAACGTATAATCAACATTCAAATAGTATGACAATGACAACAGAAAAGAAAATCATTGGTAGCTGCCCCTTTTGTGGTGGTAACGTAGTAAAAACCTGTAAGGGGTATCGCTGTGAGAACAATATGGGAGAACATCCCTCGTGTGTGTTGAACATCAATGCCATTCTTGGTAATCGCAAGATGGCTGACAATGAGATAGCGGAACTGCTTACTAATCGTTCCGTGCTACTGGACGGCTTCGCCAGCAAGGAAGGCAAAACCTTTCCTACCGTGCTTGAACTGGCAGATGACGGGAATATCAATATGCAGCCGGTTATCGGAAAGTGCCCTCATTGCGGTGGTGAAATCCGTGTGGGCAGCCGTGCCTTCAACTGTTCCAACTATGGCAATCAGGAAACTCCTTGTTCGTTTTCCATCTGGCGCAACATCGGCGGGCATCAGGTGACTTTGGCTGAAGCTAAGGAACTTTGCGAGAAAGGCATCACTTCTGCAGAACTGGAGATGTACCGTGAGGACGGTGCGGTGTACCGCAAGCGTTTAGGCGTCTCTCCTGACAAACTCCAAATCGTGAAGATATGAGACCGGGGACAAGATTAGCCATCATATTGGCTTCGATTATTCTGTTTTGGGGTGTCGTCGGGTATTTGGTATTCCGTGGCGATAATCCGAAAAAGCGTGCTGTCGAGGTGGCGGAACTGGCATTGAAGGCTTCGGTGGATAATCCGAAATCTGTCAGGATTATCGGTATCAGCCAGCCTGATTCTGTGTTTGGTAAGGAGTATATCACGATGGACGAGAAGATGTCTATCTCTATGGCGATGATGAAAATCAACGAGAAGGTGATGAAACTGACTGACGGGTTGGAGAACTTCAATCCTGATGACAAGGAGATTGCCGGACTGATGGAGCGTCAGATGGAGGCGATGTCGGTGCTTCGCTCCATAACTCCGCAGGCAAATGATAATATCACGAAATCATTTACCGGTTGGAAAGTCAAGATTGAGTATGAGGGCAAGGATTCAGACGGCAAGCCTTATCACTCTGAATACTGGTTCATATTGGATAAGGAGGCTCAATGTGTCACCAAGTCGTTTGAGATTCCTTTGATGTAATTCGTATTCTTCCATATTTCATATGTGTCGCCCCGGCATCCGGGAACTGTAAGGTTCAATGGTGTCGGGGATTTTTGTGCCTGTTATCCTCATTCGGTCATCCGCGCTCCCGGTTCCATTTTCCGATACAAAGTAACGGAGGGCGGTGCCGACAGCAAATGCCGTTTCCCTTGTCTGCACGGAAAGCGGACGGCAGCCTTCCGCAATTTGTGCCAAATTGGGTATTCCGTCCCTTTCCGCTTGCCACATTTGCCTTACGCCCCTTGTTCCCTCCGTGTGGGTGGCATCGTAAAAACAACCCCTGGAGCGAGAAGCCAAAAGGCTTCAAACAAAAGGGAAAAAATTAGAACGTATGGCTATCATACTTAAAGACAGAAAAGAAACGGTAAACCTCAGAGGGAATGTTTACGAATTGACCCTATTGTGGAACAGAGAGGACATCCGCAGATGTGCTTTCGGTATGGCTCCCGATTATGCCCATATCCGCAAGGACGGCAAGAACTTCGCTTGTATTACTTGCTACTCCAATGACACAGGCTTTTCGGTGGAGAGTTTCAATCGCTTGTTGGTCAAGCCGGAGTGGAAAGTGCTGTTCCGTAGTGAGGACATCAATACCATTCCGTTGAAGGAACTTTTGAAGAAGTTGCCGATATTGTAGTAAATGTATAATAACTTAAAACAGACATATATGAAAGGAACAGAGCAATTTAAGGAGATTATCAAGAACTATCTTGATAACAGGGCAAAGGAGGATGAACTCTTCCGTGCCAAATATAAAGCAACAGCACGTAGCATTGATGATATAGTAACTTATATTTTCAATGAGGTTCAACATTCAGGTTGTTGCGGTTTTTCCGATATGGAGGTGTTTTCTATGGCAGTTCACGCAGCAGAAGAGCCTACATTGATAATTGGTGAGCCGTTATCTTGTAATGTTGTCGTGAACCATCATATAGACCTGACCGAAGAGGAAAAGGCAGAACAGAGGGACATTGCCCTCAAACGCTACCAAGAGGAGGAGCTTCGCAAGATACAAGTCAGAAACTCCCGACCTAAACCAAGCAAACCCAAAGTTCCCCAACAAGCTGAGTTATCACTATTTGATTTTTAAGCGTATGAAGCCAAGAAATAAGTTTGAGAAATTGGTGGCAGCTTCCAACAAGGAGCTGACCGCCATCGGCTCTAAAGCCGTGGAGTGGGCAGTAAGAAACGTGGTGAAGCATATTGCGTTCCGAACATCGGAACATAAATGCACGTGTGGCGATTGCGGAGAAAAGTTCGACTATAAGGGAAAAGGCAAGTCTGTCCGTTGCCTTCATTGCGGACACCGTTTGCACGTGACTGATACGTTGAGACGCAAGCACCAAGAGAAAAGCTATTTTTCTACCCTTGAAGTTATCGGTAGTTTACAAGTACAGAGAGTATTCCTGCTGACTGTCCTATACAGCAAAGGGAAACCGATGGATTTTTATTATGATGAGATATGCCGTCTGTGGCTCAATGCCAAAGGACAGACAGCGGTTACTTCAAGAAAGAAAGCCAGAGGCTATTACCAAGACAGCTTTAGTTTTACCAGTCCGATAGAATTGAGAAATATGTCGGAAGTTCATTTAGTCATATCCGATACCTACGCCTATCCTTATTATTCAGTCCTTCCCGAATTGAGACGGAACGGTATGAAAGGCAAATTGCCCGATTGCCATCCACTTAAACTGATGAAGGCTCTTTTGTCTGACCACCGCATGGAAACGATAATGAAAGCAAAGGACTACAGGGCGGTTGAGTATTTCGTCTATCACGCTTTAGACCTTAATAGTTGTTGGCAATCTTACAAGGTGGCTTCAAGGCATCATTACCGGATTGAGGATATGGGTACTTGGTGCGACACCATCCGCTTGCTTGATAAGTACGGTAAGGACATCCGCAATATCAAGTATATCTGTCCGCTAAACTTGAAAGCCGAGCACGACCATTGGTTGAAGAAATCCAATGTCGTAGAACAGAAACGCAGGGATATGGAGCGGATGGCAAAAGCCAAAGCGCACGAAGCTGAATTTTATAAGAACAAGTCTTGTTTCTTCGGCATTGTGATAAGTGATGATGATATTGAAATTTCCGTGTTGGATTCGTTGGAGGCTTACAGAGAGGAGGGCAACAAGATGAAGCATTGTGTCTTCCAATGTGAATACTATGCCAAGACTGACTCTGTTATTCTGTCGGCTCACGACCATTCGGGTAATCGCATTGAGACCGTTGAGTTCAGTTTGAGCCAAGGGAAAGTGGTTCAGAGCCGTGGGGTGTGCAATTCCAACACGGAATACCATGAGAGGATTATCAGGCTGGTAAATGAGAATGCCTACCGCTTCATGGAGGCAAGGAGGGAATCTGCATAAGTTCCTTGATTTTGTTCAGAACTCTGCCCTGCGCTGGGAAGCGTGGGGCGAGACTTGGAATACAAAGGACATGGCGTGAAAGGCTTTATATAAAGCAAAAAATGGTGTTTGCCATTGCTGACAAACACCATTTTTAAGATTGACTGAAAAGTCAGTTGAGATGAAATTTTTATCCTTAGTTTGTCCCACCGTTGTGCTTACGGTTAGAAGTGGTTACAACAACCGACACCGTTCCGTAATGTGTACCGCTCACGCTCTTGCCCTTTGCACTTACAGTTACGTTTTGCTTGCTTTGCGTACCGTTGATGGTCAGGATGGTACCGATAGGCAATGTCACGTTCAACGGGTAACTGCCGTTCACGGTAGAAACCGATGCTCCAAAACGCTGAGCCAACTTCTCAATCAGCAGGGCTGTCAGCACGGAAGTCGCTTTAGTCGTGATTTCCGTACCGGCTTTGTAGGTGTAATTGGCACTGCCTACTGCCATGTCTTTGGCGCCATACAGGTTGTCCCACTTGTCCTGCTCGAAAGAAATGGCCTCGCTTCCGTTGGATGCGGAGAAGGAAACACCGAGGAACAGGCCGTATGCCGTGAACTCTGTGGCTTCTATGATTACCTTCCCGTTCTCAATATGGCTTTCAACAGCGACCCACTGACCGTTTTTGTACTGCATGGCTTCTACGTTCTGTGCCACTTCGTCATCCACGTTGAATCCTAATTCCACAGGTTTTGCCAAAGAAACCTCGGCTTTATTACAAGACAGGCTGGCACCCAAGAGCAAAGTGGATTCGTCTGCACGTGTAGCGGCTCTTGTCTTTCCTTCCACAGCGTTGGCATCGTAAATGGGAGAGATAATCACTTTCACCTCTTCGCCTTCGGCTGTTTCGATGGCACCGGCAGGAACACTGGCTTCCACGTTTACGATGGCTTGGTCATTGTCTTTCAAGGCTTCTGTCTCCACATCGCCTTTAGTCTCTTCGGTTGCAGATACAGCCACTTCTTCCTTGACATCTGCGGCAAGGCTGGCGTTCCACACCAAATTTTGGCTTTCCTTGGAATCATCCACGGTGATTTCAGCCTCTTTCGCTTGTTTACCGTCTGCTTCCGCCTTGATGGTGTAAGTACCCGGCTTTACATCTGCAAACAGATACACGCCGTTTGCGTCACTTGTAGCCTTTTCCGTTCCCAACGTAACGGTCGCATTGGAAATGGCACTTCCGTTGATACTTGTTATGACACCAGTCAATGTATTCGGAGCTATCGCCACTTCCGGAGGAGTCACGTTGTCATAATTCGGGTCATCGTCACTACAATTAGTCACACTCATTGCCAAACCGGCAATCAGGAGCATCATGGCTCCTTTCTTCATAAAGTTGTACATAAAAATAAATGATTAAAAATTGTTTATATTGTCACGTTAAACTCACAATAGATTGATGCAGAAGCAGACACCTCCTGAAAAGTATTTCCCGTTCTGCAAGGAAGACTGTATCAGCAGATGCTTCCATAGTTTCCAGTCGAAGCCGACATTCACATCATCGCCTGTATATTCGGTTATCAGGCGCAGGTTCTTTTGGAAGGAAGGCTGATAGGTGATACCACCCACCGGACCGTTCCACTTGCTGTTATAACTCCGCTTCCAATGGCGGTACGCCAGATGGAAGCCGAGGCTGTGTCCTTTCAGGTCGAGGTGTTTGGTGGCGGCGAGGTAATAATTGCAAAAAATTTGGTTCTTACCTTTTTCTGATAGATCTTCTTTGTTGTTCCCATAGGTAATAGGATCATTTGTTCCGATAGCGATTGACGGCCACCATCGACTCTCTTTAATAGGTTGTATTTTAAGTGAGAAATAACGGTCTTTATAATAAAATCCGACATCCGTACATCCGTCTTTCCCTTCATTTTTTAATCCTTTCTGCAAAGTGCAGGTATAACCGATTTCAATCCATCTGAAAGGAGTAATGCTCAAATAATGGCTTATCGTATGATATTTCCCATTGAAATTGAATCGCATGTCGGGGGTGAATTCACGGTTTAAAAAATGTGCTCCGATACGAGCTACTCCCACTTCATCCATGTCGGCACTCGGCACATGAATTAACCCGCTCATTCCTGTATATTGCTGTGCACATACAGAAGAAAATCCCATCAAAAAGAAAAATAGGAAAAATACCTGTTGGAAATTCTTTTGTCTCTGTTTTTTATTCCTCATTTTTTCTTTCCTCCTCCTTTTACGGTAAAATCTTGTGTCATTCGGTTAACGCCCCATTGCAGGCGATTACGGTCAAAATGCCCTTCTCGCTCATTCTCTTCCGGGTCGGTGGTGTACATCTTAACAGCATACGGCAATCCTTGTATATCGTATGTCAGCCTGAAATTCGACGCAGGACGCACCATAACCTTATGTACTTTTCGTTTGTAAGGCGGAATCATCATCACCACTTTAAAACCTCCGGTTTCCTTCCATTGGTCACTATATTGGGCATACAGGCCTACCGTACAGTGCTTGAAGTGCCGCATGGCTTCGGCTGTCATGCCATAATCCTCATAGATATACCGTCCTCCATGCAACCGGAATTCCGTATTTACCTTATTTATATAGATATTCACGCCTGCTTGTCCGGTCACTCTTTCCATCTTGCTGCATTCCCAGTCCACAGCCATTGAGCAGAAGCCGGTCAGCCCTATCTGTGCATCCAGGGCTAACCAGCTATTCACGGGATACATCCATTGGGCATCTATGCCATAGCGTTCTCGTCCGAACAATCCTCCGCTTACTTTTAGGAACTGCCTACCCTTCCAATCCCATTCTTTCGAGAGCACAGCCATGTTCAGGCGGACTTTTTTATAATAATCGCCATAATCATTGTAAACAGGAATAATCGCCTGTCCTGCTAATTGCCATTGATTCCCTATATGCCACTTTACACCGGGAGCTAGATTCACCACAATCTCATACATCTTGTTGTAAAATATATCTCGGTAGTGAAATTCTGCTCCTGCAAAGATTTCTAATTTTGGCGTTAGTTGTGTTTGGGAAAATGCAGGGATTCCCATAAAATATATTAGACCCCAAAAGATTACTGTCCGAACAGTCTTTCTTTTTAAAGACGAACAAGATGTCATTTGCAAATAGTGTTTAAATATTCTATATATTGATTCGCGACTATTTCCCATGTGTAATTATTCTTGACATAATTGTAATTATATTCCAATGGGAGAACAATACCACATGGATTTTCCACGCTTTTTTCTATAGCATCTATCAAGTCCTCTTCGTTTTCCGGTCTTACCCACAAAGCCTTGTCTGCTTCAAGTACTTCTTTGTTTGCGTTTATATCAGAGGCGATTATCGGCAATGAATAGCTCATCGCTTCCAATAAAGATATAGAAAGTCCTTCTATGGTTGACGGAATACAAAAAGTGTAAGCATTGCGTAACAATGCTTCTTTTTCTTCTCCATATACAGCACCGGTAAACACCACATCGGTGCAACCATCAGCTAATTGATGCAGATAATTCACATATCCCATATCTGCATTGTTATTTCCTGCAATTACCAATTTTTTATCCTTATGCCGGCTTTTTACAAAAGCCTTTATAAGATAGTCAGGATTCTTGTCTTTTACCAGGCGTGCAAGGAATAAAAAATAGCCTTTGGAATACAGCGAGTATTTTTGCAGCAACAGTTGGTCATTACTGCTGTTTAGATTCGGCAGATTGATTGCAGTAGGAATAGTAACAGCTTGTTTGTTATATTGCTCCTTGAAATAGCGAGTCTGGTCGTTACTGCACATGATCAAATTCGGATTTATATGTGCCGTAACACGTTCCATGAATTTCAATATTTTTTGCTGCTTGGGTGAATACTTGCTTCTTTGCCATTCTAGCCCATGCCCTTGCATCAAGGTCCTTATTCCAAATAAGCGGGCGAGAGGGCTTGACAAGGAAGGTGGCCAGGCATTATAATGAATTACATCTACGCTTTTACCATGCCTAATTGTCTTTAAAGTAGCTTTCAATCCTAACCAAGGTTTGCAAATAAGGTTACTTTTGAATCCTTTTTGATGAATAACCTTAAAGCCGTTGATCCATTCCAAGCCGTTTCTTTCACTCTCGCAGAACACTATCGGTTCGTGCCCCATCTTGACAAGTTGTGTGGCCAAATTATACATATAAGATTCTATTCCTCCAAGAATATGTATGTCTCGCCCACCGATAAAAACAATTTTCATCTTAGTGTATCAGTTTCTGAATGATTGATTTCAAGCCGAACGGAAGTTTGCTAAATACAGAGTGTATGATTCGTTGCTTCTTATAATGCTTGCGATAAAATCTATCCACAGCCTCATACCCTTTCTCATGATATAAACCAAAAATAGTTTCCCGAAATTTCCCTTTTGGGCTGGGTCTGAGCAATTGGGCATTTCGTCTGCTGACTTTCTCATAAGAACTTTCGTCAAGCAGAAGTGCGCCTTTTAGTGAATGTAACACTTCTTGTCCTTTGGTACTATTTACAATAATGCACGAAATACCATTCTTTGCATTGTACTTCCCACTGCATAGCAATTCAGGATGCTCTTTTTGTATTCCCCAATAATCACCGAGAGTCAAATCACCGGGACGATTATTGCAGGCATATTTACACTGATAGCAACTTTCTCTGTAAATCTGTGAATCAAGGAACAAAGAATAGTAAGAGCTGATACCTGCCGGGATAATCCGGTTTTTCCCATTTTTGTAGTCCAATCGTGCAGAAAGCCCCCATCCTTTGGTCTTATCTCTGAACGCAAATCCTGAATATCCGGTTGGGGAAGGATATTGATACTTCAAATAGTCGTTTAATAACTGCTGATTGGGAACCCCATGACAGATGATGTCGATTATAAGCAGGTTGGCATACGGTTTGCGCAAATATCCTTTTAATCCGGCACACTGGCATGGTGTACCGGAAAATACCACTTGCCTTCCCTTTTCCAAGAATTGTCTGATTTCTCGAAAACATTTGTCTGTGTGACTTTGTACATATTTGGAACCTTGCAGTTTATATAAATCGCCAACCGAAGTAATTCCAATGTGTTCTACTGTAATCTTGTCACCATTTACAGATAATGTCGCACCATATACAACGCCCCCTTTGGTCAAATAGTAGGTGGCAATTGCTGCAAATACGCCTCCCGAAGCCGACTTCACTATTTGACTTTTATCGGTAGATGCAGCTACATACACTTTATGCGGCATATTTGTTTCTTGAATGTGTTGGAAAGCGCATACTTTGGAACAAAGTCCGCAATCAACACATTTGTTTGTGTCAATCTTCGGAAAACGGAAACCGTATTCGTCAGATACCATTGTAATGGCATTCTTTGCACAAACATTGGCACAAGTTTCACAGCCACAACAATTTGATTTTTCTTCAAATAGTGTCATTTTGTTGATTGGATTGAATCTCGCAAATAATTCAGACTTTCAAGCCGTTGCTTGTCAATAATACGGTCTATGGAAGCATAGTCTATCTCACTTCTTTGTTTTTCCAAATCAAAAATATAGTGGTTGTCTATTTCCCTGTCTTTTATTGAAAAATAAGAGAGGAGGTTGCCTACTTTGGCTATACGTCCCTTGTTCGTGAGATATACCTTGAATTGCCGGTGGTTAAGTATTGAAAAAATGACTCCGTGAAAAGTTCCTGTAAAAACGAATCGGGCATTCTTGAACATAGCCACCCATTCTTCCGGGGTCAAATTTACGGTACATTCATCATAATCCTTATCACTGTCGCCTGCGCCATAGACAGCTAAACCGTTCTTGTGTGCATAATCAAAAATCTGGGTCTTGATGTGTACAGGCAAGTGCTCGCAATAATAGAACAGGATATAATCCTTCTTTTTGACAGGAGAATCCACATTCACTTCCCAGTTTGCCAGCAATGTCGGGTCTAATACAATTTGGGGGTGCTTGCCCGTTACTTGGAAAACCAGATTTTCGGTTGTGTAATCTCTGACTGATATGGAATTGTACCTTTTTATTCCTTTTTTGGCAAAATCCGGTAAATTCTCTATTGAGGAGTTTCCTGCACTCGGTGCATACGAAATGAGATTCTTGCATGTCAATCCCTCACCAAACTTAACGGGTGATACGCTTTTGGAGTCGTTGTAATTCCATACTTCATCACTTCCCACAATGATAGTATCAAGACCAAGTTTATTGATTTGTTCGGCTGTGAAACACATTTTTGTAAGCGGCATGTGTTTTTTCCGTTCTGCATACAATGTAAACGGAAGCCGGAATACATTGTTCCAGTGTCTTACGTTGTTTCTGTTTTTATAGAACAAAAACCACCCCACATTATTGATGAACAAATGTTTTGGCTGAATAAAGTTGATAATATAAACCTCACTGTCCGGATAAAGTGCTTGAACGGTTTTTAATAATGAACAGGCTTGCCAGTAAGCACCGAAATTGACCACTGCATGATGGGTAATTATTCCTATCTTCATGTAAAATTCAGAATATAATGTGTGTGTAAAAGGAAAATGCAATTAGCATTGAGAATACGAAAGATAGAGTTCTTGCAACTTTTGGGCTTCCACTTCTATGTTGTACCGTTTCTCCGTAATCAAATCATATTGATTGATACGTTCTCTCTTCTTGTTTAAGATTTCATTTATAGACTTGGCCCAATAATGCGGTGATTCCTTCAACGAGATGAAGGATGTATTTGGATTCAATGAAATTTCACGAGTCACTTCAGTAGAGAACACACAAGGCAAATCTGCACACTGGGCTTCCACTCCAACAACAGGCAATCCTTCCCACAAGGATGGCATTAAGAAAAGGTCGAACGCCTGATACCATTCGTTGGCATTGGAAACGCTTCCTGTCAAAGTCACGTGGTCGGAAATGTGCCATGATTCTATTTGCCGTTTTATTTCATTCTCCCGTTCGCCTTCACCTACCAACACAAGATGCAATTTGGAATTGAGTTTCAAGGCTTCGGCAAAGACCTTTATCAGAAAAAAGTGGTTTTTTTGGGGGGAGAACCTGCCTATATGCCCTATAACTGTTCTATCTTGAAGATTATAAGATTCACGGAGTTTATTTCTGATTTCCGCATTGAAAATGAACTTCTTCACATCAATAGCATTGGGTATGAAGTGGAACCTGTTTTCCTGCATCACCTGTTTCCCCATATAATACTCTCCGGCTTTCAGGCTACAGACAAAATGTTCGTTCATATTGTATTTAAGCAAATGCTTGCATACATATTTGACGGGAAACTTCAAATCCACGATCATGCCGCAACCATGCGCATGATAAATGCGTGTGGGGATTCCCGCTTTTTTTGCAGCGTTGAGCGCATATACTCCCAAAGCTCCATTGTGGGCTTCCACTATTTTATATTCAGGATGCTCAGCAAACAACTTCTCCATATATTGACGGTACTTGAAGTATCTGGCAGGGTTAAATCCCGGTGTCCGAAAAATCCTTCCTCCCAAATCCCGTATCTCATCATCGTATGCTCCCTTGTTGTAGCTGTTGCATAGAAAATCGAACTGCACTTTACTACGGTCTATGTGCCGATAGTAGTTCATGAGCATAGTTTCTATGCCTCCTCTGCTCATGTAACTGACAGAATGTAATATCCTAATCATTGTTTTCTATCTTTTTGATGAATTTAGCAGGTACCCCCCCCCAGATTTCATACGAAGGGATGTTTTTGGTGACAACGCTACCTGCACCAACTATGCTTCCTTTTCCAATCGTTACGCTTTTGGAAATAACCGTATGTGCTCCCAAGAACACACCGTCTTCGATTTTAATATGACCCTTCTTCCAGTAAATGCCTTTCCGAGAAGTATCCAGATGATGAGTCAACAATACACATCCGGTAGTAACATGCACATAATTGCCAATTTCAATCTCTTCGGGATAGGCCGAATCCCATGTCACTCCGTTTCCTATATAAACGAAGTGTTTCCCGTCTTTGGGCACATTGAATTTGATACCGCTCAAGCGTAAAAAACGCCAACGCCATGTGCCGGACATAGGTAAGTTGGCTACTCTTTGCCAAAAATAGCCGGCCAACTTGCGAAACGATTTGAATCCGAGTTTCATAAATAAATATAATTGGGTTATTGCAAACCAAGGCTCTTTTCAAAAAGAAAAGAAGAATTTGTACACTTCCGCTGCGTCAACACCTTTTCCACCTGCAAAAGCTTTCATAGAGGAATATAGTGTATAGAAATAGGCCAAACATAACATCAGTATAAACAGCCATTGTTGACGCCTTTCTTTGTACAAATAATACAGACATACCGGTACAATAATAATCCTGAAGTCTCTGAAATAAGCGATTGGCCGCAGAAAGATATGTGATGTATTGGCAAATAGATTGAATAGGCATGAGCCTAAGAAAAAAGCACTAAAATATATATCGTATCGCTTCCCAAGTTGATATTTTTCTTGAAACTTTGGGTAGAGATACAATGCCATTAAATCCAGTACATACAATCCCACTCGGCTTGGTCCCCACGCTATGGCTTCATTGGTCTTATTTATAATGTTGGTCAATCGGGAGGCATAATCATCATATCCTACCCAAAAAATCACATCTTGCGCATAGTTTATCAAGTGTAGCCACGTAGGAGTTAACCCGATGAGAGTACAGGCAATTACTGCAAGCAGATTGTAACTTTTGTTTTTGAAATAAATCGATTTATCAAATATCCAATAAAAAGGCAATAATAATAGGGCTGACCTGTGAATCAAAGAACATAAAATAACACCTATGACATAAGACATTAATTTTCTTTCTGCGATAAATTCTACCAGAAAAATAAATGCACAGCCGGCAACACACTGCCTTAATCCATTTGTCCAACTTAAGAAAGTAGGGCCTAAAATGATGAAAGCCGCAATATAAGGAAGTAGATGCCTGTCGCGTCTTACTGCATAATAAACAAAGAATATCTGAACAGCAGCCCAAAATCCCATAAAAAAGGAATAATGAAACCCTTCAAATGTGAATAATTTTGCCAGTGCCGTAAATCCCCATTCATAGGATTCTCCTCGGCCATTTGGCCAATGTCCTGTATTTGCCATTGTTTCATACGCATGGATATATGATAGATTATCTACACCGACATTATATCTTACTCCACACAAGAAAGCAAAAAATAGTATAGAGGCTATCGTTTCATTAGTCCAGAACTTTAATTCTTTATTTTCTGCCAATAACTCGTATTCAGCTCTTGCTGAAAGATTTTTTGCTAATAGAAATAAAATTAGTGCTGAGAAACAATAAACAAATAAACTCAATATCATAATTCATTCCCTTCTAATATTGGAAATAATTTGTCAGACACTATTCGTTCCCAAGTAGAATCTGCAAGAGATTGCCGTATTAGGGTATCATTCAAGTTATTTTTGATTTTTAAGTATCGCTCCAATCCAAACGAAAAATCTTTTGCATTGTCCTTGATAAGCAAACCGTTATCACGTGTTATGAGTTCACGGTTTGAAGTTGTGGCAGTCGCTATACAGAATAGTCCGGACAAGATATATTCATACGTTTTAGTCGGTGGTTGGCAATCATAATAATCAGTCATTGGAACATAGGATATGCCAATATTGCATTTGTCAAAGAAAGGTTTCAATTCTGTATAAGGTATCTGCCCATGAAATGTTACAATACGCTCCAATCCCAGATTCTTTGCTAAGAGTTTGAGCCTTTCCAATTGTCCCGGTTCTCCTGTACCGACCATATCATACGAGATTTTTACAGTGGGGTTAGATTCGTGAAAGATTCTTACTCCTTCTATGGTGTCTTCCAAGTTTCTCCAACGGAATGTGCCTACATACAACAATTTTAGTTCATCATTATATGTCTTTTTTATCATTGATATGCTGTCCGCGCCTAAAGGCAGCAGATGGACATTTGGAATATCTATCTGTTTTATTACTCCTTTAGATATGGCAATGACTTCATCAAAGGCTTTTAAATCTTTTTGCAGCCGCTTGTTGTAGCTATTCCTGTGCCTTTTGTCCGGACTGACGGATAGAGTGCGTACATCCACCATCATTTTTTTCCATCGGAATATTTTTTTCAAGATGGAGCAATCTTGAAAATATTCAACAAGAATCACGCCATTACATATAGCTACATATATTAAAGCTGTAAGTATAAAGAGTAAAGCTCTTATTGTACGTGGCAATTTGAAATTTACCAAAAACACCTTGACACCCGGAATGGAAAATTTCGGCTCCCCGACATCTGCACTTACTACCGTAATATCATAAATGGGAGACAAATATTTACACCATTGATAGACATCTGTCAGATAACCGAACTGATGTTTATCTACTATTAGTAACTTTCTTTTTTTCATTAGATTAAAAAATTTAGAAGCAACTATATAATGGAATATATATGCTCCATTACACTGTTTCTATCAAATTCACGTCCGCGTTTATTAGAAGTTTCGGCATAATTTGCCAACATTTTCGGACTTTTAATTAGTTCATCTAACTTTTCTGCGATTTTTTCTACATTATAATCACAAACCACTCCTGCACCATTCGCCAGCAACTCGTCAACACCGGTCACACTGGTTGACACAATGGGTTTTCCTAAACACAATGCTTCGCAAACCACTGTCGGATAACCTTCCGTATCTGATGTAAGCAAGAAAATATCTGCCGCTTGCATATATGGATATGGGTTGGATTTAAATCCTTTAAACAAAACCATATTTTCCACACCGGCTTTACGAGCTTGTTCTTTAAGTACAGATTCCAATGGACCGACACCTAAAATCCAAAATTCGACATTTCGTCCTTTGTCTTTCAGTATTTTTGCAACCTCAATAATACGGTCTTGCCGTTTCTGTTCAGCCAACCTTCCCACATTACAAATGGTAAATTTTTGTTTTTCTACATTTTCTTCTTTCGCTTTGCGGCAAATTTTGTCACGGTCAATAAGGTTATATAACACTTGTGAATTGCCCTTCAATTTAAACAGCCTGTCTGCAACCTCCTTTACTCCTTGTGACACGCATAGTACCCTATCCATACTTTGATAGAATTCGGATTCTTTTTGCAAATTTTCCCAATATTTTAGAGACCAGTGATTTATTTCCAAATTTGTATGTATCCATGTGAAGTTTCTTGAAGCATATTCCTTTAACAAAGAGTGATAGTGCGCAGATGGACCTTCCAAAAAGGATATGATAACATCGTATTGATCAGGCTTGATAAACTTTTTGAGTTGATGTCTGTGAATTAAATCGGAAGCAAACTTCCACTTGAACAAAAACTTTTCCCCAAAAGGTCTTATATCATCTGTATGAAGGCTCATTACTTTTACTTGTTTATTTATCCCTTGTAGGTGCGTTCCTTTTTGATATTCAAGCAGTAAATCAATACTGTACCGCGTATAATCAAAATTGTCCAACAAATCGCAAAGCACTTTTTCAGCACCGCCACCGGACATGGATTCTTGTATGATGAGGATTTTCTTCATAGGTTAGTAATTTGTCAATTCATCAATTGAAATAGAATCAGGTAGTGTATAAGGTTCATCAGTTTCTGTTGAAAAATAAGTGTTAAGGCGACTTACTATTTTTTTATTATTTATTAGTATTGAACCAGTCTTTATCAATTTAGCAGGAATACCTCCAATTATTGAGTTTTTTTCAATGGCCGAAAAATCTTTATTAACAAGGCTATTACTGGTCACGATAGTGTTATCGGGAATTATTGCGCCGGCAGATATACTAGATGTGTTACAAATCCAACAATTATCACCTATTATTATTGGTCTCCCCAATGGATACACTTTACGTCTATTTAAATCTGCAATATAATGAAAATTGTAATCGTAGATTTGACTACGATGAGCAATTCTTGTATTATTCCCAATCTTAACAGATGAAAAACAACTTATATTTATCATGTCTCCAATTCTAACATTGGAACCGATTGTTAGAATTTTGCCATCATCAATCAACCATCTGTTGCCTGTCCTAATCAAGCACTCCCCTCGAAAAATGATTTTTCCTTTATTGATGATTTCAGATTGCACCCCCATGTTATTAGGGGCAAGATTTGTCTTGTTAAATTTTATCATTCCACTTTTTACTTTTCCCTCAATTAGCATATTGCCGTTGAGTGAGTAAAGTCGAGGTTGACCATATACCCATACAGGGAATTTAAAGGCTTGTGTAAATGGAAAACTTCGTAAATTTAAATAGATTGTGGCAAAAGGATTAAACCAATTGGATGCAAGGCATAATTCTAAAGCACCTAATCCATATCGATTGTTTATTTTGCTAAGCAATTCCCACAAATACTTTTTATCCATTGATTTGTTTTTTTACTTTATTGACTATGATTTTATATTCTTCTTTAGATATGCCTAATGAGACGATAAGTAATAATGATAAGAATGTACTTATGAAACTTATAATTACTAATGAGATAAAGTTCTCAGGAAAAAATGTATTCAATCCACACATTAAAATTGCGGAAATAATAGTAATAATACATATAGGATATATCACTTTGTTGCAATATTCTGAAATGGACAAGTTTATTACAGAACTTATTATTGTTAGAATGACCAATAAAAATAAAATCCGTAATATAGTCAATACTGGATAGACAATCTCTGGAGAAAATCCTAATTTGAGAAAAAGGAAGCTTATAGGAAAAGCTAACAAAAAAAGGTTACTACCTATCATCACACTTTTTTTTAATTTCCCAGTGGCTAAAATTACTGTCCAAAGCGGATTGTTTAAAGAATTAGCCAATGAGTAAATAAGAATCCATCTCACAAAGACAATAGTATAATCGGGAACCTTTCCTAGCCAAATAGACAGAATGTACTCTGTACGCAAAATTATGGGTAAACACAATATCCATAATAAATAAGCAGAAAAACGCGAGCTTGTGCTAATTAGTTTCTTTAAATAGCAATAATCTCCTATTGCATAACTTTTAACTATTTGAGGACGAACAGCTGTAAAAAAATTTGCGCTGAAATTATTTACGGCATTGTTAATCTGCACGGAAATACCTCTTGCCGCATTAACGACAGGACCAAAAAACATGTTTAATAAAATATTAATTCCTTGTTCGTTTATCATCCAAACGCCACTGCCATAAATGTTCCATCCAGTGAAGGTAAACATTTCTTTAAACATAGTCTTATTCCAGTAAAATTGAAATTTACACTCACTATAATGACGTTTGCAGAATATTGATAATATAATTTTTTGCGACAATTGAACTCCCGCCATCAATAGAGCGTATAGTATTAATCGATGTGAAGGCGCATGAAAAAGGCAATAGGCAATAAGTAACTTAGCCATTGCATCAAACATCCCAAGATAGGCATACAACTTCATATTTTCTCTGGCTATTAGCACTGATTCATAAACAGAAAAGACTAACGTTAGCCCCAAAGAAAAGAGCATGGAATAAAATACAATAATGGCATCGGATAATTTTTCTTGTGGTATTACCAATTTGTCAACTATGAGCCAATTTCCTATTATGAGACCTGTAAGAACCATTATCAGTGCTATACCCGAATAGATAAGTAGACTGAGATTAAAGACTTTCTGAACTTTATCCATTTCGTTCCTACCTAGAAACACATTCAAATATCTTTGTGTAGAGCTAGATAATGCTGAAGAAAAGAAAACAAACGCACCCGATAAGCCTCCAACGACATTGTATATACCAAAATCTACTACACCTAATGCTTGCAATATTATTCGTGAGGTAAACAAAGTTACTCCCATCACAAATAACATCCGTATGTATAACAACATTGTGTTTCGAGCAATACGCTCACTGTTACTTATTTTATTTGCCATCATCTACTGTAGGATATATACTTGGTTTATAAATTTACACAAATATTAACAATCCAAGATTTATTAAAACGACATGGCTAAAATACTATCCTATCAAGGAAACATGACTGCCGAAATAAACTGAATTTGTGGCATCATTGTCAAGTTTGATTTGCGGTTCATCGGAGAATCGAACTCCGACCTTCCCCTTCAGCACAGCCAAGTAGAAATTGTCTGTCCTGAAGGGGGATGAACTACCATTATTCTAATGAACCTACAATTTCTTCAACAATTGTATCTGAAAGTTGAATACCATATCGAGCCGCAACACAATTGTTTATGTAGATACGAAGCCGTTTAAGACGCTTCTCACGTATGAACTGTGAATATCGAGGAATAATTTGTTCTTTCTTCTCTGATATTACTTTTTCCCAGTCTATTTGTGGGAAAATACTTAGTGTTAATATGTCTGCTATGTTTTTTATATTAGCTGTACATAAGATGAAATCATCGAAATCCAATTCATTTTTGGGCATAGGCACTCCTAAAGTCGGGTAAAAAGAATGAATTTTACAACGGTCTATTGAATCATACTCTTTCTTATAATCCTTGTGCAAACGATGAGCAATGTCGTTTCGTAATAAGCGATAATAATGATACAATTTCACTTTTGCATTATCAATTTCAGGATTAATGCCAATCGTTGCAAGTGCATCAAGAAGCTTATCAAATTTGCAATCATTATTTTTATTGCTTAATTCAAAATCAGGAGCAAGCAAAAAGCTCACATCTTTCACATAAGCTGATATAAATTCATCGAAACTGGCATTAGGAAAAACAAGATATCCTTGATGCTGAACTTGCTTAAAATTGTCAAGTGTTATGTCATTCAGATAAATACCGACTGCACCGGATGTACGCTTTAAATAGTCTCGAAATGTTTCTTTGGTGACATCAAAGGCATCAAGATAGTTTCTGCTTGCTACTTCCTGATATTCCACCAAAGCATCAAATTCCCCAAGAGAATGCCATAGGCTACGATTCGACGGAATGTTGAATGTACTATTTCTATATGTTGAGTCTTTCATTGCAAATAGTGGTTTATAAGAGCATTTTTTTGATCCCAATACAATCATCTTCAGGCTTGAAGTTATGGAAGCTTACTCTATTTCCACCTTATTTACTATAAGTATATGATTCAGTGCTATTCTCTTAAATTGGGGAGAATTTCTTAAAATAGCTACTTTTCCCGATGGCACCCAATAATAAGGAGCTTCGGCTTTTATCTTCTTTAATTCTGGAGCATGAATATTCAGCCAATTTTCCAGCCATTCTTTTTTATGAATCATTTCTTTCACATTGCTGGTATTTGCCGGATGTACTTCTACAAAATAAGCACGATTATCATAGCCTACCGTATAATCCCATCGAGCATCTTGCGGATAAAGTGAACTCGTTGTTGTGTCTATATCTACACTTCCATTTAGGCTCCGATTGTTTTGGACTTTTATTACAACTGAATTAGACCCCAACGCTTGCAAACCAGAACAGAACCCTAAAGCGATATCGTCTGTCGCTTTTACAGCTTTCTCAAACGATTGACCAATCGTATTCTTACTCTCCATATTTGCTGACTATTTCAGAAGCCTTTCCTGAGAAGGAAGACAATCCCCCCCATTCAGATATATCTATGTTATCACTAAATAAATCCAAAGAAGTAATATCAGTAGAAATCACACCTTTATGTCCTTTTTGGGAAAAATAAAATGCACGTACCTCTTTTTCTTCCAGTCGATCAAACAAAGATGCAACAGTAGTATTTTCCTTTATTGAAAATAATTCGCACATTGCTTGCTTGAATAGACTTGTTTGAAGTTGCCGCAAGTTCTCCAATGCCCACACGAATTCCAACATGACAGATGAATGCGTGGATACAATCAGTTTGTATCCGGCCTTCATCAGCTCTATGATTTCTAAGATAACGGTTTCTATGGCACGTGGATGAAGTCCCATTTCCGGCTCCTCGATAATCACCCATTTGTAATTTTCTTTTTTGAGAACCGGAGTAGGGGGACCTGACAAGCAATAGATGGCCAGCAATAAAGGCATAAACTCTTTTTGTCCTGCGCTCCAAGTCATAAAAGGTAATCTTGTGTTTCCTACTTGCAATTTCATTTTCCGTTGCCCGGAACTTTGATCAATCACAACTTGGGCATCATGAAAAATCGTATCATTGATTGACTCTTTCAATTTTCCTTTCAATCGTGTACGCATAGGGAAAATCGTTTCCGGATTACCTAAGCCTCCCTGCACAAATACGCGTAATGTTTCGCTGAATATCCGTAATGTATAAGGAGTAGAAATATCAAACTCCATAAAGTTTTTGGCTCTTCCATCTGAGATGCTTAATATACGCTGTGCTGGTACGTAAAAAACTGATTCACTAACAGGAGAATTCTTAGAAACTAATAATTTCTTTAAGTCAAAAATTTCGTTTCGATATTCAATGGATGTTTTTTCTGTCGCCAACAAAGACATCCCTTCTCCAAAGTAGTTTTCCAAGAAAGGTTTGCTATCGTTTTTGCTTAAGATGTAGTTATACTTACGCAATGTGGATAAAATATGGGCATGGTCGTTTACCAATTTAAATAATTCCAAGAATAAACTTTTCCCACTTGCTTGTGGCCCAACCAACAGAGTCAAATCTCCCAAGGAAACTTGTACATCTCGAATAGGACCAAAATTTTTTACTTTTAAGAGATTCATATTTTATTCCTACGTTTTTCTATGAGTTTAAAAAAACAAAACGAAGTCATGTCTTTGTTATCTGATAACGATAGCAATCATCATTTTCTTACGGTTCTGTTAGATTTACATTACAAATATAGAATAATTGTTCCTTTAGAACAAGAATTTTGCAAGAAAACTCATAGATAGTCACAACTTCTCACTTTATGAAGTTATACTTATATCATCACCGAAGTATATCTTCATCGCCCCATGAAGTATATCTTCTCCAGTCAGGGCAGTATATCTTGCTTTTTCAAGGCAATACGCTAACGACTTCCGACAATTCCTGTTCCAGCCGCGCGATTTGCATGAAGTCGGGATGCGAACCGCCTTCCTGGTACTTGGCGTAAAGGCGTGACAAATCATCCGCATGGCGGTGCAATGCCGTGACTGCCGAGCGGTAGATTGCTTCCAGTCCATAGCTGAGGTCAAGGTATTCGCTTTTCAGCAATTTATAGACTTCGGGATTGTACTGTCGCAGCAATGCCTTGAAGGCTTTGTGGCGCAACACCATGCGCATGCCATCGTATTCCTTTTTCCCGTGAAGTGACGGAACGAACTGCGACAGGAGGAACTTGTTGAAGTCCATGGCATTGAACACAGCAAACATCCACAGGTGGATTTGCAAGATATCCTGAGCCGTGGCTCCGTCACTTTGGAATATCGGAAGAAGGTTGAGCCATGCCTGGCGGTCGCAGGTGATTTCCTCCACCTGGGTTTTGTCACACAGGAGTACCCGGTCGATGTAATCGGGACGGATTTTGTTTTCCGCCATCATTTCCCGCAGGTTTTCTTCCATCATCCGGTGTTCGGCTTCAGACAATTCGGAAGGAATCATGTTGCCGATGTGCCGCCGGGTCTTGGGGTGGCTCAGGAGTTCTTCCTCCGTGACCAACGAAAGGCCGTCTTCCCACTCCGTTTTGATGTCAAGCAGGAGTTGGCGGGTGGTGTCGAAAGCCACGGGGCGGTTGTCGGGACAATGATGGAGGACAAGATGGAACGACTCGTGGAAGAGGAGGAAGTATAGCTGTATCAACACTTGCGCATGGGCTTCTTCACGCTCGTCTTCGGACCGGGTGGACAGGCCAAGACGGACCAATTCACTGCGGAGCGCATTGAGATGGGTGCGTGCCAGTCCGTAATCGTCCACTTCCAAGGCTGCGTGGAACAGGGAGTAGCGGACGATGGCTTCGCCCGTGTCCATACCCTTGCCCAATGCCGGGTTGTAAAGAGCCAGCAGGGTCTGTACTTTGGGGTTGAAATGAAGGGTGTACGATGAGGCATCACCGCATGTTTCCACGGAGTTGTCGGGGAAGAAGTCCAGTCCGTCAGTTTCCTCGACTTCGGCTTCTATGTGTTGGTAGTGGCGCAGGGAGTTTACAACCACCTGCAAGGGTATCCTATAATCTGTCTTCATCTTTTGCTATATCAATGGCTTGTGAGAGGGTGAGTTGTCCCCGCTCGAAGTGCAGGCTTTTTGATGTGTAACGCACGGAGGTTACTGCACTTTCGCCCAATTTTTCTTGGATATATTGCAAGGCTTGCAGCAGGTTTGACGGGCTTCCGTCGAACCGGTAAACCGCAACCTCGGAGGAGCTTTCACCGTCAAAACGGGTTTCATGCAACTTTTTCCACGCTGTGCCGAATTTCTCTTTTAAGGCATGGAGCATCCTTTCAAGGGATTCACCGCTGATTCGGACGGTGAAGGAGATACGGATGATGACAGTATGGTTGTTTACCACCGTAGAGGCATGGGGAGCAACCACATCGGCTGTGCCGATATGAAACGTCTGATGGTTGCTGCTACTGGAATGATGTTGCTTGTCGTTTGGGTCACTCATTCAACAATTCCTTTACTTTTTCTTCGATATCCTTGTCTTGGGGCACTTTACGCAGTTGGGCACGCACGGAATGTTCCTTGTCTCCTTCCAGGGCAAGGGTAAGCGTGGTGGCATTCTTCTCGGCGATAACGCCGGCATTACACATCATGTAGATGATGTTCGCCACCAGATCGCGGTTGAACGTGGTGTCCTTCTGCCTGCCGGGCTCGTAAACGGTGGCGGACACTTCGGGCAGTTCGAGAATGGAACGCCAAAGGCTTTCGTAGCGGTTTTTCCAACCGGGGGCGACATACTGTCTGAGGTTGCCCGCATATTGCAGTAGCTCCGCCCGCCGCTGGATGCGGTCGGCATTTCCGGTTGCCGGATCTGCTGCGGCTGGCGAAGCCTTGCGGTCGCCGTAATGGTTGTTGACAACCGTTGTGGCATTGGGCGCATATGTCTCCACATTATTTATATGTATTTCCTGAAAGGTGTTTCCCGTGCCGGGATTACCCTCTATCTTGATGTCCATAATGCTTTCTTGTTTTTAGTTTATTCCATTGAATGCCAGCGAGAAAGAAAGAAGAAAATTGAGGCTGGGTTTCTTCCTTGGTTTCAGCTTTCGGGAACCGTAACTTTGCTGATGTAAACAAAAGGAAAGAGATTCCGGACGCTCTTTGAAATTCTGACACACAAGGCTTTTCATGGTATCAACTACCAATATTGTTTAATTCCTGTCGGGCGCGGGCATGCAGCCCACGTAAATATCAAGTCCCATACCGACGATGGGCGATTGTATGATTTGTTACTCTACATTCATGTGGAAAAGTCCGTTGGATGACAACGCCGTGGAAAAGGCGTATGCCAAGAACCAGGTGAGCAAGGTGATGGGCTTTGACGAGTTTGTGAAACACATTGCCGACCATAACGGGGTGTTCACCCGCGGTACGGTGAAAGGCGTGGTGAGCGACACCTGCTCGTGCCTGGTGGAGATGCTGCTCAACGGGTTCAAGGTGCGCTTCGGCGAACTTGGCACCTTCGGCCTCTCCATCGCCTGTGAGCCTGCCGATTCGCTGGCAAAGTTCACCGCCGCCAACATCAAGGAAGTGAACATCCTGTTCACGCCCGGTGAGGACTTCGTGAACCTGCGTTCCAAGGCAGAGTTCGTTCCCGTGGCAAGCCGTATGGCCCAGGCCGCTACGCTGAAGGCGGAAAAAGCCGGGGAAACCACCGTTGACCTGACGGCCGGCAAGCCTGGTACGGGAAGTTCGTCCGGCGGTTCCGGTTCTACCGGTACGGGCGGAAACGATGGAGACCAGGATAAAGACCCGTTGGGCTGATGTTACTAATCTTTTATGACATGAGATTCATTTTATTTATCTTTTTTCAAACAAAGCGTATGAAAACAAATTGGAAGAGCATATTGCTCTACATCGTGAGAATCCTCGAGTTGATTATCAGTGGTGCCGCAGGAGGGGCACTGGGAAGCAACTTATGAGAACCGTTACATTGATTATCGTGCACTGCACCGCCAACCGGGCGGGCAGTGCCCTGCGGATGGCGGACATCGACCGCTATCACCGTTTCCTCGGTTGGCTGGGCTGCGGCTACCACTACGTGATTCCTACGGACGGGGCGATTGAACCCGGCAGGCCGGAAGAGTTCGTCGGGGCGCACTGCCGGAACCATAACCGGCACTCCATCGGTGTGGCGTATGTGGGAGGGCTTGCCTGTGACGGCAAGACTCCTTGCGACACCCGTACCGCTGCACAAAAGGAGGCACTCCGAAAACTGCTCGGTGACTTGCATAAGCGTTATCCGAAAGCGTTGATTGTAGGTCACTCCGACCTGGATCCGAAGAAGCCTTGTTGTCCCGGCTTCGATGCGGTCAAGGAGTATCGCAATCTGGAACCGGCCTTCTGATTCGTCTTTCGATTACCATAAATCGGCTTTGAACACCTGTCCGTGGCCGGTTTGTGGTAATTTTTGTTTGTAGATGGCCGCTTCTAAAACGGCAAGGCTGTGCGTGTCGCTGCCTGCCAAATCGTAGAAGCCGTTCTTCATCAGCCAGCCTGCCTTTTTCCTGATTCCGGTGCCGTATGCGCCGACCAATGAAAAAAGATTAAGCTGGAACAGTACGTTCATATCCTTTAGTGCGCGGTAATTGTTTTCATCCATATACACATACCGTTCGGGATGTGCCAGCACGGGGACATAGCCTTTTGACTTGATGCGGAGCAGGATGTTGTTCAGCCCCATCGGAGGATTGAAATAGGAGGTTTCCACCAATAGATGTTTTCCACCCTTTCCCAATGGCAGAAGGTCGTTCTGCTCCAACCGCTCCTCAAACAGGTTGTCGAGCATGTTCTCGGAAGCGAGATGCAGCCCGATGTTACCCTGGTAAGCGGCTTCCAGTGCTTTGAAACGTGCCTTCAAAGAGGCTGTCGTATTGGGCATGTCCTCCATGATATGGGGTGTCAACCAGACCTCCGTCACTCCCAACTCTTCATAAAGGGAGAGGATTCGCAAGGTTTCCTCCATCGTTTGCACGCCGTCATCCACACCGGGAAGCAAATGGCAGTGCCAGTCGGTGAATCCCCGGAAGATACCGCTGTCGGCAAGGCTGGTACGCTTTGTGAAAGGCCACATCTTTTTTAATTATTCCTCTTTCGTATAGCCGACATACCCGTAGTGATAGCCGTACTTATATCCATATTTATACCCGTAACGTCCGCTGCCGCCGTCCGTACCGTTAAGGATAAGCGACATGTTCTTGTATTTCTTATCGTTATAGAATTTCTCTATATCCGGCAACATGCTGCGGTCGAGCAGCCCGGCACGGACAATGAACAGGGTCATGTCCGCCAATTTGTTGATGATGGCGGCATCCGCCACGATTTCCACCGGCGGGCAGTCGATGAAGATATAGTCATATTCCTTGCGAAGCCCGGTTATCAATTGCTCCAGACGCTCGGAAAAGAGCAATTCTGTCGGATTGGGAGGAACCGTGCCTACCGGGATAAGTTCTATCTTGGCATTCTCGGAAGGTTTGGCAATAACATCTTTGACATTTTTCACATCACCTGCCAAATAATCGGAGATGCCTTTCTTGGGGTTGCCCGCGTATAGGCTCAAAGAACCTTTGCGCAAGTCAAGGTCAATGGCTATAATCCGTTTTCCCTTGATGGCGAGACTGGTGGCAAGGTTAAAGGAGATGAAGGTCTTTCCGCTGCCCGGATTGGCGGAGGTAATCATGATGACGTGGGATTCGCTCTCCTTGTTCTGCATGAATTCCAAGTTGGTACGCACCACGCGGAACGCCTCGTTGATGACATTGCGGCTCTTCTCCTTGACCACAATCGCCGCCTTTTGTTCCTGTACCTTGCGGGAGAATCTCTTTTTCTTACGGAACCCGAACGGTATCTCGCCCACGAACGGAATGGTAAGGTTCTCCAAATCCTTCCGGCCCCGGACTACCGTATTCATGTTCTCTTTCATGAAGATGATGACCACAGGTATCAGCAATCCCAGGGCGAATGCCACCAGCAGGATGTTTTTCTTCACCGGGGCGGTGGGAACCATGCTGCCGCCGGGCATGGTGATGATACGGGTATTATAGGCGGTGAACGCCTGCGAGAGTTCATTTTCCTCACGCTTTTGCAGGAGGTAGAGGTAAAGTGACTCTTTTACCTTCTGCTGGCGTTCCACCGAGAGCAGGTATTTTGCCTGGTTGGGGTTGGATGCTATTTGCGAAGTGACCTGCCCGCTGTAATTCTGCTGGCTCTTTATCTGCGCGTTCAGTGCCACCAGCTGGTTGTCGATGGAAGTGACCAATGCGCTGCGTAGCGCATTGAGTGAAGCGTCCATCTCCTTGACCAACGGGTTCTTCTCGCTACTGTGGGAAACCAGGCTGTTGCGTTCCAGCAACTGGTTGTTGTACTCGTTGATTTGCGTGGAGATACTGGCGTTCTCAATGCCGGAGCTGGCAGGAAGCAGGCGGAACTTATTGGTCTCGTCCGTCAGGTGATTGCGGATGTAACGCGCCATGTATGCCTGGTTGTTCAGTTCCTTGATGCTGGCGTTCGCCTCGCTTGCCTGTGTCATATACATGCTTGCCGCCGCCTGCACGTCGGGAAGCAGATGCTCGCTTTTATAAGAAGATATATCGTCATCCACATTGCCCAGTTCTCCCTCTATCACTCCTAAGCGTTCATTGATGAACATGGAGGTGCTGACTGCTATCCGGTTCTTGTCCTTCACCCAGTTTTCATTGTAAACGGCTATCAATGTGTTCAACACATCTTCCGCACGTTGGGTGGAAACATCCTTGAAGGTAAGGGAGATAATATTGGACTTCTCATCATTCTGCGACACGTTCAGGTTCGTCGAATAAGCCGCCACGGCGCTCTGCATGGGTATATGTGAAACATATAAAGGTGTTTCTTCCCCTTTTTCGTAGGAAGAGGCAGGCTGTATCACAATCTTTCCCACGGGGCTGGAGATGGTGTCGTTCAGCCGACCCGTGGAACTGCCGTCAATGCTTTCTCCATTCTTTTCAAAGTCGGATAAAGTGACATGCCCATCCTTTGACAGTTTCAATGTGAATGTTTCCGGTTCACTTGCCGGAACATCTACAAGGACGACCCTGACCGGCAACCGTTCCCCGTACACGGTCTGTCGGTGGAAACGCCCGTCCACCTGGTAGTCCATGTTCAAATTCAACCGGGACACCACTTCACGCATCAGGTCGGGTGATTGCAATGTCCCCATTTCATTGTTCACGTTGGTATTGGTGCTGAACATCCCGAAGTCGGCAAAATCCTCCATGACGTTTGAGGTGGACTTGCCTTTGGAGTCATCCTTGATAAGGATGGAGGCGGACCGTGTATAGACAGGCGGCGTGGCCAGCAGATACCAGACGGCCGTACCGAGGCACACGGCCAATGAAAGTATGAACCAGTGCCATTTGCCAAGACACAGGTAAAACAGGTCTTGTATGCGGATGAAATCCTGCTGGCTTTGTGCAGGAACATTCTTTTGTGTAGTCATTGTCGGATGTTATTTGACGATTAATACGGCGATAGTGGTCAACAGGGAGGCAAGGGAAATCCAGAAAGAGGTGCTTCGGACGTTGTTCCCGTTGACCGTCGATTGGCGTGCCTTGGTGTCATTAGGCTCCACATAAACGACATCGTTCTGTTGCAGGTAGTAGGCAGGAGAAGAATAGAGATGGCTTGCCGACCGGAGATCCACCCCATAGACACGCTGCTTGCCTTCTTCAGTCCGCAAAACCAGCACTTTGTTCCGCTTGCCGTAGATGGTGAGGTCTCCCGCCTGGCTCAACGCGTCCAGAACCGTCACATGGTCCTTTTCTATGTTATACCGTCCGGGCTTGTTCACTTCCCCCATGACCGATACGGTCAGGTTCATAAATTCCACCGTGACTACCGGCTCTTTGACCAGGTCGTGCGACTGCAATTCCTTTTTGATGTGGGCGGCGACCTCTTCGCGGGTCATGCCCTCAATATGGATAGCCCCTAAAACCGGAAAGTCTATGTTCCCTTTGGAATCTACCGTATAGCCGGACATGCCGCGGTTCATACCGGATGGCGTTTCCATACCAATCTGTTGTGACACAATCGGCAGGTTGAAAAGGTTGGTCAGCCTCAAATCCTGGCTGTTTACCAGAATGGACAGTTTGTCTTTCGGCATAATCCTTATCTCCGTCGGGGAAACAAGCGTCAGTTCACTTTCTCCGGGGCGCAAGTCCTGGAAGTAAGTGATTTCTTTGGGAGTGGAGCACGCGCCTAATACAAGGACGGATGCCGCCACAAGAATGATTTTGCAAAATTTCATATTCTTGATTGTAACTATAGTTTCCGGTTGATTCTATGAATTTTATGTGTCAGCCATATATTTGTCATTGTCCATATCAGGACATCCGCAGCTAATAGCAGGGTAATTCCCATGTACATGGACAGCCAAAGGTTGCACAGGGTAAACAGGAGCGAAAAGGATATGATGGTTACCATGGCGGCACGTTGGCGCATTCCCACGGCAAGCAACTTGTGATGGATATGGTTCTTGTCGGGCAGGAACGGGTTTTTCCCGTTGCGCACCCTGTGCAGATAGACTCTCACGACATCAAGGCACGGAATGAACAGCGGCGAATATGCAAAGATCAGTAAATCAGGGAATCTGTCCGGGACACTCGTCGGCGGGTATTGGAGGATTTTTAAGCTCAACACACAAAGCACCATGCCTGTTGTAAGGCTGCCGGTATCCCCCATGAATATCTTTTTCTGCTTGTTGGCATCGCCGAATACATTATAGTAGAAGAAAGGTACAAGTACCCCGAGAGTGGCGAATGAAAGTACGGCGTAGATGTATTCCTGCAACAGGAAGAATACCATCCCATAGAAAAGTGTCGCCACACCGCAAAGCCCGGATGCCAATCCGTCTATGCCGTCTATCAGGTTGATGGAGTTGATGATAAAGACGATGACGAGAATGGTAAGCGGATAACCGAACCATGCTGCCACCTCGTGAATTCCAAACAGACCATGCAGATTGCTTATCCACATTCCCCCGGCTATCATCATCACCCCGCACATAATCTGTACGGCAAATTTTGCTTTATAACGTATGCCTATCAAGTCGTCTGCCATTCCCACCAGGTACAACAGCATGACACAACAGAAACTGAATGCCAACGGACGGCTTTCCGCAGATATCCCGTCGAACATATTGCCATAGCCAAAGAACTGGCATAGACCGAACATGAGTGCAATGGAAAAAAAGACGACAGGTTTGAAAGCGATGCCACCTAACCTTGGCACTGCCCCTTGATGAATTTTCCGTTCATCGGGCTGGTCGAACAGCCGCTTGCGGAAGGAGATGAGCAATATTTGCGGGATGAGCAGGCCGGTGCAAAGTACGCATACGCTGAAAACAGCGATGGCATTGGCCATCCAGAAGGTAGTAGTTGCGGATAGGCCGGGAAAACAGTCTGTAATCATTATCATATAAGTTGTATGTATTCAGGGTTGACTTCCACGCCTGCTGCAAAGAAGTCCTGCAATTTTATCATGAGGCGTTTTACTTTGGAACCTCGGGTGGTAATCAGATTTCCTTCATAGCCATCGAGCGGACCGCCTACGATACGGATTTTACGCCCGTACATTTGGGAAGTGATTTCCTCGGGCAAATAATATTTGGTGTCGTTGGAGGAACTGACCGCGATGATGAAACGTTCCATCTCATCATCAGGAACCGTCATCGGTGCACGTCCGCAATTGCGCATGAAACGGTATTGCAAGGTCTCCGTCCTTGCAACGATGGGGTCAAGCCTCTCTTTCTCGGTATGGACGAACAGCAAATCCCGTATTACAGGAATTTCTTCAACAACCTTTTTCCCGTTCCGGGTGATTATTTGTGACTTAGTGGGGACAAACACTTCAAACCCTTCCTCACGCAAAAACTTGTAAGCCGGCTGTTTGGCGTTGGGACGTTTCAAGTCCCGCATGACAAACCATCGTGTTTGTTTTCCAGTCTCTGTCGTAGGCATAATTTCGGTTCAGGACATATTCTCTAGTCCTGCATAATCGTTATATCTGTTGATTATTATGCAGTTACAAACAAATGCCGTAAAAGTTCGGGCTTTTGCCCGAGTCTGATTCATATTCATCAATCTTATAAATTCCACCTTATTTATTATATAAGGTAATATCCGAGGGAAATACCCTCTTTTCCGTACTTCTCTTTGCAAGAGAGAGATTTTGGTTTGCAAAGGTACGGATTTTAACTGAGAAACAGGTATAATATGGCTGTTTTTTGCCCAATATAGAAGTCTTTCTAAATTACATTAGAGACCTTTTTTGAACATTTGTTTTGCAAAACAGCTGTTATCTGCGAAAGGTTATAATTGAATATCAGTCGGTTATTCAATTATCAATTTCTCAATCTTTCTCTTGCAAAGAGAATGAACTATTTGCAAAACAAATCACTTGTCTATTTTTAGCTTTTCCATTCATCATTGGATATCTATAATCCGTCCGATGCGCTCTCAATCTTTACTTTTCAAAGAACAATTGTGGGGCTTATCAGTATGTACTTGATGGTACCTTTTGACTTTACACCGATATTTCTCTCATTAAGAGAGATAGCAAAATAAAATCGAATTGATTATCAACGGATAAGCAATATCACATTTGATTATTTGCAAAACATATTCATGTCTTTGTAAAACAATCCCACATCCAAAAGCATAAGTTTTTAGCGTTTCTTTGGGTGATTCCGTCTTTTTTCTCTAATTTTGCACCCGGAATACTTCTCTTAATGAGAGAGTTGCCGTTTTGCAGAACAAAATGGCAACCTGTGATATAGACTGATTGGATAGTGTAAAATGCTTCTTTTTTGATTATTTGTCGGTAAACAGTTTCAATACAATGGAATTGGCTTTATCCACAGACGAGGTGTCTAACGATGTCAAATAGATTCTCGTGGTTGTTTCCGAATCATGTCCCAGGGCTTCACTGATGGTGGAAACCGGTATGTTTTTACTTTTGGCAATGCTCGCCCAAGTATGGCGCGCGACATAACTTGTCAAGGGAATCCCCAAGCCGAGTTGCTCCCCGATTTTCTTTAACTTGTTGTTTACCAAATGCGAAGCGTTTTTGTATTGTCTCCGTTTGTCCCGGTCCATGTCGCGGATGATGGGCAACAGATAAGGGCTGTCTGCCGTGTCATATTTGTCGATTATATCCTGCATGGGTTGTTCCCACTTGATTGAAAGCTGCTGGTTGGTTTTCTGCCGGCGGTAGGTCAGGATTCCATGCTGCAAGTCTTTCTTTTTCAAGTATGACATATCCACGAAGGACATGCCTCTCGTATAGAATGAGAACATGAAAAGGTCTCTGGCATAATCAAGCAGGGGTGACAAGGTAAGGTCAAGTTCCTTGATTTGGCGGATGATTTTTATAGGAACTGCACGTTTGACGGTCTTGTCAATCCCGGTATAGACGTGCTTGAACGGGAAGCGTTGTGTGGTCAGTTCCTTTTCCACCGCACGGTTGTAGATGGCGCGCAGGTTGCGCATATAGAAGGAAACCGTATTCTTGCAGATGCCGTTCTCTTTGAGCCACGTTTCGTATTCCATCACCAGGGCGGAATCCACATCGTCCAAAGGCAAGTCTTGTTCTTTCCGGAAACGCTTGAAACTGTTTAGGACGGTGGTATAGGTGTCCGCAGTCTGTCTTTTGCCGACCTGCTTCAAGCGGTTGATAAGCCTTTGGGCAAATGCAATGAAGTCGTCGTCGTTCTTGGGCTCATTGAAAAGGTCAATGACCTTTTCTACCGAATAGTCGCTACCGGCTTTGTCAAGCCTGGCTATGATACTCTTTATTTTCAGTTCATTTGCAGTCAAAGCCCCTTTTACGGACAAGAGATAGTCGTGTCTCAACGGTTCGCTGCCCGGCAAGATGACTTCCGATTTGTCGGCATTCCACTCTCTCTTGAATATTTTATGTCCGGTAGCTATCTGTCTTGTCACCCTGTTGTGAATCACTTGAAAGAACAATGTGCCCTCCTTGTCGGGTATGGAAGAAGCACGGAATTTTACTTTTACTGTTGCCATATAATTATAATGTAATAAGTATAAGAAGTGTGTGTATTGCCAGTAGTCTCTCGCTCTTAGAATTTTCCAACAAGTCCATTCGCTATGGCAAAAGATAAAAGCCTTATATAAACAAGGCCTGCTTCATGCTTCTCCAAAGTGTTTTCTTTGGTATAATTTCCCTTATATATTTATATAAATGTATCATTTGACTCTTTTTTATAGTGTAAAGATACAGTCTGTACAATTATCCAGAAACAGATTAAACATTGGAATATCAGGAAGTTTGTGGAAATTTGTAAGACATATGATACCAACCAGCTTACTCCGTGTCTTTGACACCGCGTAAGTCCGGTTGATGGATTCATACGGTTGGCGGATGCCCCATACCGATGTTGACGAGAAAACCTTTGAGGCTGCACTGGTTCCACTTCAAAGGCTTTCACATCAACATCGGTCTTTAGAAGACTTCTTAATCTAAGAACACATATCGGCGATTTTACTGTTGCTGGTTACACTTGCAATAACAGAATCACTGATTTTGTTTTGTGCAGTCTAATCTGAAAACGATTGTTCCGTTCCTTACGGAAGTCTTTAGCTATTGTTGATTGCTCGTTTTGTTCTTCTTGGTCAGGAACCATTTTCCCGTGCAAAGGTACTGCGGACAGGAGGAACGTCAAGTGACGCTTCGCTTTCGGTCGGAGGGCTTGCCGGCAGCCTTCCACAAATTTTCTCATTCTTCCAAAATTTGGGTATTCCGTCGCGCTCTCTGACCTCACACTTGCCTTATCCCCCCTATTGTCTGCAGAGATTACCGCACGAAAAACGGTTCTCCCGACCAAGAAGCCAAAAGGCTTCAAACAAAAGGGAAAAAAATTGAAACTTAAAAACATAAAGGACTATGCGAGTAAAGAAAATGAGCATTGAGCAAGGCAAGCGAGTAAGAATAGACCGCTTCCCGAACTTCCACGCAACTGGAAGCATCAGAGGTATGAAACGGCTGTATTATGGTAACGATTGCCTTTTAGTGCGTGTTGGTAGCTATATCTATAATGTAACCGCGCAGCCACAAATCTATTATCAAGCAACTTTCTAAAGTAGAAAAATATGGACTATCAAGAATTATCAGGAGCAACGACCTCCGAGAGAGACAAGGCTTTCGCCTTAGAGTTCGCCAACTTCGTTAATGGTGGTATGTCATCCGCAGACCAGACAGGAAGGGAAATGACCAGAGCGCACCGCTACCTTCAACAACAGATGTTCAAGGTGTTCATTGGCTTTATGCGCCAGTTGGCATACAACTATCAGAAAGGACGTTATGACCAACGGAATGAGTGGGCATCCAAACTTGCATCCGAGGCATACGGACATTTGGTGGAGTGTGAGCTTATCTATGACCCCGAATTTACTAACCTCAATGTTGATTGATATGGACGAGAAAGATTTTCCGGAATACGGACAGCAATGCGAGCTGATAACCCCGTGGCGCGGTTATCATCGTGGTACGATAGTAGCCAAAACTGCAAGAGGTTTTACCGTGCAGTTCAGTAGTGGCGCAGAGATAGATGTATATGAAGACGAAATAGAATTTGATTGATATGTGCAGGTTAATGACACCCCAATTGGCGGAAGTCTTGAAAGATTTTCCGTTGTATTCCCAGGACGGCAAGGGAAGAGAAGCTGTTTGCCGTGCGATATTCGCTCTTGGCTCAATCCGGTGGTACATTCTTGAAGGAGAAACAGATGGAAATGACACTATTCTCTTTGGTATCGTTATCGGAATGATGGAAGATGAATATGGCTACATTTCATTGAATGAGCTTTCGGACGTGGAGCTTGACTATACGAAGCAAGGCATCGGCAAGCTGCAAGTCCGGCAACAAAAGAATTTCCGACCGACCAAGTTGAGCAAATTGAAAGATGATAGGTTGCAACGCTTTCTTGCAAGGTTTGAATAGTAATAATCAGTCAGCCGTAGCTTTTTCGTTACGGCTGGCATAACCATTATATTATATGGGTATGAACAAGCATAATATCATTGATAAGATAACCGAGTGTGCCGAAAGCAATGGCTGGAATGTGAATATAAACACCGAACAAGAGAAAGGTATTGTCGTTTTCGAGTTCTCTAAATATACTCCTGCAGGGCAGGACTTTTCATTTTCGGCAACGATGAAGGATAATAGTCTTGACTCTTTGGTGGCTGATATGGAGGAATACTATGAAGGCTTTGATGTGGATTCGGAAACCTATCTTTGGCTGGATGATAATGGACACGGAACAAATGGTGCGCCATATCGTATGAGGGATGTGCTTGAAGACATGGAGGCGGCTGAGAGAGGCATTGAGAACCTGCTTGATGCTATTAAAGAAATGGATGAAGAATGAACCACTAAAGAAGAGGTAATGGTAGAAAGTAAAATCTATGGTATTGCAACCAAGAATGGCTGGCGTGTATCAGTGAGTGTCAGGAACGGCATCCGCTGTTACGAGTTCCAGCGGGAAACCCTCAGCGGTGTACCTTTCAGTTTCACCGCTGAGGTCAAAGACGATAAGGTCAGCAGCCTTACGAATGAGATTGTATCTTTTGTGGATGCAATCAATCCCTCTATATGTGCTAAAGAATGGATGATAAAGTCCGGGGCGATGGACTCGTCACGGTATCTGCAAGCTGTGGTGGATATGGAGGACATCCGAAACAAGGCGTGGCTGTTAGCTTGCGACTTGTCCGAGTTGTCGGGTGAAAAGCCCATCTGGTCAGCATTCACTAAGAATGAGCTTAACTGAATGGAAGTTTACCGAGGATGCCTATCATCAATGGGCATCCCTTTCCGTTTGCGCCCTCTCTTCGGGAGACCGGCTGCTTTGTAGGCAATCAAATCGGCTCCACGGAAGGATGTCTTAACTTTATCTGGCGACCTTACGAATGGCAAGGACTTCGTGGGATGATTGATATAGGCATAGACGGTACAGCGGTGAACACCGAAGTATCGTGCCGCCTCACTTACCGAATAAGTCTGTTCCGGGATTATTTCTGTGAAATTTTTGTGTGTCATCATAGCTGTTTTTCCATAAAAGTAGGCAGATTATGGCAATGGCACAAGACGTTAAATAGTGGAATATCCTGTAATTCATTGGATTATGTCGGATTTTCTTGGGTTCGTCTCAATTTCTCGTCTGTGTGCTATGGTCAGCGGATAAGAGAACAATGTTTTTAGAAATAAGAAAGGCATATATTTGAGGGTTGACAGCGTTGACAAAGAAGCCAACGTCAAAATCTGTGGAATGAGTGCGTGAGAACGCTCTATAATACAATACTTTATCTTTTTTCTTCAAAAAATAGAATTATATATAGATAATCGTGATTTGTCAACGGTTGGCTCCAATTTTTTTGAGATTTCAAAAAGTGACTACCTTTGTCAACGTTTGTCAACGCAACATCTTGAAACAAAGTTATTGCTGCATAGAGAATTAAGCTTTGTCAACGCTGTCAACCGTGAAATGTGTGCATATTATTTTTTGAAAATGCACAAAGAACAAGTCTATGATATGGGTATTTATCCGATGACATAATAGGATGGGAAGAAGTGTCTATGAAATAGTCTGGTAAATACAGGCATACAGACATTCTTGTCGCATGGCAACAAGTTGCTATTTGCCAAGAACGACAGTCTGCCTTGGACCAAACACGATAAGACCGCAAAAGATATGCAGGTTGATCGAGACTTCGCTACGGCACTTGCATATCTTCGCTTACGGCCATATCGTTACGAAGTTCGGTCAAATGCCTTTATAACCATTGCACTATGGAGTGGGGGCTTCCACTTCTTTGTATGATTAAGTTCGGCTTACCTCAACATTTACGACCAAAGGGGCTAATCGCCCCTTTGGTAATCAAATATTTCTCATTTTATAAATGATTTATGTTGAGAATGTGGTAGTGCGCTGTTTTATTATAAAAATCTTTCAGGATTTTCCAATTCTATTACTAGTAAATCAACCGTAGTACATGGCTTATGTTCCTTATAGTCTTCATCGCCATCAAAGAAAGAACGAAGGCGTTCCGCACATCGTTTAGCTAAATCCTCATTTCCAATAGTTGTCAGCATCTTATAGATAGATGCGTCATTCTTCTTGTATTCATAGTTTTCATATCCGGGATGCTTCCGTATTTCACTTTGCAATTTCTCGATATAGTCATGTCGGCTGATACCTGCATCCAAATATTGAAAATGTAAGAAGTACCAAAGCTCAAAAGCTTCATTAGTCCATGCGCTTTGAAACGAATAGGATGTCGCTAATTGGATTGCTTCATTAAAATCTGTAAAATCATCCTTGTCAAAAACCACCCAAACACGGTCAAATGGCAACTGACGCTTCCGCTCCAGCTCATCCTTGATTTGAAGTGTCCGTTTTACAAGTGCGCAAGTTGATTTGCCTTCACCTACTATTTTTTCATCCCTGACTTCCGAATACCTGTCTCTGACCAATGCCTGAAAATAGTTTGGTTCGGTACGTGAACCTTCACATACAATCAAGAAACGTACAATTTTTGAGCGAGTGTTTTCTTTACGTTTCTTGGCTGCCTTGGCTTCCCGTTTCTCACGTTTGAGTGCTTCAATCTTATATTTTGGTAATAGTCCCATAATAAAATCATTTTAATTCAGGAATGGAATGGCCCCATAACGTCCGTTAATATAGTCCTTTTGAACACTGCGGTCATTCCGAATTTTAGTGCCGTTTTCATCCTTGAATTCAAGCAAGGAATAAAGGTCGGTCGATTCGGTCTTGTCTTTTTCGGTAAACCAAATCTGGTCGCGACGCAGGTAAGCAAGGTTGAGCAGATTGGTGTCGTGAGTAGCAAAGATGAGCTGGGCACCATGAGGGTTAGTCTCAGGGTTCATAAATAGCTGAAGGATGCTGCGAGTAAGAAGGGGGTGTAATTTGGCATCCAGTTCATCTACAATCAGTACTTTGCCTAATCGAAGCGTGTCAAAAATGGGACCGGACATTTCGATAACCTTTTTTGTTCCTTCTGATTCCATTTCGTCCTTATCAAAAGTACCAATTCCGCTTACATTACCTTGTTCGTCATAGATGTTATGGGTCGTTTTGGCTTCCATTATTTTTTTACCCTTCAATTCTTCTACCAACTTGGAGCGTAATGCTTCTGGAATTTGCATCTTCCCTGAAATTGTTTCGTCCGAGAATGATTTTTCTGTAACCAACAACTCATTAAAACCGAGTTGGGTATGATGGAAAAACTCCAAAGCCTGTCTGCATCCCTCCAAATGGTTGCTAAACATCTGGAGTGTAAAACCTTCATATCCCTGGCTATCCATTCCAGAAAGATAATTGCAGTTGTTGAACCAGTCCAAGATACGCATGGATTTTGCACCGTTTAATTGAGCCACCAATGAAACGAACAGACGATTGGATGGAGTGGCACCTTCTTTACCCATTCCTTCCGGGAAACGGGTTTTTGATACCTCAAATTCATTATCTACACGTAGGAATAGATTGAACTCACGTTGTCCGGCACATTTCTCATACAGCCATTCCTTGCAAATATGGGTTTTATCATAATCAAATCCATATCGGTATTTTACATCGTCCAGCAGGAATTGGATTTCAAAAGAAGTCGGAGCATTAGCCGAGGTCAAATCCAGTTTGAATGGCTGAAAATATAATTCATCGGTAGGGTTCAAACGGACACTGCCTAACAAGACACTCCTCATTGTCATTAAAGCCAATAGAACATTACTCTTTCCGCTGGAATTGGCGCCATACATCACTGCTGCCGGTAATAAGCGATAAGATTCCTTTTGGATAACAGATTCTTTTAATTCCTTGATTGAACCTGCTTCCATACTAAGCGTTTTTTCGTCTCTGAATGAACGAAAATTCTGGAAAGTGAAGTTTACTAACATTGTATTCTTGTTTAATATCCGTACAAAGATAACGAATAAAAACGATTCTGATATGATATTTTGTGAAAATCTCTCATTTATCATCATCTATCACTCTATTTTATCATTAAAGATAGCGTTATATAAGTCAAATAACAGTTTTTATACGCCTTCTGAATCTTGTGCATCAGATACCATTTCTGTTTCCAGTTCCAAGCCAAACGCTTCCTTTAATTGCAGATAGTCGAAACACAATGCCTTCGGGCGGTTTACTTTTATTTTCCGAACCTGCTCATTATTGACAATCTCAATCGAATAGTCGGGCAAGCCACTCGGCAATAGAATCGTGAACCTGTCCTGTTTCAATCCAAGAAATGACGAATGGGATTTCAGATATGAAGTGATAGTTGACCAGTTGGAACGGTTGGCGGTGGCGTTCATATTCCGGCTGTTGAACAAGGATGCCACTGCCGCCATATTCAAATAGAGGATTGGACGTGCCTCTTTGAACTCAATATCTTCCTTGACAGAGATAGGACGGAAGGATTTCATATAGCGGATGCGGTAATGCGCCTTATCCACACATTTCCCTGAAGTCTGGAATCCTTGCAGCATATTCCAGAAGTCAGCCACTTCGGAACTTTCCTGAGCCAGCTCGTTCTGACTGCGGACTCCCTTGGTCGCCGTTTCAAACAAATCCGCATAACTGAAAGGCATATCCAGTACTGTTTCTAAGGTCCGGTAAGCAGCCAATGGAATGACCCAATTCCCGAAGATACGGTCATGGATATTCTCATTTTCGAATTTTACAGCCAGTTCCCTCTTGGTGATGGAATAGATTTCCGAAAAATTCTTCTCGAACAGTTCCCGGTGGTTTAATATCTCTATCGTCAAGTGGGTCAGCCCCATGTTGCATAGTGCGACCAAGTCCTCATAGTTTCTCTTCTCCACTTGATTGAACGATGTCTTGGAGAACGCCAGGAATATGACACGGGTATAGAGTGCCATATCCTGCGTAGGCTTGTCCTGACCACAAAGGGCAACCCCGGTACTGACAATGGTCTGTGCCGCCATCCCGTCCGTATTGGTGTTCTTCTTGGTCTGACCACCACCGCCCCAAAGTCCTTTGAGGTAGGCAATCTTGCGGATGTCAAGGTCGTTCTTATACTCATCAAGCACCACAAGCGTATTTACAGCTTGCGATACTCTGTCGTTCATTGCCGGAACAGAAGTGACACCGAGGTTGGGCGGATCCACTCCGTGCAGAAAGAAAGACTGGAGCGAAGTGGCGAGCGTAGTCTTACCGGTTCCCTTCTCACCGAAGAGATTTAGGATGGGAAAATGCCGGGTGCGCCTGAATATAATGTCACGGAACAGGGTGGCAAGAAGATAACACAAGGCGATAGAGGCGTTCTCGCCGAACACCCCAATCAGCCTTGACGCGAAATCATACAGTTTTACGCCATTGCGGTTCTCATGAACCATCAACCGCTCAAACTGAAAGATTTCCTGATTGTGGAGATAAATCTTGGAAGTAGCCGGGATATAGAACGCCTTGCCGTTGATACCACGGACTATTCCCAAATCATCGACATTCTTGAATGAACCGCCATACAATATGCCGTTACCAAAAGCAAAGAACTCTTCGGAGGCGTTCCAGCCCAACTTACGGATACGTTCCGCCGTATCTGTCTTGGAATACAGGTATTCTTTGACACGGTTGAGCTTGTCTATCTTCGCCAGCCATACATAGTTGCCTAATGAACCGGCTTTCTGTTGGAAGTTGCTCAACGAACAGAGTTCCGACTCTTTCAGTTCGATGACCCGGCACACATCATACATGTTCCGCATCCTGAAAATTCGGGTGGCATTGTTCTCGTCCTCGATATGGAACAACGGCTCCATGATGAAGTTGGAGATTCTTGCCGGTTCCTCTTCCTCCTCACCGATGGCATAATAACAGTTTTCCCGGACAAACAGTCCGAACTGGCGTAACAGTTCCGCTTCACGCTGCATCTCGTTCATGGACGAGCCATGTTCCTGCTTTTTTCGTGCTTCTCCACGCGCTTGTGTTACAGCGTCGCGCCACAGTTTGACCTTGCCGTGCAGTTTGGCCAGTTGTTCGATGCACTGGTCGAAAATGAGTTGGTCTTTCACATAGCGTAACAGGTCTGCGATTTCAGCCACGTACTTACGTTCTTCCACCAAAGAATCGGCTATGCAGAAGCGTTTCTGTGCCAGCCACACAATAAAATGTTTTTCCTTCAGGGAAGAATAGTCCTCCTTGCAATGGATGTAGCTGTCCGCATCATTCTTTCTGTTTTGGACCGCAAAGGGCAGTTCCCTGACCGTCACGTGAAATCCTTTCTTTATTGCTGAAGCCCCGTTTGCCATGACCGCTTCAAATCCCGGCCCGTATTGTTTGCCATCTACAGTGTCCGAATCCGGTATGAAGCAAAGCGAGGAGGTAAACCTTTTTAGTTGTTCAAACTGGCTGTCCGTCCATGCTGTACCAAGAGTCGCCACGGTATTCTCATAACCAACGGACTGCATCCTCAGTACATCCGGTGCGCCTTCCACTACAATGAAGTAGTCGGCATCCCGTTGCCGGCTTGCACGGTCTATACCGAACAAGGTTTTACCTTTGGAGTAAACAATGCTTGTGGAAGAGTTGATATATTTCGGGGCTTTCTCGTTTTTGCCTATGTATCGGGCGGTGTAAGCGATGATGCGTCCCCATCTGTTACGGATGGGAATCATGATGCGCTGCCGGAACATGGCATATATGCTGCCATCCTCACTGCGCTTGAACATCCCAAGCTCGAAAAGGGATTCCTCATTGAGTCCTTTTACCCGGCAATACTCCATGAAGGTGTTGCCATCCTTGGGTGCATAACCGATTCCCGCGATGGAACAGAACTCTTCCGACCACCTACCGTAAGCGTATTCACGGGCTGCCCGGCTTTCATCCGTCATTTCCATCCTCAGGTTTTCTACAAAGAAACGGTGAAGAAGGTCAAGGGTAACAAAAAGTGATTCTTTATGCTTGGCTTCCAACAGTTCTTCTTCACTGCGTTCTTCATCAGAATACTCTACCGGAATGCCGTTGTTCTTGGCGATAAACGTCACAGCCTCCATAAAGGTCAGGTTCTCCTTCTCCATGATAAAAGCGATGCCGTCCCCTCCACGGTTGCAACTGAAACAATGAAACAGTTTTTTGCTTGGAGTGACCGCGAATGAACCTGTCCGCTCCGAATGGAAAGGACAAAGCCCCATCAGCGTCAGACCTTTTCGTGAAAGCTTGACGTAGGGTTTAAGGATGTCTTCAATGGGAAGAATTCTGACCTTGTTGATGGTGGATTCGCTTATCATAATGTTTTGAGAAGGTTCCAACATTCGATGATTGACTGCCCTGAGTATTTGGGGCGGCAAATGTTTTGAGGATTAAGCGGCTTGATATAGCCATTATCCCTGTATTTACGGAGTGTCTTGTGGCTTACGCCCAGTTCCGCACACGTGCGTTTGACAGAATAGACACCTTCCGGGTTGCATGTCGGCTTTAATTCCTTCATTTGTCGGTACGCTATTATTCTTGTTTTAAGTCAAAAGTAACCATATTATTGTTTACCTATTCTGCTTTTTCCTGTTATTGCCGGTCTTTTCTTTTAATGGAGGCTCCATGTAATCTTGCACAGTGCGCTGTAAAATGCGAAGGTCTGAAGTCCTGTATTCCACCTTCCCGGGTCTTTTGTAGGATTCAATTTTCCCTTGCCGCCTCCATCTTTCGACATTGCGCCTTCCAAACATTTCGTATGCCTTTCTTTGGCTAACAAATTCGGGGTCATTACTGTCTGCTTTAATCATCCCGACAATTCTGGCTGCAAGATCATTTAAAAAGGCATCGTATGGAATCAACCGGTCTAATACTTGGAGTATTTTCATATCCATATAATTAGGTCGTTAATCAATACGTTTTACGGTGATAGTCATATTCTCCCTGTTGGTTTGGGTCTTGTACTGCCGGTTATAAATGGCACCCAGCTCGGAGGCTTGGGTACGAACACTTTTCAACTGGGAAATGGGGAAGGTGATTGATTCACCGATTTTGAGAGCGGTGAGGGCGGGGCGGATTTTTATCACATTTTCTGCCATAATACTTGGTTGTTTAATGTTTAATGTTTAACTTTGCATATACTAATCAAGTGTATAACGCTTGCAAAGTAACATAATAATGTTTAGGTAGCCAAATAAATATTTGATATTTTTTGGTTTAATCTCTGTTTAATGATTGAAACCGATGGAAATGAACATCAAACACGTGCATGTAGGTGCCGAAATCGAGAAACGGCGCGTTGAACTTGGGCTTTCCAAATCCGAGTTGGGACGCAGGATAGGTGTGCCGCAGCAGCATGTAAACCGCATCTTGGAGAGGGAAACTATGGAAACAAACCGGCTCGTCAAGGTGAGTGAGGCTTTGGATTGCAATTTCTTCTCTTTCTTCTGTCCCATTCCGCAACCGATTTCCGCCAATTGGGGAGCAGTCTCATTACAGGGAAACGCTCATAATATAATAGGTAATGCCGAACTTGCTGTTCAGCTGGAGAAAGAGCAATCAAATACAGAGAATCTAAAAGAGACAATCAAGCTCTTGAAGGAGCAGATTGAGAGTCTTAATGCGCAGATAAACCGTCTTGACTCCAACTTAAAGGATAAGGACGCCATTATTGAACTATTAAAAGAAAGGAGATAAAAAATGTAACATCAACCAAAAACACTGTGGCAAATATGAGGATTTGCACAGGGTAAATATGGATGTTTACACCGGAACGGTAACCAACTGATTATAAAGATTAAATTGTTGCGGCGATTGCTCTTATTGAGGGAAGAGTCCTTCATAATTGATACAAAATTGATATTCGTTTCCTATATGTTTTCCATAAGTTGCCAATCTTCTGAATATCAATATAGTATTAAAATGGCCCAAGCTGCAATAGAGGAATAAACCTCATAAACCTGACGAAATCGTTATTTTGTTTTCCTTTTGTTTGTCAGTGGACATTCAAAATACTAAGAATCAAAAAGGTAACGATGTGGCGCAGGCTGCCATTGAAGGCTGATTTCAATAATACTGAATAATGACATTTATGGGCTGCATGCTTTACTTGGTAATGGCATGCGGCCTATTTTGTTGGAAAAAACTGTAGTTTCTATTAATTTATTTGTATTTTCTTTAGTATATTTGCTTCCCATAATTTTATAGTTTCCAATAAGCAAGCAAAAAACGATGATATTGACAATTACGGCAGCATACGATGTTTGGACGAATGACTTCTATCAGAATAATGAAGCATTGGTATATAGTTTTGGGATAATTGTCATTCTGCTTTTGGTCATCATGATAATCATTTCCATCAGCAAGAGCAAAAGGTTGAAGACGTTGCAGCGCATCAATGAGGTTGCCGAAGAATCCAACCAGCTGAAGAATGCTTTCATCGCTAATATGACTCACGAAATTCGTACTCCTTTGAATGCCATTGTAGGCTTTACAACTATGCTTGCCGAAATGGATGATCTGGACAGAGAAACCCGTATGGCTTTTCTGAAGGAGATTAATGATAACAAGGACTCGCTACTGCAACTGGTCAATGACTTGCTGGACTATTCGAAGATTGAGGCAAATACTCTGGAATATAACGATGGAGAAGTGGATGTAAACGCGCTGATTGATGAAGTCTGTACGACGGAGAATATGCGCTCGCATCCCACGGGCATTCAGGTGGAGTTTGTAGAACGGTTGCCTCAATGCCGTTTGGTGGTGGACCGCGTGCGTTTTGCCCAAGTCATAGGTAACTTGGTGAGGAACGCCTTGAAGTTTACGGAGATGGGCAGTGTGAAAATCGGTTGCAGGAGATTGAGCAACCATAACTTCTATTTTTATGTGGCAGATACAGGCTGTGGTATCGATGAAGTGGGAAGACATGCCATCTTTGAACGGTTTGTGAAGATGAACTACAATATCAAAGGTACGGGGTTGGGGCTTTCCATCACCAAATCTATTGTGGAGCACTATGGGGGAGGTATCGGTGTGGAGTCTAAGAAAGGGGAAGGCTCCACCTTCTATTTCACGTTGCCTGCCGGTATTGAATACAAAGAGTACGGTAAATTTTGATTTGCCAGTCCAAGAAGGCTCAATCAGCCATTTTCTTCAACTTCTTGAAGTGGCGGATTACTTCCAGATAATCGCGGTCGGTGCAGGCATTGAATTTATTCCATAAGTCACCCATTACAACGGCACCACCGAATCCGTAATCCTTAATCTCCAGTATGTTGTCGGGAGTAATGCCTCCCAAAGCCATGACTCTACTGTCTATGACCTTACTTTTTCCTGCTTGCCGCAACTCTTCGGCTGTGAAGCCGGACGTGACTCCGGACTTTGTGATGCAATTATATATCGGGCTTAGGAACAGATAGTCATAGAAATGCTTCTTGTTCTGCACTTCGTCCAGTGAATGGCAGGTGCAACTGATGTGGCCCGAATAGTCGTGGGGCTCTTTGGGATTGCGGGTGTTTAGATGAATCCCCATCAGGCTGAACTCTTCCTGCAGGTAGAAGTGCTCATGGGTAATGATGCGCTTATGGTATTTTTCGGGTATCAGCGTTAAAAGCCGTTCTGAATACATGGCGGGAGTTTCCGGCTTCCTCAGATGTAGAATATCCAGCCCCTCTTCGAATAGTGCCGTGATAATCTTGTCTTCTTCCACAAAAAATGTGGGTGCTGTTACTACGATGAGTTTCATTTCTTTTGTTTAACTTTTAAGTTTAGCAAAGTTAATGAATACTTATGGTAGAAGCCAAAGAATTTCTTTAAAATATGTTAGATGGCTATTTTAAACAAGAAAACGCATTCTTGAACCTTAGTTGCTCAAGAATGCGTCATTAACATGTTTAGTGGGACCTTGTTACTTATTTCAGTCTTTTACCTACTACATCCCAGTCGATGATGCTCCACAGTTCGTTCACATGGTCGGCACGGCGGTTCTGGTAATCAAGATAGTAGGCATGTTCCCACACGTCGAATCCGAGTAGCGGAACAAGACCGGCGCGTACCGGATTGCTACCGTTGGCTTCTTTGGTGATGTGGAGTTTGCCGTTCTTGTCGGCAGACAACCAAGCCCATCCGGAGCCGAACAAGCCGACAGCTGCCGCGTTGAATTCCTTCTTGAAATTCTCAAAGCTGCCGAAGTCGCGTTTGATGGCTTCTGCCAGCTTGCCGGTAGGCTCGCTGTGGGCAGGCTTCGGAGCAAACTGTAAGAAGTATAATGTGTGGTTCAACACTTGTCCTGCATTGTTGAAGATGGCACCGTCCGGTGCTGTGGCAACAATGGTTACCAGGTCTTTGCCTTCAAATTCCGTTCCCGGAACGAGGTTGTTGAGGTTGTTCACATAGGTTTGCAGATGTTTACCGTAGTGGTAATCTATGGTTTGCTGACTGATTACAGGTTCCAGTGCATTGTTGGTGTAGGGAAGTTTTGGCATTTCGTAAGTCATAACTGTTATCATTAAAATCGTTAATATTGTATTCATAAGTTTCAATTATTTAATTTTGGAACTTTACTATATAAACACTATAACCTATAGAAATGTTCGTACGTCTCCGAAGCTTTTTTTATCTTTGCCTCCGTAAAAACAAAGGAAGAAAAAATATCATCATTTTAAGATTATACGGATATGCCCGATTATATAGAGGAACTGAACGAAGGACAACGGAACGCGGTGTTATACAATGACGGTCCGTCACTGGTGATAGCCGGTGCCGGTTCGGGAAAGACGCGCGTGCTGACCTACAAGATTGCTTATCTGCTGGAGAATGGCTACCAGCCTTGGAACATTCTGGCATTGACCTTTACCAACAAGGCGGCGCGCGAAATGAAGGAGCGTATAGCCCGTCAGGTGGGGCCGGAGAGGGCGCGCCATCTGTGGATGGGAACCTTTCACTCCATGTTCCTGCGCATTCTGCATGTCGAGGCCGGGTATATCGGCTTCACTTCGCAGTTTACCATTTACGATACGGCAGACAGTAAAAGCTTGATACGTTCCATTATCAAGGAAATGGGGCTGGATGAGAAAGTGTACAAGCCGGGGATGGTGCAGGCGCGTATCTCGAATGCCAAGAATCATCTGGTTTCTCCGGCAGGCTATGCCAACAACAAGGAGGCTTACGAAGGAGACCGTGCAGCCAAGGTTCCGGCGCTTCGCGACATCTACCAGAGATATTGGGAGCGTTGCCGGCAGGCGGATGCGATGGACTTCGACGATTTGCTGTTCTACACATTCCTGCTGTTCCGGGACCACCCCGAGGTGTTGGCGCGTTATCAGGACCAGTTCCGTTACATTCTGGTGGATGAGTATCAGGATACCAATTTTGCACAGCACAGCATCGTGCTGCAACTTGCCAAGAACCATCAGCATGTCTGTGTGGTGGGGGATGATGCACAGAGTATCTACTCCTTCCGTGGTGCCGATATTGACAATATTCTCTATTTTACGAAAGTATATCCCGATACGAAGGTCTTCAAGCTGGAGCAGAATTACCGTTCCACCCAGACCATTGTCCGCGCGGCCAACAGCCTGATAGAAAAGAACCAGTGGCAGATACGCAAGGAAGTGTTCTCGGAAAAGGAGAAGGGAGAGGCCATTGGTGTGTACCAGGCATACAGTGATGTGGAAGAAGGGGATATTGTGGTGAATAAGATAGCTGAACTGCGGCGTGAAAAGCGCTATGCCTACTCTGATTTTGCGATACTCTACCGTACCAATGCGCAGAGCCGTATCTTTGAGGAAGCCATGCGCAAACGCAGTATGCCTTACCGTATTTACGGAGGCTTGTCGTTCTATCAACGCAAGGAAATCAAAGATGTTATCGCTTACTTCCGTCTGATAGTGAATCCCAATGATGAAGAGGCTTTCAAACGTATTATCAATTATCCTGCACGGGGTATCGGAGATACGACAGTGGGAAAAATCATTGCTGCCGCCACCGGGCACAATGTAAGTTTGTGGACCGTGCTTTGTGAGCCGTTGGCGTATGGCTTGAACTTCAATAAAGGTACGGTGGGAAAGTTGCAGGCATTCCGCGAACTTATATCTGCCTTTATCACAGATGCTGCGGAGAAGAATGCCTACGAGATTGGTGCCGACATTATTCGCCAATCGGGCATCATCAATGATGTGTGTCAAGACAGCTCTCCCGAGAATCTGAGCCGTAAGGAGAATATAGAGGAGCTGGTGAACGGTATGAGTGATTTTTGCGCCCAACGGCAGGAGGAAGGAAACCCTAACGTGTTGTTGGGTGACTTCCTTTCGGAAGTTTCCCTTCTTACCGACCAGGATTCGGATAAGGATGGGGACGATGAGAAGATAACCCTGATGACTGTACATTCGGCCAAGGGATTGGAGTTCAAGAATGTGTTTGTAGTGGGGATGGAGGAGAATCTTTTTCCCAGCAGCATGGTGGGTGACTCTCCCCGGGCATTGGAGGAAGAACGGCGGCTGTTCTATGTAGCCATCACACGTGCCGAAGAACACTGTTTCCTATCGTATGCAAAGACGCGTTTCCGGTACGGCAAGATGGAGTTTGGCAGTCCCAGCCGTTTTCTGAAGGATATAGACGTACGGTTCCTGCGCCTGCCTCAGGATGCGGGAATGTTCCGCAGGGTAGAGGAGGAAGCTACCGTTTTCCGCAGGGAGAACGCCAGAGGCTTTGCGCCTGATAAGGAAGATGCTCCGTATGGAGGAAAAGAGCGTGTGTCTGTACGGCCGAAGCAGCAGATTATTGCGCCGACCGTTCCACGTAACCTGAAACGGGTGGCGCCTTCTGCAAATACGGCAAGTACATCGCCTTCTGCCGGCGCGTCTGCCAACCGTGTACAGCAGGGACAACTGATAGAGCACGAACGTTTCGGCCTGGGTGAAGTTTTGAAAGTGGAGGGCGAAGGAGACAATGCGAAAGCCACCATCCGCTTCAAGAATGCGGGAGACAAACAACTTTTGCTGCGCTTCGCGCGTTTCAAAGTTATAGGGTGATGAATATTGTTTACAAAAGAATGACTTTGCAGAAGGGCGGCATCTGTTTTACTAAATATTCCCCGGAGAATTACTAAAATGAGGAGGACGATTTAGTAAATCTTCTCCGAAGTTTTACTAAATCGTTGGAGAGGGCTTGTCAACCCCTTGTGGCGTGTTTATTAGGATGGAATCATAAATGGTAAAAAAAATATATATAAAATGACAAATAAAGACTTTTCCCTTTTCCCTTCTCCCTGCTATATTATGGAAGAAGGATTGCTGAGAAAGAACCTCGTACTGATAAAAAGTGTGGCCGACCGCGCAGGTGTGGAGATAATCCTCGCTTTCAAATCATTTGCCATGTGGCGTTCCTTTCCCATTTTCAGGGAGTATATAGACCACTCTACGGCAAGTTCTGTCTACGAAGCCCGTCTGGCATTGGAGGAGTTCGGAAGTAAGGCACATACGTACTCGCCTGCCTATACCGAGGCCGATTTTCCGGAGATAATGCGGTGCAGCAGCCATATTACTTTCAATTCGCTTTCGCAGTTCCACCGCTTTTATCCGGTAGTGGTGGCGGAGGGAAGCGGCATTTCCTGCGGTATCCGTATCAATCCTGAATACTCTGAGGTGGAAACGGAGCTTTATAATCCCTGCGCACCCGGTACCCGCTTCGGTGTAATGGCCGACCAGCTTCCCGAAGAACTTCCGGCGGGTATTGAAGGTTTTCACTGTCATTGTCACTGCGAGTCTTCTTCCTACGAGCTGGAACACACATTGGAGCACTTGGAAGGAAAATTCTCCCGCTGGTTCTCACAGATTAAGTGGTTGAATTTAGGAGGCGGGCATCTGATGACGCGTAAGGATTATGATGTAGAGCATCTTGTCCGTCTGTTGCAGGGCTTGAAGGGGCGCTATCCACATCTTCAAATCATTCTTGAGCCCGGTTCCGCTTTTACTTGGCAGACCGGTGTGCTGAGCTCGGAGATAGTGGACATCGTGGAAAACCGCGGCATTCGTACCGCCATTCTCAACGTTAGCTTTACGTGCCACATGCCGGATTGCCTGGAGATGCCCTATCAGCCTGCAGTGCGTGGAGCGGAGATGGGCGATGCGGGCCCTTACGTCTATCGCCTTGGAGGAAACTCCTGCTTGAGCGGCGACTATATGGGACTGTGGAGTTTCGACCATGAGCTGCAGATAGGGGAGAGAATCGTCTTTGAGGACATGATACATTACACCACTGTAAAGACGAATATGTTCAATGGAATTCACCATCCGGCCATTGCAATGTGGACAAAAGAAGGAAAAGCTGAAGTTTTCAAGCAATTTTCTTATGAAGATTATCGTGGGCGAATGAGTTGATAATCAAAAGTCTGCTTGTATGCCTGGCGAAAATGTACACTTTTCTGTGTGAAAAAAGTCTGCGGAATGTTTGCAGGTTTAAGGAAAATATCTACCTTTGCATCCGCAATCGCGGAAATAGCTCAGTTGGTAGAGCATAACCTTGCCAAGGTTAGGGTCGCGAGTTCGAGTCTCGTTTTCCGCTCAACGCAGTTGGGATTGCAATTACCTATGCCCAGGTGGCGGAATTGGTAGACGCGCACGTTTCAGGTGCGTGTGTCGAGAGGCATGCAGGTTCGAGTCCTGTTC